>Ga0247770_1000079_pt1 | contig 81258 bp, 68 predicted proteins | sample UWRJL136409B6_FD_179943 | JGI IMG/M metagenome (GOLD analysis project Ga0247770, IMG submission 179943) | Plant litter microbial communities from Arlington Agricultural Research Station in Wisconsin, United States - UWRJ-L136-409B-6 | ecosystem: Environmental > Terrestrial > Plant litter >...
GACCACCATCGCCACGATCTTGAAGAGGCGCGCCACGTACTGGAGCCCCACGTACGGCTCCGTGTCCTCGGCGCGGATGGCGCCCGCGTCGCGGCGGGCCCGCTCGCCGCGGTCGTCGAACTCGTCGAACCCGCCGCCGCCGGCCGGGCCGTCCGCCGGCGCCTTCTGGTCCCACGCCGCCGGCGCCCCGTCCGGCCGCCGGTAGGCCGGCACGCTCCCGGCGCGCGACCGCTCGCCCGGCTCCAGGTTGCCGCTCCCCTCCTGCTCGTCGCGCATCACCCCTCCTCCGCCGTCAAATCGTCCGTTCCGAATCGATCGATCGCCTCCGCCCCGTTCCGCACGAAGAGCGCCGCGGGCTCGGGGCGAGGGCTGGTGTCGTGCGAGGCGCGCAATCTATCACTCGGAACTGAAGGGAACAGGGGACAGGTTACAGGGGACAGCCAGCGGTCCGGTTCGCGCCGGAGCATCGGCGCGCGACGACGCCGGAATCTCGTTCGATCCGCCGTTCATCCCGCTGTCCCCTGTCCCCCGTAACCTGTCCCCTTCCCTTCCCCTTCAGCTCCTCCGCCGCTCCGGCACGAACAGGTCCCCCTCGCCGACGCCGACGCGGCGCGCCGTATCCACCGCCCACCCCAGCTGCGCCACCTGCTTCTCGCTGTGGCCGTCGCTCCCCAGGGTGAAGCGCACGCCGGCGTCCTTCGCGCGCAGCAGGAGGCGGTCGTGCGGAAGGCGGTAGCGGTTGGAGATCTCCATGGCCACGCCGCTCTCGCGCAGCGCCTCCACGTAGCGCTCCTCGCGCTGCTCCGTCCACCACGCATGGCGGTCGCTCTCCAGCGCCAGGAGCGCCGGGGGGATCATGGTCGAATGGGCGACGATGTGGATGGGCATCGTGCGGACCAGGTCGCAGAGGTTGGCGACCATGATGTCCATCAGCTCCTGCGGCCTGTCGTTCCACGGCGCGGGGAGCGACTCCCACCAGGGCGACGCCGTCGATCCGTCGGGGAGCCAGAAGCCGTGGTTGGAGCCGATCCGGTAGTCGAAGCGGTCCATCACCTCGTCCGGGAGCGTCTTCCACAGGTCGTCGCACCAGCAGAACTCGCCGGAGCGGAAGACGGGCGCGCCCTCGATGGCGTCCAGGTAGCGGCGCACCTCCGCCTCGTCCGCCACCATGAAGTCCGGGCTGCGGCTGGAGACGTGGTCCGCGATCCCCACCTGCACCCCCAGCGACTCGGCGACCTCCACCACCCGCTCGAGCTCGAGATGGCCGTCGGACATCGTCGTGTGGCAGTGCAGGTCCTGCCGGCCCAGGAGCCCTCCGTCGGCGGCGGTCATCCGCGCACCGCCGTCCGACGCGCGCGCGCGGGCGCCCACCGCTCGCGGAACTCGGCCTCGGCCGCCTGCAGCGCCGCCCACCCGGCCTGCCCCTCGGGCCCCAGCCGCTCCCGGGGGACGCGGCGCGTGGGCCAGGGCGCCAGCGGCGCGTCCAGCGGCCCGTGGTACAGCGACATGGTGGCGTTGACGATGTCGCGCACCGCCCGCTCGCGCGCCTCGGGGGTGATGCGGTTGAGCGAGACCGTGGTGCGCAGCGCGCCGCGGGCGAAGGCGTCGGCCACGAAGGTGGCGTACTCGGCGCGCCGCTCCGGGTTCTCCAGGGTCCCGGCGCGCGAGAGGAGGCCGCGGAGCGCGGGGGCGTCCTCCTTGAGCCCGCGCTCCAGGAGGGCGCTGGCGGAGAGCGTCCACGCCGAGTCGTCGGCCATGTTCGCCAGGTCGCGGTCCAGGCGGGTGAGCAGCGCGGAGGTCGCCAGGCGGTCGCGGGGGTTGGCGAAGAGGGTGGTGCGCGCGTTCCGGCGTGGGGTGGCGCGGGTGAAGGCGGCCACGCTGTCCGGCTGCTCGCCCAGCACCCGGGCCTCGCCCACGATCATCACCGGCGTCCCCACCTGCACGTTGTGGAAGAGGCGCAGCGCGTTGGCGTTGGAGAGGCGGATGCAGCCGTGGCTCACCCGCCGTCCCAGCAGCTCGGGCTTGTCGGTGCCGTGGATGGCGATCTCGTCGCCCAGGAAGACGGCGGCGGCGCCCAGGCCGCCCTCCTGCCGCCGGGCGGGGGCGTCGCGCGCGGGGACGGGGAGCTTGTTCTCGTGGTACCACCAGTCCGGGCGGAACCAGGGCGGGTTCACCTGCTTGAACTGCACGTAGCGGGTGCCGCTGGGGGTGGTGAACTCCCACGCCTTCCCCGGCGTGGAGAGGCGGAACCCCGTCCCCGTGCCCACGGGGGCGCGCCAGAGGACGCGGTCGCCGTCCATGAAGCGGAGCTCGTTGGCGTCCACGTCCACCACCACGTACTTCAGGTCCTTGCGGACGGGCGGGCGGTCGTAGCTGACGGGCGGCTCCGCCACGGGCGCCGGCTCCGTGCGCGGCGCGGCGCCGGCCGAGCAGGCCCCGAGGACGAGCGAGAGTGCGAGCAGCGCGAGCGGGCGCGCGGCGTTTCGGTGCGTCATGCGGATCAGTGTGCTTCGATGGAGAGACCGGGGCGCGCGGACGTGGCGCCGAGCGCGCAACCATGGGCAGGATTGCAACCTGCGCGCCAGCCCCCGGTCCACGCATCCCGTCCGCCGACGGCCGTCCACCGACGACGCAGGGGAACGGAGGATCTCCCCCCGTTCCCCTGCTCTTCGCGCGCCGTCCGCCCAGATCGTACGCGGTTCGGACGATGCGGGACGGCCTATCGCGTCCCCTGCGCCGGCTCCGGGCCCACGATCAGCCGCGTCTCCCGCTCGGCCCCCCCGCGGCGGACGCGGAGCACGTACACGTTCCCCGGGGTGTTGTCGGGGAAGATCCTCCCCAGCCGCCCGTCGCGGCCGTTCACCGAGACGATGGTGTCGCCCACCAGGAGCCCCGCCTGCTCCGCGGGAGATCCCGGGGAGACGCGGCTCACCTCCGGGTAGATGTTCAGCGGAGCCGGAGTCTCGCCCGCGCGAACCCGGATGGGGGTCGCCGGCCTGTACGACCACGACATCCCCAGGGTGCCCCGCGGCTTGCTCAGGTCCGGCCCGACCGTCACCCGGCTGCTGCCGTCCGGCAGGTCCGTCGTGGTCGTCTTCCTCCCGTTCCACGTCTCTTCCGTGGTCCGCGGAAGGGCGGGCGCGGCGGCTTGCGGCTGGCCGGAGGGATCGGCGGCCTCGCACGCCACCAGCGCGGCGGCGAGGGCGGCCCCCAGGAGCGGGAGGGAGCGGAGGACGCGGAAGGTGGGGCGGCGTGCGCTCATGGCGAGGATCCTCCGTTCGAGGTCGGTGGTGCGCTCGCCCCAGGCCAGGGTGAGCAGGGAGAGGAAGGCGGGGGCGCCGGCGGTGCGCAGCAGCGCCAGTCCGTAGGCGCGGGGGCTGGCGCCCGCCGCCAGGACGCGGGCGTCGCAGTCGGTCTCCACGGCCAGGCGGAGGCGGCGGTGCTGCCACCAGAGCGCGGGGTTCCAGGGCATGGCCGCCACCGCCAGCGAGGCCAGCGCCAGGAGCCGCGCGTCGCCGCCGGCCACGTGCTCGCGCTCGTGGCGGACGATGAGCCGGCGGTCCTCCTCCGGCGCCTCCATCACCCAGCGCGGCACCACGATGGACGGAGAGAAGACGCCGACCACGGCGGGCCCGGCGTGCTCCGCCACCAGCACCGGCGTCCCGTCGAGCCGCGCGGGCGCGCACCGGGCGGGAAGGGCCGCCAGCCGCCGGTGCGTCCACGCCAGCACGCCCAGCATCCCCAGCGACGCCGCCAGCCAGCCGAGCCCCAGGGCGCGGGTGAGGGGATCGCCCGCGGGGGCGGCCAGCGCCGCCAGCGCGCGCGGCGCCTCGCCCACCGGGCCGAGCGCCACCCGATCCACCTCGCGCGCATCGGTGACCGCGGGGGCGGGCTCGGGGAGGAGGCCCAGGGCGGGAAGGAGCCCGGGCGCGGCGAGCGCGAGGAGCGGGAGGAGGAGCGAGGCCGCCATCGCCGCGCCCCACACCCACCGCCGCGGCCGGCCGAACCACGCCGCCACCCGCTCGGCGGCCAGCGCGGCGAGCCCCAGGAGGAGCGCCACGGCGAGGGCGCGGAAGAGCCAGGGTGCGGTCATCGGCCGTCCTCCTCTTCGGGAAGCTGGGCGTCCAGCAGCTCGCGCATCCGCCGCAGCTCCTCGGGCGGAAGGCGGCGCTCGCTGACCAGCTGCGCCAGGAGCATGGCCGCCGAGCCGTGGAAGACCTTGTCCACCAGCCGCCCCAGCGCGCCGCCCCCCGCCTCCTCCTGGTCGATCACGGGATAGTACCGGTACGCGCGCCCGTCCTTCTCGTGGCGCACGTGCCCCTTCTCCTCCAGCGTCTGCAGCACCCACAGGACGGTGGTGTACGCCAGCGGGTCCGTCAGCCGGTCGCGCACCTCGCTCACCGTCCCCGATCCCGCGCGCCAGAGGATGCTCATCACGTCCAGCTCGCGGTGCGTCAGGCGGGGGTCGTCTCCCATCGTGGCTCCTTGCTACGGGTTCTCCCGTAGGCTAATCGCCACCCATCCCGCTGTCAACGGGTTTTCCCGTAGTTCACAAAGTGGTACTCCGAGCGGGCCACGGCCATCACCATCGCGGCGCCTGTCTCCTCGCAAGATCCGCTGGCGACGGATGACTTTCATCCCGCGACGATGCCGGAGACACGTGCCGTTGAAGCCTCGCCCCGCACCGCCCTCTCCCCGCGACGAAGCCCGTCCGGCGAGGCTTTCCGTGGTTCCAGCCGGCGGCTTCAGCCGCCGGCGCGGGGCCGGCGCGCGATCGGCATCTCCTCGCGATCGCTCAGTCCGGGAGGGGATCGGGGACGTGATAGAGCGTGGACGAGTCGGCAAGGTACAGATCCAGGAATTCGGAGAAGGATCTCGCGACCGTGTACATCTCGTTCATCCCGATCGGCACCACCAGGTTCTCCTGATCTCCTTCCCCTTCCGCGCGCAATCGGATCGCGTACCCCCAGCACCACGTCAGGTAATCGGAGAACACGAAGTACGATTCGGGGTCCGGCACGCGCGGCGTATTGAGCGCATACTCGTCCGCGACCTTCGCGAACGTCTCGTATTCCTCGAGGGGCCAGAAGGAAAAGCCATCCTGGTCCACCTCCAGCCCGTTCGCACACGCCAGGAACTCGCGAAGATCGGCCGGAAGCCTGGCGCCGATCCTGGCTTCGAAGGCGTCCAGGGCGCGGGTCGAGCACCCGGGCCGGGTCGCCAGGCCCAGGCTCTTCCACCGGGCAATCACCCGGGCCACGGCGTCGCCTGACGCGCTCCCGTTGCCCGATCCGGCCATACGGCCGAGGATCCTCTTCATCAGGTTGCGCCACCGAAGCAGTTGTGCATTGCGCATCCTGGCTCCGCCTCGTCTTCGTGAGACGCCGAAGCCGGATCTGGATCCGGATCCGGCGTCACAGCTGTCCGAGCCGGTCGATCGCCGCCTCGATGCGCCGGCCCAGCTCGTTGGGCTCGTCGTCGGGGCCCAGGCCACGCGCGCGCAGCTCGTCCGCCAGCGCCTCGCGGAGCGCCTCCCGCTCCTCGACGGCCAGCGGAGCGGCGCCCAGGCGGTCCAGCGGCGGCGCGAGCTCGGGGCGATGCTGGCGGACGGCCGGCTCCAGCAGCCGGAGGAGCGAGGAGAGCGCGGGACCGGCGGAGGGGGCGCGGCTCACGGGGAGCGCTCCAGGACGGGGGAGACGTCGATGCCCAGGCGGAGCCGGACCTCGCCCGCGAGCCGGCGGACGTACGCGGACAGCGCCCGCTCCACCTCGCGAAGCTCGAGCGGGCCTCCCTCGAGCCGCTGGTGGGCCGATCCCACCCACCAGCCGTCCGCGCGCTTCCCGATGCGCACCAGGCCGGCCTCCTCCGCCTCCATGGAGGTGTAGACGAAGTCGGCGCCGGCATGCGCGCCCTCGCGGAGCCACGCCGCCGCGGCGGCGGCGAGTTCGACCACGCAGAGCTCGGATTCCGCGTACAGCTCCGCGCCGTCCACGAGGACCGAGAAGTCGCCGACGATCCCGAGGAGCATCCGCCACTCCTCCCGGACCTCGCCGTCCGCGCGCAGCCCGCCGAACCGAAGCTCCAGCGCGCCGCCGGCCTCGCCGCCCGCCGGGCTCCCTCCCCCTCCGTCCGCCCGCCCCGCGGCTTCACCCGCGCCACCGCCGATCGAACACGCTCACTGGACACTCTCCTGGTGCTGGACGACGATGATCGTGATCGGCCTACGCAGGTTCGGCCGGGAGCGGATCGGGGATGCGGATCAGGGGGCTGAAATCGGTCTTCCAGACGTCCAGCTCGAACGGCTTCCCCTCCTGGTCCAGGTTCAGCGACGCCAGGACCTCCACGCCGTCCGCGTCGGTGAACTGGATCTCCGCCGCCTGCGCTCCGAACTTCCGCTCATCCGGGCCGGCGGGCGGAGGATCGAGGCGCAGGCTGCCCATCCCGCCGTCGTCCATCTCCCGCACGCGCAGCCGGTCCAGCCAGCCGTCCTCCCGCCGCAGCCCCGCCAGCCGCGCCAGCGCGCCGATCAGCCGCGCCTCGTCCGCCGACGGCGCGCGCGATGGCCCGGGTGTCTCCGGCCTCATTCCTCCGCGCCCGTCGAGTCCTCGACCACGAATCCGTATTTCTCCGCCAGCCCGCGGAACGTGCTCCGACGCTCCGGGCTGGAGAAGGTGAGCGTGACGTCCTCTTCGTCCAGCACCCGGTCGAGCACGTTCTTCGCCTCGATCAGCGAGCCCGTCGAGTATTCCTTGATGGCCCTGACCAGGGAGACGGACAGCGCCCCGCGGCGGTATCGGTGAGTCGCAGCGTGATCATCAGCTTCTCGGAGCAAGTGTTTCGGGGACGGCCCGGGGCGAAGTCGTCTCCGCGGACCCGAAGCGCATCGGGGATCATGTGCGTGATGGAAGCAGGTACGGCCCCAGCCTCGCGGTCACCGCCCCCGTGTCGTCCCACACGGCGGCGACCACGAGATCGGGGTGATCCCACGGGAAGCTGCCGGCGTCGACCCGCGCGGGGAGATCGTCCAGGCTCTCGTCCGCCGTGAGCGCCGCGAAGCGGAGGCCCGGCCGCCGGCTGGCCGTCCGGAACGCGCGGAGCGGATCCGCGCTCCCCTGCTGCTGCGCGACCAGGCTCCACCACGGCGAGGGGTCCCCGTCGAAGTGCGGGGTGAAGAGGAGGAGCCAGTCCATCTCCCCGCCGTCGAAGTCGATGCGGACCGACCGGAGCGCGCCGGCCTCCAGGGCGCGGAACGCCTCCTCCAGCCCCGATTCCGCGCGGACGTACAGCAGCCGCCGCTCGCCGCCCGGCTCCAGCACCTGGATGCGGTGCGGCGCATGGGAAACGATTTCCCGCGCGGCGCCCACCACCACGCCGGCCGCGCCCCCCGCCACCTCCAGCATCCACATCGCCGCGTGGGGACGGGTCATCCTCGCTTCTTCCCTCGCCGGCGGGCGTCCGGGGGCGTGTCGCCGAGGAGCAGGACCCCGCCCGCCGAGGCGCGCACCACCCGCTCCTCGATGTCCGCGGGAAGCGCGCCGCGGCTCAGCCACGCGCCGGCCATCGCCTCGCGGAAGCGCGGGTCCCGGCGCGCCCGCTCCTCGATGCGGTCGACGAACGCCGGCGCATGCTCGTTGAAGAAGTCCTCCATCGGCCCGGCGCCGACCAGGGAGAGCGGCACGTCGTCCGGCGCGCGCTCCACCAGGAGGAGGAGAACGCGCCAGGCGCGCTCCGCGTCGCCGAACAGCACCACCGGCCAGCCGTCCGCCGCCCAGGCGTCCGGATCCTTCCACCCCGCCTGGCAGGCGCGGATGTACCCTTCCACGATCACCTCGTCCTCGGGAAGGTCCGCCAGCGTGTGCAGGAAAGGCATCGATCGGGACTCGTCGGAAGTGTCGGCGGGGCGGACGCGCGGTCCGATGGGAGGCGCGGAGAAAGAAAGAGGATGACGCGGCCTCCCGCCAGTCTCGAGGGACAAAGTCCGCTTGACCAGGCAGTCGCATCCGGAGAGAAAAAGCCCGCGTTCCGCCGTGGAAGCATGGGCGGAGATGAGTATCGCAATTTTTTCGGAGAGGCACCTTTCGGCCTTCCGTCTCCGCGATCGGTGTCCGCCCACCACGTCGGCGCCTTCGAGCATCGCCAACCGCGTCATCAGAAGGTAGGCGCGGAAGCTGGCCCCTGCTCCACATCCTCCTGATGACGCAGTTGGCACGGCCCGGGCGAGCACGAACACCGACGGCGGGCGAGATCGACCGCACAGTCCAATGCGGCATCTAGGATCGGGCCCTGCGCGACCGGCCTCGGAACGACGACCAGGGCGTGAACAGGCCGAGTTCGTCGCGGGGCCGGCTATAGATCCTCCGGCCTGCGGAGGCTTGTGCCGGCGTCGGCTTCGGCGTTGCCGGCCCCAGGATGGCGGAATCCGGGGGATGCACGGGTGGATTGGGGAGGCGGGCATCGAGAAGACTGGTCCACGGCCGCGGATCACCCGGACGGGGCGAGTGAGCTGACGAAACGGATCCGGCCCCGCGCCTCGGAAGGAGACGCGGGGCCGGATCGATCGTGCCGCTCAGCCGAGCGCGAGGCTCAGGCCTGCGTGGCGGCGGGGCGCGTCCGCACCGGCACCGTGGTCAGCCCCGACGGGATCGCCGCAAGCGACGCCGGCGAGGGAAGGAGCGGGAACGTCTTCAGGAACCACAGCACCGAGGCGAAGAACAGCGCCCCGAAGCCCAGCCCCATCCCGATCTCCGTCAGCCCCATGGGCAGGTGCTCGCCCCTCCACACCGACGGAACGGTGATCAGGAAGCGCTCCAGCCAGTGCCCCACCAGCACGATCCCCGCCACGAAGGCCAGGAACCCCGGCACCTTCTTGGGCGGACGGGTGAGCAGGAAAAAGAAGGGGTCCCGGTGCACGCAACGTGTTTACGGGTGCGGCACGAGCCCTGATGTTCAGGCCAGTGCCGGCTGCGGCCCCCTTCCCTGCCCGACGGCCCCCAGGCATCCGGCGGGTGCCTGCTGGATGCACTGCTGGATGGTGTACGCCGAATAGGCCAGCTGCGCCACGAACCACAGCAGTTCCACGGGCGCGGACGGCGACATCAGCAGCGCGATGCGCATGCCCAGCGAGAGAATCGTCCACCAGCCGACCGAGGTGGTGAACACCTGGTACGAGAGCTTGGCCAGCGGCGTCAGCAGCGAGTATTCGTGCAGCAGCCAGAGCGAATTGTAGATGGCCCGGCCGCTCACCCCGTTGGCGAAGAGCGCCACCAGCTGCGGCATCACCCCGATCGCGTTGATGCGGGTGCCCAGGAACGTCGTCATCCCGTTGAGAAACTTGGCGAAGTTCAGCTTCACCCCCAGCGCCAGCCACAGCGCGCCGACGATGTTGGCGAGCAGGGTGAGGCGCCACGTGGTGCACGGGTCCAGGTCGGTGTCCAGGATCAGCTCCTCGCCCTGGGCGCTCACCCGAACCACCCGCGTTCCACCGCCCGGCCGCGGGTCGATGCGAATCTGCCCCAGCCCCGGCGAGGTCCCGGCGCGGTGCTCCTCCTCGCCACGAGCCAGGCTCGCCGAGTGGTGGCCGGCAAAGAAGGCACGCTGCTCGGCGGTGAGCTCGTACGCGTCCAGCAGCCGCGCGAACTCCGCCTCCGCGTCCACCGGGGCCGCGGAGGCTGCCGCTGCCGCGCCCGCGCCACGAAGCGCCTCGCGGACTGTGGCGGCGGCGAAAGGCGAGCCGCCCACGGGCGCCGGCACCAGCGTGGTGCCGGCCACCAGGCCAAGCGGGTTCAGCGACACCTGGTTCTGCGCCGGCGCCTGCGAAAGGTCGTAGTAGGCGACGCAGCTCGGATCGCCCTGGGGGCTGTCGGACAGGTACTGCTGCACCTGCGCGGCCGTGAGCGCCACATTCCACACGCACACGCTCTGGATCAGCCCCACGAACGAGTTGATGGGCAGCTTGGCGCCCACGCTCGCGATGGCGCCCACCAGCGGCTCGCCCTCGGGCAGCGAGCCGGCGAGCGTCATCTCCCCCTGGGTGGAGTCCTGCGCGCCGTTGATGTACAGGGTGCCCGTGTCGCCGCTCCAGGTGGCGGCGACGTTCGCCCACACTCCGTTCTGGAGCGTCGCCGACGACGTGAGCACCGCGCTGTCGCCCACCTGGAACAGCATGTGCCCGGCGGCGTCCACCGCCAGCGTGGTGCCGCTGTTCGACTCTTCCACCCCGTTGGCGAACACGTACATCAGCGAGCCCACGCTCGGGCAGATCCACGCGTTCAGCGAAAAATCCGCGGGGGAGCCGCCCGGGTTCACCGCGCCGTCGTTGTACGGGTCGCAGAAGGCGGTGTTGCCGAACGAGCCGGCCGGCACCAGCGGCACGTACACGGCTTTCGGGCTCAGCACGGGCACCACCCCGTTCCCCGAGCTGTCTGCCGGCGGCTGCGCGGTGAAGTCGATCTGCGCCAGCAGCAACGGGGTGCCCGGCGCGAAGGGGGTGAACTGGTTCTGCGCCAGCAAGAAGGCGTTCATGGCCTGGCTCCACAGCCGCACTCCCTGGATCTCGCCGTAGAAGCCCCCGCCGATCACCAGCGCGTTGCCGGTGGCCGGTGGGCTGGCGCTGGTGGTGGCCTGCGCCGCCAAGCCGCCGTCCAGGTACAGCGACATGTTCAGGCCGTCGTAGGTCACGCACGCGCAGTACGGCTGGCCGGTGGTGAGCAGTGGCGTGCTCCTGAGCGGCACGGTCTGCCCCGCGAACGCCGCCTGGAGCACGGCTCCGCGGGTGGACAGGCTGAACTCGCCCGTCTTGCCGATCAGCGGCATCTGGTCCACCAGCGCGTCGAGCGAGAACCACAGCTCGATGGTCCACGGCGCGCTGTTCTGGAACGAGACCGGAACACCGGGAAGGGTCGCGGTGCCGTTGCTGGCGACCATGCGCAGGGTGCCGGTGTGGTTGGGCGGAAAGCTGGTGCCGTTTGCGGCGGTGCTGGAGCTCATGGCTCGGTCCTCCCTTATGGGTGAAGGTGAATCTGGACCGAGCCGAGCAGGATCAGCGGCAGCGTCTGGAAGCCGTCGGCGCTGGCGGCGTCGGTGGCCGCCACCCGGTGCACGCGCGTGACGGCGCGCTCCAGCTCCAGGTGCTCGGCGGGAAACCCCGCCGGTTCGGGCAGCGTGGGTATCTGATAGTAGTTGACCTTCACCTCGGCGTTGGACGGGAACGGCTGTCCGCTGGGGTTGGTGTAGGTCCACCCCATCGACATCAGCGAATTGCTACCGGCCACGTTGGCGGGAACGTCGAGTTGCGTGCCCGCCGTGCCCGACGACGAGAAGCTTCCGTTCGCGGAGAAGGGCCCGGAAAGGCGCGTGTCGTTGCAGCTGGCCTGCCAGGTGGTGCCGGCGGGTAGATTGATGCCCACTAGCGAGAAGATGAAGGTGCTGGTCGTGGGATTGGCATTGCCGAAGGTGGTGAAGAGGGTGGTGTTGGCGGCGGAGCCCGCATTCAGCACGATGTTGCGGTACGCCACGTTGGCGTTCTGCTCCACCCACAGCACGAAGGCGGCGTTGCTCCCGAAGCTGGCGGGAACCGTGAACGGCTGGCCGTTGTTGTTCACCACGCAGATGAAGCAGTAGTGCGCGCCCGTGGGAACACCGCCCAGGTTGAAGGGCGCCTGCACCACCGAGAGTGCCCCGGCGGGGATGGTGGTGGAGGGCGGCTGCGCGGTGGTCACCAAGTTGTTGAAGGGGACCGGGAGCTGGATGAGGTTCCAGGTTGTGGGATACAGGAAGAGCGACGACTTGGTGTAGTACAGGTTCACCGTACCGGTCATGGACGCACTGGAGATGTTCTTCGCCCGCACGTAGATGTTGTTGACCAGGTTGTTCACCACCGGCTGGCCGATGTCGGGCGGTGCGTACGTGGAGGCGGCGTTCTGCGGTGTCAGTGTGCCGGTTCCGTAGGGGATGATGTCGGGTGAGATCCAGATCGGGTCTCTCGTCTGCCCGGTTCCGTCGTCGTAGTAGTTGTCGCGGATCAGCAAGCCTTGATACGTGGGCATGGTCATTTCTCCAGATAAATGGTGGTAGTTGAAAGACGCCGTGTGTGCCTGCACCGGGCCGCGGAAGCGTGGGCGGGGTCACGCGCCGCGTGGCGCGTCTTCACCCACGTGTGGCCCCCGGCACGCCGGGCCGGCCTCCGCCGTTCTACCAACCGTGCATGGGCGGGACCGCATCGCGCGGATTACGCAAATGCGTGTTAAACGATGGTTTATGAAAGAATAGCGGGCAGCGAGAATGACCTGCCCTGCAACAGGAGGTTACACATGTAACGACCTTCCGTACCGTTCCGCCGACGGGCAGAGTCGGGAGTCGATGCACGCGAGGAGCCACCCGGCGATGCCCCACGGCCTCGGAATGATAGCCACTTCCCTGGATGGAACGTGCAGAGCAGGCGCTGGGGATGAAGTCACATCCGGGAGAGGAAAGCCCGCGTCCCGCCGTGGAACCACAGGCGGAGATGAGTATCGAAATTCCGAAATTCTCCGGAGAGGCACCCTTCGGTCCTCCCTCTCCGCAATCGCTGTCCGCCTGCCGCGTCCGCGCCTTCGATGATCGCAAACCACGTCATCAGGAGGGTCGGCGCGGATGCCAGCCCTGCTCCACATCCGCGATGACGCCGTTGCACGGCCCGGGCGAGCACGAGACACCGATCGTGGGCGAGATCGATCGCGCGATCCGACGCGGCGACGTGCATGACGACCCGACGGACACGGATCACCCGGGCCGGGGATGAGACGCGGCGAAACGGATCCGGCCCCGCGCCTCGGAAGGAGGCGCGGGGCCGGATCGATTCGTCCGCTCAGGCGGATGCGAGGCTCAGGCCTGCGTGGCCGCGGGGCGCGTCCGCACCGGCACCGTGGTCAGCCCCGACGGGATCGCCGCCAGCGACGCCGGCGAGGGAAGGAGCGGGAACGTCTTCAGGAACCACAGCACCGAGGCGAAGAACAGCGCCCCGAAGCCCAGCCCCACCCCGACCTCCGTCAGCCCCAGCGGAAGGTAGTCGCCCTCCCACACCGACGGAACGGTGATCAGGAAGCGCTCCAGCCAGTGCCCCACCAGCACGATCCCCGCCACGAAGGCCAGGAACCCCGGCACCTTCTTGGGCGGACGGGTGAGCAGGAAGAAGAAGGGGATCACGAAGATGCACCCCACCGCCAGCTGCGTCACCCCCGCGAAGGTGTGGTGGAAGCGCAGCACGAACCACTCCTGCTCGTGCGGGAGGAGCCCGTACCAGATCACCACGTACTGCGACCAGTTCACGTACATCCAGAACACCGAGTACGCGAAGAGCAGCTTGCCGATGTCGTGGAACTGGTTGGGAAGGATCTGCCCCTCCAGCCGCGCCGACCCGCGCCCGATCACCGCGAGCACGATGGTCATCGCGATCGCCGAGTGGAAGGCGCTGATGATGAACGTCACCGGGAACATGGTGCTGAACCAGTGGGGAAGCATGGTCATCCCCTGGTCGATCCCGATCAGCCCCCAGCACACCGCGAAGAGAAAGGCCGAGATCGGCGCGATGTACATGGCGATCCCGCGCGAGCGCAGGGCCTCCGCGTACGCCCCGCGCCACCCCGCGCCCCCGCTGATGCGGTCGTAGATCCCCGGCGCGCCCTTGATCCCCCGCAGGTCCGGCCGGAGCATGTGGTACGCGAAGGCCATCGCCAGCCCGTACAGCACCAGCACCGCCACCGAGTCGCGGACGATCATCCCCGGAAGGGAGAGCCACGCCGCCTTCTCGTGCAGCACGGGGTCGTTCTGCACCGCCCCCTCGTGCATCCAGTGCTCGAAGTAGTGCCCGGCCCCCAGCCACATGGGGATGAAGAGGAGGAGCGAGACCGGGAGGAACGCCACCCCCGAGAGGGCGAAGCGCCGCACCGACCAGCTCCACCGCGAGTTGGTCATGTGGAACACCATGGCGAAGATCACCATGCCGATCGCCACGGACGACCAGAAGAGCCAGTTGAAGTGGAACGCGTGCCAGGCGCGCGCCCCGTGCTCCTCGCCGCCCAGGCCGAGGAAGAACGACACCGCGCCCAGCACCGCCAGGAGCGCCAGGGCGCCCCACACGGTGCCCGAGACCCGGAGCGTCCGGAAGGGGACCTGGACCGGCGGCCACTCGGAATGTGCTGACATCGTATTTCTCTGGTCTTCAGCGAGTCCCCGCCGTGTCGCGCGGCTGCGCGGACACGGGCGGCTGGTTCGGATTGATCCCGTTCTGCCGCTGGATGGCGGCGCCCGTCTCGGTTCCCGTGGGCGCCGGGACGCCCTGGCCCAGCGCCGCCGGCGCGGGAGCCGCGGCCCCGCCGCGCGCCGGGCTGGCGCCGTTCTGCGCCTGCAGGTGGCGCACGTGCTCCACGATGGCCCAGCGGTCCGCCTCGGTGATGCGCGAGCCGTACGGAGGCATCAGCCCCCGCCCCGCCACGATCACCCCGTAGATGTAGCCGTCCGCGCGCGCCGCCGTGGGCGCGCCGTTGATGGCCGGGACCCCCACCACCTTCCCCGGCTGCGCCACCGGGCCCTTGCCGTCGCCGGCCGCGCCGTGGCAGACGAAGCAGTTGGTGTGGTACACCTGCTCGCCGCGGGCCCTCACCTTGGGGTCGCCCGCGTACGGGTTGCGCAGCGTGGGCGCCACCGAGTCCAGCTTGATGCTGCTGAACGCCGCCGGCGTGTTCCCGTTGGGGCTCACCACGGGGACGGTGTTGGCCGCCGGGAGGCGGGGCATCTCGTACGGGTCCGGGATCACGCTGCGGCGCATGTTGGCCAGCTGCGGGATCTTCCCCGACGCCATGTCGATGTCGTATCCCGCCCAGTCGGTGCACCCGGACAGCGCCGGGAGCGCGAGCAGGGCGGCGGCGAGCGCGAGGCGCCCGGCGTGGCTAGCGGTGGTCAACGAGCACCTCCTCCGAGCCGGCCTCGGACAGGATGGCCTGCACGGCGTCGTAGCGGTCGCGCGGGGCGTGGGCGAAGACGCCGAAGTGGCCGGCGGTGAACGACGGGTGGTACATGGGCGCCTCGGCCGGCCCGATGTGCGGGAGCCGCGCCAGCAGGAAGAGCCCGCCCACCGTGGAGAGCGCCCCCAGCAGGATGGTCAGCTCGAACATGATGACGCTGAAGGCCGGAAGCGCCACGATCTCCTTGCCGCCCACGATCAGCGGCCAGTCGATCGACGCCCAGGTGGCCAGCGCCGTCCCCGCCGCGGTGCCGGTGAAGGCCCCCGTCAGGGTGAAGATGCGCACCGGGCTCTCCGGGGTCTCCATCGCCTCCTCCAGCTCGTGGCGGGGCGTGGGGGCGTAGACGGTGACCTCGTACCCGTCGCCCCGGAGACGCCGGATGGCGTCGGTGGCGGAATCCAGGTGGGCGAAAACGCCCAGCACTCCCGTGCGAAGCTTGCTCATCGGCGCTCGACCTCGGTGTATCCGGCCCAGTCCACCTGCGTCCCGCTGGCATCCACCTGCGCGGTGTGCGCGGCGGCGTCGTGCGCGTGGCGCATCGGCGGCGGCAGCACCTCCTTGATCTCCGCGATGGAGAGGCCCGGCAGGTACCGCAGGAAGAGGAGGAACCACATGAAGAACCAGCCGAAGCTTCCCATCAGGATGCTGGCCTCCACCCACGTCAGGTGGTAGTTCATGAACTTCCACGGCTCGTAGCTGTGCGCCAGGCTGGGCACGATGATCACGAACCGCTCCCACCACATCCCGATGTTCACGAAGATCGAGATCAGGAAGAAGGCGTTCAGGTTCAGCCGGATCTTCCGGATCCAGAGCAGCTGCGGGATGATGGCGTTGAAGGTGATCATCGACCACCCCGCCCACCAGTAGTCGCCCGTCACGCGGTCCCAGAACACGTCGCGCTCGAAGAGCTCGCCCGAGTACCAGGCCATGAAGTACTCCATCCCGTACGCGTAGCCCACGATGCAGCTGGTCAGCAGGAGGAGCTTGGCCAGCCGGTCGTAGTGCACCGGGGTGAAGTAGGCGCCCAGCCCGAAGATCCGCTGCACCGGCACCATCAGCGTCACCACCATGGCCACGCCCGAGAGGATGGCGCCGGCCACGAAGTACGGGGCGAAGATGGTGGTGTGCCACCCGGGGACGATGGAGACGGCGAAGTCCCACGACACCACCGAGTGCACCGAGAGCACCAGCGGCGTCGCCAGCGCGGCCAGGAACAGGTAGGCGCGGGTGAAGTGCCGCCACTCGCGGTCGGTCCCCTTCCACCCCAGCGCCAGCACCGTGTAGACCTTCTTGCGCATCGGGTGCGTCGCCGTGTCGCGGGCCGCCGCGATGTCGGGGATCAGGCCGATGAAGAAGAAGACCGAGGACACCGTCAGGTACGTGGTGACCGCGAACACGTCCCACAGCAGCGGGCTGCGGAAGTTGGGCCACAGATGGCGCTGGCTGGGGAGCGGCAGCAGCCAGTAGAAGAACCAGGGACGGCCGATGTGGATGATGGGGAAGAGCGCGGCCGTGAGCACCGCGAACACCGTCATCGCCTCGGCGAAGCGGTAGATGGACTGCCGCCACGGCGCCCGGAACAGGTACAGGATGGCGGAGATCAGCGTCCCCGCGTGCCCGATGCCCACCCAGAAGACGAACGTGGTGATGTAGACGCCCCACCCCACCGGGTTGGTGAGGCCGCTCATCCCCAGGCCGTAGACGATGTTGTGCAGCTCGGCGATGACCATCAGGACCACCAGCCCGATGGACATCCCCAGCAGCGCCAGGTACCCCTTCCCCGGCTTGGTGAGCAGCCGGTTGGCGTCCCGGTTGACCTGCTCGTAGCCCGCTACGTCCGGGTGGAACGCCGAGCGGACGGCCGTGTCGTGATGATGGGTTTCGGTAGCCATCTCAGTGTGATCCCCCGGCGGGGAGCGTCTTCGGCTCGCCCTGCTGCATGTGCTCGGTGCCACCCATCTCCGCCGCGGGGAGGGCGTCGTGCCCGCCGTTCGCCGGCGTGTGGAGCGTGACCTTCTTCAGGTAGACGATCGCCGGCTGCGTGTTCAGCTCGCCCAGGACGCGGTACCCCCGGTTGGTGGTGGCCGCCCTGGACACCGCCGAGGCACGGTCGGTGAAGTTGCCGAAGGTGAAGACCTCGGTGGGGCAGGCCTGCGCGCACGCCGGCACCACCTCGCCGTCGCGCAGCGGGCGCTGCTCGATCCCCGCCCGGCGCTCCCCCTCGTGGATGCGCTGGACGCAGAAGGTGCACTTCTCCATCACGCCCTTCTCGCGCACCGTCACGTCCGGGTTCAGCTGCCAGTTCAGCGGCTCGGCGAACTCGTAGGTGAACCAGTTGAAGACGCGCACCTTCCAGGGACAGTTGTTGGCGCAGTAGCGCGTCCCCACGCAGCGGTTGTACACCTGCCCGTTCAGCCCGTCCGGCGTGTGGTACGCCGCGTACACGGGGCAGACCGGCTCGCAGGGCGCCTGCCCGCAGTGCTGGCAGAGCATGGGGAGGAAGCGCACGTCGTCGGTGGCCGCCTCCTGCATGGCCTCCTCCTCGTGCCGGCTGACCCCGAAGTAGCGCTCGATGCGGAGCCACGAGAGCTCGCGGCCGCGCTTCATCTCGCTGGGGCCCACCACCGGGATGTTGTTCTCGGCCGAGCACGCCACCGAGCAGGCGCCGCACCCGATGCAGCGGGCCAGGTCGATGACCATCCCCCAGCGGGTGTCGCCCTCGAAGTACTCGCCGTACTCCGTCCCCGGGGGCGGGTAGCCGCCGGCCGGATCGGTGTGCATCTCCACCGGCTTGAAGCCGCCGTTCCCCTTCAGCTCCTCGATCGTCGCCTCGGCGCCGGGGATGAAGCCCGGCCCCTTCGCGTCCAGCTGCTGGACCTGCTGGATCCCGATGGCCTGGGCCACCCGGCGGTCGTACTGCAGGCGCACGCCGTTCTCGTAGAGCCCCTGGAAGCGCGGCCCCGAGCCCTCGCCCGTGGCCCTCAGCGCCACCTTCTGCCCGTAGTGGGCGAAGGAGCCGGTGGTGGGGTCCACGGCGCCGCCCAGCAGCTTCATCGGGTTCTGCCCGCGCCCCTTGGTCCAGCGGCCGAACTCCTCGTGGCCCAGCCCCATCTGCACGGCGACGGTGTCCTCGCGAACCCCCGGCCAGACGTACGCCGGGAGGCTCACCTTGCCGAACTGCGAGCTCACCTCCAGCACGTCGCCCTGCTCGATGTTGAGCCGGCCGGCCGCCGTCGGGTGCACCTCCACCCAGCCGTCCCAGGGCACCTTGGTGACCGGGTCCGGGAGCTCCAGCAGCCACGGGCGGTTGGCCGTGCGGCCGTCGTAGAAGCGGTAGGAGGGGTAGACCACCAGGTGGAAGTCGCCCTGCCCCTGGAAGGCCAGCACCCCCGCTCCGCCCGCGCCCGCCGGCTGCGCCGTGGCGGGGACCGGCGCCGCCGGCACCGGGGCGGCGGGCTGCGCCGTCGCGCCGGCGACCGCGGCGGCCGGAGCCGCCACGGCCGGGGCCGGAGCGGCCGCGGCGCCCGAGAAGACGCCGCCGGCCTTGAGCGCGTCGCGCCAGGCGGAGCCCGAGGCGCGCCCGGCCCAGGCGCGGACCAGGTACTCGTAGTAGGTCTCGGGCTGCCCGGAGGCCGCCGCCGCGGCCGGAGCCGCGGGCGCCGGGGTCGGAGCGGCCCCCGCGGGCTGCGGCGCGCCGGCGGCCGGGGCGGCGCCAGGCTGGGCGCCCGTCTGCTCCTGCGCGCCGATCTGCTGCGGGAGGGCGGCGGCCGTGGTGGAGGCGCCGCTCCCGCCGCCGATCCGGTTCATCACCGCCAGGAGGACGTCGCCCACCTGCTTGGTGTTGAAGACGGGGCGCATGGCCGGCTGCACCAGCTCGAAGACGCCGGCGCGGGGCGAGTAGTCGTCCCAGCTCTCCAGGAAGTGGCTCTGCGGGAGGATCCAGTTGGCGATCGCCGCCGTCTCGTCCGGGAAGGAGGAGAAGGAGACGCGCACCGGCACCTTGCGGAGCGCCTCGGCGAACTTGAGGCCGCCGGGGAGGGTGAAGGCCGGGTTGGAGGCGTCGATCAGGATCAGCCGGACGCGGCCGGCGTTCATCTCCTGGACCAGCTGCACCACCGGGCGCATGTCCGCCGGCGCGGCCGTCGCGCCGCGGCCGTTCAGCCCGTCGATGGCGGCCGAGAGCGCCTGGTGGTTGGCGCCGCGCAGCGCGTAGCCGGGGCCCATGGCCACCTTGCGGCGGGCCTGCCCCCACTCGCGCGCCAGCTGCTCCAGCACCTGCTGCGGGACGCCGGTCTGCTGCGAGGCCTGGGCGGCCGGGACGGCGCCCGACATGGCCTGGGCCACCAGCAGCTCGGTGCCGGGACGCGGGCGCACCCACTGGTCGGCGCTCAGGCCGGTCAGCGGGCGGTGCGGGCCCACCCACACGAACTTGCCGCGCACGCCGTTGGGGCGGTACGCGTGCATGGCCGCGAACTGGTTGCTGTAGTCGACCGTGGAGCCGTAGGTCTCCAGGAAGTCGGCGCCGAACGACACCAGGTAGTCGGCGTCGGCGAAGCTCAGGTCGCGCGGGGTGTCCTCGAGCGGGGCGTAGACCACGCGCCGGCCGCCCACGCGGGCGACGAACTCGTCGGCCAGGCGGTCCATGGTGCCGCCGTAGCGGCCGGTGAGGAAGACCACGCCGCCGCGGCCGGCCCGCTGGATCTCGCGCGCCAGCTCCTGCTCGGCGATGCTCCAGCTGACGTTGCGCGGCGCTCCGCCGACGCCCTCCTCGATCAGGAAGGGGCCCTTGAAGCGGTCGGGGTGGTAAAGCCCCTGCACCGAGGCCTGGCCGCGGGCGCAGGTGCGCCCCCGGTTGACCGGGTGGTCGGGGTTTCCTTCCACCTTGGTGACGCGCGCCTCGTGCGTCTCCACGTGGATCCCGCACCCGGCCGGGCATTCGCGGCAGGTGCTGGTGTACCAGGTGGCGACGCCCGGGACGACGTCCTCGGGCGGGATCGTGTAGGGGACCAGCTTGTCCACGTGGCTCGTGGAGCAGCCGGCGGCGGCGACTCCGGCCCCGGAGACCCCCAGGACCTTGAGGAATTCGCGCCTCTTCATTCCATCAGACATGCCGTGCGTCTCCCGGGACGATCAGTAGTGGCACACCACGCAGTCCGTCGACGCGCGCTGCTTGGGCCAGGTGGCGGGCTGGCCGCGCGTGTCGGTCCCCGTCTGCCGCAGCTGCGCCACCTTGCGCACGAACGACGAGCGCTGGCGCACCGTGGCGTCTTCCTGCGGTGAAATCTCGGTCACGCCGCGGTGGCACTCGATGCACCAGCCCATGCGGAGCGAGGAGAACTGGTAGACCTTCTTCATCTCCTGCACGGGCCCGTGGCAGGTCTGGCACTGGAGACCCACGTTCACGTGCACGTAGTGCGGGAACTTGGCGTGCTCGGGGATCCGGTGGATGCGCACCCACGGGATCTCCTCCTGGTTCTTCCAGTAGGTCACCATCTTGTTGGCCTCGGCGTTCCAGACGCTGTCCTTCTGCGCGCTGGGGAAGCCGAGCTGCGCCTGGGTGACGTCCGCGCCCGGCGCGGTGCCGCCGGGGACGTGGCACCCCACGCACAGCTGCGTGCTGGGGAGCCCCGCGTCGGGCGAGCGGTCCGCCGAGTAGTGGCAGTACTGGCAGGGGATCTGGTTCTGCCCCGCGTGGACGCTGTGATAGAAGGCGATCGGCTGGTCCGGGCCGTCGCTCTCGTCGGCCTTGTAGTCGCGGCACGAGGCCGCGGCGAGCGCGACAAGCGCTAGGCCGAAGATGCGGTGGACTCTCGTCATGGTCTGCCTGAGCGGAGAAAACCTTGGGCCGCGCGCGGTCCGGCGGGCCTTGCTGCCCGCCGCCCGCGTCGCGGCTCCCCTGCGCCCGCGGAGCCGGGTCCCGCCCCGGCCCCATTCGGAGGACTCCCATATAACATGGGCGATTTCAAACGGCAATAAGCGGTGGGCGCATCTCCCGCCGCCTGACACGCCGCTTCTCAGCCATCTGTTTTCGCCGCATCGGGTTAGCATCGTCCGGCGTGGTGCCCTGGACGAGCGTGCTTCGTCCAGGAACTTTGAGAGTCCTTCTCAACGATAGGAATCCCCCCACCCGTCGCGGGGAATCTCCCCACAGATCCCCTACAGGCCCCTTCGCGGCGGTGAGATCGCCCCGTCCCGATGGTTGCCCTCCAATCGACCGCTCCCCGGCGCCCCACGGGAGTGGTGAGAACCCCACCCATGGCGGGGGATCTCCCCACGGATCCCCTACACGGGAAACAGAAGGGTACCGGAGACGGCAGGCGAGGCCGAGTCCGCGGGCCGTTTCCGTCTCGAGCGATCAGCTTCCAGGAGCGAGGGGACAGGGGCGGCCGGCGCACCTCGCTGCCCGCGCAGAGGCGCGGCCCGGCAAGCGCCGCATCCGTCGATGCCCTGCGATTCGATGCCGCATAAGGCACGGAGCACAAGAGCGAACAATCTGGCATCTACCGGATAACTGCCGTAAATGGCTCCAAGGAGGGGATCAATTTTCTTGCGAATTCTGTCCGATAAGATCAACGTACAGGCACCTCCTCGGGACATCGCCCGCGGAGGTGCCAACTTCAGCCGGGAGGACCTATGAGCCGTATCCAGACGAGCCTTCGCCGAATCTTCCTTGGGCTCACCGTTGCGGGCACCCTGGGCTTCGGCGTCTCGCAGGCGGTGGCCTCGCCCCCGGCCCAGGGCGAGAGCCGCGTCTGCAATTCGAGCAACTGCCCGCAGAGCATCTGCAAGTGCGTCAGCGGGCAGTGCATCGACAGGGAGGGCGGCTTCTGGTGCTTCTCCTGAGGACGCGCACCGGGACTGTCATCAGTGGGCAGGGCGAAGGGAGTGGTGATCTCTCTCCCGTAGCCCCGCTCCCTGCGCGGCCGTAACGCATCGACCCGCCTCCCCGGTGCAGATCGGGGTGGCGGGTCGATCGTCATCGTCGGAGCCGGACGGTCAGCGGACGTGCTGGCGGTGCTCGACCATGGCGCAGCGGTCCTGGATCACCTTGATCCCGGCTTCGGCGAGGCGCTGGGCCGCCTGCTCGTTGCGGATGCCGCTCTGCATCCAGACGAGCCTGGGCCTGGCGGCGATGATGTCGTCCACGTGCGGCGGGACGTCCTCCCCGCGGCGGAAGACGTTGACCATGTCCACGCCGCCGGGGATGTCGGCCACGGCGCGGTAGACGTGCTGCCCCAGGATGGTGGTGACGTTGGGGAAGTAGACGGGGACGGGGATGACCTCGTAGCCGGCGCGCTGCAGGTACTCCGGCACGTAGAACGCCGGCTGGTGCGGCTGCGACTCCGTCTTGATCCCCAGCACGGCCACGCGCTTGACCTCGCGCAGCAGCCTCCCGATCTCCTCCCCGCTCGTCACCAGGTTCTCGCGCCAGTCCGCCATCGTCCGCCTCGCTCTCTGGTCGTGTGGTCGCCGCCGGTCGCGGCGCGCATCGGTCGATCAAGGTAGATGAAGATGGGGATGCGCATCGCCCCGCGCCCCATCCTCCCGCGGACGCCGATGCGAGCACCTTGCCACCGCTCCCGATCCCCATCCGACGAAACGACCCCGGAGCGGCGAAATCTCGCCCCGGGGCCGCTCTCATCTTCCGCTGAGCTCTGTCACGCCCTCCGCCACGCGTCAACCTCCCCGCGCCTCTCGCGGCGCACGGCCGACTCGCCCTCCAGGTAGTTGAGGTGCGCCATGGTCTCGCGGACGGCGTGCAGCATGTTCTCCGGCGGCAGCTCGCCGAAGACCCCCACGGTGATCTCCCACGGCGTCCGCGGCTCGTCCAGCATGGCCACGATCCGCTGGTTGCGCTCGTCGTGGTGCGCCAGGATGCCGTCCACGCGCCCCGCGAGGTCCGCGAACGGCTCGCCGTGCGAGGGGAGGACGAGGTCCACGGGGAGATCGCGGAGCGTCCGCAGCGACGCCAGGTACTCGCGCAGCGGGTCTTCCGCGTACATGTCCGCGCCGATGTTGGGCGAGATGCGCGGAAGGACGTGGTCGCCGGTGATCAGGATCCGCCGCTGGGGGTGATAGACCGTCACGTGCCCGGGCGAGTGGCCGGGCGTGTGGATCCACTCCCATCCCCCGCCCCCCGGAAGCGGCCCGCGCTCGCCGGTGAGGACGATGTCGGGGCGGAAGTCCTGGTAGAGGCGGTGGATGAAGTCCGTCGCCTTCAGCAGCGCCTCGATCAGCCCTTCGGGGACGCCGTACGAACGGAACGACGCGGGGGCGGCGGCGCGCTCTTCGGGCCAGCGGTCCACGAAGCGGCGCGCCAGCTCCTCCTCGCGCTCGTGCATGGCCACGCGCGCGCCGCTCCACGCGCGCACCGGACCCGCGAGGCCGTAGTGGTCGATGTGCGCGTGGGTGAGGATCACGTACGCCAGGCTCTCCGGCGTCACGCCCACGTGGCCGGCCGCGTCCAGCAGCGCCCCCCGCGCCGGCGGCGTGTCGATCCCGGTGTCCACCAGCACGTGCCCCGCGTCGCCGTCGATCACCCACGCCGCCACCTCGCGCGGGGGAAACGGAAGGGGCACGGAGACGCGGTGGACGCCGGGCGCCACCTCCACGGGGGGAGCGGCCGAGCTCATTCGCCCTCGAAGAACTTCTTGTTGCCCTCCGCGTAGTCCACCAGCATCTGCGCGGGGGTGAAGCGGACGCCGTGCTTCGCCTCCAGCGCGCGGACGCGCTCCAGCACCTTCGCGGCGCCGGTCTCGTCGACGTACCAGAAGGGCCCGCCGCGGAAGGGCGGGAAGCCGATCCCCATCACCGCGCCCACGTCGCCGTCGCGGGCGGAGCGGAGGACGCCCTCCTCCAGGGTGCGGATGGCCTCGTTGACCATCATCAGCCCCAGCCGCTCCTGGATCTCCTCGCGGCCCACCTTCTTCCGCGCCGGCGCGCCGATCACGGCGTAGACGGCGTCGTCCACGCCCGCCTTCTTCCCGTCCTCGCCGTACTTGTAGAACCCCCTGGAGTTCTTCCGCCCCAGCCGCCCGTCGGCCACCATCTTGTCGATGACGGCGCTGGGCTGGAAGCGGTCCGAGAACGCCTCGAAGAGGATCTTCCCCGCCTTCTGCGCCACGTCGAGCCCCACCTCGTCGTAGAGCGTGATCGGGCCGACGGGATACCCCCAGCCGGTCATCGCCCTGTCGATGTCCTCGATCGCCGCGCCTTCCTCGAGGAGAAGCGCGGCCTCGGCCATGTAGGGCGAGAGGATGCGGTTGGCGTAGAAGCCGGGGGAGTCGTTCACGATGATCGGCGTCTTGCCGATCTTCTTGGCGTAGGCGTGGCTGGTGGCCGTCACCCAGGGCGCGGTGCCCGGATGGGTGATGATCTCCAGGAGCGGCATCTTGTCCACGGGGGAGAAGAAGTGCAGCCCGATCACGTTCTCCGGCCGCTTCGACCCCTCCGCCAGCCTGGCGATGGGGATGGTGGAGGTGTTGGTGCCGAGCACCGTGTCCTCGCCGATGTGCGCCTCGATCTCCCCGAAGACGCGGTGCTTGAGGCCGATCTCCTCGAAGACGGCCTCGACGATCACGTCCGCCGGGTGGAAGCCCGTGTACTCCGTGGTGGCCGTGACGCGGTCCGTCACCTGGGTGATCTGGTACGGCTTGGCCTTCTTGCGCTTGGCGCGCTTGATCAGCGTGTCGCGCGCGGTCTTGAGCCCCTTGGCCGCGGCCTCCGGCTTCACGTCCTTGAGCCGCACGTCGATCCCCGCCTCCGCGGACACCGCCGCGATCCCCGCCCCCATGAACCCCGCGCCGACGACCGCGATCTGGTCCACGTCCCGCGGCTTCACGTCCGCGCCCAGCTCCGGATCGTTCTTCGCCGCCGTGGTGGTGAAGAAGAGGTGGACCAGCGAGCGCGCCTCCGGCGTCACCGCCAGCTCGCCGAACGCCTTCGCCTCCTGCTTCAGCCCCTCCTCGATCGGCCGGTCCAGCCCCTTCTCGATCACCTCCAGGAGGCGGAGCGGCGCGGGGTAGAGCCCGTGCGTCTTGCTCATCACCCCCTCGCGCGCCTTGCGGAAGATGTAGCCGCGCAGCCCGGGGAGGTTCTCCGCGAACTTCGGCGACCCCTTCCGGCGCGCCGCCGCGGGCTTGAGCTTCCCCGACGCCAGGTCGCGCGCCGCGCGCAGCGCCTCGCGCAACAGCACGGGCGCCGGCACCACCTCGTCCACGATGCCGGCGGAGCGGGCGCGGCGGCCGTCCAGCTGCTTCCCCGTCAGCATCAGGTCGAGGGAGGAAGCGAGGCCGATGAGCCGCGGGAGCCGCTGCGTCCCACCCGCGCCGGGGACGATCCCCAGGTTGACCTCGGGGAGGCCGAGCTTGGTCCTGGACGAATCGGTGGCGATGCGGTAGGTGCACGCCAGCGCCGTCTCCAACCCGCCGCCCAGCGCCGCGCCGTCGATGGCCGCCACGGTGGGGATCAGCAGGTTCTCCAGGCGCGTGAGCAGCTCCTGCCCGGCGCGGCTGGCCGCCTCGCCGTCCGCCGCCGTGCGGAAGTCCTTGAACTGCTCGATGTCGGCCCCGGCGATCCAGGTGCCCTTCTTCTCGGAGATGATGACGGCCGCCCGGATGCTGGAGCCCTCGTCGCGCTCCAGCTCGCCCAGGATGTGGTTCATCTCCTCCACCAGCGCCGCGGAGATGACGTTGACCGGCTTCCCCGGCTGGTTGAGGCGGAGGATCGCGATCCCGTCCTCCACGTCCATGCGGACGGGCGGCCCGGCCACCGCCGGCTCTCCCACGACCGTGCTTGCCATCCGAAGCTCCTGGATGATGTTGATCTCGATCCCCTGAACACGCCGACTCCACGATCCAAACCGCCGAACCCCCGCCCATCACGCCAAGGTCCTGAACCGCGGTCCGCGAAGGCGGACTTTGTGCCGTTGCAGCGGGCGGTTTCAACCGCCCGGCGCGGCAACCGCCGTCGTCGCCGCGAACTTCATCCGCCCCCCGCTCGCGGCGGAAGGCAATCCCGCCCCTCAGCTGACCGTCATCCCACCGTCCACCGCCAGCACCTGCCCCGTCACGTACGACGCCGCGGGCGACAGCAGGAACACGGCCGCGCCCATCAGCTCGTCCTCGGCGCCGATGCGGCCGAGGGGGAGGTGGCGCGCGACGCGGTCTCCCGCGTGGTCCAGCACCACCTCCGTCATCTTGGTCAGGAAGAAGCCGGGCGCCACCGCGTTCACGCGGATGCCGTGCCGCGCCCACTTCACCGCCAGGTCGCGCGTCATGGCGATCAGCGCCCCCTTGCTGGCGCTGTATCCCACCGCGTCCAGCACCTCCGGCGGCGACCCCTGCAGCCCCGAGATGGACGCCACGTTCAGGATGGCCCCCGGCGACCCGCGCGAGATCAGCCGGCTCCCCACCTCGCGCGAGCAGAGGAAGGCGCCGGTGGCGTTCACCTCCATCACCTTGTGCCACGCCGCCAGCGGCATCTCGGCCGCCGGCGCGCCCCACGAGGTCCCCGAGTTGTTCACCAGCAGCTCCACCGGCCCCAGTTCCTCCTCGATCCGCTGCACCCCCGCCCGCACGTCGTCCTCGCTGGACACGTCCATCTTCACCGCCAGCGTGCGCACGCCGAAGGCCGCCAGCTCCGCCGCCACCTCCTGGCACGCCTCCACCCGGCGCGACGCCACCGCCACGGCGGCCCCCGCCTGCGCCAGCCCGGTGGCGATCTGCTCGCCCAGGCCGCGGCCGCCGCCGGTCACCAGGGCCACGCGGCCGGAAAGGTCGAACAGCTCGCGAAGCGTCCGCATCGTGGGCAGTCCCTCAGGCGTTCGGGTGAGCGATCGGGATCGTTGGCGGAGTAATGTAGCGAGTGCGTTATCCCTTGCAAACACTGGGATTTGCTGAACGCCGCTCATCACTCCGCCAACGCCGTGGATGGGAGATGCGGATCGGCGCCGATCGCCCGTCGCGTACCGATCGCCCCCTCGCTATACTGACCACCATCTTCCGGGAGATGGGGATCGATCCGGAGCGGGGGACCTGACGACGGAGCGAGGGGACTGATGCGGGCTGCCTTCCTGGCCATCGGCGACGAGATCGTCGGCGGGCTGACGACGGACACCAACTCCGGCTACGCCGCCGGCGAGCTGCGCGCGCTGGGCGTGGAGCCGGTAGCCGGCTTCTCCGTCCCCGACGACGAGGACGCCATCGTCCGCACCCTGGAGCGCGCGCTGGAGGAGGCCGACCTGGTGGTCTGCACCGGCGGCCTGGGGCCCACGGCGGACGACCTGACCACGGCGTGCGTGGCGCGGCTGGCCGGCGTGGAGATGGAGCTGGACGGGCACTCGCTCTCCCTGATCGAGGAGCGCTTCCGGCAGCGGGGGATGGAGATGCCGACCAACAACCGCAAGCAGGCGTACTTCCCCGCCGGCAGCACCGTCATCCCCAACCCCAACGGCACTGCTCCCGGCTTCATCACGCCGGTGGAGCGCGGCGGCGCCACGAAGCACGTGGCCTGCTTCCCCGGCGTGCCGCGCGAGACGCGGGTGATGATCCCCCAGACGCTGGTGCCGTGGGTGGCCGCGCGGAGCCCCGAGAGCCGCTTCGCCTCGCGCACCTTCAGCACCTTCGGGCTGGCGGAGAGCAAGCTGGACGAGCTGCTGGCCGGCGTGGTGGGCGCGGACGAGGCGCGGCTCGCCTTCCGCGCCGCCTTCCCCCGCATCCAGGCCCGCCTGACCGTCACCGGCGCGCCGGGCGACGACCTGGAGGCGCGGCTGGACGCGCTGGAGGCCCGCGTCCGCGAGCGCCTGGGCCACCACCTCTACGCCATCGGCGACGAAGGCATCGAGGAGACCGTCGGCCGCCTCCTCCGCGAGCGCGGCCTCACCCTGGCCGTGGCCGAATCGTGCACCGGCGGCCGCATCGGCGACCGCGTCACCGACGTGGCGGGGAGCTCGGCGTACTTCCTGATGGGCGTCGCCACCTACTCCAACGACGCCAAAGAGCGCATCCTGGGCGTATCGCCCGACACGCTGGCCCGGCACGGCGCCGTAAGCACGCAGACCGCGGAGGAGATGGCGCAGGGCGTGCGCCGCCTGGCCGGCGCCGACCTGGCCGTGTCGACCACGGGGATCGCGGGGCCGGGGGGCGGGACGGAGGAGAAGCCCGTGGGCACGGTGTGCATCGGGCTGGCGTGGGAGGGGGGCGCGTGGTCGAAGCGCTACCAGCTGGGCGCCCGGGAGCGCGAGTGGATCAAGGGGATGACGGCGCAGATGGCGCTGGACCGCATCCGCCGCTGGCTGCTGGGGGAGATGGGAAGCGATGAATAAGCCCCACCCGTCCGCACCTGACGATCGTTCCGCGTCCGACGACGCCGGATCGGCCGCATCAACGGAATCGATCGGATCGGCAGGATCAACGGAATTGGTCGGATCGACGGGATCGGCAGGATCGACGGAATCGGCTGGATTGACGGGATCGACGGGATCAACGGAACCGGTCGGATCGGCGGGATCGGCAGGATCGACGGAATCGGCTGGATCGACGGGATCGGCTGGATCTATCGAATCGACCGGATCGGCGGGATCGACCGCGCCGGATGATCGCGCCGATGACGATGCACCTCCGCCCGAACGGCGCGTGGAGTTGGAGGAGATGGGCGGCGAGGCGCCTTGTCACCTCCCTCTCTTCTGGGACGTTGATGGGTGACGCCGCCCGGCACCTCCGCCCCCGATCCGGGTAGACGGGCGGCGCCGGAGCCCGGCTTGTTTTCGCATCGACCGTCCGACCCGCCGTCCCGAGCCCATGCGCACACTCCGTACGGCCGCGCTCGCCCTCGCCCTTCTCCTCGGCGCGTCCGCCGGACGCGCGCAGCGGGCCGTCCAGCCGTACACCCCCGCCCCGCGATACCAGACCTTCAACCTGGGCGCCCAGGTCACCGGCCCCACCAACCGCGGCCGCGACGTCATGCTGTCGTGGGGCCGCATGCTGGCGATGGGCGGCAGGCGGCAGTGGATGCCGCGCCTGGAGCTCTCCGCCGGCATCAACACCGGCCGCGACCTGGTCGACGGCGTGGTCGGCGGCCCCTCCGTCTCGCTGGCCCATGCCTTCCCCGCGCAGAACCTGGCGCTGGGCCGCACCACGCGCGGCGAGCCCTACCTGGTCGCGCAGGCGTCCGCCCTCGGGATCGGCCGGTTCTACAGCAAGCTGGAGGAGGCCGACGCGGGCGACGAGGGCGGCTGGGGATTCGCCCCCGCGTTCGCCGCCGGCATCGGCCTGCGGATGTTCAGCGACGAGTGGGACGTCGATCTCTCCACCCTCGAGCTCATCGTGGAGAAGCGCCTGGGCTTCGGCGAGGGCGATCCGCAGCTCTACATCCGCTTCGGCCGCGCCACAGCCCCCCGCGCCGGCCGCGACGACGACGCCGCCACCCTCGCCCCCGCCGCCGTCCTCCCTCCCCCGCCACCGTCGAACCGACTTCGTCCATACTGATCGATCGGATCCGCCGCCCAGCGCATTCGATCAACCCACGCGCCGTCGATCCTCATCTTCCGATCTCCATCTTCTCGATCCACGCCCCCTGAGTCCGCGCCTCCCGACCCACCTCTCCCCTTCAATGTGCATCTCCCGTTTGATGCACATCTTCCGAACCCCTGCGAAACTGTATTGGAAGCGTTCTTTCCGAACACCTCCCCGTTCGGGTAGCATCCATTTGTTTCCCACCCGCCCGACTACCCGACAAGAAGCGACAGAGCACCCGCGCGGTGGTTGCTGAGCGGTGCTCATGGCAACATGATTGCAAACGCACAGTTAGCGTGGTTGGCGCGCGAGCCATGCCAGTGGATGAGGACGCGGCGGTGAGGAGCAGGTGCCGCGTCTTTTTTTCGCGCCCACACGCGACTGCTTTCCGTGGTTGCAACCGCTCACGCCAGTTCCCGGAGGAACCCTGATGGATGCCGTCATGGCGACCGGCACCGAGGTGGAAGGCGTCACCGTCTTCTGTGACCTGGAGCCCTGCGACCGCGTGCTGACCCCGGAGGCCCTGGCGTTCGTGGCCGGCCTCCACCGCCGCTTCAACGCCCGGCGCGTGGAGCTGCTGCGCGCCCGCGAAGAGCGCCAGGCGCGCATCGACGCCGGCGAGCTCCCGGCCTTTTTGGCCGAGACCGAGCACGTGCGCGCCGACGACTGGAAGGTGGGCCCCACCCCGCCCGACCTGGAGGACCGCCGCGTGGAGATCACCGGGCCCGTGGAGGCCAAGATGATGATCAACGCGCTCAACTCCGGGGCCAGCTGCTTCATGGCCGACATCGAGGACGCCCTCTCCCCCACGTGGAAGAACGTCGTCGAGGGACAGGACAACCTGATGCGGGCCGTCCGCCGCACCCTGGCGTTCACCTCGCCCGAGGGGAAGGAGTACGCCCTCGCCGAGAAGACGGCGGTGCTCATCGTCCGCCCGCGCGGGTGGCACCTGGTGGAGAAGCACGTGCAGGTGGACGGCGAGCCCATCTCGGCCTCGCTCTTCGACTTCGGCCTGTACTTCTTCCACAACGCGCGCGAGCTGATCTCCCGCGGCACCGGGCCGTACTTCTACCTGCCGAAGATGGAGAGCCACCTGGAGGCGCGCCTCTGGAACGACGTCTTCCTGCACGCCCAGCGCGAGCTGGACGTGCGCCGGGGGACCATCCGCGCCACGGTGCTCATCGAGACCATCCTGGCCGCCTTCGAGATGGACGAGATCCTGTACGAGCTGCGCGAGCACGCCGCGGGGCTCAACGCCGGCCGCTGGGACTACATCTTCAGCATCATCAAGAAGCTGCGCTCGCGCGACGAGTGCGTCCTCCCCGACCGGGCGCAGGTCACCATGGCCGTGCCCTTCATGCGCTCGTACTGCGACCTGCTGGTGCACACCTGCCACCGGCGCGGGGCGCACGCCATGGGCGGGATGGCCGCGTTCATCCCCAGCCGCAAGGACGCCGAGGTCAACCGCGTGGCCATGGCCAAGGTGACCGAGGACAAGGAGCGCGAGACCTCGCAGGGCTTCGACGGCACCTGGGTGGCGCACCCGGACCTGGTCCCCGTCGCGCGGGAGATCTTCGACCGTCACCTGGGCGAAAGGCCCAACCAGAAGGACGTCCTCCGCGACGAGGTGTCGGTGCGCGCCCCCGAGCTGATCTCCTGCGGGATCGCCGGCGGGCAGGTGACGGAGGCCGGGATCCGCAACAACGTCAACGTGGCGCTCCAGTACGTGGAAGCGTGGCTCCGCGGCAACGGCGCGGTGGGGATCCACAACCTGATGGAGGACGCCGCCACCGCCGAGATCAGCCGCGCGCAACTCTGGCAGTGGATCCGCCACCGCACCCCCATCGAGGGGAACGGCCCCATGACCCCGGACGTGTACTGCCGCATCCGCGACGAGGAGCTGGAGATGCTCCGCGCCGAGCGCCCCGACATGGCCGAGCTGGACCGCGCCTCCAGGCTGCTGGACGACCTGGTGCTGGGCGCCGAGTTCGCCGCGTTCCTGACGATTCCCGCCTACCAGCTCCTGGGCTGAGTGGCTTCCACGACAAGACCGAGGACTCCAGACATGTGCCGTGAGAGCTTTGACGACCAGGTGAACGCCCTGCGGCTCCAGTGGGAGACCGACGGCCGCTGGACGGGGATCACCCGCCCCTACTCGGCCGAGGAGGTGGTGCGGCTGCGCGGGAGCCTGCGCCTGGAGCACACGCTGGCCCGCTGCGGCGCCGAGCGCCTCTGGAGCCAGCTGCAGAAGGAGGAGGCGGTGCGGACCTTCGGCGCCCTCACCGGCGCCCAGGCGGTGCAGATGGTGAAGGCGGGGCTGCAGGCCATCTACCTGAGCGGGTGGCAGGTGGCGGGCGACGCAAACCTCTCGGGGCAGACCTACCCCGACCAGAGCCTGTACCCGTCCAACTCCGTCCCCGCCGTGGTCAGGCGCCTCAACAACGCCCTCCTCCGCGCCGACCAGATCGAATGGGCGGAGAAGGGCGAGCGCGAGCGCGACTGGATGGTGCCCATCGTGGCCGACGCCGAGGCGGGCTTCGGCGGCCCGCTGCACGCCTTCGAGCTGATGAAGTCCATGATCGAGGCGGGCGCCGCGGGCGTGCACTTCGAGGACCAGCTGGCGGCCGAGAAGAAGTGCGGCCACCTGGGGGGCAAGGTGCTGGTCCCCACCTCGCAGTTCATCCGCACCCTGCTGGGCGCGCGGCTGGCGGCCGACGTGGCGGACGTCCCCACCCTCCTGGTGGCCCGCACCGACGCGGACAGCGCCCCGCTCCTCACCAGCGACGTGGACCCGCGCGACCAGGAGTTCATCCTCGCCAGGGAGCGCACGGCCGAGGGGTACTTCCACGTGAAGAGCGGGATCGAGGCGGCAGTCGCCCGCGCGCTCTCCTACGCCCCGTACGCCGACCTGCTCTGGTGCGAGACCAGCACCCCGGACCTGGACGAGGCCCGCCGCTTCGCCGACGCGGTGCACGCCGAGTTCCCGGGGAAGATGCTGGCGTACAACTGCTCGCCCTCGTTCAACTGGCAGCGCCACCTGGACGCGCACACCATCGCCAGGTTCCAGACGGAGCTGAACGCGATGGGGTACAAGTTCCAGTTCATCACCCTGGCCGGGTGGCACCTGATCAACCTGCACACCTTCGAGCTGGCGAAGGCGTACGCGGGCGAGGACATGAGCGCGTACGTGGCGCTGCAGCAGCAGGAGTTCTCGCGCGAGGCGGACGGCTACACCGCCACCAAGCACCAGCGCGAGGTGGGCGCCGGCTACTTCGACAAGGTGCTGATGACCGTCACCGGCGGCGAGGCCTCCACCTCCGCCCTCACCGGCTCCACCGAGCAGGCCCAGTTCGCCTGATCGGCGGCGGAGGCGACACCACGCACGAGAGCCCGCCGGGGAGCGATCCCCGGCGGGCTCTTCGTTTCCATCACCATCATCCGACGGCCGTCGTCACCCAACGGCAAAAAGAAAAGGCAATGCGGACCGGTCGTGGCATCCGCAAAGCCTCCACCACAAGGATACAAAGCGCCCACCCATCTGTCAAGGGGGTGAAGTGGACGTGCTCGTGATCCCGATCGCCTACAATTCCGCGCGGAATTCCGTTGATTCCGCGCGGAATTCTGCCGTATCGAAACCCTTGCGGAAACGGGCGGGGCCGTGCAAGGTGGACGGCCCCGTTGCGCCGTAACGCACCCCCAACCCATCCGCACGGCTCCGATATGGCCTACTTCCTCTTCGTGGACGAGAGCGGCCACGACCGGCGCGAGTCGCCGTACGAAGTGCTCGCGGGCGTCGCCGTCCGCGACGCCGACCTCTGGAAGCTGATCATCGCGCTCCGCCGGGCGGAGGAGCGCTGCTTCGGCACCCGCTACACGGCGGGGACGGCCGAGGCGAAGGCCAAGAAGCTCCTCAAGCGAAAGGTCTTTCGCCTGGCCGGGCAGCTTCCGCCGCTCCCGCCGGAGGAGCGCTGCGAGCTGGCGCGCGCCTGCCTGGAGAACGGGGAGGAGGCGGGGTGGCGCGAGCTGGCGGGGCTGGCGCAGGCCAAGCTGGCGTTCGTGGCCGAGGCGCTGGAGCTGTGCGCCCGTTTCCGCTGCCGCGTCTTCGCCAGCATCGTGCACCCGGACTCTCCCGTTCCCGCCCGGCGCGAGCACCTGCGCAAGGACTACGCGTACCTCTTCGAGCGCTTCTTCTACTTCCTGGAGGACAAGGCCCCCGGCGCCATGGGGATCGTGGTCTTCGACGAGCTGGAGAAGGTGATGAGCCACATCCTCATCGACCAGATGCACGGCTACTTCGTGGGGACGCGCACCGGGCGGCGCCGCGCGGCGCAGGTGATCCCCGAGCCGCTCTTCGTGCACAGCGAGCTGACCACCGGCATCCAGCTGGCGGACTTCGTGGCCTACCTGATCTCGTGGGGGTTCCGGACGGGCGGGATGGACGGCGAGGTGCGGGAGGAGCTGCGGCCGTTCGTGGAGCGGGTGGCCCGGCTCCGCTACCGCGCCGTGCGGGAGAAGCTGGGCAACCCGGAGTTCAACGTCTGGAGCTTCGCCGTGATCGACGACCTGCGCGCCCGCGACGAGGTGAACGGGGCGGCGAGCCGGGCGGAGCTGATCGGGGCGGCGAGCGGAGAGGGGTAGAAACGAAAAAAGGCAATGCGGCGCACCGGGCGTCCGCAAAGCCTCCGTCGACAAAAGTACATATCATACGGTGGCTCGTCAACCCCTCGCGCGCGCGAATTCCCCGGCCGGGCGGCTCCTTTCCGCCCGGCCGATCCGCATCTCCCGGATCCTACCGGATGTCCGCATCCGATTATGGAAGCCATCTCGCCCCCGATCGGGATCTGCTGATCACCCAGGCCGCGGCAACTGCGTCATCGGGGGATGTGGAGCAGGGGCCTGCTCCCGCGCCGATCCTCCTGATGACGTAGTTGGGAGGCTGGAAGGCGCGGACGCGACGGGCGGACGCGGATGGAGGCTGGAAGGCGCGGACGCGACGGGCGGACGCGGATGGAGGCTGGAAGACGCGGACGTGCGGGCTGACACGGATCGAGGAGAGGACGGGCGAAAGGTGCCTCTCCGAAAAAAATTTCGATACACATCTCCGCCTATGGCTCCACGGCGGGAGGCGGGATTTCCTCTGTCGGATGCGACTGCCTCGCCGACGCCTGCCCTGCACACTCGGCTCAGGAAAACTGGCATCAGGTTCTTCCATCCATCCCCTTCCCGCCGACCGCGCGCCATCCTCCGCCTGCAATACCGCGAGAGTGATTGCGCTCCATGTGTGGTTTACGCCGTGGACGCGATCTCCTGATCTTCATCATCCTCTTCCGCCAGAAGCCAATCACTCCGTGCATCTTTCCGCATCTCTCCAGGAGATTGCAATGACTTGTACAGTGTATACGATGAGAAGCAATAAGTACACGGCGTAGACGGTCCGCGTCTTTGATCTCCCGCTCCACGGATCTCCAGAAAATCCAGCATCCATGCGGGGCGGTGAACTAGTACAGTGTATACGGGGGTTTCGGGTTGTTTCGGTTTGCTTTCGGTATTACACTTGCTCGTGCGGTAGAACATTGCGGAGCCCGCCCGACCCAGCAAGCGCACCAGGAGGCCACCGTGAGCGCAGCCATAGATCTGAACAGGCTCCGCTCCGAGCTGGAGAAGCGGTTCGGGGACGCCATCCGCCCGGTTCCCGGGACGGCTCCGGAGCGGGAGCGGCCGGGGTTCCGCACGGGGGTGCGCGCGCTGGACCAGCTGGTTCCCGGCGGCATCCCCCGCCGCGCGGTGACGCTCTGGACCGGCGAGGCCACCTCGGGGCGCACGGCCGCCGTGCGCGCGCTGGTGGAGGCCGCCGGCGCCGAGACGCGGGTGGCGCTGGTGGACGCCACGCGCACCCTGGACCCCGCCGCCTGGTGCGGCGCGGACGGCCACTCCGTCCCCGGGCTGTGGGTGGCGCGCCCGCCCACCGCCGGCCGCGCGGAGGAGGGCGCCTGGGTGGCCGAGCAGCTGCTGCGCACGGGCGCCTTCGGCCTGGTGGTGCTGGACGGGCCCGCGCCCGAGGCGGCCGAGCTGCACCGCCTGCGCGCCCTGGCGCGCGAGACCGACACGGCCTTCCTGGTTTCCGCGCCGCAGGCCTCGCCCGGCGCGCGGGCGGACGTGCGGCTGGAGTTCCGCCGCGGCGAGGCGGCGGTGGCGGGGCTGGGAACCGGCGGGCGCTTCCGCCGCCGCTCCGGCGTGCGCCTGGCCAAGGGGTCGGGGGGGCGCGCGGGAGAGAAAGAGATGGAGCTTGTCCACGAGCCGACGCATCGCCTGCATCCGCCTGCCTTCGCCCCCGACCGGCGCGCCGCAGCCTGGACCTGAGGTCCGCGCCGCGCTGGCCGGGGCGCTGCTGCGCGCCGCGCCGCGGGTGACCCCCGTGCGCGGCCATCCGCGCGCGCTCTGGGCGGACGCCAGCGGGATGGAGCGCCGGGGCGGCGACGCCGCCGTGGGCCGCGCCCTCCGCGAGGCCGCGCTGGAGGCCGGCTTCCCCGACGCGAAGGTGGGGATCGCCGCCAGCTGCATCGCCGCCGCCGCCGCCACCCGCGAGCGGGGGACGGCGCTGCGCGTCGTTCCCGTGGGCGCCGACGCGCGCTACCTGCGGCGGCGCTCGCTGGACATCCTCCCCCTCCCCAACGACCTCCGCCAGACGCTGGGGCTGCTGGGGCTGAAGACGTGCGGCGAGCTGGCGGAGCTCACCCCGGCGGACGTGGAGCTGCGCTTCGGGGCCGCGGGGGTGGCGGCGTGGCGGCTGGCGCGCGGCGAGGACGGGCGCTGGCCCTTTCGCCCCGCCGAGCCCGGCCTCCCCGCCGCCGACGCCGACTTCGAGCCGCCCATCCGCACCACGGAGCCGCTGCGCTTCGTCCTTCCCGGGCTGATCGACTCGGTCTGCGCGGAGCTGGAGCGGCGGCAGCGCATCCCGGCGCGGCTGCGGCTCATCCTCCACGTGGAGACGATGGACGGGGCCGCGGAGGACGCGCGCGAGGTGCGCCCCGCGCGCGCCACGGCGGACCCGCGGGTGCTGGCCGACCTCTGCCGCCGCGCGGTGGAGGAGCGGCCGCTCGCCGGCCCCCTCGTCGGCATCCGCCTGGAGGCGCCGGAGGCCGGCGCCGCGCGCGCCGACCAGCTGGACGCCTTCCAGGCTCCCGCTCCGGACCCCGGCGCCCTCCATGCCGCCCTCCTTCCCGTCTTCGCCCGCTGGGGCGACGGGGCGCTGAGCGGCGCCGTCCGCCACGGCGCGCACCTCCCCGGCGAGCACGCCGCCTGGGACGCGCGGGGGAGCGCCGGGATCGTCCCCTTCACCGACTTCCGTCCGCCCTCCGAGGACGCCCCCAGAAGCGGTCCCGAGCTGGGGAGCGGCGTCCTCCCCCTCTGCCTCCGCCGCCTTCCCGCCCCCCGCCCGGTGCGCGTCCGCGAGGGCCAGGGGCGGCGCCCGCTGGCGGTGGACCTCCAGGTGGCGCAGCGGGACGAACTTGGACCTGGGGAAACGAGTTTTCCACCGTCGATGTGGAAAACTCTGGCCGAGGGGCCGGAGCGGATCTCGGGGGCGTGGTGGGAGGGCGGAAATGCGCGCGAGTACTGGCGCGTGGCCTCGCCGGACGGGTGGCTGGGGCTCTTCTACCGTGACGCGGCGACGGGGGGATGGTTCCTCGAGGGCTGGTACGATTGAGATGGGCGCGTTACGGAGCCGCCATGGCGCAATCTGCGCGAAATCCGCGTAAGTGATTATGGGCAAGGGAGATTACGTAGAGCTGCACTGTCACAGCGCCTTCTCGCTCGCCGACGGCGCGTCGACGCCGGAGACGCTGGCCGCGCGCGCGGCGGAGCTGGGGTACGAGGCGCTGGCGCTCACCGACCACGACGACCTGGGGGGCGCCGTGCGCTTCTCCAAGGCGTGCGCGGAGGTGGGAATCCGCCCGGTTTTCGGGGCGGAAGTGACGCTCTCCGACCGATCTCACCTCACCCTGATTGTGGAAAACCCCGCCGGATGGGGGAACCTCTGCTCCCTGGTCACGAAGGGGCGGATGGAGAGCCCCCGCGGCGCTCCCGGCGTCACGGACGACGACCTGGCGGCGCACTCCGCCGGGCTGGTGGCGCTCAGCGGCTGCCCCCAGGGACGCGTCCCCCGGCTCCTGGCGGGCGAGCGCTGGGAGGAGGCGCGCGACGCGGTCGGCCGGCTCTCCGAGATCTTCCCCGGACGCCTGTACCTGGAGGCGTGGGACCACCGCACGCACGGCGAGGCGGCCCTCTCCGCGGCGCTCCTGGAGCTCTCGCGGGAGACGGGGGTGCCGTGGACGGTGACGCACGACGTGCACTACGCGGCGCCCGAGCAGCGCCCCGTGCACGACCTGCTCACCTGCGTCCGCCGCCAGGTGACGCTCTCCGAGGCGCACCGCCAGGGGCTCCTGCGCCCCTCCGCCGAGTGGTGCCTCCAGCCGCCGGCCGAGATGATGCGCCGCTGGCGCCACGCGCCCGAGGGCGTCCGCCGCACCCGCGAGATCGCCGAGCGGTGCGCGGGCTTCGTCTTCTCCAAGGGGGAGCCGCTGCACCCGGACTTCCCCGTCCCGGGCGCGTGGGAGGACGTGGACGACTACCTGGACCACCTGGCGCGGACGGGGCTGCGCGAGCGGCACCCCGGCGCCACCTATCGCCACTGGAAGCAGCTGGAGCACGAGCTCAGGACGATCCGCGCGCTCGGTCTCGCCTCGCACTTCCTGGTCTGCTGGGACATCTGCCGCTTCGCGCGGGACCAGGGGATCATGTGCCAGGGGCGCGGGTCGGCGGCCAACTCCATCGTCTGCTACGCGCTGCGGGTGACGGCGGTGGATCCCGTGGCCCACTCCCTCCTCTTCGAGCGCTTCCTCTCGCTGGAGCGGCCGGAGCCGCCGGACATCGACATCGACTTCGCGGCGATGGACGCGCGCGAGCGGGTGCTGCAGTACGTCTACCAGAAGTACGGGCGCGACCACGCGGCCATGGTCTGCACGCACGTGGAGTATCACGCGCGCTCGGCCATCCGCGACGCGCTGCGGGTGCTGGACTTCCCGGCGTCGACCGGCGACTTCCTGGCCAAGCGGGTGGACAGCCACGCGCGCGCGTCGATCGCGGCGGAGTGGCTGGACGCGGGCGAGGGGAAGGCGCTCAAGGCGATCGGGCTCGATCCGGCGGAGCCGCGGGCGCGGGCGCTGGTGAAGCTGGTCGCCGGGCTGGACGGGCTTCCGCGCCACCGGGGGATCCACAGCGGGGGCTTCGTCATCGCCACGCAGCCGCTCTCCACCGTGGTGCCCATCGAGCCGGCGTCGATGACCAACCGCACGGTGATCCAGTGGGACAAGGACGACTGCGCGGACGCGGGGCTGCCGAAGTTCGACCTGCTGGGGCTGGGGATGCTGCGCCTCCTGGGCGAGTGCGTGGAGCGCATCCGCGAGTGGCGGGGGAAGACCATCGACATCGGGCGGCTCCCGCTGGACGACGCGGAGGTGTTCCGGCAGATCCGCGCGGCGGACACGGTGGGGCTCTTCCAGATCGAGAGCCGCGCGCAGGCCAACTTCCTCCCGCGGCTGAAGCCCAAGGAGTTCTACGACATCGTCATCAGCGTGGGGGCCATCCGGCCGGGGCCCATGCTGGGCGGGCAGGTGAAGGAGATGATGGCGCGCCGCCGCGGGCTGATCCCCACGGAGTATCCCCATCCCGACCTGGAGCCGGTGCTGGCCCGCACGCACGGGATGGCGCTCTTCCAGGAGCAGCTGATGCGCTGCGCCATCGTGGTCAGCGGCTGCACCCCGGGCGAGGCGGACCGGCTGCGGCGCGCGATGAGCCGCAAGCGGTCGAGCGACGAGATGCGGCGGGCCACGGAGACGATCCGCGCGGGGATGATCGCGCGCGGGGTGGAGACGGAGGCGGCGGAGAAGGTGCTGGGGTGGCTGGAGGCGTGCGCCAGCTACACCTTCCCGGAGAGCCACGCCATCTCCTTCGCGCTCCTGGCGTACGCCAGCGCGTGGCTGCGGCACTACTACCCGGCCGAGTACCTGGTCTCCATCCTGAATGCCCAGCCCATGGGCTTCTACCCCGTCTCCACGCTGATCCACGACGCCAAGGCGCACGGCGTGGAGGTGCGGCCGATCGACCTCTCCGTCTCCGGATGGGACTGCTCGCTCGAGTCCAAGACGGAGGGCGCGACGCTGCCGGAGACCGACGGCGGGGAGGTGGACGCGGTGACGGAGGCGCTGACGCTGATGCGGAGCGCGGAGCCGGCGGTGCGGATGGGGCTGCGGTACGTCCGCGGGCTGGGATCGGTCACGGGGGCGCGGCTGAAGGCGGAGCTGGCGCGGGGGCCGTTCACCTCGGCGTCGGACGTGGTGGCGCGCTTTCCCGTGGAGGCGGGGCTGCGCGCGCTGGCGGCGGCGGGGGCGTTCCGGTCGTGGATCCCGGGCGGGACGCGGCAGGCGCTCTGGGCGGTGCTGGGGGAGCTTCGCGCGCGCCGCAGCGGCGGACCGCTGGCGCCGGCCGTCGTGGCGCCGGAGGAGAAGCTGCCGTCGATCACGCCCTCGGAGCGGACGCTGATGGACCACCACGCCACCGGCTTCGACCTGGAGGGCCACCCCATGCGCCACCTGCGCGACCGGCTGCGGGGGCTGGGCGTCCGCACCGTGGCCGAGCTGCAGGCGGGCGGGCGCGGGAACGAGACCGTCACCACGGCGGGGGTGGTCATCGTCCGCCAGCGGCCGGGGACGGCCAAGGGCTTCGTCTTCGTGGGGCTGGAGGACGAGACGGGGCGCATCGACGTGATCGTGAGCCCCAAGGTCTACGAGAAGGAGCGCGAGGTGCTGAACTCCAGCGGCATCCTGGCCGTGCGCGGGAAGCTTGGGAAGGAGGACGGCGTCACCAACCTCCGCGCCGAGACCTTCTACCCCCTGAAGCTGGAGGAGGCGAGCGCCATCGTCTCCTCGCACGACTACCACTGACGCGCGATGGGTCCGGGTGGTATCGTTCCGGGTTTCCGGACGGCCTTCGAGGGAGGAACGGAGATGTCTGTCAGCGAAGAGATGGCGAGGCGCCTGGAGGAGCTGGTGGCGGAGCTGGGCGATCCCGAGGCGTACACCTTCCTGATCCCGGACTGGGACCCCGTCGACGCGAGGGAGGGCCTGAGGTGGATGCAGGTGAGCCTGGGAGAAGGCTTCTACGTGGCTCACCGCACCGACACGGCCCGGAAGCGGGTGTTCTTCAAGATCTGGGAGTACGGCGAGGAGGAGCCGGGCTGGGACGAGCTGGAGTACGCGTACGACGTGGACGACGAATAGGGCTCCACGCGCCCGGCGGCTCCCACGGAATCGCGAACGGCCGCGCATCCGAGCGGGATTCCGGGATGTCGTCCTGATGCCTGGGCTTTGTCGTGAAGGCTGGCTACAGATCCTTCGGCCTGCGGACTTTTCTGCCGACGGCGGGGTCGACGGGACCGGCCTCAGGATGACAGGAATCGGGGGATCGTGAGGTTGGATGGGAGGATCTCCATCCATCGCACGTCAACAGACGAGGCTCACACGGAGTTTATCCGTGTGAGCCTCGTCTTTTTTGCTCGCCGATCAGTTCGCCGGCGGAGCGGGGGCGGGCGACGGCTGAAGCTCGGCCATGCGCTGGCGGACGGCTGCGGTGACGGCGGCGGCGCGGCGGGGGGCCAGCTCCAGGAGGCGCGCGTAGGCGGCGAGGGCGGCGGGGATGTTGCCCGCGGCGTCGTGCGCGCGGCCCAGGTGGAGGTGCGCGTCGGCCCAGTGCGGCTCCCACTGCGTGGCGCGGGTGAGGAAGGGGATGGCCTCGGCGGGGCGGCCGGCGTCCACCAGGGCGCGGCCGTGCTCGTACACCAGCAGCGGGCTGTCGTCGGCCAGCTCGGCGGCGAGGCCGGTCTCGGTCGCCAGCGCCTCCGCGTCGCCGCGGGCGCGGGCCACCAGCCCCAGGCCGCGGTGCGCGATGTACGCGGCGCCCGCGTTCTCCACCGCCGCGCGCTCCATGGCGGCCTGCGCCTGGTCCAGGCGGCCGCCGGCCAGGTGCAGCAGCCCCAGCGAATACTCCAGCATCTCCTTGCTCTCGTACACCCGCACCACCCGGGTCTCCTCCTGCTTCCGGATGGCGTCCAGCACCGCCTGCACCTGCACGGTCGCGCTGTCCATCCGCCCCAGCCCCACCAGCACCAGCGCCAGGTCCATCCGCCGCGCGTGGTTGTCGGGATCGCTCAGCACCGCGCGCGAGAGCGCCCGCACGGCCGTCTCGTTCTCGCCGCGCGCGTACGCCACCCATCCCTGCGTCACCGGGTCCGAGCTCCAGCTTCCCGGAAGCTCGTTGTACAGCAGGAGGTCCAGCGAGCGGTTCACGAAGGGGCTGCGCACCATGGCCTGCCCCATCAGCGCCTCGGCGCGGAGGATGGAGGGGTCCCGCTGCGTGACGGGGTCCCCGCGCAGGTAGCGCTCCCAGCGGCGGATGTCCTGCGCGAAGATGGCCACGCGCTGCGCGTACAGCGGCTCGGCGCGCGTGGGCTCCAGCCGCGCCGCCCAGAAGAACGCCGCCTCCGCCGCGCGCCCCATCCGCCCCGACAGCAGCTTGACGCCCTGGTCGTAGTACGCGTTCCAGTCGTTGGGGTCGGCGCCGCGCGGCAGGTTTGGGCGCGGCGGAACGCCCTGCGCGGCGGCCTGCGTGGCGAGGGCGAGGACGGCGCAGGCGAGGAGGAGGATGCGGCGGAGCATGGCGATGGATCGGGATCGATGGAGAGGCGCGCGGGATGGAAGCGCGCGTTATCCACCTGACAACGTCCCAGGTTCCGCATCGGCGACACCGGCAAACGGATTGCGCCGCGATCCCCCGTCCGGGAGACCGCGGCGCGCGGAATCGATCCGTGGGCGATTCGCCTCAGCCCGGCGGCGGGGCGGCGCGCAGCACCTCCATCGCCGGCGGACGTTGGCGATAATCTCGGCCTCACCGCGGGGGCCAGTTCCAAGGATCAGTATCTCCCGATCAGTATCACCCGATCAGTATCTCCCACTCCGAATTTACATGGGCGAATCACGCCGATCGATCGGCATCCGCGTGGGTCCTGTGCGGGTGCGGTGCGGGATCCGTGCGGCTGGTGATCGCTATCCTCTCCCCTTGACATCCGACAGGAGAGGGTGCAATCCTTCCCCTCGACATCCGACAGGAATCTCCCTCCCGCCGCCCGGCTCCCGATGCCCGCTCCCTCCCAGGCAGACGTCCTCCAGGGGACGCTGGATCTCCTGATCCTCAAGACGCTGACGCTCCAGCCGATGCACGGCTGGGGGATCTCGCAGCGGATCCAGCAGCTCTCGCGCGACGTGCTGCAGGTGAACCAGGGCTCGCTCTACCCCGCCCTCCACCGGCTGGAGGTGAAGGGGTGGATCGCGGCCACGTGGGGCACCTCGGAGAACAACCGGCGCGCGAAGTTCTACTCGCTCACCGCCGTGGGCCGGGCCCAGCTGGACGCGGAGACGGAGAGCTGGCGGCGCTTCGTGGGCGCGGTGGACCTGATCCTGGGGAGCGCGTGATGGGCATCTTCTCCACCCTCCGCGCGCTGGCCCGCCGCCCCAGCGCCGAGGCCGACCTGGACGACGAGCTCCGCTTCCACCTGGAGATGGAGACGGCCGAGAACGTCCGCCGCGGGATGGCGCCCCACGAGGCCCGCCGCGCCGCCGCCCTGGCCTTCGGCGGCGAGGCGCGGATCCGCGAGGAGTGCCGCGACGCGCGCCCCAGCCGCCCGCTGGAGGACGTGGGCCGCGACCTGCGCTACGCCCTCCGCGTCCTGCGCCGCTCGCCGGGGTTCGCGGCGGTCGCGGTGCTGACGCTGGCGCTGGGGATCGGCTCGGCGACGGCGGTGTTCAGCCTGCTGGACGGCGTGCTCCTGCGCCCCCTTCCCTACCCCGACGCCGACCGCCTCTTCCGCCTCAACGAGACCAACGGCGGGGAGGGCGTCCGCACGCCGTCGTACCCCACGCTGCAGGACTGGCGGGCGGGGGCGAAGGCGTTCAGCGGGATGGCGTTCGTGCGCGGCGGCGAGCTCGTGGTGCGCGGGCCGGAGGGGGTGCAGCGGCTGGTGGGCGGATTCGCGTCCGAGGAGTTCTTCGCGACGGTGGGGACGAAGCCGATGCTGGGGCGGACCTTCGCCGAGGGCGGGGAGAGGGAGCTGGTGATCTCGCACGGGCTCTGGAACCGCGAGTACGGCGGCGACCGCTCCGTCATCGGCCGGCGGGTGTCGACGATGGAGGGGCCGTTCACCATCGTCGGCGTGATGCCCCCCGGCTTCCGCCTTCCCTTCTGGGCGGACGTGTGGGCGCCGATCCAGGCGCTCCCCGCGGGCGAGCGCTTCGTGCTGACCGGCCGCGCGGTGCACGCGGACGCGGAGGTGATCGGCCGCGCGGCGCCCGGCGTCTCGCGCGAGCGGGCGACGGCGGAGCTGGCGGCGCTCACCGCCCGCCTGGCGGACACCTATCCGGAGCCGGACGGCACCCGCTGGGCCGGCGCGCTGCTGACGCCCGTCCCGGAGACGGTGCTGGGGGACGCGGCGGAGCGGCTGCGCATCCTGGCCCTCGCCGTCGGCCTTCTCCTGGTGGTGGCCTGCGTGAACGTGGCGGGGCTGATGCTGGCGCGCGCCTCCACGCGGTCGCGGGAGGTGGCGGTGCGGGTGGCGCTGGGCGCGGGACGGGGGCGCATCGTCCGCCAGCTCCTGGTGGAGAGCGTGGTCCTCGGCCTCGCGGGAGGCGCGCTGGGCGCGGGCGTGGCGTGGATCGGCGTGCGCGCGCTCCGCTCGTCGGCGCCGGACGTGCTCCCGCGGATGGCGGAGGTGACGGTGGACGGGCGGGTGCTGGCCTTCGCCATCGTCCTCTCCCTGGCGACGGCGCTGGTCTCCGGGCTGGCGCCCGCGCTGCGCGCCACCTCGCCGGAGCTGGTGCAGCCGCTGAAGGGCGGCACGGCGGGTGCCGGCGCGGCGCGCGGGGCGGTGCGGATGCGGACGGCGCTGGTGGTGGCGGAGATCTCGCTGGCCCTCGTCCTCGTCGCTGGCGCGGGGCTGCTGGCGCGGAGCCTGTGGGCGCTGAACCGCGTGGAGCTGGGATGGGAACCGCGCGGGATGGCGGCGGTCCGCATCTTCCCGCCCTCGCCGCGCTACGACTCGCCCGAGGCGGCGGAGGCGCTGTACCGGCGGCTGCACGAGGCCGTGGCCGCCGTCCCGGGGGTGGAGTCCGCCGCCTTCGCCAACCACCTCCCCCTGGTTGGCGGCGCCATGCCGACGCGGCTGATCGCCCACGGGCAGGCCCCGCCCGCCCAGGGGCAGAACGTGCTGATGCGCACCATCTCCCCCGACTACTTCCGCACGGTGGGGACGCGCGTGGTGCGCGGGCGCGGCCTGGGCGGCGGGGAGATGGAGGGCGCGGGCGGCGTGGTGATCAACGAGACGGCGGCGCGGACGTTCTTCCCCGGGGTGGACGCGCTGGGCCGGAGCGTGACGGTGCACCGCTCCGCGCAAGGGCGCGAGAACGTCGGCCAGCCCATCACCGCCGAGGTGGTGGGGATCGCCGCCGACGAGCGCTTCTTCGACCTGCAGGCCGATCCGCCGCCGGCCGTCTTTGTCCCGTGGACGTGGGACGTGTGGCCCAGCGTCACCCTGGCCGTCCGCGCGGAGGGCGACGCGGCCGCGCTGGTCCCCGCGCTGCGCAGGGCCGTGCTGGCGGTCGATCCCGACCTCCCCGTGGCCGGGCCGATGGTGCACAGCCGCTGGACGCCGGTGGAGGAGTACGTCCGCTCGGCGCTGCAGGTGCAGCGGCTGAACGCGACGCTGCTGGGGGTGTTCGCGGCGTCGGCGTTCGCGCTGGCGGTGATCGGGGTGTTCGGGGTGATGGCGTACGTGGTGGCGCAGCGCACCCGCGAGATGGGGCTGCGGATGGCGCTGGGCGCGCGCCCGCGCGACGTGCTGTGGATGGTGGCGCGGCAGGCGCTGGCGCTGTCGGCGGTGGGGATCGTGGTGGGGCTGGGGGGTGCGTTCGCCGCCACGCGCCTGCTGCGGAGCCAGCTCCACGGCATCAGCGCGACGGACCCCACCACCTTCGCCGCCGTGGCGGTCGCGTTCGCGGGCGCCGCGCTGCTGGCGGGGCTGCTCCCCGCGTTGCGCGCGTCGCGCGTGGACCCGATGACGGCGCTGCGGGTGGATTGAGGGCGGGCGGAGCGGAGGATTCGGCGCGCCCGCGGCTCGTTGGATGTGGTGCGTTCCGACTGGCCGTGTCGCATGCCGCGGCGGCCCCCCCCCCCCCCCCCCCCCCCCGCTGCGCGGTGGGAGGGAGCCTTTTCTACCGCGGCGCGGATCCCGGCGCGAGCGCAATCGCTCGCAAGCTACCTCCCACGGAACGGAGGAGGCGGCGGCTCTCAGGCCGCCGGAGGGGGGCGCGGAGCCGGAGCGCGCCCCGCCGCCCGAACCGCCGCGATCCCGCAGTTCCTACCGGTGCTCGAAGCGGCTGGTGAGCAGCTCGATCCACTCCTGCTCCCCCGCCTCCCGCGCGACACCGAGGCCGTCGCGGTAGTGCGCTCCGGCGCGAATGGGGTCCTCGGCCATGTAGGCGATCTCGCCGAGGATGAAGTGGCACTCGATCTGGCGCAGCCGGTCGCCGTGGCGGGTGAAGCCGCGCACCGCCTCGGCCAGCCGGCCGCGCGCGTCCGCACGCTTCCCGCGCGCCAGGTAGACCAGCGCCAGGGCCAGGCTGGCCAGCGCCGCCCAGTGCTCCTTCTTCTCGCGCCGCCCCAGCTTGAGCGCGCGCAGCGCCTCCTCCTCGGCTCCCGCCGCGTCGTCCGCCGCCAGCAGCGCCTGCGAGCGGTTGATCCCCAGCAGCAGCCGGCCGTAGAGCGCGTCCGGCGGCACCAGCGCCTCCGCCGCGTCGAAGCGGCGGAGCGCCTCCACGCCGTCGCGGGCCAGCCCGGCCTCGATCCCCGCCTCCAGCGCCTCCGCGAAGCGCGCCCACGCCTCGCCCTTCGGCGCCTCGTCGTACGACTCCCATCCGGCGGCGCGCACGTACCCGGCGGGCGGCGGCAGCTCCAGCAGCGCTTCGATCATCGGTCGAACGAACGGGTGACAGGGGAACGTCGATCGCTCGCAACGTAGGGATTTCCGCGGCCGCTCGCCATCTCATCCGCCACCGGACGCAAGAACGGGCACCGACCGCCGGTGCCCGTTCACAGTTCTGCTAAAACTCCAGCGGAATGATTCGACTTCGGATCCAGGCAGCCAGCTCTTCTTCGGTCCGATCACCCGCCGCGACCGCGAGCGCGGTGATGGTCGCCTCCGCCTCATCGGCCTCCAGCAGATAGCCGTTGATGTAGAGGAAGATGCTCAGCGCCAGGAACCCGATCCGCTTGTTCCCGTCGATGTAGCCGTGGTTCTTCACCAGGCCGTATCCGTAGCTCGCCGCCAACGCGGAGAGGTCGCAATCCGGCTCGTAGTTCAGGCGGTTGATGGGCCGCGCGAGCGCCGATTCAATCAGCGCGCTGTCACGCACCCCATCACTCCCGCCGAACTGCCGGATCGAGCTTCCGTGAAGCGCATCGACCTCGCGACGAGTCAACCAGAGTGGCTCGTTCACGGCGGCAGCTACTTCGCGAGTTCACGCAGGGTGTTGCGGTACTTCCTGCTGATCACGTCGTAGGCCTCCATCACCTTCTCGAACTTCGGGTCGTACGGAGTCAGGAGGAGCCCGTCCTCGTGCTCCACCACGAAGAGCTCGTCGCCCTCTTTCATGTTGAGGCGCTCCATGACTTCCTTCGGGAATGTGCCGCCCAAGGAGCCTCCGATTCGGCGAAGGGTGATCGTCTTGTGCATCGTTACCTCCAGGTGGCGGGGAAACCACCTGAAGTATAACAAAAATTATACCCCAAGACAACCATCCTACGCCGCCACCGTCTCGCGGGCGACGGCGCGGCCGGCTTCGGTGAGGGAGAGGTGGTCTTCGCCGGCGCGGGAGACGAGGCCGGCGCCCTGGGCGCGGCGGACGACGGCGCGGGCGAACCCGGGCTCCCAGCGCAGGTGCTCGTGCAGGTGGCTCTCGCAGTTCTCGTGGGCCTCGGCGGGGGAGGCCTCGTGGTTCAGCAGGTGGATGGCCAGCATGGTCTGCGCGAACTCCCAGCGGTTGCGGGCGCGGCGGCGGGCCAGCGCCAGCAGCCCCCGCTCCGGCGCCAGCAGGAAGACGATCCCGAACGCCACCCCCGTCATGGTCGCCATCGATCCCGCGATCGACACGTCGAAGAGGTACGACATCCAGTAGCCGGCCAGCGCGCTCGCCACCCCGATGGCCACGCTCAGCATGATCATCCGCGGCAGCCGGTCCGTCAGCAGGTAGGCGGCGGAGGGCGGCGCGATCATCAGCGCGACGACCAGGACCGAGCCCACGGCGTCGAAGGCGCCCACGGCGGTCACGGAGACCAGCGTCATGAAGGCGTAGTGGATCAGCCCCGGCGCGAAGCCCAGCGCGCCGGCGAGCGCGGCGTCGAAGGTGGTGAGCTTGAGCTCCTTGTAGAACGCGATGATGAACGCGGCGTTCAGCACGAGCACGGCGATCATCACCCAGAGCGTGCGCGGCCCCAGGTCGGTGCCGCCGACGACCCACCGGTTGAAGGGGGCGAACGCCAGCTCGCCCAGGAGCACCGCGTCCACGTCCAGGTGCACGCTCCCCGCGTAGCGCGAGATCAGGATCACCCCCAGCGAGAAGAGCGCGGGGAAGACCAGGCCGATGGCCGCGTCCTCCTTCACCCGCCGCGTGCGGTGCAGCGCCTCGACGAGGGTGACGGTCAGCACGCCCGTGGCCGCGGCGGCGGCGATCAGGAGCGGGGAGGCGATATTCTCGGTGACGAAGAACGCCAGCACGATCCCCAGGAGGATGGAGTGCGAGATGGCGTCGCTCATCAGCGACATGCGGCGCAGCACCAGGAAGACGCCGGGGAGGGCGCACGCCGCCGCCGTGACCGCGGCGATCCACTGGATCTCCTGCTCGGGGACCATCATCCGTCCACCTCCTCTCCGCCGCCGGTGCGGCGCTCGGCCTCGCGGGCGCCCTCCGGAGTGATGGCCCACTCGTCCGCCCCCGTGCGGTGCGCCCAGCCGCGCGACTCCAGCTCGCCCAGCTCGTGGCGGGCGCCGGGGTGCATCACCTCCAGGGCGGCGGCGGCGTGGCCGTGCTGCCGGCCGCCGTGCCGCGTGGCCAGCTCGTACAGGTCGCTCAGCACCGCCTCCATGTGCAGCCGCCGCCGGTTGCGCACCTGCCGCACCCAGTCCCACGCCAGCCCCCGGTTGGGCGCCAGCGCCAGCGACACGACGACGATCACCGTCAGGCAGAGGACGATGGTGGGGCCCGTGGGCACGTGCTGGGCTAGCGAGCTGATCACCGCGCCCGCCACCCCCGCCACCGCCCCGAACCCGCCCGCCAGCCCGACCATCCCCCCCGTGCGGTCCGTCCACTGACGCGCCGCCGCCGCCGGGGCCACCACCATCGCGCTCATCAGCACCACGCCGACGGTCTGCAGGCCGATGACGATGGAGATCACGAGGACGGAGGTGAGCAGGACGTCGACCGTCCGCATGGGGAAGCCCAGGGAGGCGCCGAAGTCGGGATCGAAGGCGAGGAGCTTGAACTCCTTCCAGAAGAGCGCGGCCACTCCCAGCGCCACGGCGCCCAGCGCGGCGATCATGATCACGTCGCGGTGGAGGAGCGTCGCGGCCTGGCCGAAGAGGAAGCGGTCGAGGCCGGCCTGGCTGGCGTCGGGGCGCTTCTGGATGGCCGTCAGCAGCACCAGCCCGAAGCCGAAGAAGACGGAGAGGATGATGCCGAGCGCGCTGTCCTCCTTGATTCGCGTGGTCCCCACGACGCGCATCACCAGCAGCGTGCCGATCCACCCGGCGATGGCCGCGCCCAGGACCAGCACCAGCGGCGCCTTGCTCCCGGTGAGGAGAAAGGCGAGCGCGATGCCGGGAAGCGCGGCGTGGGAGATGGCGTCGCCCAGCAGGCTCTGCTTGCGCAGCACCGCGAACGACCCCAGCGAGCCGCTCACGGCCCCCAGCGCCGCCGCGCCCAGCGCGACGGTCCGGAGCGTGTAGTCGGTGAACAGGTCGGAGATCATATGGACTGCAAGTCCTTAGTGCTTAGTGCTTAGTGCTTAGTGCTTAGTGCTGCGGCGACAGGCCTTCGTGCGTGATCCGCGACGATCCGTATCATGCGCAGCCGTGTTGTTCGCCGTTGTCGTTGCCGTTCAGCAGTCATCCTGAGGCCCGGCCGCGTGAAAAACCGCGTCCACAGGAATGACGGCAGGGCCGTAGGATCTAGCCGACGCAACACGAGGCCCGGGAGCGGCAGCGTCGATGATGCCGCGGCCACTGCGCCGATCCCGCGGCGGCGATGCGGCTCGCATCGCGCACCCGACTTCCCTCGCGATCCGCGGCTCCGCTGGGTGCGCAGGCGGGCTGTCGTGCCGCTGCCGCGCCCGGGCTTCGTGCCGGGGGCGGATAGATTCCCACGGGACCTGCGGGCGGCAGCGTGGACGTGGCTTCTGCTCGGCCGGCCCTCGGAATGACAGCTTTTTACTTCGATCGATGGCCCATCGTCCCGTGCTTTTACCAAGGACTAAGCACTAAGGACTAAGCACTTCTTTTGTCCGTTCTCAGTTGAACGCCGCCCGCCCCACCGGCACCACCTCCGCGTCCGCCGCGGCTACCCGGGCCCGCTCGGCACGGAGAAAGGGAATGCGTCCCCCGTACGTGAGCCGCAGGTTCTCCTCGTTGAACGCCTCCGAGACCGGCCCGGAGGCGATGCGGCGCACGTTCAGCAGCAGCACGTGGTCGAAGTACTCGGGGACCGTCTCCAGGTCGTGGTGCACGACGACGACGGTCTTTCCCTGGCGGCGAAGCTCCTGGAGGACGGCCACGATGGCGCGCTCCGTCTTGGCGTCGACCCCCTGGAACGGCTCGTCCATCAGGTACAGCTGCGCGTCCTGCACCAGCGCGCGCGCCAGGAACACCCGCTGCTGCTGCCCGCCGGACAGCTGCGAGATCTGCCGCTCCGCGAAGTCCTCCATCCCCACCTGGCCCAGCGCCGCCATCGCCATCTCCCGCTCGCGCTTCCCCGGGCGGCGCAGCCAGCCGAGCGCGCCGTAACGCCCCATCATCACCACGTCCAGCACGCTGGTGGGGAAGTCCCAGTCCACGCTTCCGCGCTGGGGGACGTACGCCACCAGCCGCCGCTGCTCGGCGTAGGGGCGGCCGAAGAAGAGCACCTGGCCGGCGGCGGCGCGGATCAGCCCCAGCATGGCCTTGATCAGCGTGGACTTCCCCGCGCCGTTGGGGCCCACGATGGCCATCAGCACGCCGGCGGGGACCTCCAGGTCCAGGTCCCACAGCACGGGCTTCTCGTGGTACGCCACCGTCAGGTCGTTGACCTCGATGGCCGGCCGGCCGTTCGGCTCGATCTTGCGCATCCCCATGTCCCTCTATCCGTTATGATGCGTCGCGCAGCAGCGCGGCGACGATGGTGTCGATGTTGTGGCGGACCATCCCCACGTACGTCCCCTCGGGCGTCCCCGGCGAGCCCATGGCGTCGGAGAAGAGCGATCCGCCCATCCCCACGTCGTAGCCGCGCGACCGCACCGCCTCGCGCACCGCCTCGATGGTGCGGGTGGGGATGGACGATTCGATGAAGACGGCCGGGATCTTCCGCTGCGCGATGAAGCGCGACAGCCCCTGCACGTCCGCCGTCCCCGCCTCCGACGCGGTGCTGATCCCCTGCAGCCCCCGCACCTCGAAGCCGTACGCCCGTCCGAAGTAGCCGAAGGCGTCGTGCGCGGTGATCAGCACGCGCTTGTCGGCCGGGACGCGGAGGGCCTGGGCGCGGACGTAGGCGTCCAGCTCCAGCAGCTCGGCGCGGTAGCGGGCGGCGCGCTCGCGGTACTCGGCGGCGTGCGCGGGGTCGGCGTCGGAGAGGCCCTGGGCCACGCGGTCCACCGTCATGGACCACATCCGCACGTCGAACCAGACGTGCGGGTCGTACGCGCCCTTGAACTCGGGCGGGGCGCGAAGCGAGTCGCGCGGGATTGCGTCGGTGACGGCGACGGTGCGGGTGCGCGCGCCCATCTCCTCCAGCACGTCGCCCATCCGCGCTTCCAGGTGGATGCCGCCGTAGAAGACGATGTCGGCGCGGTACAGCTTGCGGACGTCGCCCTCGCTGGCCTTGTAGAGGTGCGGATCGACGCCCGGCCCCATCAGCCCCGTGACCACCACCCGCTCGCCGCCCACGTTCTTCACCATGTCGGTGATCATCCCGATGGTGGCGACCACGTGCACGCGCCCCTGCGTCTCCGTGAGCTCGGGAGGCGCGCACGCGGCCGCCGCGCCCAGAGTGCCGAGCGCGGCGGCGACCATCCGAAACACGTTCCAGCGTCTGCGAAGGCGATTCATGTCCCACTCGGCCGAAACCGATTTTTAAGCGAGTCTAAAGTTGCGTGCAAAGTATATTGTCCTCGCGCGGCGGTGTCAACACGGGCCGCAGAGGAGCGGGCCTGTCCGCATCCATCACCGCTGGCGATCCATCGCGTGTCGATCCGCCCGGAGCAAATGCGAAGCCGCCCCGCCGACATGAATCGGCGGGGCGGCTTCGTCATCTTCATCTCCCGCTCGTCTAGAAGGCTGTTGAAGAAATCACTTGGCCACGGGCGACGGCCTGTCAGAGAGTCGATTCAGGGCTGATTTGTGGCGTTTACACCATCCAGAACCCTCAAATGCGGTGCTGGATGTCCACATTTCGGCCGGATCGACCGGCGTGCCGATTAAATCAACAGCCTTCTAGCGGATCGCTTCCGTCAGCACGCGGCCGTCCAGGGGCTCCGTCGGCACGACGCGGAGGACGTGGGCCAGGGTGGGGGCGATGTCGACCACGCGGGCGAAGCGGCCGTACTTCCCGGGGCGGAAGCGGGTGCCGTAGAAGATGACGGGGACGCGCGTGTCGTGGTCGTGCGGGGAGCCGTGCTGGGCGTAGGTGGCGCGGCCCCAGACGTGGCCGGGGCGGAGCGTCACCAGCGCGAACGCGGGGAGGTCGGGCGGGAGCATGTGCAGCCAGCGGCGCGCGACGGCGTCGTTCACGGTGTCCGCGCGCGGCAGGTCGGCGGGAAGGTCGACGCGGAGGACGCCGGGGACGGTGCGGGCGTAGGCGGCGAACTCGCGCGCCAGCTCCGCCGGGAACCCGCCAAGGGCGGCGAAGGCGTCGCGGTTGTAGTAGAAGAGGCCGTCGTCCGCCTGCACCGCCATGGTGTCGATCGCCATCCCCCGCCGCTGGCCCATCCCGCGGAGGGCGCCGTTCAGCCACGCGCGGAAGGGCTCGGGATAGACGTGCATCGCCGCGGCCGCGGAGCCGCCGGGGCGGATCTCGGGGATGGAGGTGACGCCGTGGTCGGCGGTGAGCGCGATCACCACGCGCGACGAATCGTGCAGCGCGTAGAGCGAGTCCAGGAACACGCCCAGCATCCGGTCCAGCCGCAGCACCTGGTCGTGGATCTCCCGCGAATCCGGCCCGTAGCGGTGGCCCACGGCGTCCGTGGTCGAGAGGGAGACGGCAAGCACGTCGGTGGCGGGGCCGGCGCCCAGCGCCATCGCGCTCAGCCCCTCCAGCGCCAGGTCCAGGATCAGCTGGTCCATCCACGGCACCTGCGCCAGCTCGCTCACGGCGGCGGCCGAATCGGCGGGGACGAGGTGCGGGAAGGTGAAGTTCCGCCCGCCGGCCTCGAAGGGGACGCTGTCCGGCTCCGGGTAGGCGGACTCGGGGAGGAGGAGCGTCCACGGCCGGGCGGCATGGCGCCGCCACGCGCCGCGCGCGTTGAAGCGCTCCACCCAGTCGGGAAGCGTGTCCGCGTAGTAGGTGCTGGTGGAGAAGCGGCCGTCGTACGCGTACCAGAACACGTTCTGCTTGCCGCGCCCCATGGGGAAGATGGCGCCGCGGTCCTTGCGGCTCACCGAGAGCGCGCGCGTCGCCGGGTCCTTGAGGCGCATCCAGTCGGTGAGCGTGCTCCCGCGGAAGCGGAAGGGCGACGCCTTCTCGGCCAGCGGGTTCCCCAGCACGGGCGACTGCGGGTCCTGCACGCCCTCCACGTTGCGGATGATCCCCGTGCTCCGCGGAAAGCGGCCGGAGAGCGTGCTGGCGTGCCCGGGCGCCGTCTCGGTGATGGCGTGGTCCTGGTGCGCGTCGGTGAAGACGGCGCCGCCCTCCCACAGCCGCTTGAGGCCGCCGGTCAGCTGGCTTTCCCAGCGGGTGAAGTAGTCGGGGCGCAGCTGGTCCACGGTGATGAACACCACCAGCTTCGGCGGCTCGGCGGGCCTGGAGGCTGGCTGCTGCGCGAGGGCGGGCGAGGCGGCGAGCGCGATGGCGATGCTGGCGGCGGCGGCTGCGGCTCTGCGGATCATCGGCATCCCGTACACGAGATTGGGAGTTGGATGGAAGATCGGGTGATCCCGCCAAGCTATGATTCGGCGAACGACGGCGCCACGGGATCGGGGGATGGGGACCGCGGGTGATACGCGACCGTTGCATCCGACGCTCGATCGATGCGCGGCGACCGGTGCGTGGCGGCGATGCGACGCCTATCGCTCCGCTCCCGGGGGGATGGGGAGATAGACGTGCTCCACGTCGGACGCCTCGATGATCCATCGCCCCGTCTCCCCCGCCGTCCACCATTCGATCTCGTGCAGGACGTGCCCGTCGTCCGTCAGCCGGAGCTCGTCGTAGCGCCAGTCGCCGTGCCCGCTCCCGCAATGGGAGACGGTGAGATGGTAGCGGTAGACCTCGGGATAGCGCAGCTCGATGTAGCCGGTCCCCCACGCGTTCAGCAGGCGGATGCGGAGCGAGGGCGGATCGCTGGGAAAGTCGCTCGGAGCCGCCGCCCGCTCGCTGATGGCCATCTCCACGAGCCGCGCGTCGTGCGGTCCTCGCGGATCGGAGAACCCGAAGTACCAGTCGGAGGTGGCCAGCGCGTACGCGGACGGCGGCATGCGGTCGCGCACGCTCTCCAGGTACGCCGGGTAGCGCTTCCAGGCGGCCTCGTTCCAGTCGTCGGAGTCGCGCTGCTCGCTGAGGATGTACATCGGTCGGGGCGGCGAAGTGCGAAAGTGCGAAAGTGCGAAAGTGCGAAAGCGCGAAGGTGCGATGGTGCGATGGTGCGATGGTGCGATGGTGCGATGGTGCGATGGTGCGGGACGAGGCTAATCGTCGTTCGTATGGATGTAAAGCGGATCGACTGGCAGCGTCCGGCGGGGATGCGTAGCTTGGGCGGTCTCCCCGGATCGATCGTCATCCCCCGACCGCCATCTCCCGGCCATGAACGTCGCGCAGAACCTGGAGCGCTCCGCCCGGCTCTTTCCCGACGCGCCCGCGCTGCTCTTCGAGGGGCGCGCGTACAGCTATCGCGAGCTGGAGGCGGAGGTGGGGCGGGCGGCGCACGGGCTGGAGGCGCTGGGGGTGGGCGCGGGGGACCGGGTGGCGCTCTTCCTCCCCAACGTCCCCGAGTTCGCCATCGCCTACCTGGCGGCGCAGAAGGTGGGCGCCGTGGCGGTGTCGCTGAACGCGCTGCTGAAGACGGAGGAGGTGCGCTACGTCCTGGCCGACAGCGGCGCGGGCGTGGTCTTCACCACGGCGGCGCTCCTCCCGGAGGTGGCGCCGCTGCGGGGCGCGGTGGACACGCTGCGCGAGGTGATCGTCTGCGAGGGGGATGCGGCGGGGGAGCGGACGCTGGCGGAGCTGGGCGAGGGGCGGGCGGAGCGGTACCGGGCGCGGGAGATGGAGCGCGACGATCCGGCGGCGATCCTGTACACGTCGGGGACCACGGGGAAGCAGAAGGGGGCGGTGCTCTCGCACGGCAACGTGATCTCCAACTACCACGCCACCCGTCATTGCGTGGGCTCGCGGCCGGGAGACCGGCACGCGCTCTTCCTTCCGCTCTTCCACTGCTTCGGGCAGGACTTCATCCTCAACGCGGCGCTCGCGTCCGGCGGCACCGTCCTCCTCCATCGCCGCTTCGATCCGGAGCGCACCATCGCGGCGCTGCGGGAGGAGGGGATGACGCACTTCTACGCCGTGCCCACCATCTACCTGGCGCTGCTGAACGCGGGGATGGAGCCCGCCGCGCTCCCGGAGATGCGCTACTGCTTCTCCGCCGCCGCGACGATGCCGGTGCGCGTGGCGGAGCGGTGGCGGGAGGCGTTCGGGCTGGCGGTGCACGAGGGGTACGGGCTCACCGAGACGTCGCCGTTCGCCGCGTACAACCACGAGCTCGCGCACCGGCCTGGCTCCATCGGCACGCCCATCGAGAACGTGGAGATGCGGGTGGTGGGGCCGGACGACGCGGAGGTGGCGGACGGGGCGTGGGGGGAGATCTGCATCCGCGGGCCCAACGTGATGCTGGGGTACTTCAACCGGCCGGAGGAGTCGGCGGAGGCGCTGCGCGGCGGCTGGTTCCACTCCGGCGACGTGGGATACCGCGACGACGACGGGTTCTTCTACCTGGTGGACCGGGTGAAGGACATGATCAACGCGTCGGGGTTCAAGGTGTGGCCGCGCGAGGTGGAGGAGGTGCTGTACGCGCACCCGGCGGTCAAGGAGTGCGCGGTCGTCGGCCTCCCGGACGAAGCCAGGGGCGAGACGGTGGCGGCGTTCATCGTGGCGCAGCCGGAGGCGGACGCCACGGAGATGGACATCGAGAGCTACTGCCGCGGACGGATGGCGGCGTACAAGGTGCCGCGCACCGTCCGCTTCGTCGACGGCATCCCCAAGAGCCCCACGGGGAAGATCCTCAAGCGCCTGCTGCGGGAGGAGTGACGGATCGCCCCGGCGTCAGCGCCGGAGGTGCCAGTCGCCGCGCCGGGCCTGCCACTCCACGAACGGCCGGTAGCGGCGCATCGCCCACGCGATGGCGAAGGGGAGGAGGATCAGCCCCCCGATGAGCGCCTCGTGGTACGGCATGGGAGCCGTCTCGTACCAGAGCTTCTGGAATTCCATCTGCAGGATCAGCATCGGGGGCTCCGGGTCGTGGGCGTGATGCGTGGTGGCTGGGTGGAACGCGCGGGGCGGTGGGTTTCTGGCCGACGGGGATCGGCGCGCGGCCGCGGCACCCTCACCCCTCGCGTGATGGTCCGCGAAAACTGCCTCGCGGACGCATCACGCGTTCCCCGCTCCCGATAACGGGAGAGGGGACAACACCCTGGCGCTTCGCGCTCCACTTCGGTCCTCGCGTAAGACTGTCATTCCGAGTGGGGCCCGCTGCACGGTCATCGCGGTGGCGAAGGTGTCTGCCGGGCCCCGGGGAATCCAGCCGCGGCCGCGGCGAGCCCGGTCGTGCGCCACCTAGCCTCGGCCGCGCGATCCCGCGCCGCGAAGCGTGCGCCCACCGCTGTTCCGCGCGGGAGTCGGCATGGCGTGCGACGGCAGGCCAGACCGCGGGACCGGCCTTTACAGCGGAAGCGCACGCTGCGCGGCGCGGGATCGCGGCGGGTCAGGCTTGGGGGGAGCGGAGCGGGCTTGTCGGCGGGGCGCGGTGGATTCCTCGACGGGGCCCGCCCGACGTTCGCGCGGACCCGGCGTTGGCGCGGCGGGCCCGCTCGGAATGACATCGCTTCGGACTCGCAGCCGCTGGTGTGCGGGAGGCGAAGTGGCGCCTGTCGCTCCCGCGGCTCCGGAGAGGGCCGCTGGTGGCCCGCGGGCGCCGACGCGGCGCTTCGCGCCGAGTGGAACGCGAGCGGGTGGCCTGACGAGGACGCGCGAACGTGCCCGTTCCCGAATCTCCATCTCACGCACTTGCCGTCGTCGCGTCGGCGGTGCAGTCTACTGTGCATCTCCCGCCAGACTTCCCCGGGGCATCTCCATGAGCGACACCATCGCCGTCCCACGCACGGATGCGTACGTGACGGGCGTCGCGACGCGGCAGGCGGCGGCGCGGCTGCTGTCGCTGGACGTGTTCCGCGGGATGACCGTGGCGGGGATGCTGCTGGTGAACAACCCGGGGACGTGGAGCTCCATCTACGGGCCGCTGGAGCACGCGGAGTGGCACGGCTGGACGCCCACCGACCTCATCTTCCCGTTCTTCCTGTTCATCGTCGGCGTGGCGATGGCGCTCTCGTTCGAGGCGCAGCGGGCCCGGGGCGCCTCGGCCGGGCGCGTGTGGATGCGCGCGGCGAGGCGGTCCATCATCCTCTTCGCGCTGGGGCTGCTGCTGGCGGCGTTCCCGTACTACACGCTGGACCTGGCGCACCTCCGCATCATGGGCGTCCTCCAGCGGATCGGGCTCGCGTTCCTGATCGCGTCCACCATCGTCCTCTTCACCTCGCTCCGCGCGCAGGCCGCCATCGCGGCCGCGCTGCTGCTGGGCTACTGGGCGGCGATGACGATGGTCGACGTCCCCGGCTTCGGCGCGGGGGACCTGTCGAAGGAGGGGAACCTGGCGGCGTACGTGGACCGGGCGATCCTGGGGACCGACCACCTGTGGGCGTCGGCCAGGACGTGGGACCCGGAGGGGCTGATGAGCACCCTCCCCGCCGTGGCGACGGTGCTCCTGGGCGTCTTCGCGGGGCGATGGATCCGCGGCGAGCGGACGCCGGCCGAGCGCGCGGTGGGGATGTTCCTCGGGGGGAACGTGCTGCTGGTCGCGGGACTCCTCTGGGGGGCGGCGTTCCCCATCAACAAGAACCTGTGGACCAGCTCGTACGTGCTCTTCACCGCCGGCTTCGCGCTGAACGTGCTGGCGATGGTCTACTGGGCGGTGGACGCGCGGGGCGGGACGTGGTGGACGCGGCCGTTCACGGTCCTGGGCGTCAACGCCATCGCGGCGTTCTTCCTCTCCGGCGTGATGGCGCGGCTGCTGTCGCTCGTCAGGGTGCCCGGCGGCGCGGAGGGGACGCGGCCGCTGAAGTCGGCGATCTACGCGGGCGCCTTCGAGCCGTGGCTCCCGGCGCGCGCCGCGTCGCTGGCGTTCGCGATCTGCTTCGTGGCCTTCTGGGTGGGGATGATGGAAATCCTCTACCGCCGCAAGATCTTCATCAAGGTATGACGGGGAGATAGATGTCGCGCATCCTGATTGCCGGGCTGGCCGACGGGCTGGCGTCGTGGCTGGCCCGCCGCCTGACCGGCGTGACCGTGGAGGTGGCCTGGGCCGCGGACGACGCGCTCCGCCAGCTGCGCGACGGCGGGTTCTCGCTGGTGGTGCTGGACGCCGCCGGCGGCGCCCCCGCCGCCGAGGGGGCGCTCCGCAGCATCCGCGCGGAATCGCGCCTGGCCGGCCTCCCGGTGATCCTGGCCGTGGACCCGGAAGACGTGGAATCGGCCCGGCGGCTTCCCGCGGTGGCGGACGAGCTGCGCGTGGACCGCGTCCTCCTCCACCCGCTGGACCGGGGCGAGCTGGCCCGCACCGTCGCCGCGCTGGTGGCGCTCCGCCCCGCCGCGCCGCGCCCGGCCGCCGCCCCGGCGCCGCCCCCCGCTCCGGTGCAGCCTTCGCAGCCGCCGCTCGGCCCGCCCCCGTCCATCGGGACGGCGGCGCGCGCGGAGGTGGGGTCGGCCATCGCGGCGGTGTGGGCGCGGTCGCGCGGGGACGCGACGGCGCGGCTGGAGGCGCTGGAGCGCGCGGTGGCGGCGACGGTGGAGGGAACGCTGGACCCCGCCACGCGGAGCGGGGCGGAGGCCGAGGCGCACCGGCTCTCCGGCTCGCTGGGGACCTTCGGGTCGGCCGAGGGGACGCGGCTGGCGCGGCAGATCGAGGCGGCGTTCGGGGGCGCCACCCCGCTGACGCGCGTGGACGGCAACCGCCTGTCCAGGCTGGCGGCGGCGCTGCGCACGGAGATGGGCGCGCTGGACGACGCGGCCGGCCTCAACGTCTCCACCCCCGCCACCGCGCCGACGGAGGCGTGGCGCGATCCCCGGCCGCTCCTGCTGGCGGTGGGGATGGATACGGCGGAGGCGCGGGCGCTGGAGGCGGAGGCCAACACGCGCGGGATGCGCGTGCGCACGGCGGTGGACGCCGCGCGGGCGCGGGTGTCGGCGGGGGTGGAGCGGCCGGACGCGGTGGTGGTGGACCTGGGACCCGCCGGCGGAGACGCGGAGGCGGGGGACACGCTGAAGGAGGTGTCGGACTCGTTCTCCGGCGCGCCGGTGCTGGTGCTGAGCGAGCGCGGCGCGCTCCCGGACCGGGTGCGGCTGATCGGGATGGGGGCGCGCGCCTTCCTGCGGAAGCCGGCCGCCCCCGCCGAGGTGCTGGACGCCGCCGCCCGCCTCCTCCCCCGCGGCGCCGAGCCGCGCCGCGTCCTGGCCGTGGACGACGACCCGCAGATCCTGGCGGCGCTCCGGGCGCTGCTGGAGCCGCAGCGGCTGGCGGTGCACACCCTCTCCGACCCGCTCCGCTTCTGGACCGCGCTGGAGGAGGCCAACCCCGACCTGCTGATCCTGGACGTGGACATGCCGCGGCTGAGCGGGATCGAGCTCTGCCGCGTGGTGCGCGCGGACGCCCGCTGGAGCCCGCTCCCCATCCTCTTCCTCACCGCGCACACGGACCGCAACACCCTGCTCCGCGTCTTCGCCGCCGGCGCGGACGACTACGTGACCAAGCCGTTCATCGGCCCGGAGCTCACGGCGCGCATCAACGCGCGGCTGGACCGGGCGACGGGATAGCCCGCCGCCCGATCCCCATCGCCCATCACGCCCCCGATCGGCCGATGAAGCTCGATCCGTCGCGCGTCCTGATCCAGCCCGAGTTCCACGAGCGCGGGGCGTGGTACGCGCTGGCGCGGGAGCGAGGCTTCGGGCTGGAGCTGGTCTCGCTGGCGATGCCGCGCACACTCAACGACGCCGGGGCCGCGGCGCGCCACGCCGAAGCGTATCGCGCGGAGCTGGCGGGGTGGCGCGCGCCGCTGGCCATGCACGGTCCGTTCGTGGACGTCGTCGTCCACAGCTCGGACCGGCGGATGGCGGAGGCGGGGCGCTCGCGGGTGACGGAGTGCCTGGAGGCGGCGGCGCTCATCGGCGCGTCGCACGTGGTCTTCCACACGGGGATGATCTTTCCCGTGAAGACGGGGACGCGGTGGAAGCGCGGCGCGGAGATCCAGGGCGGCTTCTGGCGCGAGACGCTGGAGCGGTTTCCCGGCGTGACCGTCTGCCTGGAGAACCTGTGGGAGCCCGGCCCCGAGCCGCTCCGCGCCGTTCTCGACGCCGCCGCGCACCCGCGCCTCAGGGTGTGCTTCGACGTGGGGCACGCGCACGTCTACGGGCGCGAGACGGTGGAGGCGTGGCTGGACACGCTCGGGGCGGACGTCGTCCACGTGCACGTGAACGACAACGAGGGCGAGGAGGATTCCGAGCTTCCCCTCGGCCGAGGCGGCATCGACTGGCCGCGCGTCTTCTCGGCCGTCGCCGCGCTCCCGGCGCCGCCGCTCACCGTGATCGAAGTCGCCACGCTGGACGAGGTGCGCGAATCGATCGGCTTCCTGGAATCGTCCGCCCTCCTCTGATCGGATCCTCCGCCTCCTCGGAAACCAGCTGCCGGGAACGCCACGGCGGATCCAGCGGCCACGTTGATCGACGACCCTCTCCAGCGGATCGCGCGGTGACGGGAGATGCGGATCCATCCGTATCTCCGTACTGTATCTACCGCCTCGTCCGGATCGGCGGTCGTGACCGGGGCGTCACGACGCGAACCCGCGGGGCGTTCTCAGGGGTCTTCGCCGATCACCGTACACCAGACAGCCCGGAGCACCAGGATGAAGCGTTTGTCGTTCGCGCCGCTGGCCCTGCTGGCCCTCGCGGGATGCTCCGGCGTCCTCGGGTCCGATTCCACGCGCCGGCCGGCGCTCATCGAGTTCCCGGACGGCGGACCGGTGGTGGTGGAGGTGCCCGCCACCGCCACCGCGGGCACCTCCTTCACGGTGGCCATCAACTCCTACGGCGGCAGCTGCATCGGCCAGGGGCCCACCCAGGTGGAGGTGAGCGGCCTGACCGCCACGGTGGAGCCGTACCAGTTCGAGCTGGTGGACGGCAACGCGACCTGCACGCAGGAGATCCGCACCTACCGGAACGTGGTGCAGCTGCGGTTCGACCAGACGGGAACGGGCCGGATCCTGTTCCGCGGCCGCAGCCAGTCGGCGGGGGGCGAGATCATCACGGTGGAGCGGACGGTCACCGTGGTGCAGTGACCGCCGGGAGGATGTTCGGGATACGCGAGGGGGCCGGTCCGCAGGGGACCGGCCCCTTCGCTTTTTGGCGTCCGTCCACCCTCGCGGAACGTCCGATCCGGCGCGGAGTGGGGGAGGGCCGGGGGGCGGTGTTGCGGCCGCTTCGGGACGTGACCGGCGTCAACTCCTCTCCAGCGCGCTTCTCCCGCCACGAGGCAAACGCTTGCCAGGGGGCCAGTTAGCCGAAACCGATTCCGCGCGGAATGTGGAAAAGCGACCTAACTGTACCATCTGTCGGGTTTTACGGACATCCCAAACTCTTGCTTCGGGGTTTGTTCGGCGTTATTATTCCCGAACGAAAACCGAAGTGTGGGCCAGCGACCGACCGTAAAAATCTCCTGGAGGGACCCGGCAATGGACGAGACGAACCGCACCGCCACCATCGACCGCGACGCGACCGTTCACCACCTGCGCGAGACGGCGGCGGCGCGCGTGGAAAGCACGTCGCTTCGGGGAGTAGCCCGCGAGATCGGGATGAGCCCGACCGGGCTGAAGAAGTTCCTGCTGGGCACGGCGCCGTACTCGCCGACGCTCCGGCGCCTCCGCAAGTGGTACATCCAGCACGCCGCGCTCCCCACGGGCGAGGTGAGCCAGCACGACGCGTCCGCCGCGCTGGCGGTGCTCACCCACGACCTGCCGCCCGAGCCGCGCCGCACGGCCGCGGACTGCGTGCTGGACTGCCTGGCCAAGGGCTACGACGCCAGCGGCCGCGGGCGTCCGCGCTGGGTGGCGGACCTGCGGGCGCAGTACGGCGTCCCGCAGGGCGTCTGAAGCGGCAGATCGGAAGCGGCGGCGCGCCCCACGCGCCGCCGCTCCGCCCCCCCATCCCCATCGCCTTCGGGACTGACCCGAAAGTCTAACCCCTCGATCCGCCGCGCGAAAGAGCGGATCGACCCACCTAACCCCGCGCGCCCGCTTCGTTTGGCCACTCCTGCCACTCTCCGGCGGGACGGCGCGCATCCACCACCCCGTGGGTCGATCGGTACCGCGCGGACGCCCGTCGCACGGGCAGGCCATTGCGCGGGCACCGGCCCGTACGGATGCGATCGAGATCGTGCGCGTCTGCTGTGATCTCGCGGCGGGATCGGGCGGCGCGCGCGCACACCTCGCCCGCCGCGATCGCCCGCGGCCGCTCTCCATCGACATCCGATGCGTTGCCGCCGCCGTCGCGCGGCGCGTAAACACGCCCGCTGGAACGACGGGAAGCCTCGCCATCCATCATCGCGAAGGTGGATTCGGTACGGCGAGGCTTCGTGCGACCTCCCCGTGGATGATTGCACGAAGCCTCGCCGCACGTGCATCTCCCACGAATCGCACTCTGGCGAGGCTTCCCGTGGTTTTGCGGTTGGGTTCACCTACCCGGGCGCGATCGACGGCGCGCGCGCACACCCGCCGCGATCACCCGCGCACCCGCGGTCGCTCTCCATCCGACGCTCCGATGCGTGGTCGCCGAGCCCGTGCGGGATTGGACGGCGCGCGCTCCTCATCCACCGAGCGCGTCGATCCATACGAACGAAGACGGCCGGGACCCCTCGCGAGGTCCCGGCCGTCTTTCCGTCGTCCGTCGTTTCGTCGTCCGTCAGCCGATTTTCATCAGCCGATCAGCGGCTAGCGATGGGGTCGGGGTTGCCGTCGCGGTCGCAGGTGGCGCTGCCGTTGGCGCGGACGGCGCCCAGGAGCAGGATGCCGGCGACGTGCGGCGCGGCCATGGAGGTGCCGCTCATGGACGTGGTGCCGCCGCCCTTGCGGGTGGAGACGATGCTCACGCCCGGCGCGGCGTAGTCCACCGGCGGGTTGCCGTAGTTGGACCAGCTGGGCATGCACCCGTTGCTGTCGATGGCCGAGATGGTGTAGACGTTGTTGGCGTTCAGGCGGGCCGGCGTCTCGCCGCTGGCGAGCGCGCCGCTGTTGCCGGCGGCAAGCACGAACTTGATCCCCAGCTGCGCGGCCGCGGCCACCGCGTTCTCCAGCGTGGCGTTGGCGCCGATGCCGGTGAGGCTCATGTTGGCCACGTCGCCCGAGCGCCCGTTGGCCGCCACGTAGTTCACCCCGTTGACGATCCCCTCGATGGTCCCGCTCCCGCTGTTCCCCAGCACGCGCACCGAGCAGACGTAGGCGTTGGCCGCCACGCCCACCACGTCCTGCGTGTTGTTCTTGGCCGCGATGGTGCCGGCCACGTGCGTCCCGTGCCCGTTCCCGTCCGACGGCGAGCTGCCGGCGAAGTAGGTGTGGCAGGCCTTGCTGGTGTTCAGGTCGGCGTGCGCCAGGTCGATCCCCGTGTCCAGGACCCACGCGGTCTTCCCCGTTCCGTCGCCGGCCCCGCCCACGCGGGTGACCCCCCACGGCGTCGACTGCCCGCTCGTCCCCCCGCCCCCGCCCGGCCGCGCGGCGATCTCGATGGGCTTGATCAGCTGCACGAAGGCGTCGCGCTCCACCCGCTCCACCCGCGGATCGGCGGCGAGCGCCGCGATGCGGTTCTCCGGGATGGCCGCCGAGAAGCCCCTGGCCGCGTGCTCGCGGACGAAGCGGACCCCGAAGCCGTGCCCGCGGGCCAGCTCGGCGGCGGTGGCGCGGACGTTCACGCCCTCCTTGAAGGTGACCAGGTAGATGGGCGCGTTCTCGGAGCGGGCGGCCAGCGGGGCGGCGGCCTCGGGCGAGCTGGTGGGGGCGCCGCCGTCGCAGGCGGCCAGGCCGACGGCAGCCGCGAGGGCGGCGAGGGGGATGGAGCGACGCATGGGGCTTCTTCCTCCGCTGGCGTTTCCGTGTCCGGCCGCGCGGCGGGCTCCGGCGTCCCCGCGGGGAGCGTCCGGCGCCCGCGTGACGGGCCGTGGAACGCGGGAGACAGGGGCAATGCCGGTGCCCCTTTCATGGGCGATCCGCAAGTGGCCGCGCGGGAAACACTTGGGCTTCGGAACGAGACCCTCGTCTCATTACCGCCGCACCACAACGGTGCGCGCCGACCCCGGATGGGGCGGGGCGCTGTCGGCGGAGCGGTGCCGGCCCGTAGATTGCCCACCCCCGGCCGAACCCGCGAAGACGCCCCGTGGACCGCACCGCCTCGACCTCCGATCCCGATCCGACCCCCGCCTCCACTCCGGAGGAGGTGCGGGCGCGCGGCCCCGCCTGGCGGCGCTGGCTTCCGCCGCTGCTGGGCATCGCCATGCTGGTGGCGGGGGTGGCCGTGCTCCAGGCCGAGCTGCGCGACGTCAGCTACCCGGAGGTGCGGGCCACGCTGCGCCGCCTTCCGCCCAGCGCGCTCTGGCTCTCCGTCCTCTTCACGGCGCTCAACTACGCCGTCCTGGTCTGCTTCGACCTGCTGGCCTTCCACTACATCGGCCGCAGGATCTCCGCGTGGAAGGTGTCGGTGGCGTCGTTCGCGGGGTACGCCATCTCCAACGCGGTGGGGTTCGCGCTGATCTCCGGGACCAGCGTGCGCTACCGCTTCTACTCGCGGTGGAGCCTGACCGGGGGCGAGATCTCGCGCATCATCGTCTTCTACTCGGGGACCTTCTGGCTGGGGCTGCTGGTGCTGGGCGGGTGGTCGCTCACCTTCGACCCGCATCCGCGGATGCTGGCGACCGCCGGGCGGGTGGCCGTCTACGGCTCGGGGATCCTCCTCCTGGTCTCGGCCGTGGCGTACGCGGCGCTGGCGCTTCTCCGCAGGGCGCCGGTGAAGGTGGGACCGGTGGAGATCCCCATCCCCCCCGCGGGGACGGTGGCGCTGCAGTACCTGCTCTCCACCGTGGACTGGGCGTTCGCGGCGGCCGTGCTGTACGTCCTCCTTCCCCCCACGCAGCTCACCTTCTCGGAGCTCCTCTCGGCCTTCCTGGCGGCGCAGCTCTTCGGGCTCATCAGCCACGTCCCGGGCGGGGTGGGGGTCTTCGAGGGGACCATGGTGTTCCTGCTCCGCGACTACATGGCGCCGGAGCAGCTGGTCTCGTCGCTCCTCCTCTACCGCATCGTCTACTACGTGGTCCCGCTGGCGGCGGCGCTGGGGGTGCTGGTGGCCGACGAGGTGCGGCTGCGGCGGCACGTGCTGGCGCGCTGGGGAAGCGCGTTCGGCGCGCTGACGGGGACGGTGACCCCGAAGCTGCTGGCGGCCTTCACCTTCCTGGCGGGCGTGGTGCTCCTGGTGTCGGGGTCCACGCCCATCGAGCGCGAGCGGGCGCTGATCCTGGACCAGTGGCTCCCGCTGGCGGTCATCGAGACCTCGCACTTCCTGGGGAGCGTGGCGGGGGTGGGGCTCCTCTTCATCTCCAACGGCATCTTCCGGCGGCTGGACATCGCCTGGTACATGGCGGCGGGGACGCTGGTGGCGGGGATCGCGGCGTCGCTGCTGAAGGGGATGGACTACGAGGAGGCGCTCCTCCTTTCCGGCGTGCTGGCGGCGCTGGCGGCCAGCCGGCCGGCGTTCGACCGCAAGGCGCGCTTCTGGGCGGCGCGCTTCTCCGCGGGATGGGTGGCGTCGGTGATCGCCGTGGTGGGGGCGTCCATCTGGCTGGGGGGGTTCGCCTTCAGCCACGTGGAGTACAGCAGCGAGCTGTGGTGGCGCTTCGCCCTGCGGGAGGACGTCCCGCGCTTCCTCCGCGCCTCCGTGGGCGCCACGGTCGCCATCCTGGCCTTCGGCGTCCTGCGGCTGATGCGCCCCGCGCCCCCGGAGGAGGTGCCGCCCACCGACGAGGAGCTGGAGGAGGCGGGGCGGCTGATCGCCACGCAGCCCTCCACGCCGCCGTACCTGGTGTACCTGCGCGACAAGGCGCTCCTCTTCAACCCCGAGCGCACGGCGTTCCTCATGTACGCCGTGCAGGGGAAGACCTGGGTGGCGTACGGCGACCCCGTGGGCGATCCGGCCGCGCATCCCCAGCTCCTGCGCCAGTTCTTCGGGCGGTGCGACGACTTCGGGGGGATCCCCGTCTTCTACCAGGTGCCCCGGGAGAGCCTGCACCGCTACGCCGACTTCGGGCTCACCTTCGTCAAGCTGGGAGAGGAGGCGTGGGTGCCGCTGGAGGACTTCCACCTGGACGGGGCCGAGCGCAAGCCCTTCCGCCTGGTGCTCAACCGCTTCGCCCGGAGCGGGATGCGCTTCCGCGTGGTGGAGCGCGGCGAGGTGCCCGCGCTCCTGGCCCAGGCGCGCGAGGTGTCGGACGACTGGCTGCGGGAGAAGGAGGTGGGGGAGAAGGGGTTCTCGCTGGGGTTCTGGAGCGACGACTTCGTCCGCCGCTTTCCCATGGCGGTGGTGGAGGACGAAGGGCGGATCGTGGCGTTCGCCACCGTCTGGCCGGGGCCGGACGGGACGGAGCTGTCGGTGGACCTGATGCGCTACCGGGCCGACGCGCCGAAGAACGTGATGGAGGTGCTCCTCCTGCAGCTGATGCTGTGGGGGAGGGAGCGCGGCTTCCGGCGCTTCAACCTGGGGATGGCGCCGCTCTCCGGGCTGGAGATGAGCGCCGTGGCGCCGTTCTGGACGCGCGTGGGCAAGTTCCTCTTCGAGCGGGGGAGCGCGCTCTACAACTTCCAGGGGCTGCGCACCTACAAGGAGAAGTTCCACCCCGTCTGGGAGCCGCGCTACCTGGCCTACCCCGGGGGCCTCAACCTCCCGCGCATCCTGGCCGACGTCTCCGCCCTGGTGGCCGGCGGCTACCGCCGCATCTTCCGCCGGTGAAGCTCGTCTCCCCGCGCCTCTTCCTGGCCTCGTCCCTCGCCGCGCTCCTGCTGAGCGGGTGCAGCTACGCGCGCGTCCCCGTGTCGACGTCGCCGAACGGGAGGACCAAGCGCCTTCCCGTGCGCGCCATGCCCGCCGCGGCCGGCGCGGAGGGCGACGTCTTCGCCATCGTGCTCACGGGCGACGGGCCGGTGCGCGGGCTGGGCGACAAGCTGGGGAGGACGCTGGCGGACGCGGGCGTCCCCTCGGCCGTGTGGAGCAGCCTGCGCTACTACTGGACCCCGCGCACGCCGGAAGAGGCGTCGGCCGACCTGGACCGGCTGGTGCGGCACTTCGGCGGGCGGTGGGGGCGGAACCGCGTGGTGCTGATCGGCTACTCGATGGGGGCGGACGTCCTTCCCTTCCTGGTGACGCGCCTTCCGCCGGAGACGCGCGCGCGGGTGGCCGGCGTGGCCCTCCTGGCGCTGGCCGACGACGCGCCCTTCGAGTTCCGCGTCGAGCAGTGGTGGGGCGACACCGGCGCCCCCACCCTCCCCACCCTCCCCGAGGTCGCGCGCCTGGAGGGCATTCCCCTCCTCTGCGTCCACGGCCGCGGCGACGTCAAGTCCGTCTGCCCGCGGCTGGCCGGTTCCGGCGTGCGGGTGGTGGGGCTCCGCGGCGGCCACCACTTCGAGGGCGACCACCCGCGGCTCAAGGCGCTGGTGCTGGAGATGGCCCGCGACGCGGAAGCCGGCGCGCCGGAGCGGTGAGGGCGATGCGGATCGATCGAGCGGGATGCGGATCCGACCGCGAGGGTGGTTCGGTCCGCTGACGCGGGAGATGCGGATCCACCGGTGAGGGGGATGCGAATCGGTCCCGGTGGGAGATGCGGATCCGTCGATGCGAAGGATGCGGATTCGGCGCCGGGCGAGGTGCGGACCGATGGGGACGTGGGGATCCGCCTCGATCGGCGGTTTTCGTAGGTCCATGCAGGAGGATGACTTGCGATGGGCGTGCGAAAGGATGCACGAAGATTGCAAGGGGTTTCGGGGCGCTGTAACGCCTGTTGCGGTGATCGGAATCCAATCTCAGCCCGGGAGGACCCATGCGGAAGGCGCTCATCCTTACCGCCGCACTCGCGATGTTCGCGGGGCCGGCACTTGCTCAGCAGTCGCAGAACCTGACGGAGCAGGCCCCCGTCGCGCAGACGACCGAGGCTCCGCGTCCCGCGCCGTCCATCCACGTCAGCACCGAGACCATCCGCCAGCAGGTGCAGACGGCCGAGTCGGAGCGCACGGGCAAGGAGCAGGTCGGCAGCCAGAGCTGGTGGTACCTGGTGGCCGCCATCGCCGTGGGCGTCCTGATCGCCGTCCTCCTCGCCGGCTGAGCCGTTCCGCGCCACACGACGCGCGAGAAGGGAAGACCGACCGAGCCCCGCCGGAGCGCATCCGGCGGGGCTCGTTGCATCTGATCCTCGATGACGGCAGGCGGCATTGTTGACCAGATCCACCGATCTCGGTCAAATCGCCCGACGTTCTGGTCGATAAGCTCCCCTTTGGGTCCCCGTTGGGAATCGGTTCCATCGGCGGCGGGTTCTCCGGCCACCGGGCTCGGTCGTTGCGATCCATCGTCGTGGCGGCGGAATCCGCGCGGAATCAGTGAAGAGCGAGGCCGGCATCCTCCGCCAGCCTTGCCGTCCCCAGATCCATCCCATCGATCGAGATGATTCCTGAATCGGGCCCGACGGAAGGCCGGCCTCGCGGGGTGCTGCGCGGCAACGTGCTCTGGCTCAGCGTCGTCTCGTTCCTGAACGACGCGGCGAGCGAGATGATCTACCCGCTCCTCCCCATCTTCCTCACCGGGACGCTGGGAGCGGGCGCCGCGTTCGTGGGGCTGATCGAGGGGGTGGCGGAGAGCGCGTCCAGCCTGCTCAAGCTGGCGAGCGGATGGATGGCCGACCACTCGGGGCGCCGCAAGCCGCTGGTGGCGTGGGGATACGGGATCGCCGGCCTCGCGCGGCCGCTGATCGCGGTCGTCGTGGCGCCGTGGCAGGTGCTGGCGGTGCGCTTCTCGGACCGCGTGGGGAAGGGCCTCCGCAGCGCGCCGCGCGACGCCCTCCTGGCCGAGTCGGTGCCGCCGGAGACGCGGGGGCGGGCGTTCGGCATCCACCGGGCGGCGGACCACGCGGGGGCCGTGGCGGGCCCGCTCCTGGCCGCCGGCCTCCTGCTGCTGATGCCCGGGCGCATCCGCACCGTCTTCGCCCTGGCCGTCATCCCCGGGCTCATCACCCTGGCCGTGGTGCTCTGGAAGGTGCGCGAGCCGCCCCGCGCCGTGGCCGCCGGAGCGGGCGAGGGAAAGCCGCCGCTCCCGAAGCTGCGCGAGCTGGGGCCGGTGCTCCCGCGCTACCTGGGCGTGCTCCTCCTCTTCACCCTGGGCAACGCCTCCGACGCATTCCTCCTCCTCCGCGCCAGCGACCTGGGCGTCTCGGTGGCGCTGGTGCCGATCCTGTGGGGGGTGCTGCACGTGAGCAAGATGGCGTTCAGCGTCATCGGCGGCTCGCTGAGCGACCGCGTGGGGCCGCGCGCGGCCATCGTGGGCGGGTGGCTGGTCTACGCGGGCGTGTACGGCGCCTTCGCCGTGGCGACGGCGGAGTGGCACGCGTGGGCGCTCTTCGCCGTCTACGGCCTCTTCTTCGGGCTCACCGAGGCGCCGGAGAAGGCGCTGGTGGCCGGCCTGGCGCCGGCGGGCGTGCGCGGGAGCGCGTTCGGCGCGTACCACGCGGCCATCGGGATCGGCGCGCTGCCGGCGAGCGTCGTCTTCGGCGTGCTCTGGCAGACGTACGGCCCGCGCGCGGCCTTCCTCACCGGCGCCGCCCTGGCGCTCGCCGCCGCGCTCCTCCTCCCCCTCGCCGTCCCCGCCCGCTCCCCCCTCGCGGACTGATCCCCGGGCTCCGCCCGAGCCGGTCTCCATCCGCCACCTGATTGTTGTCCGATGGGCGACTCCCCCTTCTCCCGTTGTCGGGAGAGGGGACAGCGTGATGCGTCCGCGAGGCAGTGTTCGCGGACACATCACGCGAGGGGTGAGGGCTCGTCGGACGCGCACCGAAGCACTTCCATCCCCCGCCGATGCGACAAAATGCGATCCTGCTGCCGGATTGCGTATCTCGTTGCGTATGCATATGTTTCGGGCGCTGCGACATCCGCCGGGTCGGCTCGTCCGATTCCCGGCGGATTCCTTTTGCCCTTCCCATTCACGGCAGCTCCCATCCATGCGCCTCCGAATCTCCCGTGGCCTCCGGCTCCTTCCGCTGGCGCTCGTGCTTGCCGCGTGCGCGGACCGCTCCCCGCTCGGGGGCGCCGATCCCCTGGTGTCCGCCCCGAGCCCCGCCCTGGCGCTCACCTGCCGCGTGAGGGTGGCCGCGGGCACCGTGCACTGCGCCCCGCCCGCGCCCTCCGCCGGCGGCGCGCGCGGCGACCTGGTGGTCGGCGGGCAGGACCAGCACGTGAGGCTCGTCTCCTCCGGCGTCTCGTACGATTCCACGGCCGCCGTCCTCCGCGCCGACGTCACGCTGCAGAACCTGATGCCGCAGCCGCTGGGGACGCACGACGGCTCCACGCCCGCCGCGGAGGGCGTGCTCGTCTTCTTCCACGCCGGCCCCACCGTCACCTCCGGCACGGGGACGGTCTCCGTCGCCAACGAGGACGGAAGCGGCACGTTCACGGCGGGGAGCCAGCCGTACTTCCGCTACGACGGCATCCTGCACCCCGGGCAGACCTCCGCCGCCCGGGAGTGGCGCTTCGGCGTCCCCGCCACGGTGGACTTCTTCGAGTTCACCGTGCTGGTGTCCGCGCCGCACCCCAGCGGGAACGGCTACGTCACCGTCACCCCGCAGCACCCCTCCCTCCGCGCCGGCGCCACGCGCCAGCTGGCGGGGGTGGTGCGCTCGGGCGCCGGAGCGCCGCAGGCCGCGCCCGTGCAGTGGTCGTCCAGCGACACCTCGGTCGCCGTCGTGAGCGCCACCGGCCTGGTGACGGGCGTGGGCGCCGGCACCGCCACCATCACGGCCACGAGCGGCGGCCGCACCGGGAGCACCGCCGTCACCGTCGGCAGCGGGGAGGGCGACGACATCCCGCCCACCCTCGCCGGGCTCGGCTTCCTGGACGACAGCGTGGACGTCACCAGCAAGGCCGACTCGGCCGTGGTGGAGCTCACCGTCGACGACGACGCCTCGCAGATCTCGACGGTCGCCCTGATGATGCGCAGCCCGAGCCAGAGCACCCTCGCCTTCGGCACCGGGTGCGAGCTGGTGGAGGGGACGGAGACGGCGGGGACGTGGCGGTGCTGGGTCCACTTCCCGCGGGGCGGCGAGCCCGGCACGTGGACGGTGGAGCAGGTGACGGTGGGCGACGCCGGCGGCCACGTCCGCGCCTACACGACCGCGGAGCTTCGCGCCGCCGGGTGGCCGTACACCGTGCAGGCCGCCTCCTCCGGGACGGACACGGAGGGCCCGGTGCTCACCGGCTTCTCCATCGACCCGGACTCCGTCGACGTGAGCGACGCCGCCGACACCGTGCGGCTCACCGTCTCCGCGAGCGACGCCTCCGACGTCGTCAGCGTCTTCGCCGGCTTCCGCAGCCCCGGCGGCGAGCTGACCAACGCGGCCTCGTGCGCGCTGGAGTCGGGGACCGCGCGCGACGGCACCTGGGGGTGCAGCCTGCACGTGGCGCGCAACACGGAAGCGGGGATCTGGCGGGTGGAGAGCATCCAGATGGTGGACGAGCTGGGTCACACCACCCAGGCCCTCAACGCCGACGTCGCCGCCGCCGGTCACGAGCACGCGCTGCGCGTGACCAGCACGCCGTCCGACAGCCTGGCCCCGCTGCTCACCGGGTTCAGCCTCGCGCCGGACACGGCGCACGTGAGCGCCGGGCCGGACACGGTGCTGGTCTCCGTCCAGGCCACCGACGACGTCGTGGGCATCGGGTACGTGGACGTCATCCTGCGCAGCGCCGGCGGCGGCACCAGCCTGATCGCCGGGTGCCAGCTGGTGGAGGGAACGCGCAACGACGGCACCTTCCACTGCGGCCTGGTGATCCCGCAGGGCGTGGAGCGCGGCACCTACACCATCGCCCGGCTGCTGCTGCAGGACGCCATCTTCCGCACCCGCGAGTACGACACGGAAGCCCTCCAGGCCGCCGGCTACGCCACCACCGTCATCGTCCAGGACTGACGGCGGCCGGTTGGAGGATGACGATCATCGGACCACGACGTCGGCCGGCAGATGGTGATCGGTGGATGGTGATCGCGCGATGACGGTCGACTGATGGCGATCGGCGGATGACGATCGTGCGGTGACGATCGACTGATGGCGATCGGTGGATGATGATCGCGCGATGGCGATCGATCGATGAGCATCGGCTTATCATGATCAAAGAAGCGGGGGCTCCCATCGGGGCTCCCGCTTTCGCGTGTGGCGACGCGATCCCCATCCTCCCCGCCCCGCGAGCACCGATCCTGCTGGCGCGGGGATGCGGACGAGTCGGGATGGATCCACGGACCACGACGGGACGATGACGGACACGCGCGACGGCGCCGCCCGCGAGGAGGGTTTCCTCGAGGTGGAGGGCCGAAGACTGGAGTACCTGCGGATCGCCGCCGCGCGCGAGGATGCGCCGACGCTGGTCTTCCTGCACGAGGGGCTGGGCTCCGTCTCGCTCTGGCGCGATTTCCCGGCGCGCGTGGCGGAGGCGACCGGTTGCGGCGCGTTCGTCTACAGCCGCGCCGGCTACGGGAGATCCGACCCGGAGCCCGGCCCGTGGGGTGCCGACTTCATGCACCGCCACGCGCGGGACGTCCTCCCCCGCGTCCTGGAAGCCGCCTCGATCCCCGACGCCGTCCTGGTGGGCCACAGCGACGGCGCCTCCATCGCCCTGGTCCACGCCGCCGCCGATCCGTCGCGGGTGCGCTCGCTGGTGCTGCTGGCGCCGCACGTCGTGGTGGAGGACGTCACCGTCGCCAGCATCGCCGCGCTGGCCGCGGAGTGCCGCGCCTCCCCCGATCTCCCCGCGCGCTTCGCCCGCCACCACGGCGCCAACACCGACGCGCTCCTGGCCGCGTGGACGGGCGTCTGGCTCTCCCCGGAGTTCCGCGCCTGGAACCTCGAGCCGCACCTCCCGCGCATCGACCTCCCCATCCTGGTGATCCAGGGCGAGACGGACGAATACGGCACCCTCCGCCAGGTGGAGTCCATCGAGCACGGCACCGCCGGCCGCGTGGAGACGCTCCTCCTCGGCGGCGTGGGCCACTCCCCCCACCGCGACGCCCCGGACGAGGTGCTGGCCGCGATGGTGGAGTTCATCGGGTGATCCCGCAGGCAAGCCGCTGTCGAATCCAGCGGTCCGCCACGATCTCATTGCGAAGTTCGCCGGCGCCGGCCATCTGTTGAGGGGCGCGCACCTTCCCCGCGCGTCTTCATCTCACCAGGTAGTGCGTTCGCTTCCTCCATGGAGGTGTTCATGCCCGGGTTCAACATCTTTCGAAAGGCAAAAGCCCACGTCGAAAACTTCGCGAACAAGGTCGGAAGCCGCATCCTTCCGCCGCGCGAGACAGCGCAACCCGGTGGAGGACGACCGCGTCCGCTCCCGGCGGAGCTGGAAGGCGCACTGGGGGAGCTCGGTGCAGCCACGCTGCGGCAGTCCACCGTGCAGCCCCCCGCCGGGCCCGCGTTTCCGCTGGGCACCGCCGCTCGCGCGGAGATCGCGGGGGCCGGCCCGGACTCCCTCGCGGTGAGCCAGGATGCCACGGGCGTGATCCAGTGGCACGCGCCGCACCCCACGCCCGCGGGCGGCACCGAGTTCAGGGTCTGGGTGCGGCGGAGGGTGCGCGAGGGGAGAGAGGTGGTGGTCAAGAGCCTGCCCCAGCTGCCGGCGGGGCTCTCCCCCCGCGAGGCATTGGTCGGCCTCGTAACCCAGGTCGAACGTGGAACGAAGCTGCCCGGAATCAAGGCGTTCCCTCCCGAACCGCTGCAGATCCGAGATCTTCAACTGGTCACCATCCCTGCAGGCGGTCCGGCCGTGCTCCTGATCCACGGCTTCTTCGACCGCCTCTTCGGCTTCATCTTCCTCCCGATGTTCAAGAAGAACAAGAAGGAGGAGAGACTCCTGCTGGACTTCCTGCACACCCGCTACCCTAACCGCGTGTTCGGGTACGACCACTTCACCCTGTCGGTCGATCCGCTCCAGAACGCGCGCGACCTTCTCGCGCTGCTTCCCAAGGACCTGGAGCTGGACATCATCTGCCACAGCCGCGGCGGACTGATCACGCGCGCCCTCCTCCAGCATCCTGAGATCCGCGAGGAGCTGAGCGCCCGGAACATCACCATCCGAAAAGCGGTTTTCGTGGGCGCGGCGAATATGGGAACGGACCTCGCGCGGCCGGGGGAGCTTCCCAAGCTCCTTACGATCTTCTCCACGCTCATGCTCAAGCATCCGGAACGCGACCTCGTGCCGAAAGAGACGCTTCAGGCGATGCTGACGCTGCTCGTCGCCGCCGCCCGCACGGTGCTGTCGCCCGCGCTGAACGCGCTCCCCGGCGTGCGGGCGCTGATGCCGGACAGCGATTGCGTCACGGCCTTGAACCAGCTGCCGGTTCAGCCGGAAACGACCTGCTCGTTCGTGAGGTCCGACTTCGGAAGTGGAACCATGTTTCCGGGGATCGAGCTGGCGCGGATCGCGAACACCGTGTTCCACGGCGCCGCGAGCGATCTGGTGGTTCCCTTCGAGGGAGCGGCAAGCCTCGGCCCTGCGGGAAGAGCCCCCGCCCCCGGGAATGTGTGTGATCTTCATCCCGCGGATGAATGCAATCACCTAGAGTTCATGCTGCGCGAAAGGGTACAGACCTTCATCCGCGATCGGCTCGAAGCGTGAGGCGTCGACGCTGGGCGGGCCAGCCAGCGTCTTGTGCAACGCAGGGCAGCGGTGGCAGCGACGAATCAAAAGCGCTGAGCGCCGAGGTGTTCCCCTCATTGGAAGAGGGGAAAGCGCGATGCGTCCGCGAGGCAGTTTTCGCGGACCATCGCGCGAGGGGTGAGGGCAGCCGCGGGGGCGCGCCCCCGCCCCCACTTGCGGCCTCCCCGCATCGCAGGCACCTTTCGCTGCATCGCCTTACGCGCCCTGAACCCCTCGCGAACCGCCGATGTCCAGGCACCCCTCGCAGCCCGCGCCGCCCTTCGTCCACCCCAGCGACAAGCCCGCGGGCGGCGCGCCCGCCGTGCTGCACGCCATGAAGCAGCTGGCCAGGGAGAAGTCGCTGGTCCGCGGCGGCATGGCGCTCCGCGTGGTCAACCAGCCCGAGGGGTTCGACTGCCCCGGGTGCGCGTGGCCGGAGCCCAAGCACCGCTCGGCGTTCGAGTTCTGCGAGAACGGCGCGAAGGCCGTCGCCGCCGAGGCCACGTCCAGGCGCGCCGGCCCCGAGCTCTTCGCCAGGCACACCGTGGACGACCTGCTGGCGCAGAGCGACCACTGGCTGGAGCAGCAGGGGCGCCTCACCCACCCCATGATCCGCCGCGCCGGCGGCGACCGCTTCGAGCCCATCGCCTGGGACGAGGCCTTCGCGCGCGCCGGCGAGGCGCTCCGCTCGCTCCCGGACCCGCGCGGCGCCGCCTTCTACACCTCCGGGCGCACCAGCAACGAGGCCGCGTACCTCTACCAGCTCCTGGTGCGGATGCTGGGCACCAACAACCTCCCCGACTGCTCCAACCTCTGCCACGAGTCCAGCGGCGTCGGCCTCCGCAGGACCATCGGCGTGGGGAAGGGGACGGTGCAGCTGGAGGACTTCGAGAAGGCCGACGCCATCTTCGTCATCGGGCAGAACCCCGGGACCAACCACCCGCGGATGCTGAGCGCCCTCCAGGCCGCGCGCCGCCGCGGGGCCGAGATCGTGGCCATCAACCCGCTCCGCGAGCGGGGGCTGGAGTCGTTCATCCACCCGCAGGAGGCCGCCGCCACCGTCACCGGCCAGGGCACCCCCATCGCCACCTGCTACCTCCAGCCCCTTCCCGGCTCGGACGTGGCGGTGCTCACGGGGATGATGAAGCACCTGCTGGAGGTGGAGAAGACCGCCCCCGGCCGCGTCCTGGACCACGGCTTCCTCCGCGCCCACACCGTGGGCCTCGACGAGCTGGTGGCCGACCTGAACGCGGCATCGTGGGAGCGGATCGAGGAGGAGACGGGGCTCGCGCGCACCGCCATCCGCCAGGCGGCGGACATCTACATCCGCGCGCGCTCGGCCATCGTCACCTGGGCCATGGGGATCACGCAGCACCGCAACGCGGTCGACAACGTCATCGCCATCTCCAACCTCCTCCTCCTGCGCGGCAACGTGGGCCGGCCGGGGGCGGGGGCGTGCCCGGTGCGCGGCCACAGCAACGTGCAGGGCGACCGCACCGTGGGGATCGACCACGCCCCCGGCGCGCCGCTCCTCGACGCGCTGAGCCGCGAGTTCGGCTTCCAGGCGCCGCGCGAGCGGGGGCTGGACGTCGTGGAGACCATCCACGCCATGGAGGAGGGCAGGATCCGCTTCTTCATGGCGATGGGCGGCAACTTCTACTCGGCCTCGCCGGACCACGACCTGCTGGACAGCGCCATGCGGAAGACGGAGCTCTCCGTCTACGTGCTGACCAAGCTCAACCGCAGCGCGCTCGTCCACGGGCGCGAGGCCATGATCTGGCCCTGCCTGGGGCGCACCGAGGAGGACGTGCAGGCGTCGGGTCCGCAGTTCGTCACGGTGGAGGACTCGATGTCCGTCGTCCACAGGTCGCGCGGCGCCAACACGCCCGCGTCGCCGCTGCTGAAGAGCGAGCCGGCCATCGTCGCGGGGCTGGCGAAGGCGGCGCTCCCGGACGGCGGCGGCGTCGATTGGGATTCCCTGATCGCCGACTACGACCGCATCCGCGACCACATCGAGCGGACCATCCCCGGCTTCGAGCGCTTCAACCAGCGGGTGCGCGAGGAGAACGGCTTCGTCCTGCGCAACTCCGCCGCGCACCGCGACTGGAAGACGGAGAGCGGCCGCGCGCAGCTCGTCCCCGTCCCCCTTCCGGAGATCCGGCTGGGCGAGGAGCAGCTGCGCCTCTTCACCATCCGCTCGCACGACCAGTACAACACCACCATCTACGGGCTGGACGACCGGTACCGGGGGATCAAGGGCGCGCGCCGCGTCCTCCTGATGCACGCCGACGACATGGCCGCGCGCGGGATCCGCGCGGGCCAGGAGGTGGACATCGTCTCGCACTACGGCGACGGCCAGGCGCGGATGGCGCCGCGCTTCAAGGCGATGGAGTACGACGTCCCGCGCGGGAGCTGCGCCGGCTACTTCCCCGAGCTGAACGTCCTGGTCCGCGTCGACGCCACCGCGCGCGAGAGCAACCAGCCGGCGTCCAAGATGATCCCCGTCACCGTGGCCCCCGCCGCCAGCGCCGTCCGCGTCGTGGGCCGCGAGGAGCAGGTGGTGGCGACGGCGCCGATCCCCGCCGCGGCCGGCGGATGAGCGGGCGGAAGGCGAGCACCGTCCGCCGCCGCGTGGAGCAGGTCTCCGTCGAGGGCGGAGACCCATCGCGCCGCGAGCGCACCGACACCCTCGCCACCGAGGAGCCGCTGGAGATCCGCATCGTCCGCTCCGAAGAGCTGCGCGGCGGCCGCGTCGAGTCCGAGGCGGCGACGCGGGTCGCGGTGACCATGCGGACGCCGGGTGCGGACTTCGAGCTGGCGGCGGGCTTCCTCTATGGCGAGGGACTGATCGAGAGCGGGGATTCGATCTCCGCCATCCGCTACTGCGTGGACGCGGAGCAGCAGTACAACGTGGTCAACGTGGTGCTGGCGCGCGGCGTGGCATTCGATCCGTCGTCGCTGGCGCGCAACTTCTACGCGACCTCCAGCTGCGGCGTCTGCGGCAAGGCGTCCATCGACGCGGTGATGGGGCCGGCGTGCGCGCGGGTGGAGAGCGCGGTCTCCATCTCCCCCGACGTGCTCGTCTCCCTCCCCGACAAGCTGCGCGCGCGGCAGGCCGTCTTCGAGCGCACCGGCGGCCTCCACGCCGCCGCCCTCTTCACGGCGGACGGCGAGCTGCTGGCGGCGCGCGAGGACGTGGGGCGGCACAACGCCATGGACAAGCTGGTCGGCGCCTCGCTCCTGGCGGGCGAGCTTCCGTGGGGCGAGCGGACGGTGCTGGTGAGCGGGCGGCTGTCGTTCGAGCTGGTGCAGAAGGCGGCGCGCGCCGGGGCCGCGGTGCTGGCCGGCGTCTCCGCGCCGTCGTCGCTGGCGGTGGAGCTGGCGGAGGCGTCGGGGGTGACGCTCGTCGGCTTCCTGCGCGGGAATCGCTTCAACGTCTACGCCGGCGGCGCGCGCGTCGCCCCGGCGGTCCACACGTGAGACCGGGGGAGATGGGGATGCGGCGGATGACCAGGTGGGGCGGGACGGTGATGGCCACGATGACGATCGCGCTGGCGCTCTCCGCGTGCGGCGGCGAGGGCGGCGAGGGCGGCGAGCTGCGCGAGGAGACGGAGCGGCGGCGCCAGGAGCAGGGGGAGATGGAGAAGGCCGGCGCCGCCGGCGATTCCGCCGCGACGGCGCCGGGAGAGGACGGCCGCCTTCCCGCCTTCGTGAGCGACAGCCCCGTCGCCACCCCGGACCCCGTCCCGGCCGCCTCCGACACGCCGCCGCCCGCGAAGACGCAGGAGCCCGCCGGCACCGGCCAGTGGACCGCGTCCACCAGCGAGGTGAAGCGCGGCGGCGGGGCGGGCGTGGTGCGCGGGCTGCGATTCGCGCGCAACGAGGGCTTCGACCGCATGGTGATCGACTTCGGCCAGGGCGCCACCATCCCCGGCTGGAACATCGAGTACCTCGACCGCGCCGAGCGGTGCGGCTCGGGAGACGCGGTGAGCGTCGCGGGGCAGGGGCGCCTCCGCGTGCGCCTGCGCACCGCCCAGGCGCACGACGACGCCGGCACCCCCACCGTCCGCCAGCGCGAGATGGCCTTCAACAGCATGGGCGTGCTGCGGGAGATGAAGATGATCTGCGACTTCGAGGGCGACGTGGAGATCCTCCTCGGCGTCTCGAAGACGAATCCGTACCGCGTCCTGGAGCTGCAGAACCCCTCGCGGCTGGTGATCGACGTGCAGCAGTGACGGAAATGCGAGGTGCGAGGGTGCGAGGGTGCGAGAGTGCGGACGGCGGGTGACGCGCCGTCCAGCATTTCGCCGATGCGCGCGACGGAGGGAGGATCGATGAACGACCTCGTCACCGACGTCTGGTTCCGCTCGGCGCTGAAGCTCGAGCGGATCGCGGAGCGCCTTCGGCTGGACGATGTGTAGGTGGACGCCGAGAACCACTGGGAGTGGATCATCGGCACCCTCATCGGCGAGCGGATCGACGTCACCCGGACGCACACGGCGCCGCCCGGGAAGACGGACACGCGCGTGTTCATGCTGAGCGGCGGGCCGATCCCGGAGGAGCTCCTGGCCGAGCTCGTCGCCCGGCTGCGGACGTTCGTTCCCGGCCCGATCATGGCCGGACGATGGGAGTACCTGAACGGGAACGACTTCGACCTCGTGGCGGTCAGGACGTACGACGCGGCCCGCGAGTGAGCGGGCCTCGAGGCGGACGCGGCGTGAGCGCCCCCCGTCCCCGCGCACCCGCCCGCCCCGCGCACCGCCCCGAAGGCCCGCGCGAAAGCCGGTAGTCCGCGAAGGCGCCGCGAAGGCGGACTTCGTGTCGTCGTTGCGGCGAATTCATTCGCCCGTTTCTCCCCGACTTCCTTCCGTTCCTCCGCCGGACCGCGTATCTTCTTCCACCGATCCGACCTGACCGATCGTCCCGCCGGTCCCGCATCTCCCGCAAACCGCGTCTCCCCACACCGCATGCGCATCGCGGAACCGCCACGCGCCATGGACCGCCAGTGAACGGGCTGCGCATCTCCCGGCCGCCGGAATCCCCCGCCCTGCGCTCCGGGACCCCGGAGACGGAGCCGGCGCGCGGATCGGGCGCGACGTTCGTCTCCGCGGGGACCAGCGACTTCTCGCGCTGGTTCGCGCCCCTCAAGCCCGTCTTCGGGCGGTGGAAGTGGGTGCTGCACGCCGAGCCGCACCTCTTCCGCTTCCCCGACCACTGGCACCGCGACCACGACGAGGAGAGCGGCGACTTCACCAGCCCCGAGCTGCGCGAGGCCGAGCGGTGGGTGCTGGAGGAGAAGGACGACTGGCGTCTGGTGGACGGGCGCTACCTGGAAGCCGTCGCCGACACCCTGCTGGACGACTGGGCCGACTTCTTCGCGCTGGCCGAGCCCGCCCCGGGGCTGGACGCCTTCACCGAGCGCTACTGGGCCGCGCGCGACCCCGAGGCCGCCCACGCCCTCCTCTCCGCCACGGTGCCGCTGCACTTCAGCTGCGTGGACGGCGCCGTCTGGGAGGTGCACGCCAAGGACCCCGCCCTCCTGGCCGCCGTCCGCGCCCACCTGGCCACGCTCCCCGCCGCCGCCGCCGCTGCCGACAGCTCGCTGATGCAGAGCCTCCGCCGCTACGACGGCGGCGCCTGACTTCCCGTCTTCTCCCACCTCCGGGACCGATCGTGAGAGCACCCGCGCTCGCCCTCCTCGCCACGCTGGCCCTGGCCGCCGCCCTTTCCGCGCAGAAGGAGGACGGCGGGGAGGGAAAGGCCACCGTGGTCTCCACGGTCTTCGGCCATCCGGTCGAGCGCGTCTACCGCGGCGCGCTGGGCGCCATGCCCCGGGCGGGATACGCGCCGCCGCTCA
>Ga0247770_1000080_pt1 | contig 79048 bp, 63 predicted proteins | sample UWRJL136409B6_FD_179943 | JGI IMG/M metagenome (GOLD analysis project Ga0247770, IMG submission 179943) | Plant litter microbial communities from Arlington Agricultural Research Station in Wisconsin, United States - UWRJ-L136-409B-6 | ecosystem: Environmental > Terrestrial > Plant litter >...
ACTGAACCCTAACCCTGAAAATAGAGTGAAAATCGGATTCTACATCACGTGATGCATATTAAAACGTATCATTTGATTATGTAAGCTTATAATGAAAAATTATTAAATTATTACTCTAATTCACCCAGTTAGGTTAAAAAAAACCTTTAGTTTTTCACAGATAGAAATAGAAATAGTATAGTGGTAAATAGCGTAATATTAATTAAAGAGGTTCCCAGTTCGAATTGCATTTGTGAAAGTGAAAAAAAAACTGTAAATTATAAATTGTAAAATAAAGCCTGTAAATCCTGTAGAGTAAAGCCTGTAAACCCTGTAGAATAAAGCCTGTAAAGTCCGTAAAAGAAAGCCTGTAAACTTTATAAAGAAAGCTTGTAAACTGTATAAAATTAAGTCTTTAAATCGTAAAAAATAAGGCTTTAAAAAGTAAGATTTATTTTTAATTATTCTTTTATTTCTTTAAATAGATGTATTAGCCTCCAGACAGGTTTCTGTCGCTTTGTTCGCTGCACTTATTTAAATAAGCTTAATACCCCACGCTAAAATTGCCAGGAGCGAAAGTGAGGAATGGAGCGCCCCGTAGCGTAGTGAAGGGCCGTCGCGGAATGACGAACGAAGCGACGCTAGCAATTTTAGTTTCCTATAAGTAAAGTGTAAGTAATCCCTAATAAGTTACTAATTACTTACTAACTTTATTTTAACTTAATCTAAGACAGGTATAAGTGGTATATTAATTACATCACATACCCTAAAGCCCTGCCTCCCTGGAAGCCCCAGGCTAATAACAGCATTTACATCCCTGTTAGCACTATATTTTACTGTTAAAGTAATAGCTTAGTTAATCTTAACATTAGTGCACAGCATATTTATAAAGATACTGTATATTTATAACTTATTCCTAACTTATTTATAATCTAACTTATTTATAATAATTAAAGAAGGATAACGCCTCAAATCTCCACCATTACGTTAAAAAGCACCATAATTATAACAGTATACGCATTATTATTACCACTAACCGTCTTAAAGGCCTAATTAATAATAAGAATAACGATGTAACTAGTTAGTTTACCCTAACTTAACTTTAACTATACCTTAACTTAACTGTAATTTAATTAAATTACTATATAAAGCTTAAGGCCTACTATAAGCGTAACTTACCTATTAATATATTCTAATTACCCTAACTGTTCACCTTCCAACTACCCTTATTATTCTAATTTAGGCTTAACGTATTAAACCTACCCTTACCACCCCTTCTTTACTTATTATTTTATATATTAAGTCTAAAGGTAAAGGAAACAGCCTTTATATAAGTTTATAACTTATTCCTAATTTATTTATAATTTAACCTATTTATAATAACTTAACTTAATTAAGATAAAATATATAATTAAGCTTAAAGGTAAGTATAACAGTTACTTTATCTTAAAGTGTTATAAGTATATTATAACTTTTCTTTCTTAGAATAAATCTTAAATAAATCCTAACTTACATATAATAACCTACTTAAAAAATCGTAATACCACTTATAATCTCTAAAAGAAGTTTACAGTCCACCCCCGTAAAAGCGCCTTTTATAAGCCACCCGCTAACACTTCCTTAAAGGCCCCTGTTACGTCCCCAGAGGTTATTATTAACCTGGAAAAGGAGCGTGATAAGGAGGAGGAGATCTTAGTTTAGGTTAGGAATAAGTCTGGATTTAATTATAACTTTACAGGATTTTAAAAGCCTTATATATTAGTATGCTCTGATAAGTTATAATTAATAAGCCCAGACTAGCCATTATAGCAGTCATAAATCATAAAACAGTCTTAATTTAATCACGTTCTCTACATAAGGTGTATGGAGTAGGTCGGGTAAGTTGTGTTGTGTAGGTCAGGTGAGGTTTGCCAAGGCTTGCTTATACCCCTGGAGTAGGTCGGGTTGTGTGTACTCTCTAGAAACGTCGTGTTAACGGTGGCGGCATTCTGGCCATCCGAGTCGGTCCCGCCAAACGTCACCCGCTTGGTACTCGAGTAGTTGGCCACTTTTTCGCCCTTGCGCGAGACGTGGCCGCTTTCAAACTGCCATAGACCGGCGGCGTCGTCGATGTTTTTAAGCGTGGTGCGCGTCAGCTTAAACGTGACTGTCGTGGCGGTGATAGCGTCAGGTTCCATGGTGTTCAAAGTAAGGGTTTGTTCGTAGTAATGCTCGATGCGGGTTGTATTGCATGTCGTTCGAAACCTAACTTGGGTTGCCGAGGTCTTTATACTCAAACCCAGTCACTCCCACACAGTTTAGGTAGGATGGCGAATATCAGACCACGACGGTCTGACAGTCCGACCCTCCCACCACATGGTTACACAACGGCGCCATGTGAGTCATAAGTTGCTCAGCTCGCCAATCAGATTGAGATATTGACCACCTCATCGTGTCGGGGCTTGTTGAACATGCCCGTCTCGGCGCTGCAAAGACGGCAACCTGCAGAATATCTTTTTCAATTTTCAGCCGCACTTCGGCGCCGACTGTGAACAGCTAGTGGGAATCATTGTCGTAAGGAAGCTTGGGCGTTATTCCGTTTGACGGGGGGTACTTTTTGTTTCCAAAGTACGAACAATGGTATTTCTTGTTTTATATCACTGTTGGAAGACTCTCAGAGCTGATTTGAGCACATGGTGGACGATTTGCCAGGCGGGGCACAGCAATGCAGGCATTGGCAATCTCCACAAAAATTTCACAACATGTGCATGTTCACAGCATCAAGCGTGCCAGATAAGTTCCACTAACAAACGCATTCTTCATCGAACCGAGGATCTGCCCTTAGGCTTGGCTACCATACTTCCCGCCTCGATGGATACACTCAATACGTCTACCCAACGTCAACAACGTCTCAGCCCAATCTCCAACCCCAGCGCCTTCCTTAAAAAAAAACCTCTTTAGCATCCAAATAGTCCTGGGGCGAAATGGGCAGAACAATGGCTAAGGGCCGACCCAGGGTCAGAAACACACCAGAATGAACGAATATTGACCCTGACGATAACACCCTACGCGAGTAGACAGCCAAGAGAAGGAGCCTAGTCAGAGCAGGGCGAGCACATCACCCACACAGGGTCGAAGCGGCAGACCTATAAACGGCCAATTAAGAAGCTAAACACCGACCTATCGAAGGCGAAGAGCCCCCTCCTCACAGAAGCCCGTACGGTGCAATAGGCCTTAACGCCTTCCTGAACAAAGTGAAAATCCTAGATGCGCCAACATAGCTCTGTAGTAACGACTATGGGCCAGAGGCCTTCGCGCACATCGCCCTACAGTGCGTGAACGTCCTACTGTGCGTGAGAACCCTCTTACTTTTCATATCCTCTGGCTTCGACTGCATGTACCCTGACCAATGGCGAACATGTCGCGCTTTAGCTCAGACCGCAACAAAACGAAACGCTACGCGCTGCCCCGCGATGCCGGCATTTGAGAGGCCGGAGCATACCTTGGACACGAGGTCCCAGCTAGGAGCAGAGGTAGGAAGCTGCCGAGTCCAGGTGTCCTGAAAGGAAGGAGGACAGAACAACTGGCGGTGCGCGGGTGCGTTAATGGATCACATGGTAAGTCCAGCACGCCACAGCTAGTCCCGGAGAAGCGGCAAGATGCATTCGTGAACACTATGTCAGTGGCGAAAGCCAAGTAGTATAAAGCAAACGGTTCTCCCGGTCCCTTTAATTAAGCAAAGATATCAGAAAATATATGACAACATTCATTGCTTAAGGGAAGCAAACTAGATGACTACCGTTTCCTTAGGGGTGTAGTCTAGGACCAGCGTGTGATCGTGTACTGATACAAGTCCCGTCCAATAGTCGAGGAGAGAAGATTCTCTCCATCTCGAGTGACCCAGTCGCCATCTACGGAGAGAATACGACCCGCTGGTCTCTGGCTCTAGAGGTACCCGCAGTGTCCAAGCCCAGGTTCATACTATCAAGGCCCTGGTCTGTCTCTAGGTACTGGCTATTCGGTGAGACTGCTCTGAAAACGTGACCGCTGCCTGTTGCCGCATCCCAGAGCCGGACGGACGTCTGAACTTATCATAGTGGCAATAAGGGTGCTTAACTAGTGAGCTGGTGCAGTGATGCATGCATTATGAAAGAAACCACAAAAGAGGCTATACCTACAGATCTTTCACAATCGGCTTGGAAAGCCAACTACCAGATTCCTGGACCTTTGATCAGAGGGATATACATAAAACTAGCATAAAAAAACAGAGACCTACCTAATATGGGGCGGAGCCTAGCATAGAACAAAGCCTAACATGGAACAATAAACCTTGTATAAGACAGTGCCTAATATAAAATAATAATAAGAAACGCAATAGGACATCTTCCTTCAATAAGAGGGCCATAGAGTCACTAGTATTCGTGCGGGTGATTTTTGCGTCAGATTGATCAAAAATGATAATACGCGGGTTCGAAGAACCGCGCGGCGCAGTCCCCCTTTTAAGGGAGACACACGCCAAGAAAAGCATCACTATGTACAAAAGCAGTTACAGTAATATTACAAAAACGGAAACGGGAAGACTGGGACAGCCTGAGCGAGCGCCCCGGGTCAGTATAGCTGGCGCAAGTGGGGCAAGACACAGGCCAAGCCTGCGACAGCATGCCAGAGAGTCAAATTTTATAGATCCTCAAGTAGGATCATGGATTACGCAGTTGTGGTGGCTTTGGCTTACTGGCGCTAGGCGTCTAGTCAGCTAAGGCTAACTGGTGGCCAGAGGCGCCTTCCTTCCAAGCAGCCAGGCGTACCTTCTTTCTGTCAGAAACACTGCACCCTGGATTCGGTGGAAATAATGGGGGTTGCAACAGCCCAATTCTATTGATTGTTAAGGTTCTGGCTTCCAGCCAGAACCTCCTTCTTTATAGACCAATTCGCAGGATTCAGCTTCGTCAATATCGTAGCTGAGGCTCCCTACCGTTCAGGCAGTGCCAGGCATCCAGTCAGCTTCGCTAACCAGAAGCCCAGGGCCCCTAAATCCCTTTCTTTCTAACAGGCGGTCAAGCACAAAAAGACCAAGTACAAGCCAGTTAAAGTGCCAGAGGTGGGACTGTATAAACCCGAGGAGGCATAGGAAAAGCCACTTGTATGGATGTACGCGAAGAAACGCGCCGTAGCTGCTCGATTTTGCGTCTTAGACTGTCTAAACACTAGCCTAGAGGGGCAGCAGTATAGTTGGGCAGGATACTTGGGGAAATGAAACATAGGGACTTTACCGTTTAATCACGCATACCCCTCACTCTGGCAAGACTGGGACTCGACTGAGCTTGTTCGATTTTGATATTCTCTAAGAAACCAAATATAACGTGCTGGGGTAGGAAGCAGTGCGCCAATAAACCAAAATATTCTCGATGCTTGATGCGGAGCACCAAACATGCCTTCCCAATTGCCTTATATAATTTTTCTGTTACATACTTGCACTTAGTGAGATAGTCTCTGCTCTTCAAAAGTGCTACTTTAGGGTAAGAATATCCTCGATATAAGAATAAATTTTAGGCGGCGGACTGTATTTTTACTTACAGGTCAAACTATATATAAGCCTATTAGTTTTAAAAGGGGGATGATTACATTTCGGCCATCTTTATGTGTGGGACCAGCTCTGAGCCCCCTCAACTTGAGTTGAAGTAATTCAGCAGACTGCGCCCAGCCTGCCGAAAACGGTAATTAGGGTGAGCAAAGGTTGACTTCCTGAGAAAATCCTGAACAGGGACTAAGCCGAGCCTGAGCCAAGCCTGAGCAAGGGTGAGCCAGGGTGAGCAACTTCACGTGCTCAAGATGTGAAAAAGGAAATTTCGTGTGCCTAGATTTGTCACACATAACATGTAGTTACTTGATGAACAATGCAGCCCAGAAATAATATGTCTACTCGCGGCGTCGCTAGGCTTTGACTCCACAAAACGTAGTCGACAAGTTCCCCTTCCTGGCATCTCCTAAAGTTTCGACCCCTTCTTCCCCCCCTTCCCCTTCCCAGCCCCATTATCATGATCCACCGGATCCCTATCCACAGTCTCCGCTTTCGTACTCGTCGCATCCCCCTCCATCGTCTTCCTCGGCGGCGGCACCTTGCCCTGCCGGATCTCATCCGTCATCATACCTCGCACATGGTGACCGTTGCGCAGCTTCTTCTCTTCGTGAGAGCCTCCCGATGACGGCGGCGGGGTGCGCGTGGTGGTGGGTATTTGGTCTGGGCTGGGGTCGTTGGTGTCGCTGGTTTCGGCCTTGAGGGAGATGGGATCGCCGAGCTGGCTTGGGTTCGCGCCTTCGCCATGGAGTTTCTCGGCTGCGAGCTGGCGGAGGGGCTTGTGGGAGGGGGACATGGTGGCGGGTACGTAGGTGTGGATGGTGTAGCTGTGGAGGAGGGGCTGCTGTGAGATTTGGAGTTTGTTGATTTGTTGTGCTTATTGAATTGTGGAATCTGAAGATAACGATGGGAAGACTGCAATCATATATGGCCTGAAAATTGAACGGGAAGCCCCTGACCTGGATGACGATGGACGCACTAGTGTTAGTTGCGCCGTCTGTTGGTAGCCCCTTGACTATGACGCTGGTATGAAGTTGGGTTACGCGCTATGACGTTGGCCGACATGTGAAGATAAACCGTCCTGAGCTATGCCTGCGTTCTAGGTTTGATGGGAATAATGGTAGAATTGGTAGTTCGAATCGGTGGGACTAATACAGCGCTTGGGAGTCATTGATCGGTCGTTCGCTGCTGCGATGCGCAGTGCTGGGGTTCTGTGCTGTCAATCTGGAACAACATAGCCCGGCCCAGGAACACACTCCTTTGCTTGATCTGGGCATCGCGTCGGGTATTTTTAACGACGTCGAACCAGAAACTACACAGCGGATGCTTTGTGTCGCCAAATACGTCGAAAACCGTTGTGTTGAGGGCTACCAAAGCAGCGCCGGGCAGAATGGGACGGGATTCGATCCTGTTGCAGCTTGGTGCAGCACACCTCATATATCCGACCCTGTGGTTGGGTCAGGGGAGCGCTCGAAAGCCGACTGCAGTTGCTCCCTCCTGCGTTGGTACTTTGTAAAGTCACGTGTAGCAAATGCTCTCAATGGCCAAGTCCACCAATTGCTGCCTGCCGAATTGCTTGGCGAATATCCTTGAGTCAACATCATCAATGCGATGAACCTTTTCATCGTTTTCGCGGTTTCATTGATGCAAGCCGTGATATGTCTTGGCAACCGAAAAAACATCATAATTGACACTGACCTCTTCAGCGACGTCGAGTAAGCTCCCGCCCTTTGCACGCACGAATGGAAGACTGACATTTGCAGCGATGCCGGCGCACTCATGCTGGCCGCCACGTCGTCGCACGCAAATCTCCTCGCCGTCAATATCAACTACCCATCCACATACTCTGCAATAACGGCTTCGGCCCTTTTGTCGCATTATGGACACCCTCATGTGCCCATCGGCATCATCCGACCCCTGACAAATGACACATTCTTCGACGATTGGAGCTTCGAGCTGGGCGAGTACACCAGCAAAATTGCGTACCACTTCTCTGGCGGCAGTATCCCCTGGGGGCATGCCGAGGATGCTTGGGATCCCATTAATCTGTACCGAAAAGTACTGGCTGAATCGGATGATGCTAGTGTGACGATTGTGTCGATTGGGTTTCTGGACAATGTGTGTTCCTCCGCTGTCCATTGCATCTTGCCCCTTACAGTGCTAACTCCAAATCCTCGCCTAGCTTTCGGCCTTGCTAAACTCCACCGGTGATGCGTACTCAGACCTCACCGGGCGAGAGCTCGTCTTACAAAAGGTCTTGGAGCTGGTCATCATGGGCGGTGGATATCCCTCCGGCCGCGAGTGGAACTTCTTTGGATCCGACCCGAGTTTGACAGCCCATGCCGTCAACACATGGGAGGGCTCTATTGTCTTTGTCGGGGATGAAGTCGGGAAGGATGTCTTTTCCGGTGGCCCCCTGATGAAAGATGGGCCACGAAGAGACCCGGTGAGGCAGGCGTACATATACTATTCGTACTACTCTCCACGGGCTTCCTGGGATGCCTTAGCAATACTTTATGGTATCCATGGCTTGGGTAGTCTCTTTGAGTTTGGGAACGAATATGGCTATAACCACATTGAGCCTGATGGGGCGAATAGGTGGGTGTGGGATAAAGGAGTGCGGGCGCAAAGGTTCCTGCGACTGAAAGTAGACAAAGCGACGGCTTCTGCTGAGATAGACCGGCTACTCCTTGAGGGCGCGTTATCAGAAGTTACGGGCAGGGAATCTGACGGAGCAAAGTTGATGGGGTCCTGTACTAAGCGGCTTTGCAATGAGGACCTATAGGCCAAGCCGCGACTCTTCGCTGGCTGTTTCGTGACATTACGCACGGAATGATAAAATGCCACACTTGCTGTGATACTTTCTTTTGGTACGTGCCGTTGTACTCCCTCCTACAGTCGCCAGAACTCTGCAAACACCTTAGACGTTCGTCTCATACCACTGAGTTCACCGACCCAAGATACCCAGGGCCGTGAGACTAGCTACCCTGTTGGTAGTGTTTTGCGCCGGTGGTAATCGGCTACAGGCAGGTGATGGCGACTCCGGCAAATGCTTCATGACAAATACATCTTGCATATTAAGTACGCCGCCTTGCTGGATGACGACGATGTCATCATGTGACGGAATCTGGGGAATCCACGGGATCCCATCCAGCTAGAGGACACTGGAAGTGATAACCCAGGCGAGTCGTAGTTTATCCCCGTACGTGAGAGCCGATCCGGCATCGCCATTGAGAACAAAGCCCAGAGATACTAGTGACCAGTCGCCGTTGTCACTTAGGCTGCCGAGGGGGTACACCTCATACGCTCGGGGCAGATGATAGGTCGATGTGTCGAGGATTTGACCGCAGCACTCTCCAACTCCCTGCTTCCTCGAGTTTCTTATCGCTTGACAAAGATCGCTGATGCTCTTCGGCACCGTTTCGCGCACACTGGATTCAAGTAAAACCCCGAGCCCAATCGTTTCACAAAGATTGTCTCCGGCTTGTGACATGTCCGAATCCTTGGGTGTGGGCAATGAGAATGCCACACCCCGGCGAGTGGTACTGCTCGCAGTCGTGGCGGTGGCGGTGGCAGTATTCCTGGTATTGATGATTGCGTCTCCAGGAGCACGGGTGCTGAGCGACAATGACACGAGGTTCCAAATCTTACTCGTCGCCCAAAACCCGGCCTCGCTGGCGAGAACTTCTTCTCTGTCAGTTCGACTAACACACCGTGTAATGCAGGAAACATGTCTTAGCAGACTTGCGCCCTTACATCTGCCTGTCTCCTGATTGCCGTACGCCGGGAGATGACTGCTCAGGACGCCATAAGTGGACGGGGCACATTCTCTACAACCACTGGAAGATCTGGAAATGCCCTTTGGGCTGTGGCAAAACATACGAGTCGGCAGAGGAAGCAAAAGACCACATTCTCAGCACACATCCTGAGGTATCGGACCCTGTGATACTCGTAAACATGGGCGAATCGCCAAAACCGACCAACGTGGTGTCTTTCTGCCCCCTATGCAACGAGCAGGTCTCTTCGTTGAGAGAGTACGCCCGCCACGTCGGACGACACCAGAAGGACCTAGCTCTTTTTGCTTTGCCCAAGATTCAAGGAGATAATAACGGCGAGAACATGGAAGTGGAGCATGCTACGCAGCGCCGGGAGAATGCCGTTGACCGCGACGATGAAAGCTCTGACGATGTAAGTAAAGAACTAAACTCGGGTCGCCATGACTAACGGTTCTGCTCCCAATCCAGGAAGCTAGAGACTCAACTGATGATGCATTCAAATATGGGAACGTATCTGAAGACTGGGATAACTCGCTTGTTATCGATTATCCGGACAAGCTTGAACCTTTACAAGACCCGCCATGGGATAGCACACCCCCTCCCATTCCAATAGGCATGGCACACCCCCCACCAGGTAAGTACCCCCGACCCTCAGATTTCCCTAGTGTGTAACCTCTCCTTTCTACCTCACTTACCCATCTTCCGCTCACGATTACCAGAATCTATTCTTGCGATAAATGCCCAAAAGAATTTGGCCGAATTGCTGATTTGAAGTAAGTCCCGGCTCCGTGACTAACCCGACCACAACTAACAGGACCTCCTTGTCACTCAGTAAGCACAAGAGAAACCATGAAAAGCCTATTCAATGTCCTCATCCGAATTGTGGGGCTCAATTTGCCGAAAACAAAGACCTGGCACGACACTCCCTCGCCCGCCACGACGTCCACCACGGGGACAGAACTCAATGGTACAACTGTACTGTCTGTGATTATAGATCTCGTCGGCGGGGTAACATGAGTAGACATATGTCGACGAAGCACGAGAAATCTATGCCAATTGAGGTCACCGAGATGCCGCAAGACGTTGAAGGAAGATACTGGTCACAGCTGTAGATATAGAAAATTCCATTTAGGACATGTGCATATACAGTACATTACGCATATATGTACCTTCCTAAATGCATGCATGCTTTCTAGGTGTGTCATAGGAGGTTGTTGTGCTTTCGGCTGGTCTGGAGCTGGTTTCGGAGGGTGTTGAGGGGAGCTGGGCTCCAGAAAGCCAGGGCGGGGGATTGGGTTAGTGCTCTTTCGTCGAGCGTTCAGATATAAATGAATACCATCTTTTTGACCTGCATTGGGTGTTCCCGTGACTTATTGCTACATGTTAGAAAGCTCACAGAAACGTGACCAGATTCGGAGCCTCCTGGGGCTGGTAAAGGCAAAAAGTCCACGGGTGCCGTCATGGCGCCACTCAGACGACGGGCGGGATCAATGACAACATGACGAGACGCCACGCTGACCCCATGGGTCGCTTTGTTTCATTAGCGTATAACAGCTTCATCCCCCCGGTCTCCTTTCCGTTGTCCCTTTCCCTCTTTTGTCACAAATCCTCTCCCTTGCGACCTCACCACCATGCGGACCATCCTCACCTCCTCGTCGCTTCTTGCCCTCGGCGCCTGGGCCCCGGCCCTCTTCGCGGCCGCTACGTTCCAGCCGACTCCAGCCATCGGCGACGGTGTCTTCCAGGCACTTACACGTCTCGGTCCCACGGCCACGCCCTTCTGCCTGTCGCTCCTCGATCTCCCCCGCGCCATCACCAAGACTGAGACATTCACGCCGACCGAGTATGTCCCAGACATTCCCTTGCGCATCCCATCCCCTTATAAACCCCCTCACAAAACTAACACCCCCAGCACCATCTACGTCGTCGTCTCCACCGCCACAGTCTTTGACTCAAGCTGCATCACCGACGCCCCCATAGTGCCGCGCGCCGTGGCCGGGGAGCCGAACAACCTGGGACAGCCCGGGAAGTACAAGCCACATTTCGGAAAGCCAGGAAATTACGGGCAGTCTGGATTCGACGGCATCCTCGGCGATCTGCTGCCTAAGGGATTGCTTCCATTCCCGGCGGGGCTGATTTCGAAGGCGTGTTCGGAGCTTGGGAGGGATGTCTTCCCGTGGAAGACGACGCAGACTGTCTTTGAGACTGCGCCTGCTGATGTGAGTTGAACTTTCGTGCAAGCTGGTGCGGTTTGGGGTCTAGGATTGGGGCTGACAGTTGTGTATGTAGGTCACGACTGTTGAAGCTGTTGAGGCTACTACGGTGTGCACTGGGACTGTGCCTACGTGCGTCTCGAATGGCGATGTGTGTGACCCAATGTCGCCTGAGGAGTGCTGCAGTGGGCTTTGTGGAACCCGAGATGACAAGAACTTTTTCTGCTTCGGGGACAAGAAATCAGACTCGGACTCGTCCTAGATCTTAGAACTAACACATCAAGGGTGTTGGGTCCTTTGAGATAGAGAAGAAAGACGGGAAGGCAAGGGAGAGGATGACGAGCCCCCTATTTGTTGATAGGGCTTGAATGTATTCTTCCTGGGTAGCAACACCATACTTCCCCGACCAAGGTGCTCCCGGCGCTCCATCTACCCCGTCCGACTTAACTCCTTAATCTGCCGTTGTACCGTCAACTGGCGCTGTTCGATCTCCTCCATCTCCAGAAGCCGTTGCCTTCGTGTTTCCAAAAGAGCATGCTCCTTCCAAAGATTATCGATTGTCGCACCCCGACCACCTCCCCCCTTCTCAGTCGGCACGCTCTCCTCCTCCCCTCCATCGAGCCCCTGAGACTGGACGTCCTAGTTAACATATGCTACCGGTTCTTCCATCTTAGTAGGTTCTCCCATCGATATCTGCGGCTCATTTTCTTCCATGCGAGATTCGCAGAACATACATCCGAAAATGACTAGTAGTACTGCCAAGTAGACGGCACAGAATATGGTTATCGCAGTTTCGTCTGAGGTCAAGCCATTACCGCCACCGGTTAGGCTTGAAGTCTGAGTCGGCTCTGTGTTTGCCCCGTCTAGCAACGGCAAGGGTGATTCTTGGCGTGGCAAAAGCATGGCTTCAAGTGCATCGGTTGTTCTGGGGCTGTGGTAACTCGTCGAGCGGACGGTTCTGTATGGAGACGGTGTTGAAGTGAGAAAGGGATCAGCGACAGCCTTTATAATTAAATAGAAAACCAAGCATATTAACCTTGCGCAAGCCCGAACAGTCTTTGAATTTCCTTTGCCGCCAACCTTAAACTGCCATTTAAAGTAAGTTCATACACCCGGAAACGGAACACTACCTGAAGCGGAACAATAGCGCTACACAAAACCCACAAATTCCTACCCCCACAACACAACCATTACTTAGTCAATTGAGCTCAAACTTTAAATATAGGTTTTTATATACAAGGGTAATATAAAAACAAAGTCTTGGATTTTTAGAAATTTTTTCCATGACGAAATATCAATTTTGAAGTCTTGAAAGTTAACATCTGTTAAGACTTGCATTATGTGTATTATGTAAGCAATATGAATTCTTCTTATATATATTAATGTGACGACCCTGCAGGCCGTCACTTGGGCCGGAGCGGCCCGACGAATCCCCCGCACAAGGAACAGTGCAGGAGGACAGTACGCACGGTACTGCGCACTGGGCCAGGGGTGCAAAGACCCGAAGCCCCTATAACTAACTAGCAGCTGCTCAGTCTTGGCAGGAGTGCTCACCTACTAAGTATCTAAGAAACCTCTGAGTAGGGAGTGCTTAGTAGCAGGTTGCTTAGTTCCTCACTGAGTAACAGGCTATTAAGCAAGGTATAAGGTACCTCTAGCTAGTTAATATAGATAGTTATGGTTATGCCCATAACCACTGTGAGGGACTCTGGTTCCTCACGCTAATATTTAATTATTCATTTATATCCTACTATTCAGACTCACCTTTATGTATTATAGTGATAACGACCTACAGTGACATTAAACCCCCTGTTTAGGAGTGCTAGCTTAATAAGCCGTCTTCGGAACGCCCCTTACCTGTTAACGTCCTATTATATATTCTGTCTTAACCCGTACCAGTCCTCTTAAGGCCTATATTAGGTGTAGGTTGTAATATAATATTAACGTCCAGTTTTAAACGCTGTTTATTAAATTCTTAAACACCACCTCTCTCCCATTAACATATTAACCTTTAGAAAAGGTAAGGAGATTAAAAAGGTGTAAACCCAGCCTTAACTCCCTATTATTAATAAGTTAGCTATACACCTTAAAGACTTAAACCTTAACTAGTAAGGACTGGTTAAGGAACTTAATAAAGCTTTCCCTGGAGATATTAAAAGCTATATTAGTCTTATTAAAAAACTTTAAACCTAACTTAATACAGTCAAGTTAGAGAATAATAACCTTAAGGGTTTATAGAAGAAACGAGTAAAACTCCCCTTACCGTTACACTTTAAGGGAGACTTTACGTAACTAAAGTCTTAAATAACCTAGCTCTAGAGTTATATTATTTATTATGATAAATAGTTTTTTAAAGAAGAAGGAAAGGTTAGGTTCGCTAGAGCCCTACTAGACGGAGTAGCCACTTACTAGTATAAACCTTATATAAAGATAATTAATAACCTCTTTATAAACAGAGTATAAAAGGAAGCCCTTAAGATTTAGGCTCTTTTTAATAACTTTAACGTTTTTATTAACTAACTCCAGACTGAGTTTAAAGAATTAAACACGCCTAGGCAGGTTAAATAACACTTTATAACTTTAAAGTAAACATCCTTAATCCTTAAGTTCTTTACACACTTTAAGTTAAAAGTAGTAAAAACTAAGCTTAGCTAAAAAGCCCTAGTAATATTATTTTAAAGCGGTTTAAAGGAGCACGTTATTAGAGACCTTTACTAAAAGGATTAGCTAGATTACCTTTAAGAACTAGTTAAGATAACTATTAAGGTTAATAATTAATATTATAATCACTATTATTAAAAGAACTTTTAAAAAGAACAGACCCCTTACTAGTTAAGTAAATTAAAGAAGGGGAACTAGTTAACCGTGACAGGTTACCACCCTAGGCCGATAGACATTAATATAGTGAACCGTTAGAACCGACCTAACTGTGATAAGCCTTAATAATAGTAATAGCAGAAGCAGCCTAAGGACTTATCCTAAGTCCAGTGCTTTAACTGTGATAAGAAAGGCTATATAGTGTGGTAATGCCCGTTATTAAAATAAGTTAGTTAGAAACCCGTTTTAAAAGGAGGGAAGTATATCAGGTTTAACTTAAGAGATATCCACGTTAGGATAGTAAGTAACGAAAAAGACTGTATTTAAATAAATAAATGTAACTTAAAAGATAAGGAAAAAGAGGAAGAACTTTAAAATGTGGTGTATTTAATCCTTAAGGGTGTTTTAAAAGAGTTAGCTATAGAGGTGTAAGTTACAGAAGACTAACTTTAAAGTGGAAACTTAAAACCACTAAAGGTGCAGGTTATAGAAGATCGACTTTAAGAAGAGATATTTCGGCTAGCTATTACAGGCTTTAAAAACCTCACCTTATAAGCCTAAGAACTAAAAAAGTTTAAAAAGGACCCTAACTTAAACCTTATTAAAATGGTTAAAGGAGTTAAAAAACTAGCCCTTTAGGCTATATAAATAGTAAAGCAAGCCCTAGAAGGTAAAAGAGAACAAGTTAAGAAAATCAAATTAAAGAAATGGAAGTTCTTCTTTACAGTACCCCTTAAGACTCTTAAACACTTTAAGCACACTAAGTAGATTAACACCCTTACCTCCTTAGAAAAAGGACAGCTTAGATAGCTACCTTATATTAAAGCTAATATACCTTAAACCAGTACCTTAAAGGTCCCCTAAGAAGGCGTAAAGTAAGCACACTAATAAAGGGTCTAAGAGCTAAAGGAGAAACATTAAAAGATAGTAGATGAAATAAAGGACCTGTAAGTTAAAAGCCTTACTGTAACGTTTAAGGATAAAGCGGTGGAAATTAGATTAAAACTCTATAATAAAGTTTATTTCACTAATTAACTTAAATATTAACTTATTAAAAAAGACCACTTTATAAAAGAATAAGCCAGGTTACTGTTACTTAAGTTTTAAGAAGAAGTTTAAGAGAAATAACGTATATAAAGGTAAGTGGAAGAAGAGAAAGAATAAAGCGTTACTTCCCCCGTTTTATACTTTATAACTGTAATACCCGCAGTTAATATTAACCACCCCAGTTACAGAGATATACTGTGGATTAATTACGTGTATGATAACTACGCTCTTAACCGGTATTATGGATTTAAGGCCCTTTATAACCACTTCCTAAGCACATGGAAACGGGATTACGCTATTATTAAAGTAAAGTTAAAACTAACCCACTACTAGGTCTCCTACTCCCTAATAAGAGAGTTTAGTAATAAGCGGAAAGTTGCCATAATTAACTAGGCTCCTGCTACGTGCTAATAAAAAGGAGTGCTTAATAACTGCCCTATTGTAACGTGCTTATTACATCTTAATGGAAAAGCTAGAGAATGGTAAAAGTGGGAAGACTACTAGTAAATCTAAGAGTAAAAAGATATTATTATAATTTAAGCCTGTAAAGTGTACTATTATTTTATTAAGGACTTTAAAAATATTATACTGTTTAAAGTTAACTGGACGCTAAGGTGTGAGAACTTAGGAAAGGTTAATTATTAGGTTTATTAAAGCTGCCTGTTTTTCTAAAAGGAATTAGGAAAAGGTTACAGGCCCTTTAAAAGGGCTGGAAACTAATAGTTTATTAGTTAGTAAAAACCCTGAAAAGAAGGAGAGGTATTTAAAAGTTAGGCCAGATAAGACCTTAAAGATAAGTAATTATTATAACTTAGATATTAAAGAAGTATAAGCATTATTCCGTTAATGTTAATATAACAGACGGAAAAGGGAGGTTATTTAAGGTAAGAGTAGTGATTAATAGCAAGAGTGCTTTTAACCTAGTACACCCCTTACTAGTTAACTAAAGGAAACTCCCTAATAAAGAGTATAAAAAGGCTATCCCTATTTAAAATGGGGAAGGAGGCCTATATTAGTATAATAATAGTAAAGTTACTTATTACTCACTACTTTTAATTAAAATGGATGGGGATAAATAATAAGTGGACTTTAACGTTACATTAGTTATAGGATATAATATAATCTTAAGTTTACCCTAACTGGAAAAATATAACCCTATAATTAACTGGAGGAGTAGCTACCTTACCTTTAGTAAATCCCCCAGCTGTGATTACAGTTTAGAGAAAGTTAAGAAGGCATTAAACCGTTCTAGAGATATATGGAGCACTTAAAAGCATATTAAACCCTTAAAACTAAATATAGTTTAAGTTAGGTTTATTAAAACAGTTAAAGGATTAAAAGGTCTACTGTATTACCTAAATGATAATTTAAAAGGTGGAAAGAAGTAAAAAGCTAATTTACAGATAAGCGAAAAAGCTAACTTATCTAAAGTACCCACTAAATACAGGAAGTTCACCCTGTTTTAAAAAAAGATATTACAATTACCAGACTATAGACTGTAAGATTACGAAATCAAGCTAAAACCAGGAGTAAAGCTCCATAACTTCCAGCCTTATTATCTAAACCCCTAGCAGGCCGAAGCCCTGTAGGAGTACATTAATAAGAATTTAAAGAATGGGTTTATTATAAAATCCTAGTCCCTAGCAGGATACCTAGTGCTATTCGTCTTAAAGAAGGGAGACGGTAAGCTATATATAGTTATTAACTACTAAACGTTAAATAAGGATATAATTAAAAATCGCTACCTATTACTACTTATTATAGAAATGTAAGAACGGATTATTAAGGTAAATTAGTTCTCTAACCTTAATTTCCTTATGGGATTTAACTACGTTAAAGTGAAGGAAGGAGACGAACATAAGATGGCTTTTCAGACTTATAACAGGTATTACTAATACTGTATTATGCTAATAAGATTAATAAACGCCCCTGTAACTTTTTAAGGCCTTATTAACAGTATCCTCCACCCCTTCCTTAATAAGTTTATCTTTATATATTTAAATAACGTTTTAATTTACTCTGAAACTTTAGAAGAATATTAAAAACATATACGATAGGTTTTAATAGCTTTTAAGAAGGTAAAGCTAATAGTAAACCTGGAGAAAAACCACTTTTACGTTTAGGAACTAAACTATTTAGGGTTTAAAGTAACCCCTAAAAGGCTTAAAATGTAACTAGAGAAGACAGAGGTAATTAGGGATTAACCTACTTTAAAGAATTAGAAAAAGTTATAAGCCTTTATTAGCTTTATAAACTTCTATTATTATTTTATTAGGTATTTTATAAAGATTGTAAAACCATTATATAAACTTATAGGAAAAGGTAAACCGTTTAAGTAAACTGATAAATAGTAAAAGGCGTTTAAAGACTTTAAACACGCCTTTATTACAGTATTAGTCCTGGCCCTCCCTGATTTCTTAAAGCCTTTTTAAGTCGAAACAGACTCTTTAAAGTTTATAATTAGCAGAGAACTTAGCTAAGTCCAGGATAATGGGAAACGCCACCCAGTTACCTTCTTATTAAAAGGAATCCACAGCCCCGCCTTATAATATCTAATTTATAATAAGGAACTAATGGTAATCATTTAGTGTTTTACTAAATAGGTGCTATATCTAAATGGTATGGAAGAACTAGTTTAGGTCTTTTCAGATTATAATAACCTTTAATACTTCCTAATAAAGGAACTTAGCTTATAGTAAGTATAATAGGTAGAGTTAATAGCCTTATTCCACTTTTAGATCTATTATGTTAAAGGAAAAGATAATAAGTAAGCTAATACTTTTAGTTAAAGACAGGATTATAAGGATATTAATCCAGTCCTGGTCCCTGTTATTATATTTAATAAAGTAAAGAATAGTATATTAAAATATATATTATAAGTGTTAGATAACTGGACGTTAGAATAAATTATTAAAGTTTATATAAACTTATAAATAAAGTATAACATTTATTAATAATAATAGGACTTTTAAGTAAGAAGGTTAATGGAAGGAACCTGTAAGTATAAGTGCCCTTTAAGAGACTTTTTAGGGTATGTGTAAGATTATAGGAAAGAGTGCCTGATATATTTAAATTATAATAAAAACGGTTATTAATTAGAATAGCTGTTAAAAGGTATAGATGGTGTGTCTAAATTAGGAGTAAGGTTTTAATATTAAGAGAAACTGTATATTTATAACTTAGGAAAGTGGAAGGAGTACGTTTAATAGGTTTATAAATCTTGACTTAGAGGATATATAGGCTGAGTTAAGACTCTTATATAAGCTTAATAAGTGTACACCTTCCTGGGAATAAAGAAGTTAATTAAGGAAGTGGTTAATAATTATAACATCTGCCACTGGAAGTAAAATTAACGCTATAAACCTTATAAGCTTTTTAAACCACTCTTTATACTATAGGTGTTATAGAGTTTAATCTCACTTGATTTTATTACTGGGATCTTAGAGTTTAGGGACCCTGTTATAAGAGTCACTTATAACCAGATCCTTATAATGGTTAATAGATTAATAAAATGGGCTTACTTTTTACTAACCTTAAAGAATATAACAGTAAAGTAACTTACTTATATCTTTAAAAAAGAGGTGGTTTTATAACACCTTTAGCCAGATAACATTATTACAGATTAGGATAAGCTAATTATGTTAAAGTTCTAATAAAGATTAATATAAAGAATAGGTGTAAAAAGTAAACTTTTAATAGTATTCCACTTATAGACGGATAGTTAAATAAAGTAAGTTAATTAGATACTTATAACGTATCTTTAAATATACGTTAACTTTAAATAAAATAATTAGCTTAAGTTGTTACTAATAGTACAGATAACCTATAATATAACATTAGTTAAGTTAATAAGTGTGTCACTATTCTTTACTAATTATAGTAAGGAGCTTAAGCTCTGTTAAGGCCCGCTTATAGGCGCCCTTTAAGTTATAGTCTACACAGACTGGATATAAGAGTTATATAACCACTTATAAGTTAAATTTAAGTTTATATGTAAATAAATAAAAAAGTTTATTAATAAATATAAAATTAAACAGCTAGTATTTAAGAAAAGACTTTATTATAATAGTAAGTAAGTTAAGGGACTGACTTTTTAAGAGGGGGATTACATTTACCTTTTTTTATAAAACTTATATTTAAAACGGCTTAATAAGAAGCTTGACTTTAAAAGGTACGGACTGTTCCAGATTAAGAAAAAGGTCGCCACCTCTAATTATAAATTAGATTTACCTACTAGTATAAAGGTGTGGATTAAGGTTTTTCACATCTTACTTTTAAAACCTGCCTTAAAAGGAGTTCCTTTAAAAAAGAAGATTAAGATTAACACTAATAAGGATAAGTATAACGTTAAGGAAGTTATAAATTTATAAAAGGGAAAGAATATATTTAAGTATCTTATTAAGTAGTTAGATTATAGCCTTAAAAGTAACTTATAGGAGCTAGTTAAAAATCTTAAGTACTTAAACCTAATTATAGAGTTCTATTAAAAAAATCCAGACTAATTAAAACTAATGATAAAAACTAGAAATAAGATAAGATTTAACATTTAAATTACTATATTAAAGAGTAAGATTATTATGGGACTTAAAACCTAAAAAGTGGTAGGAAACTCCTTAATAAGTATAAAAGGACATTTATTAAAACTTTAACCAGGGTTATAAGGACCTTAAACCTAATAAGGAGGCTGGGTCTCTAGAGCCCTTAAAGCTCCACTAACACTATTAAAAAAGAAAAGTTAGTAAAAGAAATAAATACGCTGTTACTATATTATAAAACTGTAGGAGGAAAGAAGTTATAAACTAAGTTAAAAAGAGGTTATTAGCTGTAACGATCCCTTAAAAAAAGAACTAGCAGGTGTTCCTACCAGAAAGCCTCCCTAGTTAAAGGACTTGTTAACCTTAGGAGGAGTAGCCAGATAGGCCTCCTCCTGTTCTTAGAAACGAAGGATCTCTACCTCTTAACTAAACGTAGAAAAAGCTTACTCCTTTATATAACAGTGCTGGGTTTTAATCCATTTAAGTTAAGTAACAGCTTTATAAAGCTTTTAAGTTTTTAACTTTAAGTTCCATGTAGTAACGTTATACTTTATGTTAAGATGGCGCTTTTTAAAAAGGAGCTGCTAGAGGAAAACGTTATTATAATTAAATGCGTCGTATAAAGACGAAGCTCCTGTTAGTAAATATTTAAAGTAACTATCTAATTATATTATAATAAGATAAGAAAGTGATTTTAAAGAATAATAACTATAAGGTGACATTTATAATCTAAAAGTTAAAGTAAAGTCTGTAAGGTTACGATAATAAAAGGTGCTGTTCTTTAAAGTGCACTTTTATATACGGTTAGCAGGTATAATTACGTTAAGAAAAAAGGAACGTTTTTATTAAGGTTCTTTATAAAAAAAGAACGTTAAAGAGGGGGAATTATATAACGACCTTACAGGCTGTCACTTAGGCCGGAGCGGCCTAACAAATCCCCTGTATAAAGAACAGTGTAAGAGGACAGTACGCACAGTACTGTGTATTAAGCCAGGGGTGTAAAGACTTAAAGCCTTTATAATTAACCAGCAGCTGCTTAGTCTTAATAAGAGTGTTTACTTATTAAGCATTTAAGAAACCTTTAAGTAGGGAGTGTTTAGTAGCAGGTTACTTAGTTCTTTACTAAGTAATAGGCTATTAAGTAAGGTATAAGGTACCTTTAGCTAGTTAGTATAGATAATTATAATTATACTTATAATTACTATAAGGGACTTTAGTTCCTCACACTAATATTTAATTATTTATTTATATCCTACTGTTCAGACTCACCTTTATATATTATAATAATAATAACCTATAGTGACATTAAACCCCCTGTCTAGGAGTGTTAGCTTAATAAGCTGTCTTCGGAACACCCCTTACCTGTTAACGTCCTGCTATACATTTTATCTTAACCTATATTAATCCTTTTAAAGCCTATGTCGGGTGTAAGTTATAATATAATATTAACATTTAGTTTTAAACGCTGTTTATTAAATTCCCAAACACCACCTCTCTCCTATTAACATATTAACCTTTAGAAAAGGTAAGGAGATTAAGGAGATATAAACCTAACCTTAACTCCTTATTATTAATAAGTTAGCTACACGCCTTAAAGACTTAAACCTTAACTAATAAGGACTAGTTAAAGAACTTAATAAAGCCTTCCTTAGAGATATTAAAAGCCGTATTAATCTTATTAAAAAACTTTAAACTTAACTTAATATAGTTAAATTAGAGAATAATAACCTTAAGGGCTTATAAAAGAAATAAGTAAAGCTCCCTCTACTGTTACGCTTTAAGGGAGACTTTATGTAACTAAAGTCTTAAATAGCCCAGCTTTAAAGTTATATCACTTATTATAATAAGTAATTCTTTAAAAAAGAAGGAAAGGTTAAGTTTATTAAAGCTTTATTAAACAGAGTAACCGCTTACTAGTATAAACTTTATATAAAGATAATTAATAACCTTTTTATAAATAGAGTATAAAAGGAAGCCCTTAAGACTTAAGCTCTTTTTAATAACTTTAACGTTTTTATTAATTAACTCTAGACTGAGTTTAAAGAACTGGACGCCCCTAGGCGGGCTGAATAACACCTTATAACTTTAAGGTAGACGTCCTTAATCCTTAAGTTCTTTATATACTTTAAGTTAAAAGTAATAAAGATTAAGCTTAGTTAAGAAGCCCTGGTAATGCTGTTCTAAAGTGGTTTAAAGGAGCATGTCATTAGAGACCTTTACTAAGAGGATTAGCTGGATTGCCTTTAAGAACTAGTTAAGATGGTTATTAAGGCTAATAACTAATATTATAATCACTATTATTAAAAGAACTTTTAGAAAGAACGGACCCCTTATTAGTTAAGTAAATTAAAAAAGGGGAATTAGTTAATTATAATAGGTTACTACCCTAAGCCGATAGACATTAATATAGTGAACCGTTAAAACTAACCTAACTGTAATAAGCCTTAATAATAATAATAGTAAAAGCAGTTTAAGGACCTGTCCCAGGTCTAATGTTTTAACTGCGATAAGAAAGGCTATATAGTGTGGTAATGCCCGTTACTAAAATAAGTTAGTTAGAAACTTATTCTAAAAGGAGGGAAATATATTAGGTTTAACTTAAGAGATATTTATATTAAGATAGTAGGTAATAAAGAAGATTGCATTTAGATAAATAAGTGTAACTTAAGAGACGAGGAAGAAGAGGAAGAACCCTAAGATATAATGTATTTAATCCTTAAAGGTGTCTTAAAAGAGTTAGCTATAAAGGTGTAAGTTATAAAAGACCGACTTTAAGGTGGAAACTTAGAACTATTAAAGGTATAAGTTATAAAAGATCGACTTTAGGAAGAGATGTTTCAGCTAGCTGTTATAAGTTTTAAAAACCTTACCTTATAAGCTTAAGAACTGAGGAAGTTTAGGAAGGACCCTGATTTAAACTTTACTAAAATGGTTAAGGGAGTTAAAGAACTAGCCCTTTAAGCTATATAAGTAGTGAAGTAAGCCTTAGAAGGTGAAAAAGAATAAGTTAAGAAAATCAAACTGGAGAAATAGAAGTTCTTCTCTACAGTACCCCTTAAGACTCTTAAACACTTTAAGCACGCTAAGTGGATTAACACCCTTACCTCCTTAGAAGAAGGACAGCTTAAATAACTGCCTTACATTAAAGTTAGTGTGCTTTAGACTGGTACCTTAAAGGTCCCTTAAGAAGGTGTAAAGTAAGTATATTAATAGAGGGTTTAGGAGCTAAAGGAGAAATATTAAGAGATGGTAGATAAAATAAAAGACCTGTAAATTAAAGGCTTTATTATAACGTTTAAAGATAAAGTAGTGGAAATTAAATTAAAACTTTATAATAAAGTTTATTTCGTTAATTAACTTAAATATCGACTTATTAAGGAAGACCACTTTATAGAAGAATAAGCTGGGTTACTGTTACTTAAGTTCTAAAAAGAAGTTTGGGAGAAATAATATATATAGAGGTAAGTGGAAGAAAAGAAAGAATAAGGCGCCACTTCCCCTGTTTTATACTTTATAACTGTAATACCTGTAGTTAACGTCGACCATCCTAATTATAGAGACATACTGTGGATTGATTGTGTATATAATAACTGCGTTTTTAACTGGTATTATAGACTTAAGGCCCTTTATAACCACTTCCTAAGCATATAGAAATAAGATTACGTTATTATTAAAGTAGAGTTAGAACTAGCCTATTACCAAGTCTCCTACTCCCTAATAAGAAAGTCTGGTAATAAGTAGAAAGTTATTATAGTTAACTAGGCTCCCATTATGTGCTGGTAAGGAGGAGTGTTTAATAACTGCCTTATTATAATATGTTTATTACATCTTAACAGAAAAGCTAGAGAATAGTAGAAATGGGAAGACTATTAGCAGATTTAAGAGTAAAAAGATATTACTGCAATTTAAGCTTATAAAGTGTATTATTATCTTATTAAGGACTTTAAAAATATTATACTGTTTAAAGTTAACTGGATATTAAGGTGTGAGAATTTAAGAAAGGTTAATTATTAGGTTTATTAAAGCTACCTGTTTTTTTAGAAGGAATTGGGAAAAGGCTGTAAGCCCTTTAAAAGGGCTGGAAACTAGTAGTTTACTGGTTAGTAAAAACCTTAAAAAGAAGGAGAGGCACTTAAAGGTTAAGTTAGATAAGATTTTAAGGATAAGTGATTATTATAACTTAAATGTTAAAGGAGTATAAGTATTATTTTATTAATGTCGATATAATAGACGGAAAAGGGAGGTTATTTAGGGTAAGAGTAGTGATTAATAATGGGAGTGCTTTTAACCTAATATACCCCTTATTAGTTAATTAAAGGAAACTCCCTAATAAAGAGTATAAAAAGGTTATCTTTATTTAAAATAGGGAAGGAGGCTTATACTAGTATAATAATAGTAAAGTCACCCACCACTTACTACTCCTAATTAAAGTAAATAGAGATAAATAATAAGTGGACTTTAATATTATATTAGTTATAGGATATAATATAATCTTAAGTTTACCCTAGCTGGAAAAGTATAACCCTGTAATTAATTAGAGGAGTGGCCACCTTGCCTTTAATAAGTCCCTTAACTGTAATTACAGTTTAGAGAAAGTTAAGAAGGTAGTAAACTATTTTAAAGATATACAGAGCATTTAAAAGTACATTAAACCTTTAAAACTAAGTATGGTTTAGGTTAGGTTTATTAAGATAGTTAAAGGATTAAAAGGTCTACTATATTATTTAAATGATAATTTAAAAGGTAGAAAGAAGTAAAAAGCCGATTTATAAATAAGTGAAAAAGCTAACTTATTTAAAGTACCTGTTAAATATAGGAAGTTTACCCTGTTTTGAAAAAAGATACTATAATTACCAGATTACAGACTGTAAGACTATAAAATTAAGTTAAAGCTAAGAGTGAAGCTCCGCAGCTTTTAACCTTATTATTTAAACCCTTAGTAAGTTAAAGCCCTGTAGGAGTACGTTAATAAGAATTTAAAGAATGGGTTTATTATAAAATCCCAGTCCCTAATAGGATACCTAGTACTGTTTGTCTTAAGGAAGGGAGACGGTAAGTTACATATAGTTATTAACTATTAAATGTTAAATAAGGATATAATTAAGAATCGCTACTTATTACCACTTATTACAGAAATATAAGAATAGATTATTAAAGTAAATTAGTTCTTTAACCTTAATTTCCCCATAGGATTTAACTATATTAGAGTGAAGGAAGGAGATGAATATAAAACGGCTTTTTAGATTTATAACAGGTATTACCAGTACTGTATCATGCTAATAGGATTAATAAACACCTTTATAACTTTCTAAAGCCTTATTAACAGTATCCTCCACCCCTTCCTTAATAAGTTTATCTTTATATATTTAAACGACGTTTTAATTTACTTTAAAACTTTAAAAGAATATTAAAAACACATGTGACAGGTTTTAACAGCTCTTAAAAAGGTGAAGCTAATAGTAAACTTAAAGAAAAGCCACTTTTACATTTAAGAACTAAACTATTTAGGGTTTAAAGTAACCCTTAAAAGGCTTAAAATATAACTAGAGAAGATAGAGGTAATTAAAGATTAGCTTACTTTAAAGAACTAGAAAGAGTTATAAGCCTTTATTAACTTTATAAACTTTTATTATTATTTTATTAGGTATTTTACGAAGATTGTAAAACTATTATATAAGCTTACAGGAGAAGGTAAACTGTTTAAATAGACTAATAAATAGTAGAAGGTGTTTAAAGACCTTAAATACACCTTTATCACAGTATTAGTCCTAGCCCTCCCTGATTTCTTAAAGCCTTTCCGAGTTACAACAGACTCCTTAAAGTTTGTAATTAGCGGAGAACTTAGCTAAGTCCAGGACGATAGGAAACGCCACTTAATTACCTTCTTATTAAAAGGAATCCACAGCCCTACCCTGTAATATCTAATCTATAATAAGGAACTGATAGCGATTATTTAATACTTTACTAAGTAAGTGCCGTATCTAAATGGTATAAAAGAACCGGTTTAAGTCTTTTTAAACTATAATAACCTTTAGTACTTCTTAATAAAGGAACTTAACTTACAGTAAGCACGATGGATAAAGTTAATAGCCCCGTTCCACTTCCAGATTTATTACGTTAAAGGAAAAGATAATAAATAAGCTGATGCTTTTAGTTAAAGATAGGATTATAAAGATGTTAATCTAGTCTTAGTCCCTGTTATTATATTTAATAAAGTAAAGAACGGTATGTTAGAACACATGTTATAAATGTCAGATAACTAGATATTAAAATAAACTATTAAAGTTTATATAAACTTATAAATAAAGTATAATATCTATTAATAATAACAGGACTTTTAAGTAAGAAGGTTAGTAGAAGGAACCTGTAAGTATAAATACCCTTCAGGAGACTTTTTAGGGTATGTGTAAGACTGTGGGAAAGAGTACCTAATATATTTAAATTATAATGAAAACGGTTATTAGCTGGAATAGCTGTTAAAAGGTGTAGACGGTGTGTCTGAACCAGGAGTAAGGCTCTGGTATTAAGAGAAACTATATATTTACAACCTGGGAAAGTGAAAGGAGTACGTTTAGTAAGTTTATAAGTTTTAATTTAAAGGATATATAGGCTGAGTTAAAACTCTTATATAAGCTTAGTAAGTGTACACCTTCCTGGGAATGAAGAAGTTAGTTAAGGAAGTGGTTAATAACTGTAATATCTGTTATTAAAAGCAGAATTAACATTATAAGCCTTATGGGCTTCTTAAACCACTCCCTATACTACAGGCGTTATGGAGTTTAATCTTACTTAATTTTATCACTGGGATCTTAGAGTTTAAGGACCCTGTTATAAAAGTCACTTATAACCAGATCTTTATAGTAGTTAACAGATTAATAAAATGGGTTTACTTTCTGCTAACTTTAAAGAATATAATAGTAGAGTAACTTATTTATGTCTTTAAGAAAGAGGTGGTTTTATAACACTTTTAATTAAATAATATCGTTACAGACTGGGATAAGTTAATTATGTTAAAGTTTTAGTAAGGATTAATGTAAAGAATAGGTGTGAAAAGTAAGCTTTTAACAGCATTCCACTTATAGATAGATGGTTAAATAAAGTAAGTTAACTAGATATTTATAACATATCTTTAAGTGTATATTAACTTTAAATAAAATAATTAGTTTAAACTGTTACTGACAGTACAGATAGCTTATAATATAATATTAGTTAAGTTAACAGGTATGTCATTATTTTTCACTAATTATAATAAGGAGCTTAAGCTCTGTTAAGGCCCACTTATAAGCACCCTTTAAATTGTAGTCTGTATAAACTGGATGTAGGAGTTATACGATTACTTATAAGCTGAACTTAAGTTTATATATAAATGAATAAAGAAGTTTGCTAATAAATACAGAACTGAATAGCTAGTGTTTAAGAAAGGACTTTATTATAATGGTAAGTGAGTCGAGGGATTAACTTTTTAAGAGGGGGATTACGTTTACCTTTTTTTACGAAACCTGTATTTAAAACGGCCTAATAAGAAGCTTAACTTTAAAAGGTACGGACCGTTTTAAATTAAGAAAAAGGTTGCCACCTTTAATTACAAATTAGACCTACCCACTAGTATAAAGGTACAGATTAAAGTTTTTCACATCTTACTTTTAGAACCTGCCTTAAAAGGAGTTCCTTTAAAAAAGAAGATTAAGATTAACACTAACGAGGATAAGTATAATATTAAAGAAGTTATGGATTTATAAAAGGGAAAAAACACATTTAAGTATTTTATTAAATGGTTAGATTATAGCTTTAAAAGTAACTTATAAAAGCTAGTTAAAAATTTTAAATACCTAAACTTAATTATAAAGTTCCATTAAAAAAATCTAAATTAATTAAAATTAACGATAAGAATTAGAAATAAGATAAGATCTAATATTTAAATTACTATATTAAAGAGTAAAATTACTATGGGATTTAAAACCTAAAAAGTGGCAGGAAACTCCTTAATAAGTATAGAAGGACATTTATTAAAACCTTAACTAGGGTTATAAAGACCTTAGACTTAATAAGGAGGTTAGGCCTTTAAAGCCCTTAAAGCTCCACTAACACCGTTAAAAAAGAAAAGTTAGTAAAAGAAATAAATACACTATTATTACATTATAGAACTGTAAGAGGAAAGAAGCTATAAACTAAGTTAAAAAGAGGTTATTAATTATGGCGATCCCTTAGAAAAAGAACTGGTAGGTGTTCCTATTAGAAAGCCTCCCTAGTTAAAGGACTTGTTAGCCTTAGGAGGAGCAGCCAGACGGGCCTCCTCCTTATTACAACCTGCACCTGTCACAGGCCTTAAGAGGACTGGCGTGGGTTAAGACAGAACATATAGCAGGACACTAACAGGTAAGGGGCGTTTTAAAGACGGCTTATTAAGCTAGCACTTTTAGACGGGGGTTTAATATTACTGTAGGTTGTTGTCACTATAATGTATAAAGGTGAGTCTGAATAGTAGGATATAAATGAATAATTGAATATTAGTGTGAGGAACCAGAGTCCTTTACAGTAGTTATGGGCATAATTATAGCTATCTATACTAACTAACTAGGGGGTATTTTATACCTTGCTTATAGTGCCATAAGTGCTCGTTATGCGAGTATTTTACACTACGTAAGCGTTCTGCTTATGAGGTTTCTCCTGCTTATAATGCAAGCACTTAGTATGCTGTAAGCAGCACCTCATTGGTCGTAGGGGCTTCGGGTCTTTACACCCCTGGCCTAATACGCCTGGACAGTGCGCACCGTCCTTCCGCACTATTCCTTCTACGGGGGATTTATTAGGCCGCCCCGGCCTAAATGACGGCCTACAGGGTCGTTACACAATTTCCCCTCTTTAATATTCTTTTCTTATAAAGAACTTAAAAGGTAAGTTTCTCCTTTTACCATTTCACTATATAATAAATGTCCGGCTTTTAGGTTTTAAAACGGGAACAGGGTAGAAGTACTAACCGCCGTTTAAACCTTACAGCTTACATACACGTGTTTAGTGGTGAAATGTCCCCTTATTCTTTTTATAAGTCTGCCAACCCTTTACTTATCTGTTAGGTTTTAAACTGGTCTGACAGTTATAATTACTATTTAGAGAGGTACTGGCCTTCTTAGTATGACGCTTTTAATGTTAGTAAAGTGAAGCTGAAGGCTCTTCTCGTTAAAAAGTAGAGCCTTGACTTATAAGTCGAGTCTATTACTTAACAGCTTTATAAGGCCATTACTAAGCTTTAAAAGGTGTTAGCGCACCTGGTGTGCCTTTATAAGTAACGGTCCCGCTTTAAGGATTAGGCTGTGAAAGCGTTTAGTTATAAAGCGGAGTTATTAGAGTTCTAGGAAAGTGAGGAGGCTAGGTTAAACGCCCCTTTTAACGATGTGGAGTCTTTTAACTGGGGGAACTTCCTGGCAGGGTCTCTACAGCAGGCGGTCGCTTTATAACTTAATTTATAACTATCTTCTTTTAGTGAGAGGTTATAGGCTTAACTCCCCACGAGAGTTTTAGTGACTTTTTTTTTTTTCTTTTACTAACTTTTTTTTTTCCTATTAGCATTTATTTTCGTGTAAAGCTTATTAGGGGCTTTAAAGGCCCAGCCTTCTTATTAAGTTTAAGGTCCTTATAACCCTAGTTAAGGTTTTGATAAATGTCCTTTTATACCTATTAAGGAGTTTCCTACTACTTCTTAGGCTTTAAGTCTTATAGTGGTCTTGCTTTTTAGTATAGTAATTTAGATGTCAGATCTTATCTTATTTTTAGTTTTTATTATTAATTTTAGTTAGTCTGGATTCTTTTAGTGGAACTCTGTAATTAAGTCTGGGTATTTGAGATTTTTAACTGGCTCCTACGAGTTACTTTTAAGGCCGTAATCTAACCACTTAATAAGATATTTAAACGTGTTTCCTCCCTTTTATAAATTTATAACTTCCTTAACGTTATACTCATCCTTATTAGTGTCGACCTTAACCTTCTTTTTTAAAGGAACTCCCCTTAGGGCAGGTTTTAAAAGTAAGATGTGAAAAACCTTAGTCTGCACCTTTATACTAGCGGGTAAATCTAATTTATAATTAGAGGTGGTGACCTTTTTCTTAATTTAGAATAATCTGTATCTTTTAAAGTTAAGCTTCTTACTAGGCTGTTTTAAATACAGGTTTTGGGAAAAAAGGTAAATGTAGTCCCCCTTTTAAAAAGTTGGTTTTTTAACTTATTTACCACTATAGTGGAGTCCTTTTTTAAATATTGGCTGTTTAGTTTAGTGTTTATTAATAAACTTCTTTATCTGTTTATGTGTGAACTTAAGTTCGGCTTGTAGGTGGTTATACAGTTTTTACATCTAGTCTGTATGGACTGTGGCTTGGGGGGTGCTGGTAGGTGGGCCTTAATAGAGCTTAGGCTCCTTACTATAGTTGGTGAAGAACGGTGACATACCTGTCGATTTAACTAGCGTTATATTATAGGCTATCTGTGCTATTAATAACAGCTTAAGCTAATTATTTTATTTAAAGTTAATGTAAGTTTAAAGATACGTTATAAGTATTTAATTAACTTACTTTATTTAGCCATCTGTTTATAGGTGGAATACTGTTAAAAGTTTACTTTTCACACCTATTTTCTGTATTAACCCTTATTAGAACTTTAATATAATTAGCTTATCTTAATCTGTAACGATATTATCTGGCTAAAGGTGTTGTGAAACCACCTTTTTCTTAAAGATATAAGTGAGTTACTCCGTTATTATGTCCTTTAAGGTTGGTAAAAAGTAGGCCTATTTTATTAATCTGTTAACTATTATAAGGATCTGGTTATAGGTAACTCCTATAGCAGGGTCCCTAGACTTTAGGATCCTAGTGACGAAATTAAGTGAGATTAAACTTTATAACGCCTGTGGTATAAGGAGTGGTTTAAGAAGCCTATAAGGCTTATAGTATCAATTCTACTTCTAATGGCAGATGTTATAGTTATCGACCACTTCCTTAATTAACTTCTTTATTCCCAGGAAGACGTACGCTTATTAGGTTTATGTGAGAGTTTTAACTTAACTTATATATCTTTTAAGTTAAGATTTATAAACCTGTTAAATATACTTTTTCCACTTTCCCAAGTTATAAATATATAGTTTCTCTTAATATTAAAGCCTTACTCCTGGTTTAAGCGTGCCGTTTACACCTTTTAGTAGCTATTCTAGTTAATAACCAGTTTTATTATAGTTTAAATGTATTAGGTATTCCTTCCTATAATCTTACATATGCCTTAAAAAGTCTCTTAAGGGGCACTTATACTTACAGGTGCCTTCCGTTAACCTTTTTACTTAAAAGTCTTATTATTACTAATAGATGTTATACTTTATTTATAAGTTTATATAAACGTTAATGGTTTATTCTAATATCTAGTTATTTAACATTTACAATGTATACTCTAATGTGCCGTTCTTAGCTTTATTAAATATAGTAACGGGGATTAAGACCGGATTGGTATCTTTATAGTCTTATCTCTAACTGAGAGCATCGGCTTACTTATTATCTTTTCCTTTAATATAGTGGATCTAGAAGTGGAACGGGGTTATTAATTCTACCTACTATGTTTACTGTAGATTAAGTTCCTTTATTAGGAAGTATTAAAGGTTATTATAGTTTAAGAAGACCTGGACCGGTTCCTTTATACTGTTTAAATACAGTGCCTATTTAGTAAAGCACTAAATAATCGCTATTAGTTCCTTATTATAGATTAGATATTACAGGGCTAGGCTGTGGATTCCTTTTAATAAGAAGGTAATTAGGTGGCGTTTCCTATCGTCCTAGACTTAGTTAAGTTCTCCACTAATTATGAACTTTAAAAAGTCTATCTTAACTTAGAAAGGCTTTAAGAAATCAGGGAGGGCTAAGACTGGCGTTATAATAAAGGCGTGTTTAAGGTCCTTAAACGCCTTTTATTATCTTTCAGTCTATTTAAACGGTTTTCCTTCACCTGTAAGTTTATAGAGTAATCTTACAATCTTTATAAAATACTTAATAAAATAGTGATAAAAATTTACAAAGCTAATAAAAGCTTATAACTCTTTTTAGTTCTTTAAAATAGGTTAATCCCTAACTGCCTCTATCTTCTCTAATTATATTTTAAGCTTTTTAAGGGTTACTTTAAACCCTAAATAGTTTAGTTCCTAAATATAAAAATGGCTCTTCTTTAGGTTTACTGTTAGCTTTACTTTTTTAAAAGCTGTTAAAACCTATCACATGTGTTTTTAATATTCTTTTAAGGTTTTGGAATAAATTAAAACGTCGTTTAAATATATAAAGATAAACCTATTAAAGAAGGGGCAGAGAACACTGTTAATAAGGCCTTAAAAAGTTATAAGGGCGTTTATTAATCCTATTAGTATAATACAGTACTGGTAATACCCGTTACGTGTCCAAAATGCCATCTTATATTCGTCCTTTTCCTTCACTTTAACGTAATTAAACTTTATAGGAAAATCAAGGCTGGAGAACTAATTTACTTTAATAATCCGTTCTCACATCTTTATAATAAGTGGTAATAGGTAGCGGTTTTTAATTATGTTTTTATTTAATATTTAATAGTTAATAACCATATATAGTTTACTATCTCCCTTCCTTAGGACAAATAGTATTAAGTACCCTACTGGGGATTAGGACTCCACGATAAATCCGTTTTTCAGATTTTCATTAACGTACTCCCTTAGGGCTTTTACCTATTAGGGGTTTAAATGGTAGGGTTAGAAGCTGTGGAGCTTTACTCCTGGTTTTAACTTAATTTTATAGTCTTATGGTCTGTAGTCTGGTAATTACGGTATCTTTTTTTAAAATAAGGTGAACTTTCTATACTTTATAGGTACCTTAGATAAGTTAACTTTTTTACTTATCTGTAGGTTAGCTTTTTACTTCTTTTTACCTTTTAAATTGTTATTTAAGTAATATAGTAGACCTTTTAGTCTTTTAACTGTTTTAATAAACCTGACTTAAACTGTACTTAGTTTTAAGGGTTTAACGTGCTTTTAAGTACTTTATGTATCTTTAGAGCGATTTAATACCTTTTTAACTTCCTTTAAACAGTAATTACAGCTGGGGGACTTATTAAAGGTGAGGTGGCTACTTCTTTAATTAATTACAGGGTTATACTTTTCCAGCTAGGGTAGACTTAAGATTATATTATACCCTGCCACTAATGTAATGTTAAAATCTACTTATTATTTATCCTTATCCATTTTAATTAAAAGTGGTAAGTAATGGGTAACTTTACTGTTATTATACTGGTACAGGCTTCCTTCTTTATTTTAAATAGGAATAGCCTTTTTATACTCTTTATTAGGGAGTTTCCTTCAGTTAACTAGTAAGGGGTGTATTAGGTTAGAAGCACTCCTGTTATTAATTACTGTTTTTACCCTAAACGGCCTCCCTTTTCTATCTGTTATATTAACACTAATAGAATAATACTTATACTTTTTTAACATCTAAGTTATAATAACTATCTGTCCTTAAGGTCTTATCCAGCCTAACCTTTAAATACCTCTCCTTTTTCTTAGGGTTTTTACTAACTAGTAAATTACTAGTTTCCAGCCCTTTTAAAGGGCTTATAGCCTTTTCCCAGTTCCTTTTAGAAAAACAGGTAGCTTTAATAAACTTAATAATTAACCTTTCTTAAGTTTTCACACCTTAGCGTCCAGTTGACTTTAAATGGTATAATGTTCCTAAAGTCCTTAATAAGTTAATAATACGCTTTACAGGCTTAAATCACAGTAATGTTTTTTTACTTTTAAATCTGTTAGTAATCTTCCCACTTTTACCATTCTTTAGCTTTTTTATTAAGATATAATAAGCACGTTATAACTAGGCAGTTATTAAGTACCCCTCCTTACTAGCACGTGGCGGGGGCCTGGTTGATTACGGTGACCTTCCACTTACTGCCAGACTCTCTTACTAGGGAGTAGGAGATTTAATAGTAAGCTAGTTCTAGCTTTACTCTTATAATAGTGTAGTCCCGTCTTTATGTGTTTAAAAAGTGGTTATAAAGGGCCTTAGGTCTATAATACTGGTTAAAAGTGTAGTTATTATATATATAATTAATTTACAGTATATCCTTATAGTTAGGGTAGTTAATGTTAACTGTAGGTGTGGTGGTTATAAAGTACAGTATGGGGGAAGTGGTACCTTCTTTCTTTTCTTCTTCCACTTATTTTTATATACGTTACTTTTCTTAAACTTCTTTTTAAAACTTAAGTAGTAATAACCTAGTTTATTCTTTTATAAAACAGTCTTCTTTAATAAGATAGTGTTTAAGTTAATTAGTAAAGTGAACTTTATTATGGAGTTTTAACCTGATTTCCACTACTTTATCTTTAGACGTTATAATAAAGCCTTTAACCTATAAGTCCTTTATTTCATCTACTAACTCTTAATATTTCTCCTCCAGCTCCTGGATCCTTTATTAATATACTTACTTTATACCTTCTTAAGGAACTTTTAAGGTATTAATCTAAAGCATACTAGCTTTAATGTGGGGTAGCCATCTAAGCTGTCCTTCTTCTAGGGAGGTAAGGGTGCTGATCTACTTAACGTGTTTAAAATGTTTAAGAGTCTTAAGGGGCACTGTTAAAAAGAACTTTCGTTTTTCTAACTTAATTCTTTCAGCCTATTCTCTTTCACTTTCCAGGGCTTACTTCACTACTTATATGGCCTGGAGGGTTAGTTTTTTAACTCCCTTAACCATTTTAGTAAGGTTTAAGTTAGGGTCTTTTCTAAACTTCCTTAATTCTTAAGCTTACAAGGTAAGGTTTTTAAAGCCTGTAACAGCTAACTGGAATATCTCTTCTTAAAGTCGGTCTTTTATAACCTGCACTTTTAATAGTTTTAAGTTTCCACTTTAAAGTTAGTCTTCTACAACTTACACCTCTATAGCTGACTCTTTTAAGACACCCTTAAAGATTAGGTATATTACGTCCTAAGGTTCCTTTTCCTTCTCTTCCTTATCTCCCAGTTTACACTTATCTATTTAAGTGTAATCTTCTTCGTTACCTACCATCTTAATATAAATGTCTTTTAAGTTAAACTTAACGTGTTTTCCTCCCTTTAAAACCAGCTTTTAACTAACTTATTTTAATGACAGGTATTACTATATTATATAACCTTTCTTATCACAGTTAAAGTATTAAACTTAAGACAGGTCCTTAAACTACTTCTACTGTTAATGTTATTAAGGCTTATTACGGTTAGGTTAGTTTTAATAATTTATTATATTAATATCTATTAGCCTGGGGTGATAACCTGTTACAGTCAACTAGTTCCCCTTTTTTAGTTTACTTAGCTGGTAAAGGGTCTGTTCCTTTTAAAAGTTCTTCTAATAATGGTAATTATAATACCGATTATCGGCCTTAATAACCATTTCAACCAGTTCTTATAAACGGTCTGGTCGGTCTTCTTAGTAAAGGTCTCCAGTGACGTGTTCCTTTAAGCCACTTTAAAACAGCATTATTAAAGCCTTTTAGCTAAGTTTAGTTTTTACTACTTCTAGTTTAAAGTGTGTGGAGAATTTAAGGACTAAGGACGTCTGCCTTAAAGTTATAAGGCGTTACTTAACCTACCAGGGGGTGTTTAGTTCTTTAAACTTAATTTGGAGTTAGTTAATGAAAATGTTAAAGTTGTTAAAAAGAGCCTAAGTCTTAAGGGCCTTTTTACACGCTCTGTTTATAAAAAGGTTATTAATTGTTTTTATATAAGGTTTATATTAGCAAGCGGCTACTTTATCTAATAAGGCTCTGGTAAACCTGACCTTTCCTTCTTCTTTAAAGAACTACTTATTATAATAGGTGACATAGCTTTAAAGCTGGGTTATCTAGGACTCTAACTGTGTAAAGTCTCCCTTAAAGTGTAAGGGCGGGGGGAGTTTTACTTATTTCTTTTATAACTTTTTAAAATTATTATTCTCCAGCTTAACAGTGTTAAGTTAGGTTTAAAGTTTCTTAATAAAACCGATACGACTTTTAATATCCCTAGGGAAAGCCTTATTAAGCTCTTTAACCAGTCCTTATTAATTAAGGTTTAAGTTTTTAAGGTGTACAGCTAACTTATTAATAATAGGGAGCTAAGGCTGGGCTTATACCTCCTTAATCTCCTTTCCTTTTCTAAAGGTTAATATGTTAATAAGAGGGAGGTGGTATCTGGGAATTTAATAAATAACGTTTAAAACTAAAACGTTAATATCATATTATAACCTACACCTATTACAGGCCTTAAAAGGACTGGTATAGGTTAAGATAGAATGTATAGCAGGACATTAATAAGTAAGGGGCATTTTAAAAACGGCTTATTAAACTAGCACTCTTAAATAGGGGTTTAATATTATTATAAGTCGTTATTATTATAATACATAAAGGTAAGTCTAAATAGTAGGATATAAATAAATAATTAAATATTAACGTGAGGAACCAGAGTCCCTTACAGTGGTTATAAACATAACCATAGCTATTTATATTAATTAACTAAGGGGTACTTTATACCTTGCTTATAGTGCCATAAGTGCTTATTATGCGAGCACTTTACACCACACAAGCGTTCTGCTTATAAGGTTTCTCCTGCTCGCGATACGAGCACTCGGCATGCTACGAGCAGCACCTTATTAGTCGTAGGGGCTTCGGGTCTTTACACCCCTGGCCCAGTGCGCCTGGACGGTGCGCACCGTCCTTCCGCACTGTTCCTTCTGCGGGGGATTCGTCGGGCCGCCCCGGCCCAAGTGACAGCCTGCAGGGTCGTCACACTCCTGTTCCTGGAAATAAAAGATCTCTACCTCCCGATTAAATGTAAAAAAAGCTTACTCCTTTATATAATAGTGTTAGGTTTTAATCCATTTAAGTTAAGTAGCGGCTTTATAAAACTCTTAGGTTTTTAACTTTAAGTTCTATATAGTAGCGTTATACTCTACGTTAAGATGGCGTTTTTTAGAAAGGAGCTGTTAAAGGAAAGTGTCACTGTGACTAAACACGTCGTATAAAAATAAAGCTCCTGTTAATAAATATTTAAAGTAACTGTTTAATTATATTATAACGAGATAGGAAAGCGATTTTAAAAAATAACGATTATAAGGTGACATTTATAATTTAAAAGTCGAAGTAAAATCTGTAAGGTTACGATAACGAGAGGTGCTATTTTTTAAAGTGCGCTTTTATATATGGTTAACAGGTATAGTTACGTTAAAAAAGAAGGAACGCTCTTACTAAGGTTTTTTGTGGAAAAAGAATGTTAAAGAGGGGGAATTATATGACGACCTTACAGGCCGTCACTTAGGCCGGAGCGGCCTGACGAATCCCCTATATAAGGAATAGTGTAGGAGGACAGTACGCACGGTATTACGTACTGGGCCAGGGGTGTAAAGACCTGAAGCCCCTACGATTAACCAGTAGCTGTTTAGTCTTAGTAGGAGTGCTCACCTACTGAGTATCTGAGAAACCTCTGAGCAGGGAGTGCTTAGTAGCAGGTTACTCAGTTCCTTATTAAGTAATAGGCTATTAAGTAAGGTATAAGGTACCTCTGGTTAGTTAGTATAGATAGTTATGGTTATGCTTATAACTACTGTAAGGGACTCTAGTTCCTTACGCTAGTATTTAATTATTTATTTATGTCCTACTGTTCAGACTCACCTTTATGCATTATAGTGATAATGACCTATAGTGACATTAAACCCCCTGTCTAGGAGTGCTAGCTTAACAAGCCGTCTTCGGAACGCCCCCTACCTGTTGGCGTCCTGCCATACGTTCTGTCTTAACCCACGCCAGTCCTCTTAAGGCCTGTGTCGGGTGCAGGTTGTAATAATTAATACTTAAATACTTTTAAAAAAACATTTTATTTTTCCTTTATTTATAACTAAACTGTATAATATATTATATAATTTTAAATATAGAGAAAAAAATAAGTTAAAAATAGTAATATTATTAAACTAAATAGTAAAAATAAAATGGAAAATGTTTTTAAGATTTTGTAGTAAATATATTACTATATATAGGTTTTTAAACATATAGTAATTGGAGTGATTTTTTTATTAATTGTTTTATATCTATACCTATATTAAAAAACTAATTATATTAATAATAAAATAACTAGTTTATAAATATTTCTCACTTACATATTTCTTACTTCTAAATACATTAATTTAACTATAACATTATCATTCTTCTTAATATTATAATAAAGTTAATAATTTCTTACATATTTAAAATTATATAATAAATTATATAATTTAATTATAAAAATAAGAAAAGCAACATACTATATGTTAAGTATTTAAATACTCATTTTTATAAAAAAACTTTACTTTACTTACATAATACATATAATGCAAGTCTTAACAGATGTTAACTTTCATAACTTCAAAATTGATATTTCGTCATGGAAAAAATTTCTAAAAATCCAAAACTTTGTTTTATATTACCCTTGTATATAAAAACCTATATTTAAAGTTTGAGCTTAATTGACTAAGTAATGGTTGTGTTGTGGGGGTAGGAATTTGTGGGTTTTATATGGCGCTATTGTTCCGCTTCAGGTAGTGTTTCGTTTCCGGGTGTATGAACTTATTAAGTGTCCAAGGTAAGTAGATACCCAGGTTTCAAATGCTGACTGGATGCGTCTGTACTTCTTATCGAGAGACATTATCTACTCTGAACCCGCCCTTCAGTTTCAGACTCTCTTGATAGGTAGTACGTAGTTACATGTGTCGCGTTCCTGCCAGTGCAGACTCAGTGTGCTTCAGTCCGTCGCCATTGGCTCCTTGTCTTTATCATTCGCTAGGTACCTGGTAGCAGCAGGGGCTGAGCCCAGAAACCAGAAGATAAAACCATTAGCCATTAATGGTTCCAGTGCACATTATTGCTGCAACCTCGGCCAAAATTGCAGCCTCAGCCGCAAAGTCGGACAAACATTCGAGGGATTACACCACCCCTGCCGCCCTGCTGCTCCTAATCTTACCACTACCTAAATGATGAAATAGTTCAAAATGCCCCTGCGTCCTGATTTTGGCGTCCGATAGTCCTCACCGTGTTGCGCGCCCAATTTAAACCTGTTCGCTATCCGGAATGCGTCGCGCTCTTTTCCCGGCCCTTCTGGCCGCGTTTGTGCCCGTCTGGGCCGATAGCGACCCACTCTCCGGAGTGGCGGTGGAGCTCGACGCGGTCCGGCGGGACCCACTCCCCGGGATGGTGACACCGGCGCCTGAACTGCGCGACGTGCATTTTGCGGAAAAGAGAGCCCTCACTGGTTCCGCCTTTATGGGTTACTTTTCTATTTCCGGATTTTGTACGAGAAGCAAACACCGAGCTACTCATATTCAGAAAGCTGACTTGCTGCAGGGTACACGCACTATTGTCCGGCAGGGGAAGTCTTCGCCGCCGATCCCACCTGGGGAGCATGCTGCTCGAGCAGCGTCTCGCAATGCAACTACGCCACGGCATGCGTCGGGAACGAGGTAGTCGGCGTCGGCGGTGGTCGGGCGAACTGGTTGGTTTCAGTGCGTATCGAGAGACGGAGACCCTGACTAACAGCTGCACACAGCGGACCATCACACACGTGTGACACCATCACGCTGCTCAACTCTAGGGGCGTTGCCAATACGGGCGTCCGAAGTGTTATTCAATGCTTTGGTACCGCGGACTTTTACGACACCCCAAAGACATGGTATCGGCAGCAGTTTGACCGTAGGTCTTTGCCATTGAATACATCATGGAGGCATTGACTTACAGCAACACAGTGACAACTACGAGTCCCACAAAAACGAGGACAACCGCCGCTCAAACTGTAACGCAGAGGGTCACTGTCACTCCGAATGCAGCGTCCTCGTACCTCGGTGGTAGTTGGAAGGGGGGCGAGAGTTGGCTATTTGTGGTGCCTCTTGTTATGACGTATTCTGGGGTGCTGTTAGTATGATAGAGACCTGTTAAAACTCTTTTAGCGTTCACTATTCGCTCTGGAGAAATCTTTAGGAAATCTCATTTTGATTGGATTGGAGGGGCGGGGGAGACGACATGCAGCTCGCTGAAGGCAACAGAGTCAGCCCTATTGGACCAGAATTCATCGTGTTTCCCACGTTCTAACCAATCCTCAACCAGCAAAGCCGGGACGCCTGGCCAAGGAAGATTTTCGGGTCGCCTTTTTCCGTCGCCGAAGCCGCTTCAAACGGTCAGGCGCCCAGAATCGGAAGTGTTGGGCAAAAAATGTCGCAACACCACAACGGCACCGATTCCTCACCACTCCCCAACAGTCATCCTATCCGGGCACCCAACAGTGGCCGTGCAATTTAGGACTCGCTCAAATCGTGAGACGCCTTTTTCCATTCGGTTATCGTTTCGCTGCGATGGATGGGATAAGTCTCGCAGCGAGCCTCGTCACTCTGCTTGAGGTTGCCAATGCTGCCAGAGACCTCGGCGAGCGGTTTGCCAAAGCCGCCGGTGAAATTGCTGTGCTTGCAAAGAACATCACCCGTCTCAGCGGTAGCCTCTATTTGTTGGCCGAGGCCTTATCAGATCCCATCGTCCAACAGCACTACAGAAAGAGTAATAAGACCCCCTATTGTGCTCAAGCTTGACACCTGAGTCTAACTGGATATCAAGATGAGATTCGTATCCTGGACGTCCACTTGAACGATGCCCGCTCAGCGCTCCATCGTCTATCCGCCATTCTCCAGAAATACCGTTCCGCCGGGCCGGTTTCTCGCCGAATGATGTGGGTGAAGGACAGTAGCAAGGTTACGAAGCTGCAACAGTCACTCAAGAATACGTGCGACGCCCTGCTGTTCGATCTGAACTCCATCCATTTCCGGACCGCTGCACGCACCCATGTCACATTGAACGATGTCAAGGTATCGGCAGCCGCTATTGTTGCTGGGTCTTCCAGGCTCCCATCAGGTAGCCCTATTCAACAACCGTTTGCCATGGCCGCCAGGGTAAAAGATCCCGGGTCACTCTCCTTGTTCAACTCTACGTTGCCGCCCCGAGGAACTCGATTTGAAAATACCCATGCCCACCCCATTTCCCCGATTTCAGAACTCAGACGAAGATACGAGTGGACTTCGTCCCCACGACCGAGAGCCCGTACGCTTGAATCAGCACTCCGCGCCCTGATGTTTCTTTTACACAGACAGCCAAAGGGCGTGAGACTCCTCTCATCTAACTGTGCGGGTCTGCTGGCGGCGAGTCGCATTCTGAACCGGTTTATGGACCTAACGACACCCGGAATTCAGTATGCAACGTCCGAGCTGTGTGAGATGGCAATGAGGGATAGATGGACATTGCAGGACCTCCAAAACTATCGAAAATCCTCCAAAGACTTCCGTGACGCATTTGGCTCACGTTCGACACCCCTCGCCGGCATCGAATCATGCTGGCTCGACGAACCTGATGCGAAACCCTGGGACGTCGATTTCTTGCAGAAGCTTCTGGCGCTGAACCCCAGCTGGAGGCTGGCAACGCGGCTTGATGATGGACCCACCCAATACAACCCAAGTTATACATCGGACAGCGGCACACCTAACCATCTTCCAATGGTTGCCTTCGCATTCATGGCCAGGGTGTTTCAAATGACACTGCTGATTCCCGAATTCCCCATGGCCAGACCTATGGAACTCACCAAGTTGTCGTTCGAAGAGAGAACTCTGACCCAGTGTTTTGCTTCCAACTTAGAACTCAGAATCCGTACCAACCACGTGGCCACAGTCAGGCAGGCCTTAGTACAGCTCCAGCACAATCATGGTATCAGTTTCCTTCATGTAAGCAGGATGTTTCCCGATCGCTAGTTCTGTGTCAATTTCTGACGCTCTATATTCCCAGATTGCTGTTGCACGGGGAGACTTGGTGGCCTTGGAAAATGCGATGACCTTCCTCTTCAGCGATCAATCCGGAATCCAGTCACCAATGTCCATCCTCAACTACCAAGACACGTCGCTCATGACTCCACTGATGAGGGCCGCTAGGAAGAATGACGTCAATCTCATTGAGATCCTCCTCAGGCGACAGCCAGATGTAAACACTCGGGACTCCAGCGGCAATACGGTTCTCCACCTGCTATTGGATCACCAATTACCGAATCGGAGAGCCTTCGAGGTCTTGAAAAAGGCTGGCGCTGATTTGCGCGTACGCAACAATTTTGGCGAGACTTGTCTCCACTTCGCAGCTTGGCACGAAGATCTCTGCTGTGAATTGATACCCGACATGCAGGTCATGATAAACACCGGTGACAACTATGGGCATACGCCGCTGATGATTGCATCATACTGTGGCCACGCTTTGGCTGTTGCCCAGCTCTGTCACGATGGTGCTCTCGTGCACATGTCGGATTATCTGCAACGAACTGCCATGCACTGGGCAGTTATGGGACTCAGCTCCGATGTTATACCTGTTTTGAGGCGGTACGGCGCACGATTTGATCTTGTAGCGCTCCCGGGCCAACAACCATTATTGAACCAAGCTATTATGAGAGCCAACGAGCTTGGTGTTAACGACTGCACCGTCCTCGTGAAGAGCCTCGTCGAGTGCGGCGCTTCTTTGGACAGCGTCGGCCCTGATGGCCAGACACCGTTACTCTTGGCCGTCTCTTCACACCGTCCTCGGCTGTCACTGTTCAAATACCTTGTCGAGGCGGGCGCAGATATTTCCAGAAATAGTGCGTCCGGCACAAGCCTGTTGTATTACATGTGTTTTGACCGCGGATTCACCGATAGTTCAGCATTGCGCGACATGGTGTCTGCGTTGGATTTCCTTCTGGACAACGACATCAATCTGGATCCTACCATGCTTGGCGCCCATGGACAAACCGCCCTGGATCACCTCCTCGTCAACTATTACGGATACAATGACGAGATAGTCGCCCTCAAGGAGTGCGTTCTCCGGAAGCTACAGCTCATGGCAGAACATATCGGCGAGGCCTGCAAAACCAGGTTTATTACCTCGTTATGGCGAGTCATCGGCACGCATTTGAGAACGGTATGCGGCTCCGACCGTAGAAACATTCACACTGCAGCCACACGCCGCATGTTGGGAATCATGGATGAAGTCTGTGGCAGGAAAGGTTTGAGGCAACGGCACTGGAGTCTTGCAGGCAAACGGATGGTGCTCTCTTTTCCGTGGAAAGAGAATTGTTTAGAATACGGCTGGATTCGATTTATTGTGAATGACTTCGAGATTAGAGGGTCGGATCGCCGGCTGTTGAGTTCAATAGGTTGCTTTCATGGGCGATGGGAAGCGGACGGTGACTAGGATAGCCACCTAGGAAAGTAAGTGAGGAAACAGGGGTTAGTAATACAGCGGATCAGAAACGGTAGAGAGTACACTGTCGTCCAATTCCAAGGCTTCGTTAGGTATCAAGTGTGTAATTACAATATAATATTCACTCTAACATCTTGTCTCATCAAAGAATAAAACACCTAATGTATTTGATACCCATCTTTACTTCACAATGCCTGGCAGGATAGTAGGTACATCAGAAATGGCATCTAGTCATTCCAACATCATGGCACCTTGACCACAAAGGCAGGTTGTCTCTAGACACCCACAGCCCTCGATGATCCGCCATACCAGAACATTACATTTTCCTCCACCACCGTCATCAACACCTTAGACAGAGACACGGAGCCTCACAACACGCTTGACGCGCTTCAACTTGCAAGGCTGGTGAGTAGGCTTCGGGACGCACTCCGCCCCCTTGGTGACCTCATTGCCATTCAGCGTCACCGCGCCGCCGAGAGCATAGAAACCACCAACGTTGGTCGCGCCCGTGTTGGCAGTGATAGACGAAAGAGCCAAGATGTTGCCAGCGAATTCCGTGCCCGAGCCAAGGGTGGCCGAGCTGCCGACTTGCCAGAAGATGTTGCAGGCGGATGCGCCGTTGACGAGCTTGACGGACGCTCCGGAGCCGGTGATCAGGGACGAGCCGGTCTGGAAGACCCAGACGCTTTCGGTGTTGTTGAGGCCGTCGAGGATGAGGTCACCGTTGAGAGCGCCCGTGGTGGAGAAGGAGTACACGCCGGGGATGATGGTGAGGCCGGCGAGGTCTCCCTCGAGGGGCTCGGAATTCTTCGCGGCGGCGACATCGTAGGCAGCTTGGAGGTCCGTGTGTGCGTCCAAGGCATGCGCATTGGCGGTGTGGGTTGATCCGGTGATCTTTCCGGGCGGGAAGCCAGTGATGGCCTTGCCGGGGGAGATGCCGAGGTCGCCGGTGACGATTGATTCCCCGGTATTGGTGACGGTCGAGGCCCCAAGGACCGCGAAGGGTGCGGCCTTGCCAAGATTGACCGCCTGGGCGCGGATGGCGCCGGCAAAGGCCAGGGCGAGCCCGAGTTGGCGAAGACTGGGCATGATGAGAGAACAAAAAGGTTAAACGAGAGTGTCGAAGAAAATTAGAATCGTGATGATGCAAGTCTTTGGAGTATTAACGAGTGTGGGTGGAAATAATTCCTAGAACGTGCAAAGAAAGAAGATCTGCGCGCTCCCCTTAAAATACGGGCGCGCTTGTTAGTGCAGTATTGTTGCCGCTAGTCAGGCCTTGATCCTGAATGCAGGGGCAAGGCGATAGCAAATCTCTCTCAGAGTCCCATTTTGCGCAATGCGGCTAGACCACCAGCCGATCTATCCACCAGGGGTCCATCGCAGGTAACCCCGGGATTTCCCAGTGGATTGCTGGTGGATGGCACTAGTCGAAGAATCATGCGAGGAATATTTTGTTTTCTCCTCCCCTGTCCCCTGGTGCACCCCTGCCATGCGAATAGCCTCCATGACGTAGCCCCCTGACTCAACCTCACGCTAGCTCCCAGCAAACACTCCTCCCCACTCATGAAACTTCCACCACCGGCTTCGTCGCCACAATAACCGTCAAGTTGGGATCCGCCACAAAGTCTTTCCAAAACTCAGCATCCCCCTTCGCCACCTCCGTCATGCTACGAGCCCCAGAAAAGATCCTGATGATGGCGCTTCCATCGTTATGCTGCTGGTGGCGGCTGTCTCGTCCCGTAGTCGCCCGTGTAAGCACGCGCCGCATCACAATATCCCGGACAAATCCCTCGGGAAAGCATAACCGTGCTTGTCGAAATTGAAGATCTTGCCCTCTGGATAACGTCGGAGAAACTTTGCGAGCATCTTTTCCGGCACCGTCAGATGGAAGGACAAATCTTGGTTGCCGTCGATACTGGACATGTCGAATGTGGAGAAGCCAAGGATGCGGCAGCCGGGGGACACCTTCGGCTGCATTCACTGGGCGGCACGACGCCCCCAAGAGTAACTCCTGGAAATCCTTTACCATCACTTCACTAGTGACCGATACGAAGCTATGCGACAGAGTGTTATTGGATTCGTGCTTTTCCGCCTGGTCACGGTGATTTGCGGTGTATCATGGGGGCGTCTAAAGGGCGGACGTTGAAATAATTCGAACGGAAGCAGGCACCCAACACCACAGGCGGCTGATTGGGGCATGCGACTGCCGCAAAACGAGCATGGAAGGACGACCTCCGACATTTCCGTCTTGTCCAATCTGAGCAAGGGATAGAGGGGTTACACTCGAACAATCATTGGCATTCAATCCATCACAAGGCTACATCAACGCTAATGATCCATGAGAGACGCCAGCAGGGCAGTCGGATAATGCAAAAGAGGCCTTGGAGTGCTGCTATTTGGTAATTACATGCCTTGGAGGGTCGGGGTTTCTGTCCGCATATTGTCATGGTGCCAAGGTCCAACATGATGAGCGGAGAAGATTTTGAACTAGAATTACCCAGGGAGGAAACATGTCAGCTGTGCATCCTCCTTTGTGTACTAGAGTGGACTGTTGCCCATCCCGAGGCCTCTCGGGTTGATGTGTTACTGCCTCTGATCAAGACCAAATCGGATTTTGAAACAACAAGCCTACCTTACACTTGCGTCACCATGAGGCCCAACATTTCTGCAGTGTTCATCGCTACGGCGCATGCACAGATGCAGGTGAGCTTCCCCGGACCCCATGGACCCATTCATCGGTCCGAGTCTTCGGCATCAAACTGACAGACATACCTTACGACAGAAAGTCTCGGTCAATGGCGTCGACCAGGGACAGCTCGTCGGTCTTCGTGCCCCGAACAACCCGAATCCGGTCGTGAACGTGTACGACCCCAACATGGCCTGCGGCCAGCCTGGCTACCGCTCCAGCGTTGTAATCAACGCCAAGGCCGGCGACAAGATTGGCGCTTTCTGGGGCCACGCCATCGGCGGTGCTCCGTGGCTTGGCGACCCTGCCGAATACATTGACAGATCCCACAAGGGCCCTATCATGAACTACATGGCCAAGGTCGACAACGCCGCCACCTCATCTGCGGCAGGACTCAAGTGGTTCAAGGTCTCGGAAGAATCCTTCAACGCCGGGCAAAGGCGATGGGCAGTCGACGATATGATTGCGAACAAAGGTTGGTCGTACACCACGATCCCTACTTGCATCGCGCCAGGCCCGTATTTGCTGAGAGTCGAGCTGCTAGCCCTGCACTCGGCCTATGGTAACATGGGTGCCCGGTTCTACCAGTCCTGCGCGCAACTCAATGTGTCTAGTTCGGGCACGCTGGTGTCGACCCAGACGGTCTCGATCCCTGGCCTCTACCAGCAGAACGACTCGAGCATCCTGATCCAGATCTGGGTCAACGGTAGAGATGACAACGGCGGCAGGCCTTACAAGGCCCCCGGCCCTGCACCCATGACGTGTTAGTTAAGCTCTACGACGCCTTTTCCCAGCAGGGGTCCCACGAAAAGTAACCGAGTCCCACAGAATTCGAGTCGGAATCGCCTTTCCTTCACCCCATTCCTTTGCACAAGGGGTCTTCCGGGGGACTTGTAGTCTTGGACCGAGAATATATATATATATCTGTTCCTACACTAGCATGTCCTTGCCAGGATTGTTCTCGTTTCCGCTGATTAGATCCAGTCATCAATTCACGCCAGTGGGAGGACTTGCAGTACAAATTGTCAAGTCTCCAACTCCTCGCAGCGAAGGCCGGCGTAGGAGTCCGAGAGTTCCAGTCTATCAAGACCACGTTCCATCTGCTAGGAAACCAAGTCTACAGTCAACCGGTCAGGACCAGCCCCGAATGTAATCGGCCTAAAAACCAATGATGCCCGGCTGGAGTAGTGTGAGCCGCATCAAGAGACCTGAAAAAAAATCGGAAGTCGTGCCTCCGCAGAGCCGGCCGTACCTCGAAGGATCACCACACCAAGGCCGCTCGTTCACAGCCGCAGAGCCCAGTTTCATGGCAGGGCACGACCCGACTTCGACATGTTGCGTCTAGATCCCCGGCAGTTGTAAGGACGTTAAGACGGACTGCTGGTGGTTTCCTTCAGTCCACGCAGCTTTGGGGAGGTCAACTCACGGATATTACACCAGCCTAAAAGGGCACGGCGACCGCTCCTCCGCTGAGCCTCCTCAGGGAGGACAATCGATGCACCAATCAGAATCGCAGTTAATATAACCTTGTTGCCCGTGTCGGCTTCTTGGATGGAAAGTCCCCTCATGAAATGTTTTTGGTATCTTCCTCACCAACAATACACGTCAGCCTAGCGGCCCCGAAACCTCCGAGACCCAACTGCCGAGTTGAAGGAACTTCGATGTTCTCAAAAGTCTACTCAAAGGTTGCAGAGGCTAATCGCACTTGTACATAAACATCGCCACGTTCACCCCTATCATCGAGCTGAACGATACGTGTCGGTCATTCTCATCTACCATCTTACCTACGTACCTAACCCACTTTGCAAATGGCATTCCGAACTCTCGCCACCATTGCGCTGACCCTGTTTTTTGCGTTCAACGATGTTGTTGCAGTTGCACCGTCTCCAGGTTGCGGTCGGAACCAAGCCTCCGGCACCGTATCCTCTACGACAACGGTAAATGGAAAACGACGATCGTATATCACTAACATCCCAGCCAACTACAACAGCTCGAATCCCTACCGACTGATCTTCATGTTTCACGGTCTGGGAAGTATGTTATTCCGCTACCTCTGCAGCCCCCCTGAAACAATCCTGATCAACGATTATCGCATCAGACAGTGCATCCGCCGTAGCCAACGGCCAGCAAGGCTTCCTGCCCTTCATGGGCCTTCCTCCTCTCGCCAACGGAGACACCATAGGTGCCATCTCCGTTGCCCCCGAGGAGCTGAACAGCAGATGGGCGAATTCCGGCAGCGAGGACATCGCATTTATCGATCAGATGATCAAAGAAATCGAGACCAAGTTCTGCATCGACCAAAACCTCCGCTTCTCGACTAGCTTCAGCTACGGCGCTTCAATGAGCTATGCCATCGCGTGCGCCCGTGCGAAGCAATTCCGCGCCGTGGCAGTCATATCAGGAGCAAGGTTGTCTAGGTGTGATAGTAGAAGGGATCCGATTACGTTTTACGGTCAACATAGGTCGAGTGATGGCACGATTCCGATTGCAAGTGGGAAGCAGCTGCGGGATACATTTGTGGCTAACAATGGCTGCACCAGGCAGACGACTGTGGATGCGGCTGCTGGCTCGGGGGTCTTGGCTAAGACTCAGTATCAGGGTTATGTGGAAGCTTTTCCAGTTACTTAGATTTCTTTTGATGGAGGGCATACTTCGGCGCCGACGACTAGGGGGGCAGCGAAGCCGTTTACCCCTAACGAGACCTGGGCGTTTTTTAAACAGTTTACGTAGGTAGTTTGTAGGAGGGTGAAAGGTTATCGATCAAATGCAAATTGTATCTAGGTACCTAAGTCCTTTGGCATTAAGGTCCGTTGTCGCATTTCCAGAAGAAAAAAAAAGAGACAGACTTTCCGGCATGTGCTACGCTTGACCGGCGTAGGTCCCAGATAGCCATCGCATCTTCTTTACAACTGCCGACCTCAATTCTGAGAGAAGTGCCGGGTGACAATGCTGCAGTCCCCCGCCCGCCCCGGCTGTGCTGGGTCTAGGCAGACGTCTTTCAGCTAGCTCTGCTCCGGCCTCGTCAAGTCTCAGCGGATTCATTTCGACACCCTACGATGACTTGCTCTTGGAGGCTCGGTGGAGTTAGTGGCACAGAGATAAGGTACCTACGGAGCAAGGCAGTCACTTAACGTGCACTTGATGGAAAGACAACATAAACTGGTAAATGGTACTTATATAACCAATGAATCTTAAATACCTTGCTTGACAAAGGATTCGCCCTCTCGCAGAAGTAGGTATGTTAAGGTACCTGCAAATGTTTATATCGAGCATGGCATCTCCTCGTTACGCGGAATCGCTGATCACCCTAGCAAGCGGGTTGTACCAACACTTCACCATGGCATCGTTGCCCTTGGCGTTGGGGTAGATACCATCGCCGGTCATCGAGGCTGTGTCAAATCCCGTCCAGCAGTCCACGACTGTGATGGGACTTTCCGTTGTCGTAGCCTTCGGAGCCCAATCTGCAATCGCCTTGTTCAGATTCACGACCCGCTGCCTGCAGTCAGCGCAGTTTGACGGCTTCATCGGGATGATTTGGGCAACCTAGGTATTTTTTTGGGTCGTGGTCAGCGTAAACTGCTCTCTGCTTTCTGCTTTCCATCTTTTCGGTGGCAGGACAGAACTTACTAGAATCTTCATCGTCGCCTTGCTAGTACGTATCTGCTTCACGAGCGTGTCGAAGGCGCCAAGTATCGCGCTTGGCGACTGGTTGCTCTATACGTCATTGGTACCTAGGTGTACCATGACGACGTCGGGCAGAGCCAGCCCATAAGTTGGTTCTGCCTCGCAATATTCGTGGCGAGGAACCCACCGTGGCCCTCGTTCTCGCCGTCGTAGGTGAAGCCACAACCCTGGCGGGGCAGCGTCCCGACAAAGTCCGTGATCTTGATGCCGGCGTCCTGGAGTTTCCGCCAGAGGAGGGCTCGCCAGCATCCCTGCTCGTCTTCCTTTTTAGCTGGTGCTGCTTCTATAACAGCGGGGCGTTGCGCGGGCATGTTTCCTTACGGGACTTCCGGAGATGGAGTCACCCAGCGTCATGATCTTGACTTTGACCTGGGCGTCGACGAGCCAAGCGTTTCCGACGGTGAGGGCTAGCAGCCCAATGCTTCTGAAAGCGACCATATTGCCACGTCTAGAAAGACTGCCTTGCTACTATCAGCCAAGGTCCAGTGGCAGGATCTCACACAGAACCTAACCGTGGTAAGCTATACGATCAGGCCGGGCTCTTATACCCTCCGTCTCACGAACATGCAGATAACCTGATGCGATACTTCCACTCGACGAGCTGCTACCCAGCTTTCGAGCATCGTGGCGCCGCTGCCTCCGTCCACCTGGTAGTTTACCTCCCAATGCGCCTAATTACCCGAAACATCCACGCACTGGGGGCAAATTGTCTCCTCCGGAGCACCACCAAGATTTCTGTCAGAATCTAGCACTCATGGCCAATTGTGGTGATTGTTGTCTATTGTTGTTGTTCTGTCGAAGAGAATCTCTGGCCTCCAGGGTCCCCTATTGCCAAGCCGGCTACTTCCGCGAATGGCTCCAATTGCTTATATAAGCTGACAATTTCTTCTTTGTACCTTTGCAGCCTAGCCGCGGCTGCAGCCCCTATTAGGCCATCGAGACCTCGGATGGAGGGGCTCCGGTTGTTTTAGTTGAATCTTGTCCCTTGAGCCTCACGAACACACAACAACGTCAAAAAGCGCCAGAATGTACCACGTCCCCTCCAACCAGCCGTAAATGAAGCCCACACTAGGTAAAGAGCATTTGAGCTAGAAGAAATCCGTGCCTGATGTAGCGAGATGAAGAGTCGGTACCTACCGAAGGCAAGGCACCCCCATGTTAGGAGATTTTCAAGTGTTCATCCTAGCGCCTTGACATGGTTTGTTGCAAGACAAATGAGCTACCGAGTATCCCGTTACTAGACCTCTGTGCGGGAGCAGTTTCATCACCCCGTCGCGAGAAGATCGCCCGCCATGCCCGGCCTGGATCTCGAGCTTTCTGCGTTTTCGCCACATCCGAGTTGTAGAGACGAAGTCTCCGTGTCCGGGTTTCGGGTTTGGAATCTTGACTTCGGCCTCGCAGAACTCAGCCGTCTGGTTAGGTACGCTGGGCAAGTTGGACAACATAGCGGGAACCTGTGGAGGTTACTACATCGTCTCTACCAATTACCTGACAGCTATCCGCGAGGCAATTTTTGCGCCGCAACCTTGGATAATTGCGGGCTTCCCTAAGGACCTCCCTCATCCGAGCATACCATCCCGTGCCCTCTTTCCCCGCCATTCGGAAAGGCAACTTTTCGTACCTGTCTACTGACCCAAAGATGTGAATGGCTGGTAACAGCGCCCAGATTCTCTACTGTTGAATTACCGTGGAGCTAAAGACTCCTCGATGCTGAAATGTACCGAGTTTGATAAAGCAATGGACAGCTTCATATAAGAGATTAACTAATTCGATGGCGGGGCCAACTACCAGCAACTGCCTCCTGATGCTGCCAATGGCCGAGAGAGTTAATTACCTTGGACTACATATTCGGCAATGGGAATTAGGTGCGTGGGCGTGTGGTGACAGCGGAGGGGGATCAATGGCCAACAGGATGATGACTGGTGCATATATGTTCATCGAATCCATCTTTCCGCCAAATGACTGGTTATGTACCTACCTTTCTGGTCGTCCTCTCTTGATCTCAGCGTTGGCTTCCATCCTCGGCACCTCAGTATTTTCCCAACCAACCATATTGTGACCGTCGTGCCTGCGTCCTTTAGAATCATGAGGGGCATAGCCAAACTGACCATCGCTGGCCTTTGCGCCACTGGACTAACACAGCAGGGAAAAGTTAAGATCAGTATGTGGGCGTCTTGCGAGGGGAAGCTGCATCTTGATATGGAGTAGGCACTGATACCGAGACAGTGTATCTTGGGGACTCAATCACCGAGGTCACCTGCTGGCGAGCTGTTGTCTGGGCCCAGCTGGCCGACGCAAATCTTACCGAAAAAGTTCAGATGGTCGGCTCCATGAACAACAACCCCGAAAACTGCAAATCTACCGCTGGTGGATTTGACACTCACCACGAAGGGCATTCGGGCTGGCAAGCCGTCAACATTGCCAACGACTATCTTCCCGGGTGGCTCAGCGTCAGCAAACCAGACATCGTGCAGTTCATGCTCGGTACCAACGATGTCAATCACAGAAGGTCGACAAATGATGTCATTGGTGCGTACACTGAGATGGTTGGGCAGATGCGGGCTTCCAACCCCAAGATAAAAATCATTGTAAGCCTTGACCTCCACACTTCTAATACTCACCGAGTGAGGAGGCACCTGTCGCTGATATAAATGATATTGAAGGTTGATAAAGTTATTCCTCTGTCTGTGTACGATGCCGAGATCCGGGCCATCAATGCTGCGATTCCCGCCTGGGCCGCAGGAATGGACACAACAGAGTCTCCCATCGTCATTGCAAACTGCTCATCGGAGGCTGGCTACACATCGGTGATGCATCGTGATGGTATCCATCCAAATGCTCAGGGAGACCAGTTCGTGGCCAGGCAGATTGGCCCTCTCTTGATTCAGTTTGTCAAAGACAAGCTTGCTGGAAAGTAGAGTCGTCACCCTGGATCTGATCGAGAGCATGATTGGCTAAATGGGTTCCGGTGCCGCTAGTTAAGGATGGATGTTGTAGTCTGAAACCTCGGTACATTGTTCGTTACACATGATTACCTAGGTACATGCATTGCGTCGGTTAACCTAAATGACAATGGTTCCCTGGCCAGCTTTCAACTAGCACTGGGTTTTGGAAGCGGTCCCGTCCGCGGCGTAGCAACAAAGTGTCGGGGCTCGTCGAGCTGGATCTGTACCTTGCATGGTGGGATAGGCAGCCGAGAGTGCCGGGCCGTCCACCGTGGGCACAGACGGGGTTGGAGCTCGTGAAAGTGAATTTTCTGAGGAAAGAAGAGGCGCTTGTGTGAGGGCAACTCCGTGACGACCTATGGAGTCGCCAAAAGTAGCGTATGCTGCCTCCGAGAGTTTTCCGACCGAAAGCCAATCTTGCCAGCCACTGTCCATATTCCTTTCCACACTTTCGACCACTAGTTCTAGAGCAATAACGACAACGACGATGCTCTCGCCCCGGGGAGGGAGACCGTCGTACTTGGCAGATGGTCGACGTCCAGAAGCTTACTACCATCGCGCACCCACACTGAGATTAGGATGTGCCACACTCAATCGAATCTGTCTTGGCCCCGCACCACGCCGCTCCTGCATCGTCGACAACTGCTGGTCATTGAGATAGCCACAGACATCGCCATCATCACTGGACCATCCGCATCATGCCGCAAGACGCCCACAGCAGCGTCGCGTTCTCGGTCGTTGACAGCACCCGCAGCTCAAGCCGTCTGGGATTGCAACATGCCGAATATCGAATTCGACTAGGCGGGCAATACGAGCCTCTACATCTACCCCGAAGAAATACATCTTCCGCAGCGTGGAGCTTGTCTTCGTACGTTACAATCACCTGGGGTAGAACCCTCTTTTCGGTTCGATTTTTTCGTGAGGCGTGGAGCAGAGAAAGGCGGCTGTCTAATGTCGAGGCTGTTTTCTCCTTCCATGGTGCACCCCTGCGAATAGCCTCCATGACGTAGCCCCCTGACTCAACCTCACGCTACCACCCCCTCCCTCCCCTAGCCCTCCCCCAAACTCTCCCCCCACTCATGAAACTTCCACCGACGGCTTCCTCGCCACAATAACCGCCAAGTTGGGATCCCCCACAAAATCTTTCCAAAACTCAACATCCCCCTTCGCCACCTCCGTCTCCTCCGGCTTCACCACCTCAAACCCAACCAACCCCAGCTCCTTCCCAATGCCATCCGCGAGCGTATAGCTGTCGGCCATCGACGTGCAATCAAACGAAAACGGCGGCTGCGTCAGGCAGTTGCACTTGTACGACAATCCCCCGGGTATCTCCTTGATGTCGGTGAATGTGCATCCATACTTCCCCTCCTCCTTCATGTACTCCGCCCTGATGCTCTGCACCCTAACACCCAGGAATTTGCCCCCGGGCTTGAGGTACGCAACAACATTCCCCCACATCGCGCGCAGGTCCTCCACGGACGTGGCATGGTCAAACAGCCAATTCGCCATGACGATATCATACCCGCCCTCTCTCAGCTCCTTTGCGGCATCTTGCTCCCCCAGCGGTCGCGCGAGATCCGCCGCGATCCAGCGAACCTTGCTCTCGTTGCGACCGAGCTGCTTCTCGATGTCGGCGCCGATGCGCATCATTTCGACCGAGATGTCGAGGACGTCGACAGACGCGGCGCCGGCATCGATGGCGCGGCGGGCGTGCAGGCCGGAGCCGCCGCCGAGATCGAGGACGGAGAGGCCGGTGGGGTCGCCGAGGGCGGCGAGGATGAGTTGGGCTTCGATCTTGGAGCAGGGGAGGTCGGTGACGGAGGCGTAGTTGGTCGCGACGCCGTCGTACTGCTTGCGCTCTGTGTCGGTCGCCATTGTGGGTGGTTGTGTAGGGGTCGGGGGCTCAGGTTGGCCGTAGGGAAGACCTCTGGTAAGGACTCGAGCCGGGGCTTGTCTGCGAAGTGATTTGAAGTGACAATTGATCAAGGATTTGAACTCGAGAGCAACGAGGTGCAGCTCATCGGGATGTTATGCGAAATTGAGCAACCCCGCTTCACCCGCTTTCGGTCACATTGGAGAGTGCATCGGAGCTAGGTGCCATGAGGACGAAACTTCTTGGCTCTAAGCCGAATTCGTCCTGAGTTTCCTGGGCGATGCGTGATGGTCACGTATTGGTCGTGAAGTTGGCCAATCCGCGAGTTGGCTTTGCATTGGGTTGCATTGACGCTGACGAACTTGTTCAGGGCGGACAAAGGTAGTGGATGGTTGTGGGCTCCAGCCCAGACAGAACTCCGCGATTGTACACAACAGTACGGAGTCAGTTGCTGCGAAAACGCTGTAACCATAATCAGGAAGACGCCATCAGGGAGGTAATCAGCCTATGCCAGCGTGATCTCCTTCCATGCAGGGCCGTGATTGTAGCTCTTTGCCAAGCCTTCCCTTCTGAGTTTGCCAATGCCACGTCTTTCGGCGATTTCTTCGTCCCATTCCAGGAGCATGACGTGATATTCGGCGTGATCTCCTGCTGGTTTAGGTAAAGCAACTCCTTCATACGGTCGGTCTCCGGAGACCCCCAAGAGAAGAATGAGCTCTGATGGGCCTGAAAGCACGGAGGCTTCCACGTTGCACTCGTCGAGCCCGTCAAGCTCGATGGCGCCATACTGCTTTCCATCAACACCAAAAAGCGCCGCCTTACCGTAGTGAAGCCCGGTGTCTTTGACCTGCATAAAGATTGAGACGGTCCAAAACCGAAGGAACCCCGAGCAGTGCGGCAAGCTGACGAATGGGGTTGACTGGGTGGGAAGTATTGGACGCGCTCCGTGTTCAAACTCTAGCCCGGGACAGCAAAACCCCACCCTTTCGCGATACCCTTGATGAAAAGCATCCCGTTTAAGTGGCCGCATTGAGTTTTTTCGAGCCCATTCAAAGGGGTCCCAAACAAGAGAGTAGCTTCTATCTCCGTCTGCGATATACCAGACAATCCAGGTGTGCGTGTCGAGCCAGTTGGGAATGCTGTCATCAGGGGACGGAAACGGACACAATGAGCCCTTCCATCCGGCCCAAGAGTAGCTCGGGAACCCTGGCCGGCGGCGCAGATTTCGGCCGGAGAAGAGTATAAAATGATCCCAGGCGCCTACCGGCAGACCCACGGAAATTTCGTAGCCGAGTTTGGATGCAAATTGCTGGGAAATGCCTTCCATGGCGCTGAGGGCATCGCTTTCCATTGTGAGAGATCGTCGCGAGTAATACATGAGGATGTCTCCAAAGTCTTCAAGTGGTGATTCCATTTCCATGGCTTCCATGATTCTGGTAGACATGTTTGATAGGGCCTTCTTCGGATTGTCGTCGTCATGGCAGCTCTCGAGATGCTCTGCTTCTCGGCAGCGGAAGAAGACTGTATCGTCAATAAAATACAATATGCGTCGTGAAAAGAGGTGCTCCTGCATCCTACAGGTTGAAACTCTATGTTAGTACGCCATATCTCCGAGGAGCAAGGGTTGATGGGTGGGGAGCGACATACGTCCAGGCCCTCGTTTCGTAAACGGAGCGCTTTAGGAGATGGTCTGGGCTGAGAAACATGCCAAGATGTATTCCTGGCTGCACCTCTCTGAGAATATCCTGTCTCTTACGGCTTCCACTTCGAACGCCGGGAAGGCCTGCGTTTGCGTTATCGCCACTTGCAGCGACAATAGTCAGACTGGCGTGTTCATATATGCGACCCATTGCTTTCAGCCCCTCCCTGACATCGACCGAGTTATCTTGGACTAAACAAAGCGAGTCGACCCAAAGATAACGTATCCCAAGTCTGCTGACCAAGTTCATCGCGTCGCTGATCGTTGTTGGCAGGGTGATATGGTTGCGGTCAAGAGCACCTGGCTCCATGAGTGTCGCCTGATTCGACCTCAACAGGCGAGAGCTTGTGACTCCACCCCAGACGTAGCTGAGAGCGGCGTATGGCGACCTCCCCGCCTTCATCCCCACCACACAAGCTCGTTCGACATCGATGAAGCGCAGAACATGTATCCTGGGAAAGGTGATGGAGTAGTCGTCGAGGTGGGCAATGCATCCGTGCTTAACCGTGCAATGTTTGATCCAGGAGGACACGCGCTCGACATTGAGCCTAGGCGCAACTCTGGGACGCAGGTATCGCAAACTTGCGGCCTTCGCATCGTGAGACGACCTCACGTCTCCAAATGCGATCCAGGCGTCAAACTGCTTTGTAATGCGGAAGCCAGGACGGCAACCAGGAGCCAAAGATTTTGCCCACTCAACGGAGATATCCCCTTGGAGGGCCTCCCTATCTTGGAGGGAGTTCACGTTTGACGCCTGGTATTTGCAAATGGCGTAGCTGACAAGCTGACAAAACGGACATGAGCTTGATTGGACACGTTTGATGTCACCCAGCGGACCCCAGCGGCGAGACCCCCCGGGAAGAGTACTGCGGTTAGCAATGCTGTCGAAAGGGATTGCGGAACAGTATTCGCATAGCCGCATTTCCGGTGGGCCACCTTCGCCCCTGAAAGCATCGGTGTACATGATCGCGGCATGTCGAGCATCGCCATTGTTGAGAACAACATACGGCCTTTCGGAGGATGTCTCGTCCCGTGTCGCGGGCGGAGCGGTCTCTCGACGGTCACCAGAACCGGCAAGCGCTAAGCTCCGGCAGACGGCCATAAACGTTTCGTCATCCTCATCCCGGAACTTGCACAAGGCGGCGTGGTTGGCGTTGACAGAAATTCGCTTCTCGTCGGGAACCGTCATACATGCGCTGAAATTGTCGACCATAGCATCCTCGACCTCGTAAAAGCTGGCGATTTTGAACCTTGGTGCCAACACCTGGAAGCCTCTGTCAAGTTTGGGTATGTCGCTAAGTATCTTGGAGACTGTTTGGAAGAGCACCTGCTCATCTTTCCACTGTCGGACAATAGATGGAGAAACTCGCTGATTTGTGGGAGGAAGCCGATGAGGTGTTCCGAAGAAGAGCTTCACGGATGAAATTAGAAGAGGTCAGCAGGAGTAGGGCCAGGCAGAAGACGAACACGCACCAGTGTACTCGTGGCGTCCAATACTCTCTGAAATTGTACACCGGACTCAGCACACAACAATGCCTATGGTATCGGACAATTGGTGAGCTCAGTAACGCAGGGTTCACGCGGCACACGAACATTCTTGACAATCAGCCCTCCGAACGAGTGCGCTAGAAACGCAATCGGTCTGCCCAGGCCCTTGTTGGTTTCTTGATCTTGGAAATGGAGAATGTCGGACAACAGATGGCGGGCCAATCTGTTAAGCGTCCTACCAGGGTGTTCAGGCAGCTCGCTCTTGTAGTGGTACCCGAAAGAGAGGACTCGCGTGGAAGGAAGAGCCCCCGGGAGGAGATCCCGCGGCCAAAAGACACCGGAAGGCCGATGTGTCCACGTTTCGACGGGGCCAGCCTTTGCATCGATACCGTGAACAAGTATGAGGCTAGGACGAGGAAGCGCAGAGTCAGCGGGTCAATTGACTCCAAACTCTGGCGCACAGCCTGTCTGCGCGAATCACGATGGGACTCACTCCAAATTGGGCACGCCATCTGCCCTTCCCGGATCATACAGGACTGTGAGCTCGGTCATGACTTTGGCGGATCACGCGCAGGTGTATTTCGAAAAGAATCGAAAGTCGAATTGGTGAGTGGATTGACGCTGAGGTACTCCCCGCGGGGGAGAGTAGGAGCGTCTGCCATTCTTCCAAGGATTGGCGAGCAGCCGATCCTCCTTCTCAGGTCCAGACCTCACGTGCCTCAATGCGCCTGCAGCAAGGCCCCGTGCCAGTGCGGAAGATGTCTGCTGACGCATTTGCGCACGGAATGGGCCAGGAGCCATTGGTCCTTCCTTCTGCCAGCACCCTTCCAACTTTTGCACACAGCGTCAATGGCCGCCATCCCAAAGAAAAAGTTCGTCGACCAAAGCGGTTAGGGAAAAGAAAGCAAAGAGCGCCACACATGTCGATGGCAGACGCCAAACTTCGTATTTTCGCTGTGTATGCCAGCGATCTCCTTCCATACAGAACCGTAATCGTACCTCTTTGCTAATACTGCCATCGGAGGGCGGAAACGGTCGCAATGAGCCCTTCCACCCGGCCCAGGAGTAGCTCGGGAGCTCTGGCCGGCGACGCAATTTTCGGCCTGAGAAAAGAATAAAATTATCCCAGCTCGGCATTCCGACACCTGAAAGTCATCTCCATTTCCAGACATTCTTGTCGTAAGGGTAGACCCCACTCATTCCCCTCAACTTCGTACTACTAGCCCGGTGCTGAACTGAAGGAAGACCACAAGAACCGCCGAGTACCTGCATGCTCTGTCAGCGACTGGTCTCCTCCAATACCTCGGCGAAGTGATCTGAACTTACCCTGCTGTCGCCGCGAGAACCTCAAACGGGCGCGCCAATGTGCCGCATACGAGGACAACGAGAAAGAACAGGAGAAAGGCGGTGATGACACCCAGCTTCTTGAACATGTCGTCGACTACCGCAAGAGTCCACAAAGGCACAATCAGCGCCACCACAGCCGTCAAGAAAACAGCACACGCCGCAATGACCTCGACCGGCTCGTCTCTGCCAACGACTGTCGTCGGGACCCCGCCCGGCGGTAGTTCTAGGTCTAGCGACCTCCGAGAAAGCAGTCCAAAGAGCCCGCGGGTTGGCGCAAGGACGTGATGCTCAAAGAGTCTGCGCGCAGTGGATTTGGGGGCCTTCGCTGCTGTGATGAGATCATCGGCGTTGACGAACTCGACCTCCTTCGGCTGGATCGGGTCTCTGCGATTTTTGAGCCAGCGCTTTATGTTTCGCCGGTTCAGACTCGGCGCTAGAGGTCTCCCCTTCAAGGCGAGGAAATGGAGGAGCAGTCGATCTGCCATTTTGGGGATAGTATCGTCGCGATTCAGTCACAGACGAGAAGGGGCCTCTTACCGTACTGTTCCAGCTTTGCGGGAATGGCCTCGAGGAGTTCCTTTCTCTTCTTCTGATCCCTCCTGAATGTGCCGTTATCCACATCCTTTGCCCCCTTGTCACTGAATTCAGCATCTATCAGTTCCAGTGCTTCCTCGAGCCAGACCACTTCGTCTTGGAGTCTCAGAAGGGTTCGACAATGAAGCCTGTCAAACCTTCTCACTGCGAAGAAGTCGTCGTCTGAGGCAATGAATTGAGCGAAGGATTGGTATCCGTTGTATTTCCTGCAAAATTGTAACCAGGTCAACGTGTGGTACTCGCAGCACTTTCGCAGCTCCAGAGCTACCCATCAGGCTCAGGGCGGACTCATGTTTACCATGGCTTACTGTCCAAGTCCTTTTGGCTGATTTTATTGCTTTCAACGTCGGTATTGGGATCGGTTCGAGGGGCAGTCACCGCTGGCGCGGCCATGACTCTTATTGAGGCTTCAAGTTTGTTTGCTGGGAGGGCAGTTCATCGGGAGGGAACATGGTATGATTGAAAAGCCAAAGCCAAATCCAACGCTACGAAGATTGGGGGCCACAGCCCTGGCTCAGAACAGACGGTGAGCTCGGCACGCCTATGCCGGGCACTGAACATCTGACGCGGGGCGTGTCTCCCCGTCCGACATCTTGCAGCTGCTTGGAATATGCCATTTTTGAGCTGCATTAAACGACGCTCCAACCACACAAGAAACCGGCAACGCCATCTAGTTTAGGTTCAAGTTGGTATTGACTACTCACCACTGCCGGCGCTGCAATCATTCGGCATGCTAAAATTTAAACCAGAGATGTCGTAAAGCCTGGGGTGAGGATCATCTCCAAGTGAATTGAGGCTCAAGTGACGCCTGACTGATGTGCCATGTAGCCTAGGTTGGGCAATTCATCCATCAGATAAGAACCGCGATGCGGACGAGAATGTTAGTTGGTAAGTTTGAAGCGTGTTCACACACTGCACATCCTCGTCGCCCGAAGATGCTTCCATCTTGCGGGACTTAATTGCCGCACAAGGCAATTTTGACACGAATAGAAGGCTGCGACTCAAAGGCGGGGGTCGGGCTTTTGCACTTCTGTTTGGGATGCTGGAGTCGAGCTGCGACCCTCCTTCATGCAGTGGGGGCATGAAGGTGTCCTCCCAATTCGCTCGCTCGCTTCACTTTTTGGAAGGCTGTTGTGAGGGTCCTGCCATGATTCGAAGGCCGTCTCATGATTTGTTACCAAGCCACACACCCACAGGGAGAATGAGGAGTGTCTGCGTTGGCTCTTTGGGCGCCAGAAAAGCACTTCAATTGGGTACCTGTGGGGCGAGTGCTTTGCCCACATTCTGGCAATGCATCAAATACTCCTGCGCGCGTCGTCAAAATGGGGCAGTTAGTAAGGTATGTAAGGTAACTATATATGGCCGGTCCAGCATGTTAAGTACTGTGCTAATGCACCCACATATCTTCCTCCTCGCATCCGTCCCCGCACTATCTCCTACGTAGAGGGTCTATATTCCGATATTCGGCTGGCACCTTGTGACGGAACCCAACATTCCCGCCACGCCATCATCTGATATCTAAGTACCTTAGGTTGCAATCGAGGACAAGAGAACAACGTCTGCGAAACCTGTCGCCAGCGACTTGAGAAGAACTATGCCACCGCACGGATCGAAGGCAACTAAGGACACGACCGACAAACCGTCCAAGGGAAAGCACAAACACAAGACTACCGTAAAGACTGGATAAATCCGGTTTTCCTCTTGGTTCGTGCACACGGCAAAACCCCAACCCCCTAAGCCCTCTATTACGCTCAACCCTGCTTTACAGAGGGTTAACTATGAGCGCACAGACCAAGAGGAAAACCGGATTTATCAAGTCTTTACGGTAGTGGATCGACTAGGTCAGTTACTTTCCATCTCCCCCCCCCCTTAATTTGCCATCACCTGTCAACGTAAATCGTTAGTACGAATATAGTATAAGTATACTAACGTCGGTTCCATTTCGGGATTCCATCAGTTCCTGGCAGGAGACTCCCTTTTTTAGCGGTCCACCTCGCCAAGAACCAGAACCAGAAGGACTTGAATTTGCCAGCGGACTAAGAGATTCCCAAGGTGCCGCTGCTTACCAACGTGACCATGACTACGACCTATACAACCCGTCGAAGCCCCCGCCACCAGACTCCCAGGATGCGCTTGGCGAAGATTGGGATTGGCGCCAAGTTTCAACCAGCGCAGGACCTGAAGGTTATTTCATCCCCGGAGACTGGGACGACTCCCATCAGGTCGCCTACCCCTATCAACAGGACTACTCCCAAGAGCAGGGCCACTCCCAGGACGACTCCCATCAGCACGTCTGCTACGGACCGCCAGACTATGTTGCCTCCCCGCAATTCGAGCAGCTTGAATTTGAAACTTCGCAAGACGACTCTGCTCATCACCATAGTGGCACTAGGTCAGAGAGGAGGACCGGCAAGCAGAAGGAAAAGGCGCCAAAGACGCAAAAGGTTTGGGGCGAGGAAGGTGAACGAGGCGATAGGCCCGGTGACATACGGCAGCCCGCCCCAGTGAGCGAAGGAGACGAAGACCCGCAATCACAGATATGGCTTCCGGCGCAGGGCCAGGCAGCCATCCAATCTTCATCCTCCCAATATGACGTGGTGTATGGGCAGACGCATGAATCGGTCGCCGATACGGGGTCAGCTTTTGGCCAGCCTTATTCGACTGCGGAGGCCCGGGGCTACAATCAAGCTTATAAGTCATACGACGATCCGCAAATTGTACGCGATTCAACAAGCTTGGAGTCAGATGATCTCCACTCGAGCACCTGGAAGGCTGACGAGCCGGCGTGTCACGGGGTGGAAATGGCATATGAGAGGTTAGGGTATGCACAGACGAGTGGAGTGGTCGCCGAGATGGGGTCAGCTTTTGGCCATCTCGATTTGAATGCGGAGGAACCAGTTCATGACACTGATAAGAGAGAAGCGTGTCATGTGGAGTATAGGAAAGAACATGAAAAGCGTCGTGAAGATAAAGAAGCACGAAGGAGGAGGCGTGAGGAGAGAGAGAGGTTGAGGGGAAATTAATTATGGCTTGATGAAGAGGCTCGGTAAAAGCCACAAAGGGGAGTATTAGATACCTAGGTGCCTTGCCCTTCCAATACATGTGTACTTTGCCCGTAGTGTTGATGGCTGTTATCATGAACAATTCATACCCTACCTCAGGTATTTAGGTATCTTATTAACCAAAGCTGTGAATAAAAGACAAGAACACCACACGCGTCGATGGTAGACTCAAACTTCTTGGTTTCGCCTTAATTCAACCGCTGACGCACTTGAACCCTAAAACCCAACGGCCATTGCTTAAACCCGCAGCGAGGAGAGAATGAGCAGGATAAGGCAGGTACCTGGTAACTTTCGAATTTTAACAGCTTGCGTTTGAGGATTCGGGAAGCATCGAAACAAGGAGCAGCCGCGGATCACAATCAGCGAGACTCTCAAAGGCAGTCGGCGAGCTGCATCGATGCCGTTGGTTTGGTGATGTCCCCCCTCCATGTCCACGAAGCCGGAATAAGGTTAGGTTGTCTCGCGGCGCAAGAAAACGTCAAATGGATCCCAACGTGAAGCTTGAAGTCCCGTGGATTGCGCCCAACGGTCTTTAAGCTTCGAGGGCCATGCCCTGCCGTTGCCAACCCAGATATTAATTCCTAGGCGAAAATTTCCTCCTGCTCGCTCAACTCTTCTCCTCCATCCTCTGAAACTCACACCAGATCACCCAACTGAACGTCGCACGCATCACGCGTAACATGAAGCCCACAACAGTCTATCGCCTCGTCGCCCTCGCGGGGGCGTCCAACGCCCTAGTCCTCCCCATCGACTCCCTCCACGGCAACGGAGTCGTCCTCCCCGAGACCCAAGACGGCGTCTTCGGCCTCTCCTACGATGAGAACAACCAAGCCGTGATCACCACCATCAACCTCAACTCAACCCCCTCCCACAAGACCACCAGCCCCCCCCTCTCCCCATTCTCCTCAGACTCACAGCAAAAGCCCCTGCACAAGAAGCGCGACGCCCACCCCATCGACCTGCCCATCAAGCCCCACAACTTCGGCTGCCGCAGCGAAGCCTGGAAGCAACTCGACTCCATCGCGGACTACACCTCGGCGCGGAACCTCCTCGCCGACGAATGCAACGCGGGCCACCGCATCCCTCTGTTCAACATCATGTGGGTGCGCAAGGGGACATCCTACGCGTACGCGTGCAACTACAACGAACACCCCACCACGTGCAGCGGCGCGGAGCTAGAGGCCGCGGACGACATTCTCAACCGGTTCTGTCCGCAGGTGAGCGAGGAGGTGGCGCTGCGGTCGACGGGGTGGGTGCACATCCCGGAGTGGAAGAAGACGTATGGACGGGGTAAGTATGGTGATGTGATCTGTGGGAATCTGCCGATGCTGGAGGGCCCGACGGTGCCGAAGGTGGGGGAAACGGAGGCGGTGGCGATTGGGAGGGGGGATTGTAAGAAGATTGGGAGGTATTTGGAGAAGGTGGAGAAGTGGGATGTTTAGATGGGTTGTCACTGTTGTGGTGTCGCCGGTTTTGATATGGCGGCCAGGGCTGCCGGTTTGGCGAGCTGAGAGATTCTTGTGAGGTAGTAGTCCCCTGTTACAGAATGTTTGGCTAGGTCTACCTGTTTGCTTACCTAGCTGCTTTCGTCTTGGAGGGACGATGCACTGCCTGGCTGTCGACAGGGGGCGCGGCTTTCGGAACTTACCTGCACACCGTTCACCACATGTTACCTCCAGCATCAATATTACACCAAGTTTAATCCAACCCCCTGTTCCCTCGATGCAGGCAACCAACCTGACAGAAATGATGCCATCAGCAGCACGCCACTCCCGATGTCACGCATGACCCGGATCTCATTTAACGAACCAGCCGGTCGCCGGACCGGCAGCCAATCACCTCTCCCAGAAAGATGCGAGACAGCCAACCAGTCGCCTCTCCACCTGCTCGTCCTGCATATTTGCGTCGCCTTACCGACGGGATGGCAGCTTCTCTCCAAAAACAGTACCTCGCTTATGCCAAGCAACGGCAGAACCCCAATATTCCCCTAGGGTTGCCTACCAAGACAGGCGGGAACGTAACGCCAGGACCCGCCAATGAATACGACGCTGCGCGAGGATGCCACCGAATGTCGCGGTGTTCGGACTCGTGTTATGGACGGCCTCGCAAACGCGTCCATCGTTGAGGCTGTGGTAGAGAATAGGAATGGTATAAGAACGGCCCTGAAAACACGTCCTTGAAAGCCAGCTTTCCCCGCCCTTCATCTCAACTTTTGCCCAAAAGAACCGAAAGAATGAAGTTCACCCTCGTTTCCACCTTTGCGTCCATCCTGGCCATAGCCAGCGGCGTGTGTGCCGCCGGACCGGTTGCACCAGTGCCCAAGCCACCCAAGGCACCAGGTCTCACCTACCTGTACACCGTCAACATCACCGGCGGCGAAGCTGCCATTGTCGGCCAGGGGCCTCGGGGCTTCCGCCTCGTGGTACCCATCCTGAGGGGGTCCTTCGCCGGACCGAAGCTCAAGGGTAAGTCCCCCCCACAAACACCATCTCTCTCCCAGATGAAGCGTCTAAACCGGGAACAGGAACCGTCCTCCCCATTGGCGGTGACTGGGCGCTGCTCGACGCCAATAGCCCTCCGGGAACATTCAACGGAACTCTCGTCCAGGACGTCCGCCAGACGTTCAAGACGGATGACGGCCATTACATCCAAGTCTTTGAGACAGGCGCGACGCAATCGGATGGCTCGGCTTATGTCCGTCTTACGTACGAGACTGGAAGTGAGAAGTACTACTGGCTCAACTCGATCATCGCCATCGGCATCCTGCGGGTGATAGGCACGAGCGACTTGACGATTGATACGTGGCAGGTGAGTGACGCCTTTTCCGTCGAGCCTTGACGAACTTGAACTGACGTGTTACAGATGACGCCACCTTGAGATACGGGCGGGGTGTACTTTAGAACGGGGGCGGGCCGATGGTGAAATAATCGTCCGGCGAAGCGAACCTTGCATCTTATTTCATGCTTGCGAATAGCCGTAATACCTTAGTATGCACAAACTGCGAATGAATCACATCAGCAAAGTTGGCAGTCTCGTCTCACCCTCATCATCACCAGGACCCCTCGCTTTCCCCAGAAGTTCCCGAAGCCTACTCCCTAATGCTATCCCACGAGGAATCAGAGTCCTCCCTCTTACCCACCCCTTCCCACAACTCAAGCTCCCTCTTCAGCAACTCCATTTTGGCCTTGCGCTCAATCGCCAAGAACCGGTCCTTCATCTCTTGCGGATACTTATCGATCATATCGGTTACAACTCCTTGTGCGAGCATAGTTCCCAGCTTCCCGCCTACCAAGAACCCCCCGAGACCGCACGATCCGTATGTGGCGGCGGCGGGCCACGGCGTGGGGTGGCGGATGTACTGCTCCAAGTTGGGCATGGCTTCTGTTTGGGGTTTCTTCTGTTAGTAGTGTTTGGGTCCGATTAGAGCCATCCGCCGCGACGCCACAGCCATGTGCGGAGAGCGAAGGGGCCGACGAACCTCTGCGGCCATTTGCGTAAACTAACTCGGCCGGCCCGAAACCCACTGTTTTGGCGTTGTACAGAGCGACTTCCTTGGCGCGGATGCGACGTGCGATGACAACACCCAAGCCCAGACCAAGGGCGAAGCAGGCGCGGCGTATGACACGTTGCCTGCAGTCTGGAGTCGCTGGTGGTCCTCGGGTAAGAGGCCATTTACTTCGTGCTCCATGCTGATGCTCGCGAGCTCCTTGTCGGGGTGGTTGCGAAGGATGGTGCCCGACAGCTTCGCGCGGTTGGTATGGGGATTTGGAGAAATTGGCGATGGTTTTGGAAATGCAAAGGTTGAGGAAGGGAGAGACGTCAGAGCTGTGGGCGGCAGCATGTCATTGGTGGGGCGTTTGATGAAATGTGGAAACTCCGACATGTTTGCTTTTCGCATGTTTGTTTTTCAACAAGCTGCTCACGACGCGTCACGGCCCATGGAAATGTCACCACGAAGATCAAAGGAAGAGCATGCGTTTCTCTACTCTAAAAGACTACTATTATAGTACAGTACATGCATTGAATTAATGTTGGGTGGGGATCTGTTCAATCTCATGATCGCAATCGTCCTCCACTCCAGCTAATTCCTGTGCAGGCCCGCCCGCCGCCTTCGATGATTCGCGTCCCGTCATTCGTGTCCAGACAGCCAGAGGGTTTTGTTTCCGGACTGCCAGCCGTCCGAACGGCCCTCGCAGCCGTCGTCGCCAAAGAAGTTCCGCTCGTCCGTCCAGCCCCAGCATCTGGAATCGGGAGGGTCGATAGCATTGGGGTCCTGGGCGCAGACCTTCTCGTCCGTGTGGTAGTTCTGGGGATCCAGCGTCCATCGGGCGCAGTTGTCCGTCATGTAGCCGCCTTGTTTTCCCTGGGTAGATTCGGTGTTGCATTCGTCCAAAAGTCGGAGGTAGACAATGTTGCAGTCATCGTAGCCCAGGGTGTTGAAGTTGAGCTGGCAGTCGTCGTTGAGTCGCACAATCACGCGAACCAGAAGATAGTCCGAAGCCATGTATGCAAGGCCAAGGGACTTGCCACCGTACAGCGTCTTGTCGTCTCCGAGGATGTTGCCGAATCTGCCGTCCACACCGCCCTTGCAGAAGAACTTCATCGCGCGCCGGAGCTCGAGGCGGTAGCCGGACTGGCCGCAATTGAAGCAGTTGACCTGCTCTTTAGTCTTGTCGGGGGTCGAAACTGCAGTAGCCGCGACCACGGTACCCGTGCTGACCGTCGACGTCGTCTGTGTCGCAGTCAGGATTGAGCCAGTCCACGGCGCAGCAGAGATGCTAATGAAAGAGTGGTTGCTCGCCAGAACGAAAGCTGCCATCCATGGAAGTCAGTATTGAGCCAGAAAATTGGATTGAGGGGGGCATACCAGCGTTGCCGTTCACCACGCGAGCCGAAACGGCGACCGCGAACGTCAGGAAGAAGGCGAGAATTGCCTCGATCTCCATGTTGCTAGAGGAGTGGATGGATTGCTGGCCGGATTGTCAGTGATGGGACGAGTCAGATATGGGGACGTGAGCGTACCAATTTTAGGTGTGCTCGGGATGTAGGAGCTAGGATGAAGGTGTCTTAGGACAGAGGTTGATATGCTTGCGAGAACGGTTCAGTTGCAAAGGTGGTTGTGGGAACAAAGGTAGTTCGCGATGGAGGATGGAGGGCAGGAGCGATGAAGGGAGGAGGAGGGAGATTAAATAGTCAGGCTCAACTGTTCGTAGTTCGCTGTCCCCTCTGATAAGACTGTGAATTTTGGGCATCTCTGGGCCTCAGATTGTGTCTGAAAATTTTCCCTCCTTGCCATTGTTCCCTGGCATACAAGCCGGGAAGATGGGATGAAAACGATGGCAAAGGAATTGGCTTCCAGCTCGTCAATATACACTATCCCACGTCTTTTCCCCGTCAGAAATTTCTCGCTGCCAATTCGCGCAGAACAGAAAAAACACTCAGGTTCGGCCCGAGGTATTGAACGGGAGCCTTCAAGTTGATCATGTCAATGACTTCTCATGAGATATTACGGACGTAGTACCCGTCATCGTTGTCTGCTGCCGCCGTGATGCCCAAGGGACTCTGCCTTGCCACATGGTTACAGCTCCGCATCTTCTTGGCCCTTTGTCTAGAAGGAACTTTGGAAGGTGTGGTTCGCCTCAATCATTCCTGCCGCTGAGGGCCTAACGAGGGGTTTCCGCAGTCATGGTTAAGCACGAGTGAGCACGAGAATTTTTCGTTGATCTCAGGGTTGTGCCAGCATTGTTGGATCCAATCACTCCTACTTTCGGAAAGGAAGAAAATCTCTCCAGATTTTTGCCTTTGTCGGCTCGCTGTGCTTGCAAGCGTCATCATTGTTTTCAACACCAACGCCCAGTTATCACAGGGTGCCCGAGATGCGGCGATTGATCTCATCGCGATTCCCTTCGGGCAGGCGCTCTCCACCATCCCAGAACCGGTGGGTTCTTGCCATTCCTTCAGTCAATGGCGCTCTTACGCTTCGTACAGCTTGTTGAGCAGATATTCATTCGTCGACGGTCAATTTCTGATTTGCCATTGCGATCTTCTGTCGCTGCGCGTCGTCACGCCGTCGTACAGCCCCAACCCTGAGGAGCAATGCGCGGGCCACCTCACCTGGCATGGGACCAACTGACGCAGACGACCCTACAGTGCCGATCGACATTGGTTGGGCAGAATCATTCCCCCACAGCGACAAATTGTGCTTAAATCCCTCGCAAATTCCCCAATCCATCCCTTCCTCGGCCCCGTGCGTCCAAATCGATGCCTCCCGAGTCTTTTGTGAGGAACTAGGCCATATTCCCGTCCCAAGCTAAGTCACAGCCAGCATCGCCGCCGATCACATCGACATCGTCGCCATTCACAAGCTCAACGGCCACCATCTTCAAAAATGGACCGACGAGGAAACTGGCGTGAACTGGCTCAAGGACGACGTTGAGGACGACATTTTCGAACCTTTCGAAAATCACATCAAGTCTCTACTGCGGGCAGTTTGTCTGCATTACTCGCAAAAAAGGTCTACCTAGTTCATAAGACAGCAAGGGAATTTCCTCTTTTGATATCGGGAGACGAACGCACGCAGTTGAGAGCCCCACCTGGCCACCAATCCCGCGTCTCTGGATCTAGCACCATCCTGGCCGAAGGCACATCGCCAACCGTGGGCCCGGATTCTATTCCACGGGAGACTTTCCGGAATTCCTTTACCCTTCTCAAAGTCAGAGCCTTGCTACCCAAAATATGTGTCACCTATCTCTACTGCTTAGCCAAGGGGACGAAACGGGGGAGGACAACGACCAGAGCGAAGATAGCGAAGACTCTGACAACACTAATTCTTGGATTTCGAGCGAGCTTGTGTACAGTGATGAAAACGAACATTCGGAACTACACAAGGCCACACCACAACAAATTCCATCCTCACCTTCCTCTACCTCCCAAGCATACCCACACCGTTTTCCGCCCAACTTCACGAAGCCCAACTGCAGGACGTTCCCCAATGCGACGAATACAACTACGCTTGGTTATAATCACCACTTTCCTCTGACAGTTCACTCTATGGGGCTGGTGTCACTAGAGTATCCGGATCCGAGCATGTTCAAGCGTCAAAGCGAGGATAGTCAGCATCGGCGGAAGGGCTGAATTCTGGGCTCGCGGAGACTTTTGCCCCGACTCCCGACATAATGTAAATGACATTTCGCTTAGAAGAACCCACGACAAGTTTGACTCCCAATTGAGTTCCCCGCACTAACGATTTATTCTAGAATACGCAGCCAAGGCACAACCGCAGCGGGTAATATCTCTATATCCGAAGAGCTATGGCTAATTGTAGGAGAGAGTAGGGCTGAACGCAATCACTCGGCGTTTTCCAATATCGACCTCATCACATGAACGCCACATAACTTGCCGCCGATATCAAAAACCGCCATTGGCGTGACGCGAACTTTCCATGAATACACCATAGCGAGAAGGGGGGAGGTCCTTCCCAGACGGCGATATATATCAACAACGTTTGTTCATTAGCCGGTCAAACAGCTGGCGGGCAACCTTTCCTCCGATTCCCATCAACCAACTGGAACCTTACGGAAATGGGGCTCACGATGATCGTATGGACCGTCCTCCTTTCCTGGGGGTTCGAAATTGCCTCGTGCCAGGAGAAACCAACCAGGCCGAAAGACGTATGGGATGTTGAGGTCTGGGGCGGACTGCCATCCCTCAGTCCTGATGCCATTGAGTCTTTCTCGTGGCAACAGAAGCCAATCATCGCCCCTGGAACAGCATCAGGCATGGCAGCACTCCTCCGTAATCCATGCACAGATGCCGAATTTCTCCCCCCTCTCTACGAGCTTTCCAGCTGGAATGTTTCCAAGACCTACCTCAACGCCAGCGGGGAACTGCCAACCTACTACACGTTTAGCGTAACTCTGCAAGACACCGCCAACAGCTATTCTCTGCGATGCTCCGGCGAGTTTCGTGTCCCGTTCCCTCCCAACCAAGACTTGAAGACTCCCTGCGCTCCCGAGGATGCATTCCAGGATGACCGATTTCAGGGCAACGTTTGGCTCATCGTGCGAAAGCCTGCGCCGGGAGCCGATGACAGATGGATACGTGAGGGTTCCCTCGGATTGGAGCATTTTTGGTATTGTCCACCACATCAGGGCGAGTCCGCATACCCCCATGTCTACAGAGTCATTTCTGGAACTTCGAAGTTCAACGGTAGCTGCCCCTCACAACAGACACCAAACACGACTTACGCCTGCGACGTCACCACGTCCCCTGGAATGACCTCTTCCCTTACACCTAAGTGGCTGCGCAACCAGACGGAGTCTCTGATCCCGCATCCTTTGACATCCCCGGCCGAGGAACGGGTCGACCTTCCCCCGACGCGCGACTGTACTGACATGTCGCTGACCTACCCGGACTGGGTGGTTAACAACGCCATTTACGTTCCTAACCTGCCAAAGACCAGCATCAACACGACAATGCTTAACTTCACTATCACGAGCAGGGCCACTGGAGCTCAGCAGTTTTGCTTTTGGGGAGGCAACAACACTGAAGTGATTCGCGAAAACATGGATCTCATGCCGCTACGATGCCGTCCGCTTCCTGGCGCGCTGGAGGATCCTAGCCAGTCGTCGTTCGGAGCCGGTTTCTGGTCGAAATCGCGTGAGCTACTGGTCCGGCAAAGCTGGATCTGTGGTAACATTGGAGGAACTTATTCGTAAGACACCCTCTTTCCAGAACTGTGGCAAACTCCAATCAGGCGGAGGCTGACCAGAAATACAGGAGAAGATACCGAGCTGAGAAGACCTACGTGATGCCTCTATTCTGCATCGAAGACAGCGGCCATGTCTGCAAAGCCAACCGCCACACCGTCAAAGGAGTCCTCCAAGCTCCAGTCTCTTACTTCACTCCCGCCGCCATCCCCCCTCCCCCAGGATCCAACCGCTCGGGCTGCACCGCCAGCTCAACCCTCCCGCACTGGGTAGTCTCCGACTTCCGCTTCGAAGAGACCCGCCACCGGACCGCAACAGGAAGCGATCCCGGCCCGTCACGCTACCCCTTCGGCCGCGCATCCCGCACCATCACCCTCTCCCTCCGCAACACCGCCAACGACCACCTACAGTCCTGCACCATCACCCTCCCCGATACCGACCCGAACAACTCCCTCCCCGTCACCCAATGGCTCCGCTGCTTCCCCAACACCGGTATCGCCCAGCGCTATATCGCAACCCACATCCAATTCAACACCACCAGCGCCAACCTCCGCCTCAACCAAACCTGGTACTGCGCCGACACCTCCCCCGACCGACCCCTCCTTTTCAACGGCATCGCCACCATCAAAGCCTCCTTCTGCGGCGAGTCTAACACCACCATCACTAACGCCTGCCCCGCGTACAACTGCCGTGACTACTTCTCCACCCGCTGGTGCGCCATCGGCACCTACTCCGCCCGCACCGGACAAGTGACACCCGCCAACAAAACTTTCGCCGGGGAAGTCATCCACACCGAGATGCTCCCCAGCAACGCCCTCACAGACCCGGACCCAGACCCGAACGAATGGAGCTGCATGGCCGATTCGATCGGCCGCCCTGTCACCTGGCGATTCACCGCCGCGCCGTCGTTCTACGCCCAGCCCGGAGCGTTCTTCACCACCTCGCCAGGGTACAATGTCGATAACCCGCGGTCGACATTCAGCGTGTATCTCGAGAATTCTGGTCTGGCACGACGGCCGGGAGGGCCGAAGGGGGGGTTTGAGGTGGGGGCGTTGGCGGAGAGGATGACGCCGTATGCGCCGGGATGGAAGCCAAGGTCTAAGTATGGGCTGGAGAGCTCGCCGAATGATATCGAGGTGCGCCGCCGGCCGTTTCGGAATGTGGTGGATTGGGGGTTGAGGTTTGATGCGGAGAGGGGGTATTTGGAGGTCGAGCATAGTTGGTATTGCGATGATAAGGCGCCGGGGAAGCCGTGAGTACCTACCTACCCACAGAATGAGCTCTTTGAACATGGTGATGTGTGAGGATGCTGATGAGATGGATAGGATCTTGTTCAATGGGACGTGGGCGGGGTATGTTGATATGGCGTGCAAGTGGAACGGCACAGCCTCGTCTGTCGGCTGCTATTTTGGGTCGGGAGCTGGGGAGTTGGTAGTCAAGCCGCTGGTGAAGTGGCAGTCGTTGAGCAGTATGCAAGGGTTGCCCTACGACTTTCAGTATCCGTATGGCGGGCATCCGTTTTGGGAGGAATAGTTTGAGTGTTTGGGGCTCCTGGGTTGATACTACGTGAACAAACCCTGGAAGAGAATCTCAAAAGGCGAAACAACCGGGCGTGAGAACATCGAGACAGACAGCAGTCTACCTGCATGTGACTCAATGTGTGGCAAGAGCACCATTGAATATTACCATTGCCCGATTGATTGAACCTGTTTGTATCTTGACATGGCAGCTCGCCTGGCAAAGCCACCGCCGAAGTCACCTACCTTCCCCAGTCTCGATGACTGCAGGATTGTGAGAATTACAGGTGCTCATATCGCGGACAGGCTGAAGTTGCCGACAACGAATGCGAACTGCCTTCTAAGTTGCCAACGCGACACGCTACACGCGACAAGCGTAGTTCGCCCGCGCCAACCAATCTAGTCTCTGCGATTTCCCTACCACCTTCCCAACAACATCCGGCCTGGGTTTGGCAGAAAGTCTTGCGGCAATTTTCGTCTCCCCGTAAACTGACAAGCGGTGGGGGTAGAAAGCGGTAGAAAAGCTACTGCCGGTACCGACTGTGAGCATCGCCTTCACTCACAAGCAGAGAACGAGACAACTTTCGGCTCTTTTGGTACCTCCCCTGCTCATCCAGTTTGTCTCTGACTAAATTAAAGTTGACGGAAGTCGCCTGACGCAGCGGTTTACGGACGAAAAATAAAACCTCCGACGGATTGGTCGCGCAACACACTGCCCAACACTGGAAGTTCCTTCCTGCCAAAAGAAAATTCGGCAACCGCGACTTCCATCCCATCTCAACACCACTTTTCCACAACTTCAGACAAACCGGCAGCGACAAAATGGTGGTTTGCAAACAATGCCGCGAGGAGTTTCAGAATCGAGACGATCTGGAGATACACCGCGAGGCGACGCATCTGAAATGCATTTGCGGAAATTATTTCGCCAATGAGCGGACTCACGCTCACCATTTCCACAGTTCCGCACTACACACGTATGATGCCTTCACAGCCCCGCTTCCGCCGAGATCGAGGACTCCGATTCCGTGTCTCTATTACGAATGTAGTTGTGGCAACAGCTTCTTAACCTCGGAGGAAAGAAACGCGCACAGGCGAAGCTCCTCCGCTCCCAGGTCGCATGTGCCGAGGTGCAAATGCGGCGAAACTTTCCAGAGTGAAGCCAAAAGCCAGCACATCGACAAGTCTTTTCCTCCCGAAGTTCACGGGTATGATTGTATGTGTGGCAGAAATTTCCCGACCGAATATGGGAGAAAACATCATGCTCTTCACTTCGGGCTTGGAGATTCCCATCGGCGACTTTCAAACAACAGGCCAGCCGTCACAGCAGCTCCTCGGCGGCAAGCCTCACCTGTGAACACCTCGGCACGCTCGACACCAAACAACCCGCCAGTCGTCGCAGAAGCTCCTATTCAGCAGGCCCCATCCGGAAACGCACCATCAGAGTCGGCACAAAACCGCCCGCCAGTCGTCACAGCGGCGCCTGTTCAACCGGTCCATATTGGCAATTCAGCAGCACAGTCAGAAACGAATAATACACCAGTGGCGATCCCAGCAACGACACCAGTCCAAGTCGCCAATGCATCAACCCAGACTTCTGTTCAAAGGGCCATTTATGTCGACGCGACAACCCAAACGTTTGAGTTATACCGCACAGACGTCCTGGATCGCGAGGCACCGAGAGAAGCGCGTCAGAGCGGAACATTGTTCGATGCGAGCTACCCGCTACCAGTCCCCCCAGGCAATGCACCGGCGCGGACGGCCGGAGCCATCTCTGAAGAAGCACAACAGCCTGCGGTCCCTCAGCCCGTTACCCCGACGGCAGCGAGACCCGCGATCCCGAGTACGCCACCAGAAGCAGAGAAGGAACTTGATGAGCTCGTCTCAACCACACAGGCCTGGGCGGAAGCAACGGCGCCGTCATCACCCGGAACGACGAGATCGCTGTCGATGAGTGAAGATCCCGTGGTGAGCGTCCATCATTCGACTACAAACTCCGAGCCAAAAAGCTTAGTGGCCTCAGCCGCGCAGCCCGAGGCTGCCGAAACGCACAACAGCGAGGAGATGGATGCCAGCCAGGCGCCTCTGCCAGCACCGCCGCCAGCCTCCCCGCGGACGATACATGAGCCCGCCACACCGGAGAAAATACAGAGCGCAACACCGGTGGCGCAGGCCCACATCGACGAGGAACAAGAAAAGGAGGAAGCCTTGTGGCATGGCGAAGATACGCTTTCGTCATCGACAGCAGTGTCCCCGCCGTTTTCATCGGCAGGAATCCAGACGAATGCGTCGCCGTCGTCTTCGAGGGCAAGAACGTCCTCTGCCAGCCAAGGGTCCGTAGTGAGCTCGTATCACACAGCGGAAAACTGTGACAGCTCTGATTGTGGTTCGGTTTATACAGCTGCTAGTACAGGGTCCGTGAGAATTGAAAGCAATTGTGGAGACAAACGCTGCGGATGGTGCAAGATTGTGGTGTTTGACAGCTGATGGCTGAGGTTAGCCCAGATGGGGTCAGGGCTTCTGCGGAAATGCTGGATCTCGAGAACTGACAAATTGTTTGGAGTTGCATTTGCGTCGTTCGTGGGAATCACTGATCGGTAATAGACGGAGAGCATCGATAATGTTTATCGTGGTAAAGGGTGAGGATCTAATTCTGGGAGATGTGGGTGGGAAACGTGGATCATGCAGGTGGCCTTTTGGGAGGATGGGATTCCGGGAACTGGCTGCCAATATCGCCGTCATCTGATTCCGAAGTGGGATGGCCTGTATCCGCACCGTTTTTGGCACCGACGAGCCGCCAAATGCTTGTCGTTGTGGCTAGCGGAGAATCGATGAAATGTCGGTTTGCACAAACATGGAATCTTCAAAGATTCCGTTCTTGAGCAATCAATTTCTGCGTCTGTACTGTGGTCCAGGGGTTGGGGCCCGAAACTCCACTGTCCATGCTACCCATACTCGTCGATGGCGAGCTGAGCTGCCCTGGAGACGGCCCACCGTGGCCTTTTTCCCTGTGCAAAACTGACTGCAACGGCTGAGCTGAAAGTCGAGACTCCACCATCCGAACTTGGCCCTCCGATTTATTGTCGATAGCACACCTCACCATGGGTCTTTTTCCAATATTGGGCGCCTGGGCCGTTGCCTGCTCGATCCAGAACACAGTCAAAAATCAGGATTGGAGGTTTTGCTCCGGGCCCAGCAGAGGATTTAAATCCGGCTTCCTGCGCTAAACAAGATGGCACGCTTTGGCTGTCATCCCAAGTCGCTCGTTCCTTCCAGTGGGAAACATCAACCATGGTGACATCACTTTTGTTTGGCCTTCTGGCCGCGCCGCTCTCTTCCTTCCTATTTTTCTCCGCCGCCTCTGGGATGCCTAGCGCGCCTCTCGCGCCCCGCGATGCCGCCGTCACTCGTCTGGGATGTTTCAAGCACGCGTCGCCGCGCATCTTCAGCGCCGGTTCCAAGAGCGACAACCAGATGACTGTCGAAATGTGCGCCGCCTTCTGCTCGACGAAACGGTACTTCGGTCTTGAATACGGTCGGGAGTGTTACTGCAACGAAGCACCACCTTCCTCCGCTCTGACCGCCCCCAGCTCCGACTGCAGCTTCGCCTGCGCCGGCAACAACGCCCAGAAATGCGGCGCCGGCATGCGACTCGATGCCTACATCAACAATGCCTACACTGCTCCGGCACCGCCCACTGTCAGCGGCGCTCCGTACCTCGGGTGTTTCAACGACGCCTCTCCTCGTGTTCTCCCCGAACGGCTCCTCGCGACGAACGACATGACCTACGCCAACTGCAGGGACAATTGCGCCGGATACAAGTACTTTGGAATCGAGTACGCTCGTGAGTGCTGGTGCGGTAACACAGCTCCCGCCTCTCCGGCTCCCGGATCCGAATGCAAAATGGCCTGCGCCGGCGATGCCACCGCCAAGTGCGGCGCCGGGATGCGCCTCACGGTCTTCGGGCCCGTGGCAGCCCCTCCTCCCCCGTCTACAAACCCGCAGACCGTTGCCGACTTTGCCTACGAGGGCTGTTACACCGACGCACTCAACCCACGCGCTTTGATTGGCATTAAGTCTGCCGGGTCCAGCATGACCCTCCAGTCGTGTGCGGCCTTCTGCTCCTCGTATACCTTCTTCGGCACAGAAAACAGCGATGAGTGCTTCTGCGGTATGGCCCTTGACGCGTCCAGCACCAAGACCCCCGAGTCCAACTGCCAGAAGAAGTGTGCTGGAAACAGCACCCTCCTCTGTGGTGACGCCCGCCGCCTCTCGCTCTACAAGAAGACAACCTCTCCCCAGCAGGTTTCAAGTCAAGTCCGCAGACAGTCGGCGCCTACACGTACAAGTCATGCTGGACCGACGATGTCAGTGCGCGGTCGCTTGCGGCCAAGTGGAAGGGTGCCGACGACATGACAGTTGAGAAGTGCGCCGCGTTCTGCGATGGACATTCCTTCTTTGGTGTTGAATATGCCACCCAGTGTTTCTGCGGTGATGTGCTGTCTGCCGGTGTCGCTGCACCCGAGGCTGAGTGCGGCCAGCTGTGTGGTGGCAGTTCAGCGCAATGGTGTGGTGCTGCTAATCGTCTCAATGTTTACGAGAAGACTCCAGTTCCAACCTCGTCGTCTGCTGCCCCATCTTAATCCTCCTTCTCCCCAGCGCCTTCATCAGTTGCCCCTTCGTCTGCTGTTCCATCCTCAAATGCACCTTGGTCCACAAATATCCTGTCTTCTACCTCTTTGATCGCTTCGTCAACCCTGCCATCCAGCTTTGCCACGTCGATCATCCCATCATCAAGTCTGTCTTCCAGTGTCCCATCTTCTGTCAGTTCGTCCGCTCTTTCGACTATCACACCCGGCCCGCAACTCACCACAATCACCAACTGCCCGCTGAGCTCGACATGGGCCGGTTACCCTACGAGCTGTTGGGCTCAGCTCCCTTCTGCGTGCAATGCTCTAACAAGCTCGGCAATCCCGTATTTCATTGCCAGTATGTCTGCCGACGATTGCAGTCGGCAATTCGGCTATCCGGCGCCATCAGCGATCTCATCTTGCTTCCCCCGATATTTTGGGCCGACGAACACAGCCTCTACCATCTACAGCTGCATGCAAAGTGCCGGGATCTTGTGTTCCTACGCGAGCCAGTGCACAACAGCAACCTACCCCGTCGACGAGATCCCGACTGTCATTGCCACACCAACCCCCACTGCCATCGTCGTCAATTCCGGGTTTGAGAAGGGTGACCTCTCCGGCTGGACTCTCGACCCTCCCACCTATGGTTTTGTCTCGACTGTCATTCCCGGAAGATCCCACAACGATTCTCTTGCCCTCCGGAACTACTACAGCAATGACAACGGCTTCAGTAGCAGACTCAGTCAAACACTCGCGGTGGAGCCGGGCGCCACCTATACCGCATCTTTCTGGTGGTCGCACGACAACCCGAGTGCCTGGTGCGGTATCACTCTAGTGGTTAACCCCCCGCTCATCCAGCCGTTTACCGACACGCGGAACGTATCACCAGGCGTTTGGAGAGAGGTTTCGTTGACGTTCAAGGCTGTGGCTTCGTATACCGTGCTGAGTGTCAACTTTTACTGCAATGTTGGTCAGGTGAGGTATGTCGAGGCGTACCGGAACAACATCTACTTGGATGATATCGATGTGATCAGGGTATCGGCCTAGAGTGAGAGTGGAGGCTTGTCTCATGTGAATGACGGGATTAAATGAATGTCTATAGTCAGAGAGAGAATCGAATGAAACAGTCATAACCCTTCCATGATCTTCAGCCCGAAAAGCTTGTACATCAGCCTCAGTGTGCCTGTCCCATGAACGCCAAAGCGTAAACCAAAAAATGAAAGAGGTATCTCCAAAGCCAAACTCCAATGCTACGACCATCTCAACCCCTCAGCCCAAGGTATGTTGTGTATGCACCTGCCTAGTAAGATTCTAGGCGAGCTCCATATCCCTGTTGTGGCTCTTCTTCTCCCGCCTAATCCGGATGATATCCCTCACGCCCCCAACCGAAATCGACGCATGGATAATTCTGCCCAACAAACAAAAACGTCAGCGACTGCCTGCCTGTCAAAGCCCCTCCCCCCTCCCCTTTCACAGCCACCCATGAGCAAAGAAACTTGAAAGCAAAACTCACATCTGCGAAATCATACAAATCAACACCACCACCGCCAACCCCCCCGCCCCCTCTCCCCCACCCCCCTCCACCCCTTTCATACTAGGCAACGCCACCCTCACCATAAACCCCATCGCCACC
>Ga0247770_1000082_pt1 | contig 78455 bp, 68 predicted proteins | sample UWRJL136409B6_FD_179943 | JGI IMG/M metagenome (GOLD analysis project Ga0247770, IMG submission 179943) | Plant litter microbial communities from Arlington Agricultural Research Station in Wisconsin, United States - UWRJ-L136-409B-6 | ecosystem: Environmental > Terrestrial > Plant litter >...
ACGCAGGCGATCACCAACCCGACCGGCGAGGTGATCCGGGTGCTGAACAGCTCGCCGGCCTTCACCTACGCGGGCTCGTTCTCCAAGTCCAGCGCCAGCACCGGCATCCTGGTGCAGAGCTCCGGCGGCACCGTCACCATCTCCGGCGACGGGACCTCCCTCGACAGCGATGCGGCGGACGTTGTGAAGACGCTGAGCACGTCGACGGCGAACGCGGTGAACCTGCTGAGCAACAGCGGGACGGTCACCTTCCAGGGCGGTGGGCTGGCGATCACCACCACGACCGGGACCGGCTTCAACGCCACCGGGGGCGGGACTGTGAACGTGACCGAGCTCGACAACTCCGTCTCGACCACGGGGGGCGTGGGCGTGAACATCCAGAACGTCAACGTCGGCGCGAGCAGCGTCTCCTTCCGCCGTGTGGACGCCACCGGCGGCGCCAACGGGATCGCGCTGGTCAACACCGGGAACACCGGCGGTGGCTTCAACGTCACCGGCGTGACCGCCCAGGGCGTGGGCTCGGGCGGCACCATCCAGGGGACCACCGGTGGCGACGGGGCGGTGGCGGGCAACGGCGTGTACCTGAGCGGCACGCGCAACGTGAGCCTGGCCTTCATGAACTTCAGCGGGCATGGCAACCACGCCATCCGCGGGCTGGATGTCACCGGGGCCACGCTCGACCGGGTCCGGATCACGGGGACCAACGGGAGCAACGTGAGCGGCGAGGGCGAGGGAAGCGTGTACTTCCACGGCCTGTACGGCGCGGCCTCCATCACCCGCAGCTACATCGAGGGCGGCGTCCTGGACAACGTCCGGGTGGTGAACCTGTCGGGGACGCTGGACCGCCTGGTGATGACCAGCGACACCATCGGGCACAACGGGAACGTCGGCAGCGACGGCGTCTTCCTGCAGGCCGACGGAAGCGCGGTGTTCAAGGTGACGGTGCAGAACAGCCGCTTCACCGGCTCGGTGGGCGACCAGACGCAGATGAGCGTGCGCGGGACGTCGAACGTGGACTTCGTCTACACCGGCAACGTCCTCTCCAACAACCACCCGGCCCGGCTCCCGCAGAACTTCGGGGTGGCGATCTCGTCGGGCGGGAGCGGGGCGGGGTACAGCCCGACGCTCACCTACGCGGTCAACAACAACGTCATCAACGACGCGGGGAGCACCGGCATCTCCATCGGCAAGGGCGGCGTGGGCGCCGGCTCCTTCACCGGGACGGTCAACGGCAACACCATCGGCACCGCCGGGGTGGGGAACTCGGGGTCGGCGCAGGGCTCGGCGATCGTGGTGGACATCGTGGGCGGCGGGAGCCACAACTCCACGATCACCAACAACACCATCCGCCAGTTCACCAACTACGGGATCCTGGCGCAGTCGGGGAACGCGACGGCGGGCGGTGGACAGGGATACCTGACGCTGACCATCCAGGGGAACAACATCGCGGAGCCCTCGCCCGCCTCGGCGTCGGCGCTCTTCCCGACCAGCGGGATCCGCGTGGTGGCCGGCACCAACTCCGGCGACAACCACAAGAACTGCGTGGTCCTGGGCGGCACGCTGGCGGCGCAGAAGAACACGGTGACCGGCACCGGGACCAACGGCGGCCTGGACCTGCGCCTCTTCCAGCGCTTCGTTACGCTCATGGGCGTGCCGGGCTACGCGGGCGCCAACAACGACAACACGGCCATGAACGCCTTCCTCACCGCCCGCAACACGCTGTCGACGGTGAGCGGCACCAACAACACGGCCACCGGGGGCCCCGGGTTCTCGGGCAGCTGCCCCGCCTGAGGAGCCACCTGAAGGAGCGCCGAACGGCGGGCCTGCCCGGGCTCGCCGTTCGGCGCAGCCGCGCGGGAACGGGCGGCATGCAGGTCAGCAGGAACGCAGTCATAGCGCATCCCCCTCACCACCCCACAACGCAGGAGGAGTGATGGCAGAGCCGTTCCTATCGGAGATCCGGATCTTTTCGTTCGACTTCCCACCCAAGGGGTGGGCGTTCTGCAATGGGCAGTTCCTGCCCATCAACCAGAACCAGGCGCTGTTCGCGCTCCTGGGGACCACCTACGGCGGGAACGGTCAGACGACGTTCGCGCTCCCCAACCTGCAGGGGTCGGTGCCCATCCACACGGGGAACGGACACACGCTGGGCGAGAAGGCCGGGAGCAGCGCGGTGACGATCACGCAGCAGACGATGCCGCAGCACCTGCACTTCCTGCAGGCCACGAACACCGCGGGCGCGCTGGCGAATCCCAACAATGCGTTCCTGGCCCGGGTGAACAACATGTACACCAACGCCACCAGCCTGACGACGATGAACCCGGCGTCGGTGAGCAGCGTGGGCGGAAGCCAGCCGCACATCAACATGATGCCCTACCTGGTGCTCAACTTCTGCATCGCCCTGCAAGGTATCTTCCCCTCCCAGAACTGACGGAGCCCCACCCATGGCACAACCCTACGTGGGCGAGATCCGGATGTTCGCCGGAACCTTCGCCCCACTCGGCTGGCTGTTCTGCGACGGCCAACAGCTTCCCATCTCCGAGAACGAGACGCTCTTCCAGCTGATCGGCACCACCTATGGCGGTGACGGGCAGGAGACGTTCAACCTCCCCAACCTGCAGAGCCGCGTCCCGATGCACTTCGGGAACGGACCGGACGGGGTCACCTACCCGCTCGCCCAAGAGGCGGGGGTGGAGTCGGTGACGCTCGCCACCCAGCAGATCCCGCAGCACACGCACCCGCTCGTCGCGTCGACGGCCGACGGGACGGTTCCCAACCCGGGCGGCAACGTGCTGGCACAGACCCCGGCGGGCATCTTCCCGTACTTCGAGGACGTGCCCTCGGCCAACATGGCGGCCGCGGCGATTTCGCCGCAGGGTGGAAGCCAGCCTCACGAGAACTGCCAGCCGTTCCTCTGCATCAACTACATCATCTCGCTGTTCGGGATCTTCCCGAGCCCCACCTGAGGAGCGGACGACTACCATGGCCGATCCATTCGTCGCGGAGATCCGCATCTTCCCGTTCACCTTCCCTCCCAAGGGCTGGGCCTTCTGCAACGGGCAGCTGCTGCCGATCTCCCAGAACACCGCGCTCTTCTCGCTGCTGGGCACCACCTACGGCGGTGACGGAAAGTCCACCTTCGCCCTTCCGGACCTGCAGGGGAGCGCCGCCATGCACCCGGGGCAGGGTTCCGGCCTCAGCCTGCGCGACCTGGGGGAGATCGGGGGAGCGGAGTCGATCACGCTGCTGGTGACCGAGATGCCCTTCCACACGCACACCCTGAAGGCTTCCATCGAGCCCGGCGACAACCGTCTGCCGAGCCCGACCGTGGCGATCTCCGTCTCGACGGGCGCGTTCGCCTATCAGGGCGGCTCTCCGGCGCTGGAGCCCATGGCGCCACAGGCGCTCCCCCCCGCCGGCGGAAGCCTGCCGCACAACAACATGCAGCCGTACCTCACCCTCAACTTCAACATCGCGCTGCAGGGGGTCTTCCCTCCGCGTCCGTAAGCGGTCTGCACGATCCGAAGGTGGGCGGCCCGGGGTACTGGGCCGCCCCCTTTACGCCGCCGTCTGAACAAAATGGCGGAAAGCGAATCGATTCGCTCCGTCCGGTCGATCTTCCCGCCGTCCCATTCCCCGATCCGAGCTTCCGATGGACTTCAGAGCATCCGGTCGCATCTCCCTCCGCCCGATCCAGGACGACGACCGGGAGTTCCTCTTCCGCCTGTACGCGTCCACCCGCGCCGAAGAGCTGGCCGTGGTGGCGTGGAGCGGCGAGCAGAAGGAGGCGTTCCTGCGCCAGCAGTTCGGGGCGCAGCACGCGTACTGGACCGAGCATTACACGGGCGCCACCTTCGACCTGGTGCTGGTGGACGGGGCGCCGGCGGGGCGGCTGTACGTGGACCGGTGGCCGCGCGAGGTCCGCATCGTGGACATCGCGCTGATGCCGGAGCACCGGGGCTCGGGGCTCGGCACCCGTCTGCTGAAGCGCGTCTTCGCCGAAGCGGACGGAGCGGGGAAGCCGGTCAGCATCCACGTGGAGTCGTACAACCCGGCGAAGCGCCTGTATGAGCGGCTGGGCTTCACCGAGGTGGGCGACCATGGCGTCTACCTGCTGATGGAGCGCCCGGTGGGCGGCGTCGCCGCGGCCGTGGCAACGTAACGCAGGCCTATGGTCCCACGAGGTTCTAACGCGGGCCCGCGCTTCCGACTGGAGGCGCGGGCCCGCGTTCTTTCCTGGAGGTGGGCAAAAGGTTCACGGAAGAGGGAGAGGAACGGTGGTCATCGCTTCTCTCCCACTGCTTGGAACTCCCAGTGTTGAGACCTGTGTCGCATCACGCCGTTGCAGCGGTGGAACGAGACGTTACAGATCTCGACGGAGGAATCGAGTGTCCAGTGATGCTAAGTCATTGTCTTCTAGACAATTGACGCGAATCTCCGGTATGGAATGGCGGTTGCCCCGGCTACGCCTCGCGGGGATGCCCGGGTTGTGGCGACCGGGATCAGGGTAAGTTGTGGCATGCATGTCCCGATCTGTGGCATCGACGCCACCATAGGCCGAACGTAGGCGGCGGCTGCGTCAGGACGTTTTCTCGCAAGTACCCGTCGTTGATGGACTTAGGAAAGTCGCAAAAGGTGGTGTTTGTGGTCTGCATCATGCTTTTCCGTGGGTCTGTTCCAAGGCCTCTTTCGTCCCCGGCGCAGCATCGGGCCGGGTTGCCGCCGCGAGCTCTCGCGGGCCGGCTCTCCACCAGACAGCGGGCCCGCTGACCCCTCACGCTCCGGCGTGGGGCGATCACCCCCGCACTGATTCGCTCTTTATCCGTCACCGCTGAAACGTTTCGGCGGTAAGCTGCCGGTCCGGCGCTGGTTGGCGTCGCGCCTGGGCGCAGTGCTTTCCGTCGTATCTTCGGCACCCACTCTCTCGGAGGGATCTCCATGCTCCGTCTCAAGCGCGCCGCTCAGGCCGCGGCCCTGGTTCTCATCGCGGGATGCACCGCGGACGCCGGGAAGGTTCTCGGCCCGTCCGACGGTCCCTCGCGCGTCATCTCGGACGCGGCCCACGCGGGCACCGTTCCGGGCTTCTACTTCCTCCCCCCGATGGTCCCCCAGCCGTCGTACTCGGGGACCTTCGACGCGGGCCTCACCCCGCGGGTGGAGATCTGCGAGCTCTCCGGCGCCGCGTGCGTGACGACGATCGCCACCTTCACCTTCGGTACGGGGTCGTCCAACGTACGGCTCAACGCGGCGGACCAGCAGTACCACGTCAACTGGCACGCGAAGGACTACGACCTGAACGCGGCCAAGATGTACCGCATCAGCGTCTACCAGGGGACGTTGCGCCTGGGCTACGCGGACGTCGACGTGGTGGGCTCGGGGAAGGACCTGAAGAACGTGGACACGCAGCAGTTCATCCCCCTGCAGGACAACCGGACGCTGCCGATCAAGTTCCGCGTCGAGACGGGGATCGTGCGGGAAGTCCTGGTCACCCCGGCCACGGCCGAGGTGAACGTGGGCGGGACGCAGCAGTTCACGGCCACGCTGATCGACCTGCACGGCAACACCGTCACCGGGCCGGCGGTCGCCTGGAGCAGCTCGGCCGCGGCGGTGGCGACGGTGAACGGGACGGGGCTGGCCACGGGCGTCTCGCCGGGGACGGCGACGATCACGGCGAGCATCGGCTACGCCTCCGGCTCGGCGACGCTGACGGTGGTGCAGCCGAACCTGCCGCCGGTGGCGAACCCCGACACCTTCCAGGCGATCGGGAACGTGACGGTGCCGGTGGCCGCGCCGGGCGTCCTGGCCAACGACACCGACCCGGACGGCGACGCGCTGGGCGTGGTGCCCGACACGGTGGCCACGGCGAACGGCGGGACGGCGACCCTGAGCGCGGACGGGAGCTTCACCTACCTGAGCGCGGCGGGCTTCACCGGGACGGACAGCTTCGAGTACCAGGTGACGGACGGGATCGAGACCGCCACGGGGACGGTGACGATCGGGGTCGCGACGCGGGTGTGGTACGTGAGCAACGCGGGCGCGGCGCCGGGCGACGGGCGCGACGCCTCGCCCTTCGTGGCGCTGAAGTCGGCCGAGGCGGCGTCGGCGGCGGGGGAGACCATCTTTCTCCTGGCCGGCAACGGGAGCACGACGGGGTATGACGAGGGGATCGTCCTGAAGAGCGGGCAGTCGCTGACGGGGCAGGGGATCGCCGCGGACGTGACCGTGACGCTGAACGGGCAGCAGGTGGTGCTGCTGGACGCCGGAAGCGCGCCGACGGTCACGCGCACGGACGCGGGGACGACGGTGCAGCTGGCCACCGGCAACACGGTGCAGGGGCTGCACGTGGCATCGTCCAACGGCGCCGGGATCGCGGGGAGCGGGTTCGGGACCTTTGCGGCGTCGGCGGTGAGCGTGGGCGTGCTGGGTGGCCCCGCGCTGGAGCTGCAGAACGGCACCGTGGCGGCCTCGCTGGGGAGCGTGTCATCGTCCAACAGCGCGGGCGCGGGGCTGAGCCTCGTCGGCGTCTCGGGGAGCTTCTCGGCGACGGGCGGGGCGATCAATGGCGCGACGGGCGCGGGCGTGGCGATCAGCGGCGGGAACGCGGCGATCGACTACGCGGGCTCGATCAGCGGGAGCGGCGCGGGCGCGGCCGTCATCACCGGGCGCACGGGCGGCGCGGTGGTCCTCTCCGGGGCGATCAGCGACACGGGGATCGGGATCGTGGTGCAGAACAACACCGGCGGGACCATCTCCTTCACCGGGTCGTCCAAGTCGCTCAGCACGGGCGCGTCGAACGGCGTGACGCTGGCGAACAACCCGGGCGCGGCGGTGGTCTTCGGCGGCGGCGGGCTGGGCATCGCCACCACGACGGGGACGGGCTTCAGCGCCACGGGCGGCGGGACGGTGACGGTGACGGGGGCGAACAACACCGTGTCGGCGGCGGGCGGCCGTGCCGTGAGCGTGGCGAACACCACCATCGGCGCCAGCGGCCTCACCTTCCGGAGCATCTCGGCAAACGGCGGCGCCAACGGCATCGTGCTGGTGAACACCGGCGCGCTGAACGGCCTGCAGGTAACCGGCGACGGCGCCACGGCCGGCTCGGGCGGGACGATCCAGAACATGAGCGGGGCAGACGGCTCCACCGCCGGGATCGGGGTCTACCTGTCGGGTGCGCGGAACGTGTCGCTCTCGCACATGCAGCTGAACGACTTCCAGAACTTCGCCATCCGCGGAGTGCAGGTGGCGGGCTTCTCGATGGAGGGCACGGTGGTGAGCGGGAGCAGCGGGAGCAGCGCGGCCCTCAACGAGGCGGCCGTGGCGTTCGATGAGCTGACCGGCTCGGCTTCGATCGTCGGCTCCACCGTGAGCGGGGGAGTGGGCGACAACTTCCGCGTGGTGAACACCGGTGGAGTGCTGGACCGGATCACCTTCGTGGGCACCACCATCGGGCTCAACGGGGCGGCCGACGGCGACGACGGCCTGGAGCTGGTGGCGAGCGGCGCGGCGGTGCTGAACGCCACCGTTCAGAACGGCACCTTCACCGGCGCGCGGGGCGACCTGCTCCAGCTGTCGCTGCAGAACACCGCCTCCTCCGACCTGGTGGTCTCGGGGAGCACGTTCCACAACGCGCACCCCGGCACGCTGGCGGGCTCCGGCGGCGTCACCCTGGCCAGCATCGGCACGGGGAGCCCCACCCTCACCTACGCGATCACCGGCAGCTCCTTCCGCGGCGCGCTGGGCAACGCGCTCACGGTGGCCAGGGGCGCGGGGACGGGGAGCTTCAGCGGCACGATCTCGGGCAACGTGATCGGCGCCTCGGGCGTCGCCAACTCCGGCTCGGCGCAGGGATCGGGGATCTCGCTGGAGCTGGTGGGCGGCGGCTCGCACACGTCGAGCGTGACCAACAACCAGATCTTCCAGTTCACCAACTTCGGGGTGCGCGCGCAGGGCGGGAACACGAGCCTCGGCGGCCAGGGGAAGCTGAGCCTGGTGATCCAGGGGAACCAGATCTCGCAGCCCTCCGACAACGCGGCCGCGGGCCTCTTCCCGACCAACGGGATCCGGGTGCAGTCCGGAGTCGTGTCGGGGGACAACACCGTGGTGTGCGCCACCATCGGCGGCGCGGGCTCGCTCGCCAACTCCATCTCGGGCAGCGGCGCCAACGGCGGCACCGACGTGCGCCTCTTCGAGCGGTTCCTGACCACGATGGCGCTTCCGGGCTACGCCGGCGCTCCCGCCGACAACGCCGCGGCCTCGGCCTTCGTGCAGGGGAACAACGCGGGTGCCAGCGTGCTCGCCACCAACAACGTGGCCGCGGGCGGCCCCGGCTTCGTGGGCAGCTGCCCGTGAACCTGCCATCAAGGCGTGATGGTGGCCCTGGTGGATGAATGAACCGAGCCGGGCGGCGCACCATGCGCCGCCCGGCTCTTTGCACTCCTCTGTCCGATCGGCCTCTCGATCGCGATTCCGCGCGAGAGGTGGCGGGTCAGCGGCTCAGCAGGGGTTGTCGGTGGGCTGGAGGCTGTTGCCGCCCAGGGCGCCGCGGCCCAGCTTCCACTCCCAGGCGGAGGCCTGGCTGGGGACGAACGACTGGCTGATGATGGCTCCGGAGCCGCCGTTGCCGGCGTTGCGCCTCTCGCCGCCGCCCAGCGGCTCGGCCACCAGCTGCGTCGACGGGGTGGCGGCGCTGAATCGCATGCATCCGCTCTGGCCGGCCTGCAGGCGCAGCGACGAGCCGCCGCGCGCGGTGATGCGCATCTGGTCGGTGGTGCCGTTCTCCACGCGCACGGTGATGCGGTTGGCCGCGGACGCCTCGTTCGGCATCTCCTGGGTGTTGCCGCCGGCGCCGCCCGAGGCGCAGCCGGCGAGAAGCGCCACGAGTGCGGCGAGCGGAAGTCTGGTCATGCGGTCTCCGTGGATCAGGGTGGGGCGGATGGGGATGCCGGAACGGGTGGGTACCGCGGAACGACCCGCGGGAGCGCGCGGCCGACGGCCTGGCCGCGCGCGCCCGCTGCGTCTACGAGGCGCGCGTCAGGAGAAGACGGCCTCGTAGCGCGATCCCTCGGCGTCGTTGCCGATGGGGACCAGGAACAGCTCGAAGGGCTCCATGGCGGCGTTCTCCACGCGGTACATCCGCTGGGGGATGCGCGCGTCGGCGGGGCCGTGGAAGAGCAGGGTGAAGGGCTGGCGCGGGCGCCCCTTCGCGGTCTCGTCGCCCCAGGCCTTCACGGACGTCAGCCGGGCCACCATCTCCCACTTCTCGTCCACGATCACGCGGAAAGGCTCGCCGACGCGCGGCGTAAAGGTATCGATTGTGAATGTTTCGAGCATCTCTCGGGTCTCGGTCGGGGAGGGGGATGAATAGAGCGTCGGGCGGGAAAAGGCGGCGCGCCTCGGATGGTCTTGTAAAGATATCACCCGGGCCCGAGCTCCTCCACCCGGATCCAATTGGCGGACAAGATCTCCGGGACCGCGCACATCGGCGGCATCTACAGGGGGTTACCTCCAAGTCAGCCCAGAGATCAGGAGTAGAGCTTGTGTTCTTACATGCGGAATCTTAGCTGCCCAGGATGCCTTCGATACCCGTGATCAGTGCCTTCAGGCTAGGGGAGCCAGGCTCAATTAGGTCAAGATGCGGCGTAATCCTCTCTCCCCATTCGTGTTTGTCTGAGCCGTCACACTCGTCTGGCTTCTTTCCGACACATTCAGCAAGCTTCTCCCAAGCCCCGACGACAGAATCTGCCGGGATATTGGCAATCTTAGCGATTCTGGCGGTCGGATAAGCCTCCCGTACGGCTTGGGGATCAGCAATAAACCATGACTCCGTTTCTTCAACGGCGATCCTAAAGAGAACGCACTTCGGACGGGACGGCAAAGCCTCATACATCGCCAGCAAGCGTTGCTTCAGCTCTTTACAGTCCTCTTCATCGGAATCGACCACTACAACTACACAGTAATCTGCTCCGAGGCTCTTCCCGTACCCGCGAAGTTTGGCCGGCAGCTGGTCAAGTAAACCTCGATGGCGCAATTCGGGTACGGCAAGCGGGTTGCCTGGTAGGTTCCCTTTTCCGCGATGTGGATGGATTCTGAAGTCGATACCATCCAGCAGCGCAAATCTGTTTTCGAGAATCCACTTGATTGTTGGGACGTCGGCGCCGCCCTCTACTAATACTTCGAGAAACATCACGGATTCCCTCGACCGAAGTGGTTGCTATACCACAAGCTTCCGAGCGGGACGCCTTCCGCGAATAGCTCCTTCACGGTAGCAATATCCGCAGATCGCATCGTGGTGGTGAAACCCGCCGTATCCTTTTGTAGAATCCACACCTCCGCGGGAGTAAGTGCGTCAACGAAGTAAGGGGAATGCGTGGTTACCACGATCTGCGGGCCTCTAGCCTGATTTGCATAGGCTTTCATCTCGGCCGCCAATGGTTCCAGCAACTGGTGGTGCAGCCCATTCTCAGGTTCTTCGATTCCGATCAAAGGAGCGGGCTCGGGGTCCTCCAGAAGCAGGAGGTAAGCGAACATCTTTAGCGTCCCATCAGACATGTCCTGCGCGTAAAACGGGTCTTCAAACCCTCGGTCGTTAAACTGGAGGAGCAAGCGGCCATCCTTTTGTCGTTCATGCGAGATGCTTTGAACGCCAGGAATCTTTTTCCCGACTCGTTCGAGAACATCTCTGAACCGCTTGGGATGTTGACGCTCTAAGAACTGCACGTAATTGGCTAGGTTGTCACCCTGCCGATTGAGGTGCTTCTGAGCTCCTGTCATTGGCAAGCCACGAGCGAGCTCCGGCACGAAATAAGAGAGATACCACCCTTCCAGAAACTCGCGGAACGCAACGATCCGCGGATGGTCGGCAAGATTTCCGTACGTCGTGATTCCGAGCCTACGCGGGTCTTCGAGCTGCACACTGACTCGCGCGCTGACTTCTCCCTCATCTGTTGCGTTACCCGCCCACGCAACACCGCTCCCGTGTTTCACCTCCAAGAAATTGAATGGCTTACCTGAAGTAGCCCCTTTTCGTCTCTGCCGAAGCCGCTCGTACGATACGGCCGGTCTATGATCAGCATCTAAATCAATTTCAAGCGAGTAGCTGATAGGGCGCTCCTTCGTTTCCTGTCGATAGTAGATTTCGAAACGAATGGGTTCTTGCTGGCCTCGGGTGCGCAAACGTTCGAACCCCCCGCGGTGCGGTCGATCACAAGCTTCCTCGACACCCAGAATCAAACAGTCGCCGATGAAGCCAAAGGCATCCATGAGTGTGGATTTTCCGCTTCCGTTTGGCCCTATGATGGCCATCATCTTAGGAAGCGGAACTCCGCGTTGATGCTCGAATGTTTTTCCTAGGGTTACGTCCCTAAGGCTGCGGAAGTTCTGGATCCGGATACCTTCAATGCGCGCCATTGGACCGTGAGGGAGCGAGGAGTAGGTGGGGTTACCGAAGCATCACCTGCCCTGGAAGCTTGCCGGGCGCTTCTCCAAGAAGGCGGCGACGCCTTCGCGCTTGTCGTCGCTGGTGAAGCAGGTGACGAAGAGCTCGGTCTCGTAGGCGAGGCCGGCGGTCAGGGGCATCTCGGCGGCGGCGCGGACGGCGCTCTTGGCCATGCGCAGCGCAACGGGCGACTTCGATGCCATCGCGCGGGCGAAGTCCATCGTCTTCCCGCGCAGGTCGGCGGCGGGGTGGACGACGTCGACCAGGCCGATGCGGAGCGCTTCGGCGGCGTCGATGATCTCGCCGGAGAGGACCAGGCGCATGGCCTGCCCCATCCCCACGACGCGCGGGAGGCGCTGCGTCCCGCCGCCGCCGGGGATGATCCCCAGGTTGATCTCCGGCTGCCCCAGCTTCGCCGTGTCGGCGGCCACGCGGACGTCGCAGGCCAGCGCCAGCTCGCACCCGCCGCCCAGGCAGAAGCCGTTGATCATGGCGATCACGGGCTTGGGATACGCGGCGATCTCGTCGAAGACGCGGCGGCCGGTCATCGTCGCCCGCTGCTCCAGCGGCGTCCGCTCCGCGAACTCGCCGATGTCGGCGCCGGCCACGAACGCCTTCTCCCCCGCGCCGGTGACCACCAGGACGCGCACCGACTCGTCGTCGCGCAGGGCGTCCAGCGCGGCGACCAGGTCGGCGCGCACCTGCGAGCTGAGGGCGTTGCGCTTCTCCGGGCGGTTGATGGTCACCACGGCGACGGCGCCGTCGCGCTCGATCTCCAGCGTCTCGTAGGCGGCGCTCACTTGCCCTCCCAGTCGTAGAATCCTTCTCCGCTCTTCTTCCCCAGCTTCCCCTCGGCCACCATGCGCTTGAGGATCTCGGGGGGGCGGTACTGCTCGCCGCCCAGCTCGCGGTGCAGGTACTCGGCGATCCCCAGGCGCACGTCCAGGCCCACGACGTCGGTGAGCTTGAGGGGGCCCATGGGGTGATTGTAGCCCAGCTCCATCGCGCGGTCGATGTCCTGCGGGCTGGCGACGCCCTGCTCCACCATCCGCATGGCCTCCAGCCCCAGGATCACGCCCAGGCGGGAGGAGGCGAAGCCGGGGGTGTCGGTGACGACGATGGGCTCCTTGCCGATGGCGCGGGCGTACTCCAGCGACCGCTCCAGCGTCTCCTCGGAAGTCCGCCCGCCGCGCACCACCTCCAGCAGCTTCATGATGTGCACGGGGTTGAAGAAGTGCAGCCCGATCACCCGCTCGGGCGCCCCCGTGGCCTCGGCGATGCGCGTGACGCTCAGCGAAGAGGTGTTGCTGGCCAGGATCGCCGTCGATTGCGCGGCGGCGAACGCCTCGGAGAAGAGGGCGCGCTTGATCTCCATCTTCTCGGGGACGGCCTCGATCATCAGCCAGGCGTCCCGCACGGCGTCGGCGACGCTGGAGGCGGCGCCGCCGGGTCGGAAGCGGGCGCGGGCGGCGGAGGCGGCCTCGGGGGTCAGCTTTCCGCGCTCGACGCCCTTGTCCAGGTTGTCGCCGATCTTGGCCAGGGCGCGCTCCACGGCGCCGGGCTGGGGGTCGAAGAGGACCACGTCGTAGCCGGCCATCGCGCTCACCTGCGCGATCCCGTGCCCCATCGTCCCCGCGCCGATCACGGCGACCGTCCCGCTGCGTTCGTCCGTCAAGCGTCCAGCTCCGTCCTGGGAACCCGATCGATGTGCATCGGGGGATGAAGATTCGCGAGCGCGGTGATATTCGTCGGCGGAGGGCGGCGGCGCAACGGGTGGTGGATCTTCGAGCTTGATCTACGGCTCTCGAACCACCGATCCAGGGGGATGATCGGCGCCTCCGGGAAAATCCTCGATGACGATCCCTCCAATGGTTCGATGCTGTACTCTGAGCTTGCGCGGGTGTCGAACTGTCTTTTGCGGCACTTCATCCACTGCGGAGGAGTCCATGCTACTCAGGGACATCGTCCCCCTTGCATTTCTTGCCTTGATTGTGACAGCGGGCTGCCACGAGGAGAACGACGGCCAGGCGCGGATCGCGTCCCAGGTGTCGGAGAAGACCGGTTCCCCCGCTCGTAATCCTTACAGGGATGGCTTCGGCGAGAGCCAGGGTCCCGTCGAGAGCACCGATACCCTCTACAGGACGGGGATCTTGCAGTACCGCCTGGGCCCTGACAACACCTTCGGCCTGTACATCTGCACCGCGCGCACCGCCGAGGCGGGACGCTGCGAGAGCCTGGGTACCGTCAGGAACCACACCAAGGTCTACTGCGACCACAAGGTACGGGGCCCGATCGCTTCGGCAGACCCGATGACGACGGATGTTTTGATCGGCGGAGCGATGGACCAGCAGGTGATGGTCGAGGCCGTCGTCGAGTCCCACACCGGCGACGAAGGCCGTACCGTTCAGCGGATCCTGATCACGGGAGGAGAGGATTGCGGACCGCAACGCATCCAGCAAGTCACCTTCCACGACATTCCCCTGGCTGCCGCGCGGAGCGACGCGGTCCGGCTCTTCCGGGACAAGGGCTATGTTCTCCTCGAGGATGATCCCGATCTGCCCGTCTTCGACGCTCCAGATGGCGGCGTCGTCGCCGCGTATATCGTAGACCGCAAGCTCCAGGCGGTCGAAGTGATCTATGACTTCGACGAGTGCTCCGTCACTGACGGGATGGCGAAGATCGCTCAGGAGATTTCGCTCGAGTACGGACCTCCGACGTCTTTCAGTCCAATGGGTCTGGACTCAGCGCGCTGGATCTGGGAAACGGACTCGGGGACGCAGCTCGTGGCTCGGTACCAGGTGTGGGACAACGGTCCCGACGGATTTGCGGTCAGGGCCCGACTCGTGTACAGCACCGCGGCGGGCCGGGCGGGAATGCAACGGGAGAATCCTGGACCAGAGGATATCTACCGTACGGACAACTATCGGGGGCCTCGAAAGGTGCCCTTCGAGTGCAGGTGACGACAGCCGGGCAGAGGTCGACGACACGACACGAATGTCCGGGTCCTGGAAAGCTCGTCCAGCCATGCGCGTGGTAGGGTCCCGGAGGTACCACCAGCGGATTGTTCATTCGCCCGCCAGCGCCGCCCGGAAGGCGTCGAGGGTGGGATCGATCTCCTCGGCGCGCGACGGCTGATCCAGCAGGCGCTGGAGGTCGGGGGGGATGGGGATCTCGCGGCCGATGAGGGGCTCCACGATGCCCTCGAACTTGGCGGGGTGGGCGGTGGAGACCAGGATCCAGTCCGCGCCGCCGATCCGCTCGCGCGCGGCGACGGCGGTGGCGGTGTGCGGGTCCCACACCTCGCCCCACGACTCCACGCCCTCGCGGATCACGCGGCGGATCTCGTCATCGTCCACCCGCTCGGCGCGGAGGGCGCCGCGGCAGGGGTCCTCGCCGCCGAAGAGGTGGAGGACGCGCTCCATGTTGCTGGGATGGCCTACGTCCATCGCCGTGGCGAGGGTGGCGACGGTGGGCCGGGGCGCCCAGGCATCTCCCCCGGCGAAGGCGGTGACGGCGCGGTTGGCGTTGGTGGCGAGCACCACCTCGCGGATCGGCATCCCCACGCGCCGCGCCCACATCGCCGCCATCGCGTTGCCGAGGTTTCCCGTGGGGACGATGAAGCCGGGCTCGACGCCGTGGCGGCGGTGGTATTCGCGCGCGGCCCAGGCGTAGTAGGCCATCTGCGGGAGGAGGCGGCCCACGTTGATGCTGTTGGCGGAGGAGAGGCGGCGGGCGGCGCGGATCTCCGGATCGGCCATGGCGGCCTTCACCACGCGCTGGCAGGCGTCGAAGTCGCCGCGGACGGCGAAGGCGCGCACGTTGCCGCCCCAGGCGGTGAGCTGCTTCTCCTGGCGCGGCGACACCATCCCGGCGGGATACAGCACGGCGACCTCCACGCCCGGCCGCCCGTGGAACGCCGCCGCCACCGCGCCGCCCGTGTCGCCGGAGGTGGCGACCAGGATGGTGAGCGGGCGCGGGTCGTCGCTGGCGGCGCGGGAGAGGACGGCGGCCAGGAAGCGCGCGCCGACGTCCTTGAACGCGGCGGTGGGGCCGTGGAAGAGCTCCAGCACGGCGGTGCGGTCGCGCAGCTCCTTGAGCGGCACGGGAAAGGTGAACGCCTCGCGGCAGATCTCCCCCAGCGCCCCCTCCAGCCGGTCCCCCGCGAAGAACGGCGCCAGCAGCCGCTCCGCCACCTCCGCGAGCGAATCCGCCCCGTCGAGGTCGCCCGGCGCGAGCGAGGGGAAGGCGTCCGGCACGTAGAGCCCGCCATCCGGCGCCAGCCCCCGCTCCACCGCCTCCGAAAGCGTGGCCGGCGCTCCGCCGCCCCGCGTGCTGATGTATCTCATCTTCAACCGACTCGAAGGCTGGTGATCATCCAGAAGCTCAATCACCCCAGGCAGTTAAGCAGTCATCCTGAGGCCCGGCCGCTCCGCCGCGCTGAAGTGCACCGATCGACGGCAGGGCCGTAGGAGCCAGCCGGGGCACGAGCGAGGCCCGCCGCGGAAGCCGCACCGCCGCCGCGTCCGCGATCGCCGCGCTCCCGGCTGGCGCTGGATCATGCCTCGGCGCTTGGGGGCCGCGGCTTTCTCGTCGTTGCCGCGCCCAAGCCTCGCGTTTCGCGGAGTAGATCCTACGGCCCCGCCGTCTTCCTGGCGATGGACGGGTCCGTGCGGCCGGGCCTCAGGATGACTGCTTAACTGCAAATGCACGAAACATTTGCGAGCGAGGCTCCCTCCTGCCCCACGATCGTTGCGGCATGAGCGGCTGATTGCTGGACTCAAGAGCCCGTCCCCCCCGGGGTTTTTGGGGGAGGGACAGGCGCCGCCAGGCGCCAGGGTGGGGGGCCACCGCGGCCGGCGTCACGCGACCGACTCCAGCCGCGCCCCCTCTCCCCCCACCGGGCACGTCCATCCCTCCGACGCGATCCCGCGGCTGGCGAACGCGGTGATCATCGCGTCCCTGATCCCCATCGCACTCTCGTCGCCGTCGCACCAGGCGAAGATGCTGGGGCCGCCGCCGGAGATGGAGCAGCCGAGGGCGCCGCTCCGCATCGCGCTCTCCTGGACGTCGGCGAAGCCGGGGATCAGGGGGGCGCGGTGGCGCTCGACCACCTCGTCGCGGAGGCTGCGGGCGATGAGCGGCAGGTCGCCGGTGAAGCAGCCGGCGACGACGCCCGCGAGGTTGGCGGTCTGGTGGATGAAGTCGCGCATCGGCACGGCGGGGGGGAGCACGGCGCGGGCCTCGCGCGTGTCCAGGCGCTGGCGCGGGAGCACCAGGACGCAGCGGAGCGACGGCGGGGCGGGGAGGCGCACCACGTCCGGCGGGTCGGCGGAGCGGACCAGGACCAGGCCGCCGAAGAGCGAGGGCGCCACGTTGTCGCCGTGCACCGCGCCGCTGGCGATCGCCTCGCCGATCAGCGCGTACGGGAAGAGCGCGTCGAGATCGATCGGCGTCGGCAGGAGCGCGTTGGCGGCGACCACGGCGGCGACGGCGGAGGCGGCCGATCCCCCGATCCCCGAGCCGAGGGGGATCCCCTTCTCGATGGAGATCTCCAGCCCCAGCTCCGGCGCGTGGTCGGCCAGCAGCGCCAGGACGGCGGCGCCGGCGGTGTTGGCGGCGGGATCGTCCGGGAGCGGGCCGGCGACACCGCTCACGGCGCCCATCACGACGCCGGGGGAGGGGCGGCGGACGGCGGTGACGCGGTCGCCGGGGCCGGCGATGGGGTGGCCCAGGAGGTCGAACCCCACGGCCAGGTTGGACACGCTGGCGGGGGCGAAGGCGACGGCGCGGGACGGGCGGGTCACGGCGTGGCTCCCAGGAAGCTGGCGAGGCGGAGGAGGTCGGCGAAGACGCCGCCGGCGGTCACTTCCGGGCCCGCGCCCGGGCCCTGCACCACCAGCGGGTTGGGCGTGTACCGGCGCGTGGAGAAGCGCACCAGGTTGTCCGTCCCGCTCAGCGAGGCGAACGGGTGCGACAGGGGGACGCCGCGCAGCTTGACGCTCGCCCGCCCATCCGCCTCCACCATCCCGACGAAGCGCAGCCGCTCGCCGCGCGCGTCCGCCTCGCGCCACATCCGGGCCATCGCCTCGTCGTGGGCGGCCAGGCCGCGGAGGAAGTCGTCGGGGCTCCCCTCGTGGAGCCCGGCGGGGACCAGCCCCTCCAGCTCCACGTCCTCCATCTCGATGCGCACCCCCATCTCCCGCGCCAGGATCACCACCTTGCGCGCCACGTCCACGCCGGAGAGGTCGTCGCGCGGGTCCGGCTCGGTGAAGCCGCGGGAGCGCGCCTCGGCCACCAGCTCCGAGAAGGGGCGCACGCCGTCGAAGGCATTGAAGAGGTAGGAGAGCGTCCCCGAGAGCACCCCCTCGATGCGGTGCACGTCGTCGCCCGTGGCCACCAGGTCGCGGAGCGTCTGGATGATGGGGAGCCCCGCGCCCACCGTGGTCTCGTACAGGTAGTGCGCGCCCGGTCCGGCGCCCGCGGCGCGCAGCTCGTCGTAGTAGGCGATGTCCAGCGTGTTGGCGCGCTTGCTGGGGGTGACCACGTGGATCCCCCGCCGCAGCCACTCGCCGTAGCGCCGCGCCAGGGCCTCGTCCCCCGAGCAGTCCACGATCACCGTGTGCGGGAGATGGTCGGTCTGCACGTGGTCCAGGAAGGCGTCGACGTCGAAGGGGCCCGCGCCGGCCAGGTCGCCGCGCCAGCGCTCCAGCGGGAGGCGGCGCGGATCCAGGAGCATCTTCCCGCGGGTGGCGATGGCGCGGATGCGCAGGTCCACCCCCCGCTCCGCGCGGATGCGGTCCGCGCGCGCCGCCAGCTGGTCCAGGAGCGCCGCGCCGACGACGCCGGCGCCGATGACGCCCACGGAGAGCGTCTGGCGCGAGAGGTAGAGCCCCGCGTGAACGGCGCGGAGGGCGCGCTCGGCATCCACCCCGTTGACCACGACGGAGATGTTGCGCTCCGACGAGCCCTGGGCGATCGCGCGGATGTTGATCCCCGCCTTTCCCAGCGCGCCGAAGAAGCGCGCGGCCACGCCGGGGTGCCCCGCCATCCCGTCGCCCACGGCGGCCAGGATGCAGCAGCCGGGGTCGATCTCCAGCGTCTGGATCTGCCCGTGGTGGCGCTCGGCGAAGAACGCCTCCTCCAGCGCCCCCCGCGCCCGCTCGGCGGACCGGGCCGGGACGGCCAGGCAGATGGAGTGCTGGGAGCTCCCCTGCGACACCATCAGCGCCGCCACGCCGGCCTCGCGGAGCGCGCCGAAGAGGCGGTGCGTGAAGCCGGGGACGTCGCGCATCCCCACCCCTTCCAGGTTCACCAGCGCCACGTCCTCCACCGCCGAGATCCCCTTGACCATGCGGACGGAGGCGCCCTCGGGGTCGATGCGCGTGCCCGGCGCGGCGGGACGGAAGGTGTTGCGGATGTAGATGGGGATGGACCGCTCCACCGCCGGCCCCATGGTGGCGGGATGGACGACGCGGGCGCCGAAGTGGGCCAGCTCCATGGCCTCGCGGTACGAGAGGTTGTCCAGCACCAGCGCGTCGGGGACCAGCCGCGGGTTGGCGCTCATCACGCCGTCCACGTCGGTCCAGATGTGGATCTCGTCCGCCTCCAGCAGCGCGCCGAAGATGGAGGCGGAGAAGTCGCTCCCGTTGCGGCCCAGGGTGGTGGGGACGCCCGCGGCGGTGGAGGCCACGAAGCCGGTGATCACCAGCGCGCGCGGCAGCTCGCCGTTGGCCTCGCGCCACAGCTGCAGCCGCCGGCGCGAGGCGCCCCAGTCCACCAGCGCGGTGCCGTCCCCCGGCTCGGCGACCACGATCTCGCGGGCGTCCATCCAGCCGGCGGATGCGCCCCGGCAGGCCAGGTGCGCGGCCAGGAGGCGGGCGGACCACACCTCGCCCAGGCCGGCGACCATGTCGGCGGCGCCGCGGGGGGCGTGGCGAAGGATGGCGGCGGCGCGCAGCACGTCGTCCACGTCGGCCAGGTCGCGCTCCAGGGCGGCGCGCACCTCGTCTCCCTCCGGGCCCGGGAGGAGCTCGCCGATGGTGGCGAGGTGGCGCTCGCGGAGGGCGATGACCTCGTTCTGGTACGCGGGATCGCGCCGCCCCGCAAGCTCCACGGCGCGCACCAGCGCGTCGGTGACGCCGCTCATGGCCGAGACGACCACGGCCGCGTGCGCCTCGGGCCGGCCGAGGACGATGTCGCCCACGGCGCGGTACCGCTCGGCGCCGGCGACGCTGGTACCGCCGAACTTGTGGACCACCAGCTGGTGCGGGGGCATGGGGCTCTCTTGGAGATTTTCGGTGGGGCGCCGCCGGCGCGCTCGACCGGCGGACACAAAAAAAGCGGCCCGTGATTGCTCAAGGGCCGCTCCGCGTTCCGCCGGTGACCGCGCCTCCGCTATCGGCGCGATTGTTTCCGGCCGCGGCCCGTGTCACGGGTCGAGGCGGTAGTGGTAGTGGTGGTCACGGGACAGGTCGCGTTGCTCATGGTCGGAGGGTAACGGTGCGGCGGTGCGGGTGTCAAGGCTGGTGGCGGTGGGGCGGGGAATTGGCCGGGCGTGGACGGGCCTGCGCGGCGAGCTTTCGCGAGTGTGGCCGGAGTGGTGTTATCCGACGTAAATTGTCCAATGGTCCGGCCTCCGCGGCCGGACAGCGGCGGGCGACCGCGTCCGCCTCGCTCCTTCACCCCATCTCCCGGAGGCCCCCATGCGCAAGCTGACGCTGGATCTCGAGCACCTGGCCGTGGAGTCGTTCACCACCGCGACGGACGACGTGCGGTGGGGAACCGTGCGCGCCGCGTCGGAGGAGGAGACCAAGGTGGTGGAGCCGGCGACGGACGAGGAGGTGGGGCTTGTGAGCTGGTTCAGCTGCCAGACAAACTGCAATCAGAAGACCTGCGAGGGCACCTGCGGCCGCACCTGCGCCACCTGCTTCGACCCCACCTGCGACTCTTGCTACATCACCCGCTGCCGCGACAACTGCGCCTGATCCGCGGCGGTGGAGTGGGGGAAAGGAAAGCGGCCCGTGATCGCTCACGGGCCGCTTCCGCGTTTCATAGATGGATTGTCCCATGGTGCACAGCGGGCATGCATTAGCGCCCTTCCTTTCAACCCTCTTACACCAAAGCGAGGTATAATCCCACAATATGTTGCATATCAGGGCTGATGTACCCCTACATCTTGACGAGCACAACCGGGCCACTTTAAATTACGGTGTATCTTCGGATTTGAGTTTAAGTTCGCAGTTTACATCGTGAGGATGAGATGGCGAGAACACATGTGGATCATCGCGACATTGTTCGCTTCGCTCAGGAGAAGGTCAACCTTCCGCAGGAGAAAGCGAGCGAGTTTCGAGCTCAAGCTCGTCGTTTGCGAGAGAAGTTAGATGGTTACCTCAGTGACCACCCCGACTTTACGCTACGCAAAATTCTCTTGTCCGGAAGCTTGGCTAAAGGAACATCGCTCCGATCGCTGAACGATATCGACATGGCGGCTTATATCAGCGGTGCAAACGCGCCGCACGAGATCACGGCGTTGCTCAACTATCTCGCGGAGAGACTTCGGAAAGCGTTCCCCAACTTCAAGCCTGACCAGGTTCAGCCACAAACTTATAGTGTGACTGTATCGTTCCGGGGGACGGGCCTTGACGTTGATGTTGTCCCCATCCTCTACAACGAGGACCCGGAATGGCGCGGCAACCTCGTGAGCCAAGATGACGGCTCGTTCCTAGAGACCAGCATTCCTCTGCATCTGGATTTTACAACCAGACGCAAGAAGGCTCAGGAAACTCATTTCGCCCAAGTCGTTCGGCTCGCGAAATTCTGGGCTCGTAACGCGAAGCAAGAGCGAGATGGTTTTCGTTTCAAGTCGTTCATGATTGAGATGATCCTCTCACATCTTGCCGACCAGAAGGTAGATTTCTCGGATTATCCGGAGGCGCTTCAAGCGTTTTTCACGTACATCGCGCAAAGTAACATGCGCAAGCCGATCGTCTTTGACGATTACTATAAGCTTTCAGCGATTCCTTCATACTCAAACCCTGTTCAGATAATCGATCCTGTGAACCCGACGAACAATGTGAGTCGTCTTTACACGAATGCAAACGCTGACGCAATCGTAGACGCGGCACTGGATGCAGGCGACGCAATCGATGCGGCTCTCGCAGCGCCAACAAAGCAAGAGACCGTGTACTTTTGGCAGAAGGTTTTCGGACCTTCCTTCCAAAGCTGAGGGTGAGATGAGCTACAGCTACACCGCGTCAGGCAGCGAGACCTTCACGGCCACGCATGCAAAGCACATCGCGTCGAGGGTGGCGACAGATCTCAAGCGTGTTCAGCGCTTCTACGGCAGCCCTACAGATGCTTGGATCGATAGTTATGAATTGGAGATGATCCAGTACCTCAAGGCAGGTTATCTGCTGGAGGTCACTTACGGGTTTAAGCGCGAGGGGCAGTGGGTTGAGCCTTCCTTGCGGTACACGGCTCGGGAACTTGGAGAAGGCGCCGTGGATGACGACCCCGGGCGTGTAAGGCCGGGGGCCAATGTTAACGGCGCGAGTTTCACAAGCTATCTCGTGAGAAATGCGGCTTGGAATAGTCTCACGAACGAGGCGCGAGCGGCGTTTCAACGAAATCTTCCATTTGAGCGTGCAGACGCTGCGGCGCCAACGATCAATGGATACTTGGTTGATGATAGAACGTATTCGGCCGGGGGAAGATCGCTGAGCCGTAGCAGTGTGAGAGGTGGGCAATGAACTCACATATAGCACCAGAAGATATGTTCGACTCACCAATAACCTATCCTGATCTACATCCACGCGAGCGTCTCGCGAGGTTGGTTGGGATCGATGAGCAAAAGACGCGGCTGAAGAAAATATTGAGCGTGCTTGTGAATCCTGGGGCACTGCGCACTTGGGCAAGTGAGTATCATCCGGATGCACAACATTTAGTTGAAAAAATTGTAAGTCGACCGCCACTCATCGTCTTGGCTGGGGATGTTGGGTCCGGTAAAACCGAACTCGCTGAAACGATTGGCGACGCCGTGGCCCGGCAGGAGGATATTGGGATTACGCTGTATCCACTCAGCCTCTCTACGCGAGGACAGGGGCGGGTCGGCGAAATGACACAACTCCTGTCTTCCGCCTTCCATCATATCGTTGCTCATGCTAAAAAACTCAAAGATAGTAAAGGTGGTCGAGTCCGGGGAGGGATAATCTTGCTTGTGGATGAGGCTGACGCACTCGCGCAATCTCGCGAAGAAGCACAGATGCACCATGAGGACCGAGCTGGTGTAAATGCGTTCATCCGCGGCATTGACCGCATCACTAACGAGCGTGTTCCGGCGGCGGTTATTATGTGCACGAACAGGTTGACGGCACTCGACCCGGCGGTGCGGCGCCGGAGCGCCGAGATTCTGGTTTTCGAGCGTCCAACCGCTGACCAGCGACGCGCTTTGCTCGAGCCTGCGATCACACTACTTGGATTGTCCTCCGATGATCTTCAATTTCTCGTAGATGTCACGGGGCCCGAAGCAAACCGCGAGTATGGTTTTACATTCTCTGATTTGAGTCAACGACTGCTACCTACACTTGTTCTGGATGCTTATCCAGATGGGCCTATCTCCTCGGATCGCGCGCGTAAAATCGCGTCTGGCATGATTCCCACGCCGCCATTCCAAGACAACGCCCGTTGAACTCACCGATGGAGTACAATCATGCCAGAGAATAAGGTCAGTCTGCGAGACTTGTTTCTGATGAAGCAAGCCGAATTGCAGGCGGCGCTGATGACAAGTCGAATTGTCATACCGCACCAAGGAGAAAAAGGCGCTGCTACGGAGCTGCATTGGCTAGAGATGCTCGATACGCATTTGCCAAAACGCTACAAAGCTCGCCGCGGTATGGTTATCGATTCCACTGGTGCTATGAGCGATCAGATTGATTTGATCATCCATGATGCACAATATTCACCGTTGCTCTTCTCGTCTGGGGAGACATGCTACATCCCGGCAGAGAGTGTATACGCAGTGTTCGAAGTAAAACAAGAGATCAGCAAAGAGACAGTTGAATATGCAGGTAAGAAGGCCGAATCGGTAAGGCGTTTACATCGTACCAGCGCTCCCATAGTTCATGCTGGGGGAGTTTATCCACCCCGTGATCCACCCCGAATCTTGGCGGGGCTACTTGCGTCCGAGAGTTCTTGGACCCCTCCATTTGGTGATCCATTCGAAAGAGCGCTGAATAGACTGAAAGACGCAGAGTCACTGGACATTGGTTGCGGGCTTCATCACGGAAGCTTTCAGCCAATCCGGGATGATGAGGGTGAACTCACTGTCGCTGTTTCGGAGCCGGAGGTTGCGCTCGTAACCTTCTTCCTGTGTCTGCTTGCACTACTTCAAAGGATGGCTACTGTGCCGGCGATGGACTTGGCGGAGTACCAGCGGACTGCGCTAGGTTGAGTCTGGCGCCTAATAGTACTTGAAGTATTGAGGCCCCGGCGATCACACTCGCCGGGGCCTCTCGTTCATGCTGACTTCCGCGCCGTCGCTCAGTCCGCCGCGACCTCCGCCGGCTCTACCGCCGGGGCGCCCGGGAAGCCGTCGTCGGGGTGGCGGTAGACGGGGCCGAGGGGCTCGCCATCGCGGGCCATGACGCCCTTGTAACGCATGTGGTCCTCGTGCACGCGGTCATTGGACTACCCGTCGAGCAGCACGTCTGATGGGGCAATCCTCTGTTCGAGAAACATCGTAGTCAGTTTGCGAGATCCTGATCCGTGATGTCGTACTGCATTCGCAGATTCTGTAGCGCCTCCGAAACGACTTCCGTAGGAGGACTGTACGTTTCAAGTTGCTGATTGAGTTCCGCGATGCTCTGAGGATAGCTGAAGAGACCCAGCCTAGGGAAATCCCGCGCGGACCGTTCCAGGTTTCTTCCAACCTCCGAGAGGTATGCCTCGCGCCTTGTCAGCGACTCGACAAGATTGGTGCGAATGGTTTGGGTTCTAGCGAACTCTAACTGCTCATTCTCCAAAACTCCTCTGATCAACGCAACCTGATCTTTCCCGTTCTGAACATTGCTTGCATATCGCTGGGCCCTCTGAGCAGGATTTCCGCCAGCGCCGCTACCTCCGAGGAATGCGACCATTGCTGACCACTGCTTCATCCCCGCAAAGAGTTCGGGTTCTCGTGAATTGACTTCGTTCATAGCAGTTTGTTGCTGCTGCAGAACTTTAGCTAGACGCACCGCTTCCGATTTCTCGGGGTTTCCGCACGCACCCAAAATCAGCAATGCTACAGAGAGGCGAGCCAAGCGCATAATGTCCTCCGAGTATGAGAGGAAGGAGCAAAGGAGGTAAACCGGCTATATGAGACGATAATCATTGGACGAGGTGCCAACAAGAAGATTTTTCGAAGCAAATAAATCCACCTGAATCCTGTTGGCGGTCTTATGTGTGAGCCTCGTCGTTGGTGTGATGCAGAGCCCCAGCGATGCACTCGCCTGGGCCTCTCATTTGTGCTGACTACCGCGCCGTCGCTCAGTTTGCCGCGACTCCGGTGGGTTCGCTGGCGCGCCCGCCCCGGCCCACCGCGCCAGCCGTGTGAAAGGAACAGGGCCTGTCCGTCTGATTGGAGGTTCGACGGATGGCCACCCTTGGTCATCTGAGTTCTACCGGAAACAGGAGGTCGATTGTGTCGACGACAGGAGAGAAGCCCGGAAAGGGAACGTATGCGTGCACCAACTGCGGCCAGTTGGTGAAGCTGGATGATGATACGGATACGCTGCCCCCGTGCCCGAACTGCAAGAAATCGAACTATCGCCCGTAGTCCAACCGCGTCGGTACAGGAAGAGGCCCCGGCGATTTCACTCGCCGGGGCCTCTCGTTCGTGCTCGCTTCCGCGCCGCTCAGTCCGCCGCGACCTCGGCTGGCTCTCCCGCCGGGGCGCCGGGGAAGCCGTCGTCGGGGTAGCGGTAGACGGGGCCGAGGGGCTCGCCGTCGCGGACCATGACGCCCTTGTAGCGCATGTGGTCCTCGTGCACGCCGAAGTTGGTGCGCTGCAGCTCCGCGATGCGCGCCAGGTCGTCCGCCGTGAGGTCCGGCTTGTCGGAGGCGGCCGCGAACTCCTCCAGCTGCTCCACGTTGTAGATGTTGGGGAGCGTGGTCATCACCGCCGGCGAGGCCAGCAGCCACTTGAGCGCCACCTGCCCCAGCGTCATGTCGCGCCCCTCGGTGAGGAAGCGCAGCGTCTCGATCTTCTTGAGCCCGTTCAGCAGCCAGGAGCGCGGGCGGTGGCGCCGGTGGTCGTTCTTGGCGAACTCCGTCTCCTCCGTGTACTTCCCCTCCAGCATCCCCGACGAGTGCGTCACGCGCACCTGGATCCCCGTCTGCCCCGTGGCCTCCGCCGCCCCGGTGAGGATCTGGCCGGGGAAGGGCTCCAGGATGTTGTTGATCAGCTGCAGGCTCTTCACCCGCCGCTCGCGCACCAGGTCCAGCCCCTCGAAGAGGTAGCCGTTGGAGGGCCCCAGCGCCCCGCCCCACGAGCGGATCTTCCCCTCGTCCTGCAGGCGCTGGAAGGTCTCCCACACCGCGTCGTCGGCGACGTGCTCCTCCTTGGCGTTGTGGAACGAGACCACGTCGATCACGTCCGTCCCCAGCCGCTCCAGCGACTTCTCCACCGCCATGCGGATGAACGCCGGATCGGGGTTGTGCGGGATCTCCTGCTGCCCGCGGCGCACGTCCGGGTTGTTGTAGAAGTCGTAGCCCACCTTGCTGGTGATGGTCACCGCGTCGCGCCGCCCGCCGAACGCCTTCGCCAGCAGCTCGTCCGCGCGCCCGTTCCCGTAGGTGTCCGCCGTGTCGAAGAGCGTGATCCCCAGGTCGTGCGCGCGGTGCAGCAGGGCGACGGCCTCGTCGTCCGTGAAGTCGCCCCACCACCCGGCGGCCAGGGTCCACACGCCGAACCCGACCTCCGAGGCGCGGATGTCGGTGCCGGGATAGGTGCGGTACTTCATATGTCCTCCATCAACTCGGTTGGATCGATCGTCACGAAAGCCGCGTCCGGGACGGAGCGCGAATCAGCGCAAGGTCGGCATTCCGGCGCCGCGCGGCAAGTGGGACGTCGCCCCACAAGCCGTGGGGAAAAGTGGTGCGAAGGTGCGAGGTGCGAAGGTGCGGGGGATTCGTCGCGGATCGATGGATGGTGTCGCATGCCGCGGCGGGCCCCCTCTCCCCGGCCCTCTCCCCCGCTGCGCGGTGGGAGGGAGCCTTTTCTAGCGTCTCGCGGACTTCGGCGCGCGCGAGATACTTCGCGAGCTACCTCGCTTGGAACGGGGGAGGTGCGAGCCTGAGCGAGGGGAGGGGGCCGCCGAGGCATTGTACACCGCCTGTCGAACCACGAGAGCCCCACCTTCGCACCCCCGCACCCCCGCACCCCCGCACCCGCCGTTCAGCAGTGCGAGCTCATCGCGAAGCCCTCGCCCATGTCCACCAGCGGCGCGTGGTAGTCGCCGGTGAAGCAGGCCACGCAGTACGTCTCCCCGTTGGAGCTCACCGCGTCCACCATCCCCTCGGGCGAGAGGTATCCCAGCGAGTCCACCCCCAGGTAGTCGCGGATCTCGTCCACCGACCTCCCCGACGCGATCAGCTCCTCCTTCGTGGGCATGTCGATGCCGTAGAAGCAGGGCCAGCGCACCGGCGGCGACGCCAGGCGGAAGTGCACCTCGCGGGCGCCCGCGTCGCGCAGCATGGCCACCAGCGCGCGCGACGTGGTCCCGCGCACCAGGCTGTCGTCCACCACCACCACGCTCTTCCCCTCCAGCACCTCGCGCACCGGGGAGAACTTCATCCGCACCTTGGAGTCGCGCCCCGCCTGCGTGGGCGTGATGAAGGTGCGGCCCACGTAGTGATTGCGGATCAGCCCCAGCTCGAACGACACCCCCGACGCCTCCGCGTATCCCACCGCCGCCGAGTTGGCGCTGTCGGGGACGGAGATGACGATGTCGGCCCCCGGCGCCGGCCGCTCCTCCGCCAGCCGCCGCCCGAAGGCGCGCCGCGCCCGGTCCACCGTGATCCCCCACAGCCGCGTGTCCGGCCGGGCGAAGTAGACCAGCTCGAAGATGCACGGCTGCGCGTCGCCCACGAACTTCGAGATCACGCTGACGCTCTCGATCTCGCCGCCGCGGATGCGGATCACCTCGCCCGGCTCCACGTCGCGCACGTAGCGGGCGTGGACGATGTCCAGCGCGCACGTCTCGCTCGCCACCACCAGCCCGCCCGTGGGGAGCGCGCCGATCACCAGCGGGCGGTAGCCGTACGGGTCGCGCGCCGCGTAGAGGACGTCGTCCACCGAGATCAGCAGGCAGTACGCGCCCTCCAGCTGCGAGAGCGCGTCCATGATCTGCTCGTCGGCCGTCTCGGCGCGCGAGCGGGCGATCAGGTGGACGATGACCTCGCTGTCGATGGTGCTCTGGAAGAGCGAGCCCTCGTTGAGGAGCCGCTCGCGGAGGAGGTTGGCGTTGGTGAGGTTGCCGTTGTGCACCAGCGCCAGCTGCCCCGCGCGGTAGGTCTCGCGGATGGGCTGCGCGTTCTTGAGCCCCGCGCCCCCCGCCGTGGAGTAGCGGATGTGGCCGATGGCGGTTTCGCCCGGCAGCTCCGCCACGTTCTTCTCCTGGATGGCGTCGGAGACCAGGCCGGCCTGCCGGTAGCGGTGGCTGGTGCGGTTCTGGGCGTTGTACGACGCGATCCCCGCGGCCTCCTGGCCCCGGTGCTGGAGCGAGTAGAGCCCCAGGTAAGCGAGCTGGGCGGCTTCGGCGTTCCCGGAAACCGCGACGATTCCACACACGGGCGTCCGCGTCCTGCTGAAGGTTTTGGCTGGGCGAAGAACCTGCTACCCCCCACCGGCCGCGAGGTGCGCGCCGCCTCGGGAGATGATCTGCAACTGAGACTGCAACGGCGACGACAACGGAGGATTCGGGGAGGCTCGATGGGCCGTGTAGAATGCCTCGGCGGCCCCCTCCCCAGCCCTCCCCCACAGGCGGGGCGCCTGTGGGAGAGGGAGCCTTTTCTACCGCCTGGTGACCTGCGTCGCCCGCGAGATCCTTGGCGAGCCAACCTCTCCCGGAACGGGGGAGGACAGATCGCCCCAGCGATCAGGAGGGGGCGCGGCGCCGCGGACGCACACCACCACCCGCCCCACACTGCATCTCCCCTGATCCCCCGCTCCTACCCCCGGTGGACCTCCGACTCCAGCGATGTCTCCACGTCCTCCGGCGTCCCCTCCATCCGGCGCGGGATGGCGTTGTAGAAGAGGTCGGAGAGGATCAGCACGGCCGCGCGCAGCTCCCCGTCGCGGGTGCGGACGCGGAAGACGCCGCCGGGCTCCGCCACGGTGCCGATGCGCTTCGCCGGCACGCCGTGGATCTCCAGCGTGCGCAGCAGCTCGTCCGCCTTCGCCGGCTCGCACGAGAGCACCACGCGCCCCTGCGCCTCGCCGAAGAGGAGCGCGTTCCGCGGCAGCGCGTCGTCCAGCTCCACCTCCACCCCGAACGGCGCCGTCCCGTCGCCGAACGCGGATTCCGCCAGCGCCACGGCCAGGCCGCCCTCGGCGGTGTCGTGGGCGGAGCGGACCAGGCCGGCGCGGATGGCCGCCAGCACGCCCCGCTGAAGGCGTGACTCGGCGGCCAGGTCGAGCGCCGGGGCGTCGCCGGCCACGCGGCCGTGGATCACCTTGAGGTACTCGCTCCCGCCCAGCTCCGCCGTGTTGCGGCCAGCCAGGACGATGACGTCGCCCTCGGCCTTGAACGGCGCCGTGGTCACGTGCGCCAGGTCGTCCACCACGCCGATCATCCCGATGGTCGGGGTGGGGTAGATGGCGCCGCGCGGGTTCTCGTTGTAGAGCGACACGTTGCCGCCCGTCACCGGCGTCTCGAACGCCGTGCACGCCTCGCCGATCCCGCGCAGCGCCTCGGACATCTGGTGGTAGACCTCGGGCTTCAGCGGGTTGCCGAAGTTGAGGTTGTCCGTCACCGCCCGCGGGAGCGCGCCCGAGCAGACCAGGTTGCGCGCGGCCTCCGCCACGGCGATCTGCCCGCCCACGTACGGGTTGAGATGGACGTAGCGGCCGTTGCAGTCCACCGTCATCGCCACGGCCTTGTTGGTCCCGCGCAGCCGCAGCACCGCCGCGTCCGAGCCGGGGCCCACCACCGTGTTGGTCCGCACGGTGCTGTCGTACTGCTCGTAGACCCAGCGCTTGGAGGCGATGGTGGGCGAGTCCAGCAGCCGCCGGAGCGTCCACTTCGGATCGTCCTCCTCCGGGAGCGGCTGGATCGTCGACGGATCGAAGGCGCGCGCCGCCGTGATCTCGGGCGATTCGACGCCCTGGCGGGTGTAGGTGGGGCAGGCGTCCACCAGCGGCTCGCCGGGAAGCTCCACGATCACCTGGCCGTTCTCGCGGATCACGTACAGCCCCGTGTCCGTCACCCGGCCGATGGTCTCCGCGTCCAGCTCCCACCGCCCCAGGATCGCCCGGCACTCCTCCTCGTGGCCCTGCCTGGCGACCACCAGCATCCGCTCCTGCGTCTCGGAGAGGAGGATCTCGTACGGCGTCATCCCCGTCTCGCGCACGGGGACGGTGGTGATCTCGATGTCCACCCCGGTCCCGCCGCGCGCCGCCATCTCCGTGGACGACGAGACCAGCCCCGCCGCGCCCATGTCCTGGATGCCGACGATGTGGCCGGAGCGGATCAGCTCCAGCGACGCCTCCAGGAGGAGCTTCTCGGTGAAGGGGTCGCCCACCTGCACCTGCGGCCGCCTGGCCTCGCTCTCCTCCGTCAGCTCGGCCGAGGCGAAGGTGGCGCCGTGGATGCCGTCGCGCCCGGTCTTGGCGCCCACCGCCATGATGGCGTTCCCCACGCCGGCCGCCACGCCGCGGATCAGCTCGTCGTGCTTCAGCAGGCCCACGCACATGGCGTTGACCAGCGGATTTCCTTCATAGGCGGAATCGAAGTAGACCTCGCCCGCTACGGTCGGGATGCCGACGCAGTTGCCGTAGTCGCCGATCCCCTTCACCACGCCGGCGAAGAGGTAGCGCACCCGGTCCGCCTCGGCGCCGTCGATCTCGCCGAAGCGCAGGGAGTTGAGCATGGCGATGGGCCGCGCGCCCATGGTGAAGACGTCGCGGAGGATGCCGCCCACGCCGGTCGCCGCGCCCTGGTACGGCTCGACCGCGGAGGGGTGGTTGTGCGACTCGATCTTGAAGGCGATGGCCAGCCCGTCGCCCACGTCGATGACGCCGGCGTTCTCGCCCGGCCCCTGGAGGACCCAGGGCGCCTTCGTGGGGAGCTTGCGCAGCAGCGGCTTGCTGTTCTTGTAGCCGCAGTGCTCGCTCCACATGGCGCTGAAGACGCCCAGCTCCGTGTAGGTGGGCGTGCGGCCCAGGATCTGGAGGATCAGGGCCCATTCCTCGGGCGACAGCCCGTGCTCCGCGACCAGCTCGTCGGTGATCGCGGGGTCTCCCGGGCGCGGTTGTGCGGCCAAGGCTCGATTCCGTGAGTTGTATGGTTCTGGCGCGGGCGCGTCGTGCGCTCCACGCGGAAGATTCGTCGTCAGCCCGATCCCGCGCCGCCGGAGCGAAGGCGGATCGTCGTCGGTCGAGATTGATGCCAGTCGGCCGCGACACTTCGACCGATTGAAAAACCCTCGCGGAACCGGGCGTGTGCTCGGTTCCGCGAATCGGATTCGTCCTGCGTCACGCCCATCGAGCGGTGGATCTTCATCGATCGATCCCGATCTCCCGCTTCCCTTACGGGTTGCCGCGGGGGACCACGCGGGGCTGCACGGCTCGCTCGCGGGCCCGGCGGTCGGCGCTCATGGTGTCGGGGCTGACGCGGACGGTGTTGGGCTCCACGCGGCCCTCGCGCTCGCGGCGCGCGTCGTCCACCGCCGTCGCCGGCGCGCCCGCCGCGCTGTCGCGCACCGCGCCGATCTCCCGCGCGTCCGTCGGCCGGGGCCGGGCGCCGGTGGTCGAGGGCGCGTCGTCGGAGCGGATGATGGTGGTGCGCGGCGTCCCGTCGGCATTGGTGCGGGCGTCGGCGCCGGTGCGGGCGTTGGCGTCACCCGGCTCCACGCGCACGCCGCCCACGCGCACCGGCTCGCGCGGCTCGTCGCGGTCCGCGCCGGCGGCCTCGATCTCGGCCGCGTCGGGGCGAGGGCGGCGGATCACCTCCATCCGCACCGGCGCCTGCTCGTCCCGGCCCACCACCATCCCGGCGGCCGGAGCGACGTCGTCGTAGCGCTCCAGCGCGTCGCTGGCCCGCGGGCCGGAGAAGCGGCGGCGTTGCGTGCGGAGGACCGCCGCCACCACGCGCCCCCCGCGGAAGAAGACCACGTCGTCCGATCCGCAGCGGTTGGGGCAGCCGTTGTGGTAGTACCAGTACTGCCAGTCGCCCTGCCTGCGCACCGTCGCCGGCGAGCCGAACGCGCCGCGCACCTGCTCGGCCGACATCCCTTCCGAGACCACGGCCTGCGCGAGGGCGGGCGAGGCGGCGGCCGCGAGGGCCGCGGTTGCCGCGAGGATGAGCCCGAGCTTCATGTCGCACCTCCGGTTGGGGAACGGCAGAACTGATAGTGCTTAGTCCTTAGTGCTTAGTCCTTAGTGGCGACTCTCAGGCCATTGATCCGGAAACCAAGGACCAAGGACCAAGCACTAAGCACTTCTTTTCTTCCCTCCCTCACACCGCCGCCAGATGATCCGCGATCGACCGGAAGAACCCCAGCCCGTCCGTCGACCCCAGCAGCTCCTCCACGGCGCGCTCCGGGTGAGGCATCATCCCCAGCACGTTTCCGGCCGCGTTGACGACTCCCGCGATGTTGCGCGCGGAGCCGTTGGGATTCGACGCGGGGGATACGAGGCCGTCCTCGTCGCAGTAGCGGAAGACGATCTGGCCGTTCGCCTGCAGCTCGTCCAGCACGTCGGGGTCCGCGAAGTAGCACCCCTCGCCGTGGGCGATGGGGATCCGGAGCACGTCGCCGATGGTGTACTCGCGGGTGAAGAGCGTGTCGGCGCGCTCCACCAGCAGGTGCACGGGGCGGCTGCGGAACTTGAGGCCGCGGTTGCGGATCAGCTGCCCGGGAAGGAGCCCCGCCTCGCAGAGGATCTGGAAGCCGTTGCAGATCCCCGCCACCGGCCCGCCGGCCTCCGCGAACGCCGTCACCTCGCGCATGATGGGCGAGAGCGAGGCGATGGCGCCGGCGCGCAGGTAGTCGCCGTAGCTGAAGCCGCCGGGGAGGAAGACCGCGTCCACCCCCTGGAGGTCGTGGTCCTTGTGCCAGAGGAAGACCGCCTCCGCCCCCAGCTGCTCGCGGACCGCCTTGTAGCAGTCGTAGTCGCAGTTGGAGCCCGGGAAGGTCACCACGCCGAACTTCATCGCGCGCTCCCCGCCCGCTCGCGCAGGCGCACGTCGAAGTCCTCGGTCACGGGGTTCGCCAGCAGCTTGCGGCACATCTCGTCCACCCGCGCCGCCGCCTCGCCCTCCGAGCCCGCCGCCAGGGCGAAGACGATCAGCCGCCCCACGTGCACCTCGCTGGCGCCGGAGAGCCCCAGCGAGCGGAGGGCGCCCTCCACGGCCTTCCCCTGCGGGTCCAGGATCCCCCGGCGGGGCGTCACCCGCACTTCCACGTCGAAGTCCGCCACGTGCTGCTCCTTTATCGGTTGTCGTCCGGCCGCGCGTCGTGCCGGGCGCGCGGGCCGGGCCGGATCTGGTCGTACTCCAGCGAGCGCTCCTCCTCCGGCTCCCCCTCGTCCAGCAGCGGGTCCTCGTCGGGGAGCTTCTCCTCGAACCCGCTCAGCACCGTCCGGACCAGGCCGTAGGTGATGTACAGGATCGACATGGGGAAGAAGAAGTACTGCGGCACCGTGAACGCCGCCACCAGCGAGGCGAAGGCCAGGAAGATGGCCAGCCGCCCGCTCCAGGTGCGCAGCCCGAAGCGCGGCACCACGGGGTAGAGGACGTTGCTCACCATCAGCACCGCCACGAACATCATCAGCCACCCGGCCGCGCGGTTCTCGTCCACGCGCGCGTCCAGGAACAGCTTCCAGAAGTCCGTCTGCGTGAACGAGTAGTAGGTGGCGATGCAGGCTCCCGCCGTGGGCGAGGGGAGCCCGTGGAACGCCGACTTGGCCGTCCCCGCCTGCTCGATGTTGAAGCGCGCCAGCCGGAAGACGGCCGCCACGATGTAGAGGAAGGCGACGATCCAGCTCCACTCTCCCCCGCGCTGGGTGAGGAAGGTGAAGTACATGATCAGCGCCGGCGCCACGCCGAAGGAGATGGCGTCCACCAGCGAGTCCAGCTCCTCGCCGAAGGCGCTCCCCGTGGCGGTGAAGCGCGCGATGCGCCCGTCCAGCATGTCGAACACCGCCGCCAGCACGATCAGCCAGCCGGCGGTGGTGAAGTCGCCGCGGTGCGCGTGCACCACCGCCCACACCCCCAGGAACAGGTTGCCAACGGTGAAGGCGCTGGGGAGGATGACGATCCCCCGGCGCAGCCGGCGGCGCCGGGCGGAGGGCATGGGCTCGGGAACGATCATGGTGCCGCCTCTCCGGTCAGCGGAAACTCGTCCAGCGTCATCCCGGTCAGCCGGCGGAAGGCGTCCTGGTAGCGCTCCGAGGTCGCGGTCACGACGTCGGGGGGGAGATCGGGGGCGGGGTACGCCTTGTTCCACTCGCCGCGGCCCACCAGCGTCTCCAGCCAGTCGCGGAGCGGCTGCTTGTCCAGCGAGGGCTGGCTCCGTCCCACCGCGTACGAGTCCGCCGGCCAGAAGCGCGACGAGTCGGGCGTCAGGATCTCGTCCATCACCCGGATGGTCCCGTCGTCGTCCGTCCCGAACTCGAACTTGGTGTCGGCGATGATGATCCCCCGCGGCTCGGCCATCCCGCGCCCGCGCAGGTAGAGCGCCACGGACTGCGCGCGCAGGTGCCCGGCCGCGTCGGCGCCCACGATCTCCTCCATCCGCCCGAAGGGGATGTTCTCGTCGTGGCCGCTCTCGGCCTTGGTGGCGGGGGAGAAGATGGGGGGATCGAGACGGCCGGATTCGGCCAGCCCGGCGGGAAGCGGCTCGCCGGCCAGGGTGCCGGCGTCGCGGTACTCCTTCCAGGCGGACCCGGAGAGGTAGCCGCGCACCACGCACTCCACGGGGAAGGGGCGCAGCTTGCGCACCAGCATGGAGCGCCGCGCCCACGTCTCCCGGCTGGCGGCCAGCGCGGGATAGCGCGCGGCGATGGCGTCGGGGTCGACGGAGAGGAGGTGGTTGGGCACCAGGTCGGCGGTGCGCGCGAACCACCACGCGGAGATGAGGGTGAGGACCTCTCCCTTGCGCGGGACCGGGTCGGGCATGACCACGTCGAAGGCGCTCACCCGGTCGGTGGCGACCATCAGGAGCGCGTCGCCCAGGTCGTACACGTCGCGCACCTTCCCGCGCACCAGGAGCGGGAAGGGGAGTTCGGTGGTGACGAGCGTCGGGGACAGTGCGCGGCTCCGTCGCTGGTTGCTGTCGCGGAAGCCGGAAAAGTAAGGCGCGCCCCGCCGCCCTGCAACCAACGGCCGCCCGATCCGTATCCCCGCCTCGTCCGGCCGATCCGCCGCCGGTCCGGGCGCGGGTGATCCGGTCGGCGTAGCAGTTGAGGGGGATCTGCCACCAAAACCATTGTGCCGAATGCGGTTGTGCGATATCGTAGCTGCTGCGCGGGATCCGTCCGTTCCCCGGACCCGGTCCCCGCGCCGCGGCCCATTCCCACCCGCCGCGGCAAATCCCGACGCGATCCTTCAAGCCGCGCGGTGCTCCCTGGCCGCTCCGCGCCTCTCCCTCACCGGGGGTGAACCCGTGCCATTCCGCCCCATCCTCCCGCGGCTCCTGGTCTCCGCGCTGGCGCTGGCGCTCGCCGCGCCGCTGGCGGCGCAGCGCACGCCGGCGGGCCAGCAGCCGCCCACCACGGGCGTCCCGCCCACGCAGGACCCCACCCGTCCCCAGGGCGGGCAGACGGAGGGCGGGCAGACGACGGACGCCGGCCGGGGCGGGGGCTTCCGCCTCCCCATCCGCCTCTCCACCGTCCCCGACGTCCGCGGGCTCAGCTTCGACGCCGCGCGCCTGCGGCTGGTGGCCGCCGGGGTGCGGCCGGGGCGGGTGGACTCCATCCCCTCGCCCGACGCGCGGCCGGGGACGGTGGTGAACCAGGGCCCCGCGCCGGGGACCACGGTGGTCCCCGGCTACGCGGTCCGCATCACCCTGGCCGCCCGCGTGGAGGTGGTCACCGTCCCCGACCTCTCCGGCGCGACCATGGCGACGGCGCGGACGCGGCTGCGGGACGCGCGGCTGACCGTGGGCGCCGTCGACTCCACGGAGTCGGAGGGGTCGTCGGGGACGGTGGTGGCGCAGCAGCCGGCGGCGGGGACCACGGTGGCGCCGGGCGCGGCGGTGGCGGTCTCGCTGGCGGCGTCGCGGCTCGTCGCCGTGCCGGACGTGGCGGGCCAGCCGCTGGAGCGCGCCACGGCGACGCTGCGCAGGGCCGGGCTCCGGGTGGGCGACGTCGACAGCGCGACGTCGCGCGGCGCGCCCTCTTCCGTGATCCGCCAGACCGTCGCCGCGGGGGAGCGGGTGAGGCCGGGGACGTCGGTCGGCCTGGTCGTGGCCCGCGGGGCCGTGCGGGTGCGGGTGCCGGATCTCGCGGGCCGCACGCCCGCGGAGGCCGCCGCGCTGCTGCGCCAGGCGGGCCTTTCGCGCGGCGCGGTCGACTCGCTGGCGTCGGACCGGGCGGCGGGGACCGTCGTGCGGCAGGCGCCGGCGGCGGGGGCGGAGGTGGCGGCCGGATCGCCGGTCGCGCTGACGCTCGCGCAGGCGCAGGCGCGGCTGGTGGCGGTGCCGAACGTGGTGGGGGGATCGGCCGCGGAGGCGGCGCGGGCGCTGGCGGCGGCGGGGCTGCGCGCGGGGAGCGTGGACAGCGTCCAGAGCACGGCGGCCGCCGCGACGGTCGTCCGCCAGTCGATCGCCGCGGGGACACGCGTGCGGCCGGGGACGGCGCTGGACCTGGCCGTCTCGCGCGGTGCGCGGGTCGCCGTCGTCCCGCCCGTCGATTCCGTGCCGCCGGTCGATCCGACGGGGACCACGACGACTCCGCCGACGGTCACGGTCCCGGACCTCGCCGGGCGCACGCTCCCGGAGGCGCGCCGCATCCTGGCCGCCGCCGGGCTGGCGGAGGGCGAGGCGCCCGCGGAGGCGGACAGCGCCGGGTGGCTGGTCGCCTCGCAGGCGCCCGCCGCGGGGACCGCCGCCGCGGCGGGAACGCCCGTCAGCATCACGCTCCGCGCGCCGGCGGCGCCGGTCGGCCCGGTGGTGCCGGCCGGCGGGGCGGCCGATGCCGATCCCGCTCCGGCGGAGGAGAACGAGGACGGCGGGTTCCCGTGGTGGTGGATCGCCGTCGCCCTGGCGGTGGTCGGCGCGGGCGCGCTGGCGATGCGCGGGCGCGGCGAGCCTCCGGTCGCCGCGGCGCCGCCGGTTCCGGTGCCGGTGTTCCGCACCAGCGGCGCGTGGGATCCGGGCTCGGCCGACGTCGCCACCGAGGGGCGGCTGGTGGGCGACTGGGAGGCCACGCTGGGAGGATGGATGGACGTGGGCGTGCAGACGCTGCAGCTCGAGGGAGCCCTGATCACCGCCGAGGAGGAAGCATGAGCGAGCAAGTGACGACCCTGGGAAGCCTCCTCGTTCCGGAAGACGCCGCGCCCCGCGAGGTGCTGGAGGCCGTGGGCGCCGACCAGGCGTTCGCCGGGGTGGCGAAGCAGGCGGTGGAGTCGTTCCTCCCGGAGCTGGGCGCGGAGCTGATGGCCCGCATCCGCGAGGTGCTGGACGTGCCGGTGCCGGACGTGGTGGCCGGCGCGTGGGGCCGCAGCGTGGACCTCCTCAAGTACCGCGACGCCGAGCGCTACCCGCCCGAGCGGGTGAGCGTGGTCCCGCTGGCGCCGCACACCGTCAGCTCGCGCCACAAGCCTTCCGTGGAGGTGGAGGTGAGCGGCGTCCTCCCCACCCCCGTGAAGCTGCGGCTGGCGCTGGACGTGGAGCTGACGGCGAAGGTGGAGGGGGCCAAGATCACCATCCAGGCGGGGCGCATCCGCAAGCTGATGGGCGGGACCATGCACCTGACCGGCACCCTCTTCGCCGGCGACCACCAGATCGGCTCCGGCAAGCGCACCGTGCGCATCCCCGGCGAGGTGTCGCTGGGCGAGGGGATCGCCATCGCCCCCGCCATCCCCCTCGGCACCGCCACCCCCATCGCCGGCAAGCCCGCCCCGTCGCCGGTCATCCCGACCGAGACCCCGCACCCCGCGACGCCCACCGCCTGACGGGCTCCTTCGCGAGCGGATGATGCGCATCGACCCGCCCGGGCTCCTCGGAGAGTCCGGGCGGGTTTGCTGTCACGGATGGGGATGCGTGCTCGTTTGCACTCTGTCGCGCTGGTCGCGGAGGGCTAACCCTGGCAGGAGGAGGAGCGGATGCGGATTCCACGTTCGGTGAAGATGGGGCTGGCGATGGGGGTGATGCTGGTCTCCGGCGGGTGCGCGGCGGACATGCTCGCGCCACAGCCGGCGCCGCGCGAGGCCGGCGTCGTCGAAACGCTCGCCGGGGAGGCGCGGGGGCCGACGGCCTCGCTGGAGGCGCGCCCTCGGATCCGGATCTGCCAGTGCGGCAGCCAGGAGGTGAAGCGCCTGCCGGTGTTCGTGGACGGGGAAGAGCTCCTACCCGACGGGCTCCGCGACGTCGATCCCAGGAGCATCGAATCCATTGATGTGGTGAAGGGCCCCGCCGCCGTCCTCCTCTACGGCCCCAGCGCCGTCGATGGCGTGGTCCTGGTCCGCAAGATCCGCCGGTGAGCGAAGTTGATCCCTCGGCCGCGAACGTCGTTCGCTGTCACGGGAGCCGATGCGTGCTCGTTTCCTTCCGTCGTCCTGAGGCGGAATGAACCCCGGCGGGAGGAGGAGAAATTGCGCGGTCTTCGGTGTGGCGGGTGGGGCTCGCGATGGGGGTGATCCTGGTCTCCGGCGGGCGCGCGGCGGATGCGCTGGCGCAGGAGCCGTCGGACACCACGAAGCGCGCCGCCGTGGCCGCGTTGCCGGAGAGGGTGCCGGAGACCCGCATCGTGGATCCGAAGGCGCGGCCCGCGCCGCGGCGGGCGATCCGGCTCGTCCCTCCCGCCCGCCTGGCGGGCCCCCAGCCGCTGCTGATCGTGGACCGGGAGGCGCTTCCGGGTCTTCCGGACGATTACCGCGACTTCAGCCTCGTCGAATCGATCGAGATCATGAAGGGCGCTCCAGCCGTCGCGGTGTACGGCCCCCGCGGCGCGGACGGGGTGATCCTGATCCGCACCAGGCGCCAGTGACCGCGGCGTGAGATGTGCGTAGCTCCCCCGATCCCGCCTCCGGCGCGACGCAGGTCGTCCGCCGGGAGGCGAGAAGGACGCGTGGTTGCATACGATGGGCGGGCGCGCGTGTCAGATTGGATGCGCCCCGCGCGTTGGCATGGCAGCAGTCCGAACGTGAGCGCTACGGCCCCGGCGCGCAGACGTCGTGGCGTCCTCCGAACCAGGCGCGCCGCCGGCACGTCGGCAAGCCGTAGCGCTCTACCCTTCGCCGGGCCCCCACGCAGGGCACCGGAAGCACCGCACCCCTCTCTCGCCACCCGGCGGGGGAGGGGTTCGGGCGTCTGGGCTCGTCGGGATCCTTCGCGCGGGGCTCCGCTCAGATCCCGTAGATCGGCTTCAGCTTGGCCTCGAGGTAGCGGAGGAGGGGCTCGTGCGAGAGGCGGCGGCCGGTGATGCGCTCGCAGAGCTCGGGGGCGGTGAAGCGGCGGCCGTGCGCGAAGACGTTCTCGCGCAGCCACCCCAGGAGCCCGCCGAACTCGCCGCGCCGCAGGTCGTCGTCCAGCGACGGGAGCGCCTGGCGGATGGAGGCCCAGAACTGCGCGGCGTACAGGTTCCCCAGCGTGTAGGTGGGGAAGTAGCCGAACGCCCCCATCGACCAGTGGATGTCCTGCAGCACCCCGCGCCTGTCGTCCGGCACCTCGATCCCCAGGTCGGCGCGGACGCGGTCGTTCCAGGCGGCGGGAAGGTCGCGCACCGCCAGGTCGCCCGAGAGCAGCGCGCGCTCCAGGTCGAAGCGCAGCATGATGTGCAGGTTGTACGTGGACTCGTCGCTCTCGATGCGGATCAGCGAGGGCTGAACCACGTTCATCCCGCGGTACGCCGTCTCCACGTCCAGCGCCGCCGCCTCGGGGGTGCCGAACGCCTCCTGGAGGCGCGGGAGGCACCACTCCCAGAACGGCCGCGACCGCCCCACGAAGTTCTCCCACATCCGCGACTGGCTCTCGTGGATCCCCGTGCTGGCGGCCTCGGCCAGCGGCTGGCCGTAGCGCGTGGCCTTGGGGAGGTTCTGCTCGTACAGCGCGTGCCCCGTCTCGTGCATGGTGCCGGCGAGGGCGCTGGGGAACATGTCCTCCGCGTAGCGCGTGGTCAGCCGCGTGTCGCCCGGCGCGATGCCGTCGCAGAACGGGTGCGCCGAGACGTCCAGCCGCCCCGCCTCCAGGTCGAACCCCATCCGCTCCACGATCCCCCGGTTGAACGCCACCTGCCGGTCGATGGGGATCGGCATCTGCTGCCACGAGGTGTCCGGGCGCACGCCGGAGGCCGCGACCGCCTGGATCAGCGGCGCCAGCCCGGCGCGGAGCGCGTCGAAGGTGCGGCCGATCTCCGCCGTGGTCATCCCCGGCTCGAACTCGTCCAGGAGCGCGTCGTACGGCTCGCCGCCCGCGGGGAAGCCGAGCGCGGCGGCGCGGCGCTGGTTCAGGCTCACCACCTTCTCCAGCCAGGGCGCGAACGCGGCGAAGTCGCTGTTCTCGCGGGCCTCGCGCCAGGCGTGCATGGCGCGCGAGCTGGTCTCGGCGGCCTCGCGCACCAGCTCGGGCGGGAGCTTCGTGGCGCGGTCGTAGTCGCGGCGCACCTCGCGGAGGCTGGCGGCGAGCGCGGGGTCGGCCGCCACGGCGGAGTCGGCCTCGCAGGCGGCCAGCAGGTCGCCCAGGCGCGCGCTGGTGCGGCGCTCGTGGATGATGGAGGAGAGCGCGGCGAGCTGCGCGCCCCGCGCCTCGGCGGCCTTCGGCGGCATGTACGTCTCCTGGTCCCACCCGATCACCGAGGAGGCGGACTGGAGCGTCGCCGTCTCGCGCAGGTGGGCGGCCAGCTCGGCGTAGGTGGGGGTGTCGGGGCTCGCGGGGGTGTCGCTCATCGGGTCCACTCCATCTCGGTCGTCGCTCGTCGCCATCCCGGAGATCGCCCTCGCGTCACGCGATTCCGGCGGGGGAGGGAAGATGGGGATCGCCCGCCCGCGCACGCCAGAGGACGGGGACGAACGGAGAACGGCGGGGACGCGGGTGGTGCGCGTCCCCGCCGTCCGTTGTCGCGGCCGAATCCGCGATCCCGATCCGGCCGCGGGTCAGGCGTCGCGCTCCGTGGCGCCGAGCGCCGTCCGGCCGGCCGCGGTCACGGGCAGATGTGCCCGCAGCTGCCGATCTCGGTACAGGTCGTCGTGCAGCGGATCGTGGCGTCGTGGCCCAGCACGGTGCCCTCGCTCGGCACCTCGGGAGCCACGGTCACGAATCCGTCGACCTGCAGCCCGTCGAGGTCCAGCTTCAGCTTCTTCATGGGTCCGCTCCAGTCGGTGAGTTGCGATTAGCGATCCGGACCCGATCAATATGAAGATTAATGTCTTGAAATGCAAATGTAAGAATGCGGATCGAATCACCTGACTCGCGTTCAAGATGATCGTTCGGGCGAGAAGATCGGTCAGGTGCCCGAGGATCCACCTCGGGGCCGGGCGGGATTCCATTCTCTCGGGGCGGGATCGGCTCGCCATGCGCGTAACCGTGGTCCACCTCGCGTGATCGTCCGAGAAGCGTCGATCGCGATGGCGTCCGGGTAACGGTCGAAGGCGGGATGCGCCCGGCCGGCCAGGAGCTCGCCGATGGGCGCGGCACCATCCAGGTCGGTCGTGCGGGGTTACACGAAAGCCTTGCGCGGGCCTTCGTGTGACGCAATCATGGGGACACGCCGTACCCGTGACAGCCAGGGATTCCCCCGCGTTCCGATTGGGATCGCGGCGGGCTGGCCGGCCGGGGGCGGGACGTTTGATTCCGGAAAATGAGCGGCGGTTCCGATTCGCGGTTCCTTCATGATCCCCGTTGATGGAGTGTGCCCGATGTCCGTGCGCGCCTGGCGCTGGCTCCGCATCCCCCTCTCCATCCCAGACACGGCCACGGCCGCCCCGGAAGCGCGGGAGCGGACGTCTTCGCGCGTCCCCCAGCGCCGCGCGCCGGTCCGCCGCGCCCGCTGACGGCGCCGCCCGCGGGAGGCGCTTCTCCCGCATCTTCATCGTCCCCGTTCCCAGGAGCACCATCATGGCCGAACACGAGCACCACCCCCCCGTCACCACCCTGTACGGCGGCTCCATCCACGAGGCGCGCAGGTCGGGCGACGTGGGGAGGATGCAGGACATGGCGCGCCACGCCCAGGAGTACCTGGACTCGCTCCCCGGCGTGCGCAGCGCGCTGGAGGAGCTGCGCAGCGAGATCAAGAGGGCGGGCGGCAACTCCTGAGGCATCGCGGGAAGCCGCGGGGGCTCCGCGCCACGTCCAACTTCTTCTTTCGACCGGAGAGACACCATGTCCGACACCAACGACCAGTACCCCCATCCGCCGTTCGTCGTCCTCTACGCCGTGGGCATCCACGAGGCCCTGAAGTCGGGCGATGCGTCGCGGATGCGCGAGGTGGAGCAGGCCGCCCAGCAGTACCTGGCCGTCGAGCAGGACGTGCGGTCCGCCCTGCAGGAGCTGCAGGCCGAGATCGACCGCGCCCGCGGCGCCGGCTCCTGAAGCGGGAGACCGCGGAGCGCGCCGGCCGGCGCGCTCCGCGCCCCGCGGTTCGATTCCCATCCAAGACGGAGACCGCTCGCCATGAACGCACCCATCCCCCCGTACGGCGTCGCCATCCACGAGGCCATCGCCACCGGCGACGTCAGCCGGATGAAGCAGGCCGCGCAGGACGCCGAGAACCACATCGCCGAGGTACGCGCCGCGCTGGACAAGCTGTACGCCGAGATGGACAACGCCGGCAACCGCTGATCGGCCGCGCGAGCAGGGCCGGGGGCCGGACGGCGGAGGGAGCCCGCCCGGCGCCCCGGCATCCCCACGATCCACATTCTCACGCAGAACCGGCCGGAGGCCGCATGGAACGGAGCCAGCCCGCGCGCATGCGCAGCGACGACGACTTTCTCCGCCACGTCCCGGTGCACGTGGTGTGGGAGCTGACGCTCGCCTGCAACCTGAAGTGCCAGCACTGCGGCTCGCGCGCCGGCAAGCGCCGCCCCGGCGAGCTGAGCACCGGGGAGGCCATGGAGGTGGTGGACTCGCTCGCCCGGCTGGGGACGCGGGAGATCACCCTGATCGGCGGCGAGGCGTTCCTGCGCAGGGACTGGACGGAGATCGTCCGCCGCGTCCGCGGGCACGGGATGTACTGCGCCGTGCAGACGGGGGGATGGGCGTTCACCCCGAAGCGGCTGGAGGAGGGGATGGCCGCCGGGCTGCAGGGGATCGGCGTCTCCATCGACGGGATGCGCGAGCTGCACGACCGGGTGCGCGGGGTCAAGGGCGCCTTCGACAACGCGCTGGACGTGCTGCGGCGCGCGCGAGACGCGGGGCTCAACCGCAGCGTCAACACGCAGATCGGCGCCGAGACCATCCCGCAGCTGCGCGAGCTGATGCACACGGTGATCGACGCCGGCGCGCAGCAGTGGCAGATCCAGCTGACGGTGGCCATGGGGAACGCGGTGGACCACCCCGAGCTCCTCCTGCAGCCGCACCGCCTCCACGAGCTGATGCCGCTCCTGGCCGAGCTGTGCGACGAGGGCGCGGCGCGCGGCTTCACCATGATCGTCGGCAACAACGTGGGCTACTTCGGGCCGTACGAGGACAAGCTGCGCGGCGTCCTCGCGCCGGACGTGCACTGGAGCGGGTGCAGCGCCGGGCAGACGGTGATCGGGATCGAGGCGGACGGGACGGTGAAGGGGTGCCCGTCGCTCCCCACGGTGGGGTACGCGGGGGGCAACGTGCGCGACCTGTCCATCGAGGAGATCTGGAACACGCGCCCCGAGATCCACTTCGGGCGGCTGCGCTCCACCAGTGACCTGTGGGGGTTCTGCGGGACCTGCTACTACGCGGACGTCTGCCGGGCCGGGTGCACCTGGACGTCGCACTCGCTCCTGGGGCGGCCGGGGAACAACCCCTACTGCCACCACCGCGTGCTGGAGCTGCGCAAGCGGGGGCTGCGCGAGCGCATCCGCAAGGTGGAGGAGGCGGGGTGCGCGTCGTTCGCCACCGGCCGCTTCGAGCTGATCGTGGAGGAGATCCCGGAGGACGAGAGCCAGCCGGGGAAGTTCGTGGCCAGCACGGACAAGGTGCTGGTGCCGCTCCTGTCCAGGCCCATCGCGGGGATGGACCGCGGCCCGGCGGAGGGGCCGGGGCGGGTGGTGCCCCGCATGGAGCCGTGCCGCGCCTGCCAGCGCCACATCTGGAGCCACGAGACCGACTGCCCGCACTGCGGCGCGGACGTGGCCCAGGCCCGCGCCCGCCACGCCGCCGACCGCGCCCGCCGCGAGGAGATCATGCGCCGCCTCTCCGACCTGATGGTGCGCATCTCCCCAGCCCCCGCCCGCGCCGATTCCGAGCTGGTCGGCGCGGACTGAGACGGTCGATCACCCATCTCGCCCAGGGGTTCGCGGACCATCCGGGAGCTGAAAGCCCGTGTCCCGCCGTGGAACCCTCGGCCGAGATTCGTATCGGAATTTTTCTGGAGGGGCACCCTTCGGTCGCGCCTCTCCTCGATCGGCTTCCAATCGCCTGGTCCGCGCCTCCGTCACCCGAAGCCAAGGGGTCGGGCGCGTCGCCGGCATCGCAAACAGCGTCATCAGAGGGATCTGCGCGGAACCCTGCCTCTGCTCCACATCCCCCCGATGACGCAGTTGGCATGGCCTGGGAGAGCGGGAGATCTCGATCGTGGCGAGATACGCGGGCTGGACGTCACGATCGGCTCGCGGACACTGATGCGGCGATGGAGGTGTGAGGCGGGCCCGGGTGGATGGATGGGAGATGCGCATCCGATGGAGAAGCGAAAAACGGCGAGGGCGCGATCCACATCGCGCCCTCGCCGTTTTGGCGCGCGGATCCAGCCGCGTCGGCGATTCCCGCATCCAGCGTCACACCCGCAGCTGCGGCGCCTCCCCGCCGACGGCGTCGGGATAGCGGTCGAGGACGGGCTGCACCCACTCGGCCAGGAACTCGTCCACCTGCTGGGGGGCGCGGCCCACGTACAGCTCGGGGCGCAGGTCCTCCTCCAGCTCCGCGCGGGTGACGCCGAACGCATGGTCGCCGGCGATGCGGTCCATCAGGTCGTTGGGGAGGCCGTGCTGCTTCACCTGGCGGCCGGCCTCGATGGAGTGCACGCGGACGCGCTCGTGCAGGTCCTGGCGGTCGCCGCCCTTCTTCGCGGCGCGCATCATCAGGTTCTCCGTGGCCATGAACGGCAGCTCCTCCATCAGCCGGCGGCGGATCATCTCCGGGTAGACCACCATCCCGCTGGCCACGTTGTGCATCAGCAGCAGCACCGAATCGACCGCGAGGTACGATTCGGGGACGGCGATGCGCTTGTTGGCGCTGTCGTCCAGCGTGCGCTCGAACCACTGGCTGGCCGCCGTGAACGCGGGATCGATCACCAGCGCGATGGCGTGCCGCGCCAGCGCCCCGATCCGCTCCGAGCGCATGGGGTTGCGCTTGTACGGCATGGCCGAGGAGCCGATCTGCTGCTCCTCGAACGGCTCCTCCACCTCCTTGAGGTGCGAGAGGAGCCGCACGTCGTTGGCGAACTTGGACGCCGACTGCGCCACCCCCGCCAGCGTCGCCAGGCACGCGTAGTCCACCTTGCGCGGATACGTCTGCCCGCCCACCCCGTAGACGTGCTCGAAGCCCATCTTGGCGGCGATGATGCGCGTCAGCTTCTCCGCCTTCTCGCCGTCGCCCTCGAAGAGGTCCACGAAGGAGGCCTGCGTTCCCGTGGTCCCGCGCGAGCCGTGGAAGCGCAGCGTCTCGATGCGGAACTCGACTTCCTCCAGATCGAGGAGGAGATCCTGGATCCACAGCGTCGCGCGCTTGCCGACGGTGGTGGGCTGCGCGGGCTGGAAGTGCGTGAAGCCCAGCGTCGCCAGGTCGCGGTGCTCGCGCGCGAACTGCGACAGGTTCGCCACGGTGGCGACGATGCGCCGCGCGACCAGCTTCAGCGCCTCGCGGTGCTGGATCAGGTCCGTGTTGTCGCCGACGTAGGCGGAGGTCGCGCCCAGGTGGATGATGGCGCGGGCCTCCGCCGCCTGCTCGCCCAGGTGGTGGACGTGCGCCATCACGTCGTGGCGAAGCTCGCGCTCCAGCGCCGACGCGCGCTTGAGGTCGAAGTCGTCCAGGTGGGCGCGGATGGCCTCCACGGCCGCGTCGGGGATGGGGAGCCCCAGCTCGCGCTCCGCCTCCGCCAGCGCCAGCCACAGCCGCCGCCACGTCCCGAACTTGAACTTCGCCGAGAAGATGTACGACATCTCGGGAGACGCGTACCGCTCCGTCAACGGATTGGAATATCGGTCATTTGACATCGTTTCGACCTCGACACGTGGTGGCGGCGTTCCTTCACGCGGATGACAGCGACTCGAGCCGGCCCAGCCACTCCGCGAAGTGCGGGCACCGCTCGCGCATCCGCTCGATCCCGATCCGCTGCGCGATCAGCGGTCCCGCGCTCGCCTTCTGGTAGGCGTACTCGGGGATGTGCTGGGCAATGCGCTTGGAAGGCGCGGTTTCCGGGCCGTCGTCGATCAGCTCGGGGCTTCCGTGCGCCTCCGCGATCTCGACCAGCCGGGCGATCTGCCGGTCATGCTCCAGGTACTCCCAGTCGAACTTCGTGGGATCACTGAAGAGCAGCGCCTCGAATTCATGGAGTTGCAGGTACGGGATCAGGCGATGCTCCCCGGGCCCGAGATCCGCGGCCAGGGCGGCCTCCAGGAACGTAACGCGCTCGTACGGATCATTCCGCCGCCGCGCCTCGTCGAATCCCGGGAAATCCTCGGGAAGCGCGTAGAGATCGAACATGGTGGTGAACACGGCGCCGGCGTCTTCCGCCATCCACCGCTCCAGGTCGCGCCGCGCCTTCCCGTAGTCGGGGAGCCCGCCGCGATGCACGATGTCTGGCCGCCGCCGGTCCCGCCGCGTCGTGACGCATCGTGCCGTCGCGACGATGTCGAACGACCCGAGATGTGGGCGGAGCACTCCGTTCACGAACGCTTCTTCCGTCTGTCCTTCCACCACGAAGTTCAGCCGCCGCATCAGCCCGGTCTCCCGCCGAGCACGTTCTTGTCCCACAGCTCCGAGAGCGTGTACTCCTCCAGCCACGCATCCAGCCGATCGCGGTCCAGGCGCCGGAAGACGGACTCGGCTCCGTCGCGCTCGGCCACGATCACCTGCTCGGGCTCGAAGTGGTCCAGCAGGACGGGCGACTGGGTCGCGACGATGACCTGGCTGTGCGTGGAGACGCCGAGGAGCAGTCCCGCGAGGACCGAGATTGCCTGGGGATGCAATCCCAACTCGGGCTCGTCCAGGATGATCACCGCCGGCATCTCCTGCTTGGGTTGCAGCAGCAGCGTAACGAGTGCCATGGCGCGCAGTGTTCCATCCGACGCTTGGTGCGGACCGAACACCATGTCGTTTCCCAGTTCGCGCCAGCGGAGGAGAATTGTATCTCCCTCTGGCTCTAGGACGAAGTCGGCGAAGAACGGGGCGATCTGGCGGAGCGTCGTGGTGATGCGCTGGTAGTGCGCGGGATGGTGCTCCCGGATTCGCAGCAGGAGCGGCGCGAGGTTGGCGCCGTCCTCCTTGAGCGATTGGTTGTCGGCGACGCTCCAACGCTGTCGGATGCGGGCAGTCTCCGAAGTGTTGTGGAACTGATGGACCACGCAGTCAAGCAGGAATGTCCAAAGCGTACGCGGGGTCTTGCTGCTGGCCTGCCTATCTTGTGCTCGCCCGATCAAATTGGGCTCACGGTGCCCGGCGCCTAGGTCGATCCATGTCGCCTCATCGGGTCTATATTTTTTTGGTGCGAATCGAAGTTTCTCTTCGGCGAAGATCAACGTGTCTTGTGCTGCGTGGAACAGGCGAAAGTGATACTCGTTGACGCCCTTGATGGCCTTGAAGGTAAGCGCGGCCTCGATCTGGAGCGTGACGGCGGCACCGCTGTGTAGCAAGCTGTTTGCCCCACCGGTTCTGGCCACGTATAGCTGGAGGTTGCCGGGTGGGCTCACCATCCTGCTCAACATCCGGAAGAAGGAAATCAGATTGGACTTGCCCGCGCCGTTGGGTCCAATGAGCACGTTCATCGCGCCAAGCTCGAGGTCGAGTCGGCGGATGGTCTTGAAGCCGGACAGCGAGAGACGCTGCAGCATCAACCTCGGTTCGCTCATCAGCTCCAGGCTTGCGAAGAAGGAGGACCAACCCTGACTGTCGGACGGGTGGATCGCGTTCACCGCAGCAGCTGCGGGCCTTTCCGCTTCGGCGGGTGCGTCCCCGCGTCCGGCGGATAGTCGACGCGCGACAGGAAGAGGCCCTCGGGCGGCGCGGGGGGCGACGTCTCCAACCCCTCCGCGTTCTCCAGCAGGTCGGCCACGTCGCTCACGGGGCGCTCGCCCAGGCCGATGTCCACCAGCGTGCCGACCAGGTAGCGCACCATGTGGTGCAGGAAGCGGTTGGCGGAGACGTGGAACTCCAGGCCGATCCCCGGCCACTCCCCCCAGCGCGCCTCCGTCACCGTGCACCGGTCGCCGCGCTCCTCCTGCCCCGCCTTGGCGAACGCCTTGAACGAGTGGTCGCCGATCAGCAGCGCCGCCGCCTCCTCCATCCGCCCCAGATCCACCATCCGCGCCAGCGGCCAGCAGTAGGGCGAGTTGAACGGCGAGTCCGCGATCGGCGCCAGCCCCACGCGGTAGACGTAAGAGCGCGACGTGGCGTCGTAGCGCGGGTGGAACCAGGGCGTCGCCTCCACGGCTTCCGCGATCCAGACGTCGCCCGGGAGGAGCGCGTTCATGGCGCGGCGGAGGGAGTGGGCCGACCAGCGCTCGCCCACGTCCGCCGCCGCCACCTGCCCCGTCGCGTGCACCCCGCGGTCCGTCCGCCCCGACCCGATCACCGTCGTGGGGCGGTTGGCGAGCTTCGTGAGGACGCGCTCCATCTCCCCCTGGACGGTGCGCTGCTCCGGCTGCACCTGCCAGCCGTGGAAGTCGCGCCCGTCGTAGTGGACGGTCATGCGAATGCGGTGGAATCCGGGCTCGTTCACGGGCGACAACCTGCCCGCCGGACCGCGCGCTGTCAAGCGAACGCGGCCCCGCCCAACGGCTTCCGCGTGCTTGACGGCAGGGGGCCGAAGCGGTAGCGTAGAGGGCTTCCCAGAACAGCCGAGGGGACAGGTCACAGGGGACAGGGGACAGCCGGCAGGAGCATCGCGAGATGCGGATGCATGGCGCGTCACTGTCCGATTGGCGTCCCCTCGAAGCGCGCGATCTTCCTCCTCGGTCGATCGGGAAGCGGCCGGCCACGCGCACCCTCGCGATCACGCGGCGGTCTCTGATGGCTGTCCCCGGTAACCAGTCCCCTGTCCCCTGCCGTCCCCCATGAACTTCTTCGTGCGGCTCCACGACGCGGTCGACACCGAGACCGTGCTCCGGCGCCTCCTCCCGGTGCTGGCGGGCGCGCGCGGCGAGCGCCGCGTGGCGTACGCCGAGTACGACGCCGCGCGCGGCGTGCTGACGCACCGGTGGAGCACCGCGGAGCCCGGGGGCGGGCTGGAGGAGGCCGGGCTGGAGATGGAGCCCGAGCGCCTGCACACGCTGCTGGGCGACGACGCCGGCGGCGACCGGCCGCTGCGCCCCATCGACAGCGCGCCGGCGTGGTGCGTCCGCGACCTCCTCCCGGGGCTGGACCCGGAGCGGTTCTGGGTGCGCGCCCGCGCCGTCTCGCACGACGGGCGCTGGCTGGGGGTGCTGGTGGTGGCCGAGCCGCGCCGGTGGATGCTCCCCGGCCGCCGCGCCGAGGACTCCATGGACGCCGGCGCCGACGTGCTGGAGCTCTGCCTCTCGCGCGCCCTCCTCCTCCGCGAGCGCGACCGCGAGGAGGAGGCGCGCCAGGAGGCCCTCCGCGCGCTGGCCTCCGCCCCCGCGGCCGCGCCGGAGCCGGTGAAGGCGGCCGCCGTCTGGGAGCCCGACTACTCGGCCGAGGCGGGCGACGACATGGTGACGCTGCGGGCGCGGATGGAGGCGCTGGAGGCCGCCGCCGCCAGCGCCACCGAGATGCTGATGGACGCGCACGTGGAGATGGACCGCAAGTCCGCCCGCCACCAGCGCCAGACGCGCGTCCTCTACCTCCTCCGCAAGCTGCTGGAGCGCAACGCGCAGGGGATGCCCGCCCAGGAGCTGGCCGACGAGGTGGTCCGGACCGTCTCCGAGGCCTTCGGGGGGCTGCGCTGCTCGCTCCTCCTGATCGACGAGCACGAGGGCGCCCCCGAGCTGCGCCTCTGCGCCGGGGTGGGATTGCCGCCGATGGTGGACCGTGGCGCCGTGCGGGTGCCGATGGGGCGGGGGATCTCCGGCGCCGTCGCCTCGTCGCGGCTCCCGCTGGTGGTGCGCGACAACGACGAGGGGCACACCCACCCGCTGATGCGCGACGCGTGGTACACGGGCCCGGCGTTCGTCTCCCTCCCGCTCCTCTGCCGCGGACAGCTGCTGGGGGTGCTCAACCTGAGCAACTTCCGCGCGGGGACGGTGGACGACTACGAGGTGGAGCAGCTGCGGCTGATCGCCCTCTGCGTGGGGCTGCTGGTGGACCACGCCGCGCTCCAGGAGCGCCTCTTCGCGGAGACGGCCGCGTGAGCATGGAGCCCATCTCCGCCGCCGCCGACGTCGGCGAGCTGATCCGCCACGCCGCCGTCCGCCCGCTGAGTGCGGCCGAGGCCGAGGCCGCGTTCACCGAGGTGATGGAGGGGCGCGCCTCGCCGGTGCAGATGGCGGCGCTCCTGGTGGCCATCCGCGTCCGCGGCGCCGTCTCGGCCGAGGTGGCCGGCGGCGTGCGGGCGCTGCGCCGCGCCATGATCCCCGTCCCCACCGACACCGACGGGCTGGTGGACACCTGCGGCACCGGCGGCGGCGCGGTGACGACGTTCAACATCTCCACCGCGGCGGCGCTCCTGGCGGCGGGCGCGGGGGTGCGGGTGGCCAAGCACGGCAACCGGAGCTTCACCTCCCGGTGCGGGAGCGCGGACGTGCTGGAGGCGCTGGGGGTGCGGCTGGAGCTGGCGCCGGAGGAGGAGGCGCGCGTCCTGGAGCGGTGCGGGATCGTCTTCATGTTCGCGCCGCTGCACCACCCGGCCATGAAGCACGTGGGGCCCATCCGCCGCGAGCTGGGGATGCCCACCATCATGAACGTGCTGGGCCCCGTCACCAACCCCGCCGGCGCCCGCCGCCAGGTGGTCGGCGTCTCCGATCCCGCGCTCTTGGAGCTGATCGCCGGCGCGCTGGCCGAGCTGGGGCACGACCGGGCGATGGTGGTGCACGGCGCGCCGGGGATGGACGAGCTGAGCCCGCTGGGCCCGAGCGACGTGGTGGAGGTGGATGCCGGGCGCGTGACGCGCTACGTCTTCGACCCCGTGGAGGCGCTGGGGTGGGAACGCTTCGGCCCCGAGGGGCTGGAGGGCGGCGAGCGGCGCGACAACGCCCGCAAGGTGGAGGACGTGCTCCGCGGCAGGATCGGCGGCGCCGCGCGCGCCGCCGTCCTCCTGAACGCCGGCGCCGCGCTCTACGTCGCCGGCACCTCGCCCTCGCTGGTCGACGGCGTCCGCGCCGCCGAATCGGCGCTCGACGCGGGTAAGGGCTGGGACAAGCTCCGCGAGCTGCGCGAAGCCGCCGGCTGATCCAGATCCCGCTCCCCGAACGACGAACCCTCTCCCGCGACTCACCGCGGGAGAGGGTTTTTGCTGGATCGATCCGCAATGGGTGCCGCGTGCATTCCCGGCGCTTTGTCAGCCTGAAGCCGGTCCCGCCGAGCCCGCCGCCGCCACGATACCGAATCCCACATCCAGCTGTGCATCACCCGAGTTTGTCATCCTGAGGCCGGTCACGCGGAATCCAATGCCCGCACAAGCTTTCGCAGGCCGAAGGATCTATGCTCGACGCCGCAAAACAGCCCGGGTCATTGCCGTCCGAGCCGTCGACTCTTTACTCATTCGCCCCGGCGAAGACGGCGTTCAGGCGGTCTGCTGGTGGTCGGTGACTCCGACGAGGAGAGCCGTGCCGGCATTGAGGACGGCCCCGCCGAGCGGATCGCCCGCCAGCGCCTGGTAGGGACCCTGGCCGAAGTACAGCCCGTCCGAGACGAGGAAGGTCATGCGGACCTCACCGGCGGGCGGGGGCGGGAGGCGCGCCTCCGTCCGGGGACCGATCCGGTCGACCACGGCCCGCGACGCGGCAAGGAGCGCGTCGACGTGCGCGTCCAGCGGGTGCCCGCGCCCCACGAAGATGCTCATCTTCCCGGTGTGGTTGATGTAGCGCACGTCGCCGTCGTCGAAGGCGGCGAGCGTGTCCAGCCCGCCGTTCACGGGAACCTCCAGGATCGTCCCCAGCAGGATCCGCGACGGCACCGGCTCGCCCATCGCCCGCAGGCGGTTGAACGCCAGCGCGCGGATGCGGCTGTCGTACGTGGCCGCGTCGTCCGCGATCGTCCGGAGCGCGCCGGCGCCGGTGCTGGGGGCGAGGAGCAGGCTGATGGGCAGCGACTCGCCGGAGCCCTCGAAGAGCGTGGGGATGTCGCAGAAGAGCAGGTTGTAGATGAAGTTGCAGCTCTCGTCCCCGTACGGCCGGATCCGCATGGCGCGCGACGCGGACTTGGGGACATGGGACCGCGGCGGGTCGGCCGCGAGGGGCCGGCGGGCGGAGCGATGCTGTTCGATGGGGAGGGGCCCGGGCTTGCCGGAGGGCTCCGCGGGCGGGGGATGGGGCTGATCGGAGGAGCTTTCCCCCATGCCGAGCGCCGAGAGGATCTTCCTGAACACCCGTGCCTCTCCGATTCGTGTGTGTCGATGCCGCGCCCGCATCCGCGACAGCAGATTGCCATCCGCCGGACGCCGCCGCAACCGGCGCGCGGTGGCGGGCCGCGCGCCGGCCGCCCGGTCGGCACCACTATGTCCAGCGCGGAATCACTTCGTCCCAACCGGTGGAAATCGGCTTGCTTCGAGGAAAACGGGAGACAATCCTTGACCAGCCGCCACGATCGCGGCCCTCCCACCACATCGTCCCCCCCACGCCGGAGAAAGCCTCATGAAGAAGATGAAGCTGGACGTCGACGCGCTCAACGTGGAGAGCTTCCGTCCCACCGAGCGCCAGCCCGGCCTGCGCGGGACCGTGCGCGGCAACGAGCCGACGGTGATCGGCACCTGTCCGTGCACCTACGACATCACCTGCGGCTTCACCTGCGGCCCCATCGAAAGCTGCCAGCTCTTCTGCTGATCCGGCGGGACACACGCGAAGATCGCCGCCCCGGCTCGTCTGTCGGGGCGGCGATCTCTTTGTACGGTGCCTGCGTTCGGTGCCTGCGCGGATTCCCGCGATCCCGGCGCTACAGCCCGAAGACCGCCCTCAGGTCCCAGGGGCCCGGGATGGGGGAGGGGGTCGCGGGCTCCAGCACCACCATGCGGCGGTCCGCCTTGGAGAACCGACCCACCACGAACGGGACCGCCTCTTCCTTGGTCACCATCGTCCTTCTCCTTCGGTAGCGTAGGTGGGCCGTTCCGCGCGGACCGCGATGCGCCACCGCACCGACGCGCCGCTGGGCGGCGCGTCGGAAGCGAAAGGGGCGGATCGGGGCTCGCGGCATGGCGGCGCGGTGAAGGTTGAGAAAAGAAGTCCTGAGTCCTGAGTCCCAAGTCCTGAGTGGCTCGGTTCGCGTCCGATGACGGAAGCGCGCCACCAGGGACTAAGCACTAGGGACTAAGCACCAAGCACTTCTTTTCATCAGTATTTCCGGATCACGCCGACCACGATGCCCTGGATCTGCACCCGCTCGGCCGGATAGTACATCGGCAGCATGGTGGGATTGGCCGGCTGCAGCCGCACCTGGCCCCCCGCCTCCTTGTAGAACTTCTTCACCGTCGCGCTGTCGCCGTCCACCAGCGCCACCACCATCTCGCCGTTGTCGGCCGTCTGGCGCGAGTTGACGATGATGTAGTCGCCGTCGCGGATCTGCTCGTCGATCATCGACTCGCCCTTGACCCGCAGAACGTAGTTGTTGCCGCGTCGGACCATGTCGTGCGGAACGGTGATGGTCTCCTGCTCCGTGACCGCCTCCAGCGGGAGCCCCGCGGCCACCGTGCCCAGCAAGGGCAATTCCAGCGCCGGGGCGTGCAGGTCGGCGCGCACCACCTCCAGCGAGCGGCTCTTGTTGTAGTTCTTTCGCAGAAAGCCCTTCTGCTCCAGATTCGTCAGGTGCTCGTGAACGGTGGCCAGGGAAGAGTAGTTGAACGCCTGGGCGATCTCCTCGTAGCTCGGCGAATAGCCGTAGCCGTCGACGAAGCTCTCGACGTAGTCCAGGATCTGCCGCTGCTTCTTGGTGAGCGCCATTGCGACTCCGGGTAAGGCTGCAGGTTTGCTCCGAACAGGCACCGAAGCGAATATACCCGAAGGCAAACCGAAGTCAAGGGAAAAAGAGTTCCGTTTGAACACAAGCATCCTGGACCGCATCGTCGCCGTCAAGCGGCGCGAGGTCGAACTCCTTGCGGGGCAACGGGTTGCGCTGCAAAGCCGCGCCGCGTCCGCCCCGCCCGCCCGCGGCTTCGCCGCCGCCCTCCGCCGCCCTTCGGAAGTGCGGCTCCTGGCCGAGGTCAAGCGCCGCTCTCCCTCCGCCGGCGACATCCGCCCGGGCGCGGATCCGGTGGAGGTGGCGCGCGCGTATCAGTCCGGTGGAGCGGCGGCGCTCTCCGTCCTCACCGACCGGGAGTTCTTCGGCGGTGACCTGGACGCCCTGGTGCGCGTCAGGTCCGCCGTCGTCCTCCCCGTGATCCGCAAGGACTTCGTCGTCGATCCGCTCCAGCTCTGGGAGGCCCGGGCCGCGGGCGCCGACGCCGTCCTCCTGATCGCCCGCATCCTCACCCCCGCCGAGCTGCGCGAATACCTCGGCATGGTGGCGGAGCTGGGGATGGACGCGCTGGTGGAGGTGCACACGGCCGAGGAGATGGAGGACGCCGTCGCCGCCGGGGCCACCCTCGTCGGCGTCAACAACCGCGACCTCTCCACCTTCGTCACCGACCTGGAGCTGTCGATCCGCCTCGCCGCGGGCGTTCCTTCCTCCGTCACGCTCGTCGCGGAGAGCGGGATCCGCACGGCGGCGGACGTGGATCGTCTCGGCGCCGCCGGGTTCGACGCAATACTGGTGGGAGAGTCGCTGATGCGCCAGGAGGATCTCGCGTCCGCCGCCGCCGCCCTGGTCGGCCGCCCCAAGTCGCCGCGCGGCTGATCCGAATCTTCGGCGAACGGCGCAAAGACATCTGGCTTTACGACGTCGACGGAGTGAACGGTCTGATTGCGGTCGAATCGATGGAGCGAACAGTCTGATCGCGGTCCAGCCGTCGGCCGCGTTCACTCCATGTCATCGCGCATGCCTCGTCGGATTGTTCGATCGATCTCGCCCGTGATTCGGGTCTCGCGCTCGCCCGGGCCGCGGCAACTGCGTCATCGGGGGGACGTGGAGCAGACGCCGGTTTCCGCGCCGATCCTCCTGATGACGCTGTTTGCGATGCCCGGAAGGCGCGCCGGGCCCCTCGGTTCGGGCGATGGAGCGCGGACGGGGCGGGCGGACGAAGATCGAGGAGAGGGAGGGCCGAAGGGTGCCTCTCCGAAAAAATTTCGATACTCATCTCCGCTGATGGTTCCACGGCGGATCGCGGACGTTTCCTCGTCCGGAATGCGGCTGCCGTTCGCCGCGTCCGTCGAGGCGCCGGTACCAGGGATCACGAAGCCGGACATGTCGATGGATGGAGATCGAGGCGCAATGATCCGGAGCTGGCCGCCCGAGGTGAAGGTCTGCGGGCTGATGCGGCGCGAGGACGCGGAGCTCGCCGTGGACGCGGGCGCCGCCTATCTCGGGGCGATCCTGGCGCCGGGATACAAACGGACGGTGACGGCGGAGGCCGCTTCCGCTATCTTCCGGGGTCTCCCCGCACGCCGCGTGGGCGTCTTCGTCGACGCGCCCAGGGAAGAGCTCCTGCGCGCCGCCGAGGCCGCCGGGCTCCACGTCCTCCAGCTCCACGGCGACGAATCGCCCGAGCTGGCCAGGGAGATGCGCGCCGCCGGCTTCACCGTGTGGAAGGCGGTGCGGCCGCGGACGGGGGAGGAGTTCGCCGGGGCGGTCAGCCGATATGGATCGGCCGTGGACGCGCTCCTGGTGGACGGCTTCAACCCGGCGGCGGCGGGGGGGACCGGAACGGCCTTCCCGTGGTATGAGGTCGCCGCCCGGCGGGGGGGACTTCCCGACGGCGTTGCGATGGTGGCCGCCGGCGGGCTCAACCCCGGCAACGTGGCCGAGGCCGCGCGGGTGCTGCGCCCCGACGTGGTGGATGTCAGCTCCGGCGTGGAGCGCGCGCTGGGCGAGAAGGACCCGGACGCGGTGCGCGGCTTCGTGGCCGCCGTCCGCGCCATCTCCTGATTTCTTCGACCGACCAGAGGATCTTCGCCTGATGGCATACGCGGGAACCGCGGCCGCGCCCGAGGGGCGCCCCGGCCGCTTCGGCGAGTACGGCGGGCGCTTCGTCCCCGAGACGCTGATCTCGGCGCTGGACGAGCTCACGGACGTGTACGCGCGGGCCGCCGCCGACCCGGCGTTCTGGGACGAGCTGGGCGTCCTCTGGCGCGACTTCGTGGGCCGTCCCACCCCGCTGTACCGCGCCGACCGGCTGAGCGAGGCCGCGGGCGGCACCCGTGTCTACCTGAAGCGCGAGGACCTGAACCACACCGGCGCGCACAAGATCAACAACTCGCTGGGCCAGGTCCTCCTCGCCCGGCGGATGGGGAAGACGCGCATCATCGCCGAGACCGGCGCCGGGCAGCACGGCGTGGCCACGGCGACCGCGTGCGCCCTCTTCGGGCTCCAGTGCATCGTCTACATGGGCGAGGAGGACGTGCGGCGCCAGGCGCTCAACGTCTACCGGATGAACCTGCTGGGCGCCGAGGTCCGCCCCGTCTCCAGCGGGACCCGCACCCTCAAGGACGCCACCAACGAGGCCATCCGCGACTGGGTGACCAACGTCCACGACACGCACTACATCATCGGCTCCGTCGTGGGCCCCGATCCGTATCCCCGGATGGTGCGCGACTTCCAGTCGGTCATCGGCCGCGAGGCGCGCGAGCAGATCCTGGCCGTGGAGGGGCGCCTTCCCGCCGCGGTGATCGCCTGCGTGGGTGGGGGGTCGAACGCCATCGGCATGTTCCACCCCTTCATCGGCGACACGGACGTCGAGCTGATCGGCGTCGAGGCGGCCGGCGAGGGGGTCGACACCGACCGCCACGCGGCCACGCTGACGCACGGGAAGCCGGGGGTGCTGCACGGGTGCCTGAGCTACCTGCTGCAGGACGAGCACGGGCAGGTGTCGCCGGCGCACTCCATCTCCGCCGGGCTCGACTATCCCGGCGTGGGGCCGGAGCACTCGTTCCTCAAGGACAGCGGCCGCGCCCGCTACACCTCCATCACCGACCGCGAGGCGCTGGACGCCTTCGGCCGGCTGGCGCGGCTGGAGGGGATCATCCCCGCGCTGGAGACGGCGCACGCCATCGCCCTGGTGCTGCGCGAGGGCGCGCGGTGGAAGGACGCGGGGCCCATCGTCCTCTGCCTCTCCGGGCGCGGCGACAAGGACGTCGCGCAGGTCGCCGAAATGGCGCGCTGAAGCGAGAAATGGTAGCAGACCGTGCGCTCCGTACGAAAGCATTGTCGGAGCGCCGGTGGGCCGTTATGATCCCTGGCATTCCGCCCGCCTCGTCCCGCCGCCCATGACCGACGCCACGCTTCCCACCTCCCTCCTCGGCGAGCCATTCGCCCGCGGCGCCAGCGCCGGGGGCGACGAGCTGCGCGTGGAAGTCCAGGAGGTGGTGCGCGGGCTGGCCAAGGCGCTCCGCACGCACCTCCTCTACGAGGGAAGCGCCAACCCCGCCCTGGACCGCTTCGTGGAGCAGCTCCAGAAGGGGCTGGAGGCGCTCTGGCGGCGGACCTCGCACGTCTCGCTCTCCGTCGAGGAGCGCGAGGTGCTGTACGACGGGAGCGCCGTCTACTCCAGCGAGGACCGCGAGAACCTGGCGTTCCTCCTGTACCGCGACGGCGTCCGCGAGATCAGCCTGTACCGCGGCTTCGAGCGCGAGGAGCTGGCCACCTTCCTGGGGCTCCTGGCGCGGGTGCAGCGGGTGCGCGGCGAGGACCAGGACGACCTGCTGACGCTCTTCTGGGAGCACGACTGGGTCCACTTCCGCTACCGCTACGTCGAGGCGCTTCCTGAGGGGACGGCGCTCCCCGCCCCCGGCGCGCAGCAGCCCGGCCGCGTGCAGGTGCGCGACGAGCCCGAGCCCACCGCCGTCTCCTCCGTCTCCACCGACGACTTCCGCGGCGCGCTCTACTTCCTGGACGCGGCGGAGCTGCGCCAGCTGGAGGGCGAGCTGGTGCGGGAGATGGGGCGCGACACCTGGACCGACGTCCTGAACGCGCTCTTCGACCGGCTGCAGGACGGGGGCGCGCTCCGGCAGGAGCAGGTGGTGGGGATCCTCTCCGACGTCCTGCCGACGCTCCTGGGGGTGGGGAAGCTGGAGCTGGCGGGGCGCGTCCTGGGCGAGCTGGTGGGGATCGCCACCGGCGGCCAGCGCCTCCCCGCGCCGGTGATGCGGGGGCTGCGCGCCCTCTTCGACCAGCTGGCCCAGCCGGCGACCGTCTCCGAGCTGGTGCGGACGGTGGAGCAGGCCGGCGGCGCCATCTCCGAGGCCGCGCTGGGGACGCTCCTCTCCTTCTTCCCGCCCGAAGCGCTCGCCCCCCTGCTCAAGGCGGGGGAGACCAGCGCCTCCCCCGCCGTGCGCCGCACCGTCCTGGCCGCCGCCGAGCGGCTGGCGGGGGGCTCGCGCGAGCACGCCGTCCTCCTCCTCCGCGACGCGGACCCGTCCGTGGCCGGCGGCGCCGCGCGCATCCTGGGGCGCCTGCGTGTCTCCACCGCCGCGGGGGACGTGCAGCGCCTCCTCCAGCGTCCGGAGGCGACTCTTCGTGTCACGGCGGTCGAGGCGCTGGCGGAGATCCGCTCGCCCAACGCATCCGGCGCGGTGGAGGCGGCGCTGGACGACGTCGACCGCGAGGTGCGCGTGGCCGCCGCCCGCGCGCTCGCCACGCTGCGCTACGCGCCGGCGCGGGCGAAGCTGGAGGCGGCGCTGGACTCCAAGCGGCTCCGCGAGGCGGACCTGACGGAGCGGATCGCCTTCTTCGAGGCGTACGGCGGGCTGGCGGGGGCGGAAGGGGTTTCGCTCCTGGAGCGCGTGCTGAACGGGAAGAACTGGCTGGGGCGCCGCGAGACGGGCGAGATGCGGGCGTGCGCCGCGCTGGGGCTGGGGCGCATCCGCCACCCGGCGGCCGAGAAGTCGCTGAACGCCGCCGCCGCCGACCCCGACCCCGTCGTCCGCAGCGCGGTCGGACGGGCGCTGAAGGCCATCCGCCAGTGAGCGCCGACGCCACCCTGGCCCACGCGGCCGAGACGACGCACCGCCATCACCCCGCCCCGCTGGTCTCCGCGGACGACCGCGGGCTGCAGCGGAAGGGGCGCGACCTCCTCTTCTCCCTGGCCGCCGCGCTGCGCGCCCTCCAGCTCTACCCGCTGGAGAACCAGGCGGTGGTGAACGCGCTGGCCGAGCTGGACGCGGCCTGCCAGGCGGTGCTGGAGACGGAGGAGGAGGTGGTGGTCCGCTTCGTGGGCGACTTCTTCTTCGTCAACGACCTGCGGCTGCGCATCGACCTGGCCAGCTACGCCACCTACGGCTCGGTCGGCCGGGCGCTGGCGCGGCACCGCATCGGCGAGATCAGCGTCTACCACGGGGCCGAGCGGGCGGAGTGGACGGCGCTGCTCACGCTGGTCAACGCCGAGCCGGACGCGGAGGACCCGTACAACGTCTTCTCCGAGCGGCTGGGGCGCACCGCCGTCCTCCACCTCTCCGTGGGCGCGGACCGGGATTCGGAGCCGGACCCGCAGGACGACGACCAGCGGCAGCTGGCCAAGCGCACCTACGCGCAGACGGTGGCCGTCGCCCGCGAGGCGATGACGGGGCTGCGGATGGGGCGCGGCGTGTCGCTGCGGCCGGTGAAGCGGGCGGTGCAGTCCATCGTGGACCAGGTGCTCACCAACGAGACCTCCCTGGTGGGGCTCACCACCCTCCGCGACTACGACGAGTACACCTTCACCCACTCGGTCAACGTCTGCATCTTCTCCGTGGCGCTGGGGAAGAAGCTGGGCTTCGACAAGCACCAGCTGTACGAGCTGGGGCTCGGCGCGCTGCTGCACGACGTGGGCAAGGTGCGGATGCCGGTGGAGCTGATCAACAAGGCGGGGCCGCTGACGGCGGACGAGTTCACCACGCTCAAGGAGCACCCGGCCGAGGGGCTGCTCTCGCTCTTCGAGATGCGCGGGCTGAACGAGCTTCCGCTCCGGGCGATGCTGATCGCCTACGAGCACCACATGAAGATCGACCTCACCGGCTACCCCGTCTCGTACCGGCCGCGCAACCCCACGCTCTTCTCGCGGATCGTGGCGGTGGCGGACGGCTTCGACGCGGCCACCACCAAGCGGAGCTACCAGGCGCAGCCCTGGCCGGCCGACCGGGTGCTGCGGGAGATGCGCGACAACACCACGCGCGGCTTCGACCCGCTGGTGGTGAAGGCGTTCATCAGCATGACGGGGATCTACCCCGTGGGGAGCGTGGTCATCCTGGACTCGTTCGAGCTGGCGGTGGTCTGCGCCGCCAACCCGAACCCCGAGGCGCTCCACCAGCCGATGGTGAAGGTGATCTACGACTCGCTGGGGATCCCCGTCTCGCCCCCGCGGCCCCTGGACCTGTCGGAGATCGATCCGGCGTCGGGGAAGCCGCGCCACGCCATCATCAAGACCACGGATCCGGAGCGGTACGGGATCAATGTCGGTGACTACTTCGTCTGACCGCGCCGCCTCGCTGGGGCGCGCCTTCGCTTCCGCCCGCGAGGCCGGGCGCGCCGCCCTGGTCCCCTACGTCACCGCCGGCCACCCGTCGCCCGAGCTGACGCTTCCCGTGCTGCGGATGCTGGCGGAGGAGGGGGCGGACGTGATCGAGCTGGGCGTGCCCTTCAGCGACCCGCTGGCGGACGGGCCCACCATCCAGCGGTCGTCGTACCAGGCCATCGAGCAGGGGGTGGACCTCCGCTGGACGCTGGAGACGCTGGCCGCCTTCCGGCGCGAGCACGACACGCCGGTGGTGCTCTTCACCTACCTGAACCCCGTCCTCCGCCACGGCGTGGAGCGCTTCCTGGAGGACGCCGCGGCGGCCGGCGCCGACGGGGTGCTCCTCACCGACCTCCCCGTGGGCGCCGACCCGGCGCTGGAGACGCGGATCGACGAGTCGCCGCTGGACCTGATCCGCCTCGTCGCGCCGACCACGCGACCGGAGCGGGTGCGGCTGATCGCGAAGGCGGCGCATGGGTTCCTCTACTACGTCTCGCGCGTGGGCGTCACCGGGGCCAGCACGGAGCTGCAGTCCGGCCTCGCCGCCGAGGTGGCCGAGGTGCGCGCGGTGACCGACGTTCCCGTGGCGGTGGGGTTCGGCGTGTCGACGCCGGAGCAGGCGGCGACGGTGGCGCGGCTGGCGGACGGCGTGGTGGTCGGGAGCGCGCTGGTGGAGAAGCTGGGGACGGTGGGGCTGGATGGGGCGCGGGAGTTCGTCCGGGATCTGCGGCGGGCGATGCAGCGCTGAGGAACGGAAGTGCTTAGTGCTTAGTGCTTGGTCCTTAGTGCCTGATCTTCCGGGCTCCGTGGCCCAATGCGCATCCGGTACACAGTGTCGTCCTGAAGGAGTTCGAGCAACTGAAGGATCTCGCGAAAGGCCCGGCTTTGTCGCGGCCTCGGTTATAGATCCTTCGGCCTGTGAAGATTCCTGATGGCGACGAGTCGAGGGTGGCCGGCCTCGGGATGACAGACGCGGGGATTGCACGGTCGGATGGAGCACTGGTATTGCGGTCGGATTCAGTGTCCGGCATTACGATCGACATCCCAGGGAGCATCCGCGCCGCATCCGCATCCACATCGATGCCTGGATGCTCCCGAGGGATCTCTCATTGAGGCGCGATGATCCGCATCGTCGGCCAAGCGCCGCCGATCGACCCTTCTGCCGCCTGACGTTGCAATTGGACGCCGCGTACGAAGGGCGGCGCCGGCGGGATCAGCATCCCGCGCAGCAGTCGTGGAACTCGCCATCGACGGATCGCGCCCGAACGCGGGCGCGGTCCGCCCATCGCCCGGACGGTGCACCATCCCCCGCTCCTCCGCCGTACCCGATCGACCCCTGGTCCTCACGCCCCGCGACGAGGGGCCCGCGCCCGCCGGCCCCGCGCCGGTGACCGCGCCGCCGCCTCCGCTTCGGGGGCCGGAGGAGCGCGACCTTCCGCCGTTCCTGGTGGCGGTGCTGCGCGTCTACGCGCGGGTGCTGCTGTACGGCGGCGCCGTGGTGCTGGCGGCCGTCTGGCTCTGGGCGCCGCCCTCGGCGCGCGGGCACCTCGCGGCGGTCGTGGGCGCGCTGGTGGTGGCGGGAATGCGCTTCGGCGCGGTCCCGCTGTCGAAGTTCTCGTACGTCACCATGACGGTGGTCCCCGTGGGCGTCCTGGTGCTACTGGGGGAGCCGGCGGCGGCGGTGATCGCGGCGGGGGTGGGGACGCTGCTGGGAGACGTGGTGCGCGGGAAGGAGACCTTCCCCTCGGCCGTGAACGCCGGGCGCGAGGTGCTGGCGGCCACCGCGGCGGCCGGCGTCTACGCGCTGGTGGCGATGCTGACGGAGCTGGAGCCGGCGGCGGGCTTCGGCGGCGGGGCGCCGGGGCTCTCGGCGGCGGGGATCCCGGCGGCGGTGGCGTTCTTCCTGGCGTACTTCGGCTTCTCGCGCGGCCTCTTCTACTTCTCGCTCGCCTTCCGCGGCAAGCTGACGCCCTCGGAGTGGATGATCATCTTCCGCTACGAGGTGGTCTCGGCGGCGCTGGGGACGATCGCGGCGCTGGCGGTGGCGGCGGCGCTCCACTTCTACGGCGACGGGCTGGGGTGGCCGTTCATCGTGGCCTTCGTGGGCGCGGCGGGGCTGCTGGCGCGGGCGCTGGTGGTGGAGGCCATCGCCAGCGAGGAGCTGCGCAAGGTGGTGGCGATGGAGGCGGTGATCGCCGCCGGGATGCCGCTGGCCGAGTCGCTGCAGCGCATCGAGCAGCTCGCCGGGCGGCTGGTGGAGTGGGGCCAGCTCCACATCTACCGCGGCGCGGAGACGCTGGAGCCCATCTACCCCGCCGGCGCGACGGCGCTGGTGGGGGTCGACGGCCTGCGGGCCGAGGCCGCGCGCGGCGAGGGCGCGCTCCTGGTCACCGACGCGCGCCGCGAGCCGCGGCTGGCCGGGGCGGGGGAGCACGTGCGCTCGCTGGTGATCCAGCCGCTCCGCTACGGGAAGAACACGCTGGGGGTGCTGGAGATCGTCCACCACCGCCCCCGCGCCTACGGGCCCAACGAGGTGCGGCTGGTGGAGCGCTTCGGGCGGCAGGTGGCGCTGGCGATGCAGCTGGACTCGCTTGTGCGCCCGATGACGCGGAGCGCGGGCGAGATGGAGGCGGAGCTGCGCGCGCTGGGGGCGCGGCTGACGGAGCTGCGCGGGAGCGGGCAGGAGGTGGCGGCGCACGCAGCGGACATCCGCGGCCGCATCGAGGACCAGGGGCGGCGCACGGCGCGCGGGCTGGAGGCCACCGAGGCGCTGGCCGCCGCGGCGGTGGAGACGGCCCGCGACGCGGCCGAGTCCGCCGGGACCAGTGGGGACGCGGGACGGCTGGCGGCGGAGAACCGCGCGGCCATGCGCGACGCCATCGAGCGGCTGGTGGAGCTGCGCGACTTCGTGGACGGCGAGGCGCGCGAGCTGGCGGCGCTGTCGAAGGCGTCGGACCGCATCTCCGGCGTGGTGTCGACGATCCACCAGATCGCCGACCAGACCAACCTGCTGGCGCTGAACGCGGCCATCGAGGCGGCGCGCGCCGGCGAGCACGGGCGCGGCTTCGCGGTGGTGGCGGACGAGGTGCGGAAGCTGGCGGACGGGAGCGCGCGGGCGGCGCTGCAGGCGCGGGAGATGGTGGAGGCGGTGCGCGGGCAGATGGGGGCCGCGCTGGGGCGGATGGAGCACGGCGCGCGCCGCCTGGCCGGCGTGGGCGACCTGTCGCGGACCGCGCTGGAGTCGGTGGACCGCATCGTGGACGCGGCCGAGGCGTCGGCCGGGGTGACGGGGCGGATGGCGGCCCGCGCGGGCGACCAGCAGGCGCGGCTCACGGGCCTGCGTGACGAGATCGCCGCCGTCTCCGCCGCCGCCGAGCAGAACGGCGAAGGCGCGCGCCTGGTGGCCGAGGCCGCCCGCGCCCAGGCCGAGACGCTGGAGGAGATCGAGCGCGCCGCCGCCGCCCTGGGCGACGTCTCCGTCCGCCTCAACACCTACATCGCCCGCTTCAACGAGATCACCTGATCGACATCGGGCGGAAGGCGCTTGTAGCGAGTGATCGGCGGTTCATCCTTTCTCCTGAACTCGCCTTCACTCCATCGAAGCGACGTGGGATGCGCATCCCGATGCTCCCCGCGCGCTTCGCACGATGCGGATTCCGCGAGCCGGTTACCTTCCGATCGCACTCGAAAATTGTCATCCTGATGGGGCCTGAGCGACTGAAGGATCTATAGCCTGGGCCGCGAAACCGCCGGCTTCTCCGCGAGGCCGGCCGTCGGTCTTCGCGAAGACGCCGGCAACGTCGCGCGGCCGGCTATAGAGCCTTCGGCCTGCGGATCATGTTGCGAGCGAAGGGGTTCCGCGCGGCCGGCCTCAGGATGACCGGCTCGGGATGATGCAGGATCCCGTGTGGCAGCTGATGCGAGACTCCCGCCCTTTTCGATCACCGATGCCGATCTTCCGACCGACGGGCTGGCGACGGATCGCGCTGCTCCTGCTGCTCGCGGTGGTGCCGCCGGCGCTGGGGTCGTGCGCGCTCCCGCGCCGCCCGGCGGCGCCGAAGAACGAGATCGTGGCGCTGGAGCGGCGGATGTTCGACCTGGTCAACGAGCACCGCGTGAGGATGGGGCTGCCGCGGCTGGAGTACGATCCGCTGGTGTCGGAGATCGCGCGGTCGCACAGCCGGGGGATGGCGCGGGGCGACGTGCGCTTCGGGCACCGGGGGTTCCACGCGCGGGCGCGGGCCGTCCGCGTCTTCCGCCGGTCGGAGTGGATCTCGGAGAACGTGGCGTTCAACCTCTTCGAGCGCGGCCCGTCGCCGGGGACGGCGGTCAAGGGGCTGCTGGGGAGCGCCAAGCACCGCCGCAACATGGAAGGCGTCTACCACTACACCGGCGTGGGCGTGGCCCGCTCCGACTCCACCGGCGCCTACTACTACACCCAGCTCTTCGTCCGCTGACCCGATCGGCGGGCGGTGAGCCCGCCAACGAATCCCGCCGGGCGGCCTCCCGCTCCGCCCCTTCCCGATCCCACCTCGCAGCCGCGCGCACGACGATGCCGATGCGAATCCTCCCGCTGATCCTCCTGCTCGCCGCCTGCGCCCCCGCGGGGATGACGAGCGGAGCCCCCGTGCGCGACCCGTCCGCCGCCAGCGCCGCGCCCCAGGTCTCCGAGGCGGAGATGGAGGCGCAGCTGCACGCCGCCGTCAACCGCCGCCGCCAGTCGCGCGGCCTGGCGCCCTTCGCCTTTGACACGGGGATGGCGGAGATCGCGCGGCAGCACAGCCGCGACATGGCGGCGGAGCGCGTCCCGTTCGGCCACGCCGGCTTCGACGCGCGGGTGGCGGCGGTGCGGAGGCTGGGCAGGTTCAGCAGCTTCGCCGAGAACGTCGGCTTCAACGACTTCGCCTCCGACCGCGCGGCGGAGGTGGCGTTCAACGGGTTCGTGCAGAGCGCCGGGCACCGCCGCAACCTGGACGGCGCCTTCACCCGCACCGGCATCGGCGTCGCCCGCTCCGGCCGCACCTACTACTTCACCCAGGTGTTCGCGCGGTAGCGTCATCGTCCCGCCGTCGATCCGATCAGGTCGGGATCGCCGGCATCTCCGCGACGTTCAATCCTCGCGCAGCCGCTCCTCCAGCGCGGGGTCGGGCTCCACGAAGATCGTCTTCGCCTGCAGGATGGAGACGCGGCCGGGGGGGGCGCCGCGGGGCTTGCGGACGTGCTTGCGGCGCGTCCAGTCCACGGCCACGGTGCCCGACGAGCGCGCCTTGCTGTACAGCGCCGCCAGCGTGGCCGCCTCCTCCAGGTCGCGCGCGGGCGGCGCGCCCTCGCCGCTCCAGCGCAGCACCACGTGCGAGCCCGGCACCGAGCGCGCGTGCAGCCACACGTCCTCGGGCGACGCGTGGCGGAAGGTGAGCTGGTCGTTGTCCTTCGATCCCCGCCCCACCCGCACCTCCAGCCCCCCCGAGGTGCGGTAGGCGCGATACGGCATCCGCTCCCCCTGCGGCGCCTTCTGCTGCCGGGGCTCGCGCGCCTCGGCGCGGCGGACGGCGGCGTCCAGCCAGGCGGGGGGCTCGTCGCCGGCCTCCAGCGCGCGCGCCGCCTCCTCCCACCGCGCCAGCTCCTTCTCCGCGCGCTCCGCCAGCTCCGGGATCCGCTCCTCCGCCCGCGAGCGGCGGCGCGCCTCCTCGTACCAGCGCTCCGCGTTCTCGTGCGGACGGAGCGCCGGGTCGATGGCGATCCGGATCTTCCGCCCCTCCTCGTCGAACACCGTCACCTTCGCGGCGCCGGACTGCACCCGCGCCAGGTTGGAGAGGAGCAGGTCGCCGCGCAGCCGCAGGCGGTCCGCCTGGCCGATCTTGGCGCGCTCCTCCGCCAGCCGCGCCAGCCGCTGCCGCACCGCGTCGCGCTTCCGCAGCACGCGCTCCAGCATCCCCGTCCGGTCACGCGCCGCCTCCCCCGCCTCCGCCGCGGCGGCGGCCGCCTCCATCGCCGCCAGGAGGGAGGGGAAGGGAGTGGACGGAACCCCCTCCAGCGCGAACGGATACGGCTGCGGCCCCGCCTTCGTCTCCATCAGCACCGGCGCCGCGTCCGTCCGCGTGGCGACCCGCCACCATCGCTCGAACGCCCTCTCCAGCGCGCGATCCCCATCCGCCGGACGCCCCGCATCTCCCGAATCCGGCGAATCCGCCGCGCTCCCCGCATCCGCCGATTCCGCCGCCGCGTCCCCCAGCACCCACGCCGCGTTGATGGGGCTGGTCCACGCGAAGTGGCGGAGCATCTCCCCCCTGCGCTCCGCCGGCGGAACGGAGGCGAGGCGCGCCATCCACTCCTCCCGCGCCACCTCGATGGCCACCGGCTGGGCGGCGAAGCGGCGCTGCGGAGCGGGGGGGGCGTAGACCTCGCCGGCGCGGAGGACACGCGCCCCCGCCTCGCGGGCGCGGAGGACGGAGACGATGCGCCGGTCCGACGCGTCCACCAGGAGCGCGTTCCACTGGTTGGTGTGCAGCTCGGCGACCAGCACGCGCGTCCCCCCGCGGAAGCGGCTCCCCTCGTGGAGGTCGATGCGCAGCAGCCGCTCGTCCGCCGGCGCCACCACGCGCACCACCCGCGCCGAGGCCTCGGCTGGCACCCTCGCGCCCTCGCACCCCCGCACCTCCGCGCCCCCCACGCGGAACCACCCGCGCGACGGATGCAATTCGAGGCGAAGGCACTCCCCGCGATCGAGCGGAAGCGTGGCCGACACGTCCGCGGCGAAGACGGGCGCGGGGACCGCCGCGCGGCCGGAGAGGCGCGCGTGGAGCTCGGCCGCGAGGGCGCGGACCAGGACGGGGTCGAAGCGGATTCCGTTTGACACGTCCGCAAAGTCCCATTACAATACCGCCACGTCAACCCGCTGTTAAACGGACATTCGTGCGGCCCGGCGGCGCCTGTGAGGCCGGGCCCGGGAGATCGGGAAAATGTCCACTGAGCGCGGGACTGGCGTCCGGAGGGTCACCGTGCCCGACCTCCGCGACATGAAGCGGCGTGGCGAGAAGATCGCCGTGCTGACCGCATACGATTACCTCCTCGCCAGGCTGGTGGACGGCGCGGGGGTGGACGTCGTGCTGGTCGGCGACTCCCTGGGGCAGGTGGTGCTCGGCCTGGACACCACCGTCCCCGTCACCCTCGACGACATGATCCACCACGCGCGCGCCGTTCGCCGCGGGGTGGACCGCGCCCTCCTGGTCGTCGACCTCCCCTTCCTCACCTACCAGGTCAGCCGCGAGGACGCGCTCCGCAACGCCGGGCGCATCATGCGCGAGACCGGCGCCGTGGCCGTCAAGCTGGAGGGCGGCACGCCGGAGATCTGCGAGACGGTGCGCGCCCTGGTGGCGGCGGGGATCCCCGTGATGGGGCACGTGGGGTTCACCCCGCAGAGCGTCAACGTCATCGGCGTGCGGGTGCAGGGGCGCGACGAGGAGGCCCGCGCCCGCGTGACCGCCGAGGCCCGCCGGCTGGAGGAGGCCGGGTGCTTCGCCGTGGTGCTGGAGCTGGTCCCCGGACCGCTCGCCGCCGAGGTCACGGGGATGCTCTCCATCCCCACCATCGGGATCGGCGCCGGGGTGGAGTGCGACGGGCAGGTGCTGGTGCTGCACGACATGCTGGGGCTGAACGCCGGCTTCAGCCCCAAGTTCCTGCGCGTCTTCGCCCAGGTGGGCGAGCTGGCCTCCGCCGGCGTGGGCGACTTCGTGCGGGCGGTCAAGGGCGGCGAGTATCCCGCCGCGGAGCACACCTTCGGATGAGCGCGCGCGTGATGGAAGCCGTTCCGCCGGCGGACGCGGGGCGGGAGATGCGCGTCGTCACCACCATCGCCGAGGTGCGCGCCGCCGTCGGGGCGGTGAAGGCGGCGGGCGGCACCGTGGGCTTCGTGCCGACCATGGGATACCTGCACGAGGGGCATCTCCAGCTCGTCGATCGCGCCCGCGAGTCGGCGAATTGGGTGATGATGTCCATCTTCGTCAACCCGCTCCAGTTCGGCCCCTCGGAGGACCTGTCGCGCTACCCGCGCGACCTGGAGCGCGACCTCTCGCTGGCGAAGGCGCGCGGGGTGGACCTGGTCTTCGCGCCGTCGGTGGAGGAGATGTACCCGCACGGCGAGCCGCGCGTCTCCGTGGTCCCCGACGAGGAGATCGCGGGGCGGCTCTGCGGCGCGTCGCGCCCGGGGCACTTCCGCGGGGTGCTGACGGTGGTGGCCAAGCTGTTCGGGATCGCCCGGCCGGACGTGGCGGTGTTCGGGCAGAAGGACTGGCAGCAGGCCGCCCTCATCCGCCGGATGGTGGACGACCTGGAGATGCCGGTGCGCGTGGACGTGGCCCCCATCGTCCGCGAGGCCGACGGGCTCGCCATGAGCTCGCGAAACGTGTATCTTTCGGAAGACGAGCGGGAGAGGGCCCTGGCCCTTTCGCGCTCGCTCCGGCGCGCCCGCGAGCTGTTCGAGGCGGGCGAGAGCGACGCGGCGGTGCTGAAGGCCGCGCTGCTCGGTGGGATGACGGTCCCCGGCGTGGAGCCCGAGTACGCGGAGGTGGTCGATCCGCGAACGCTCGAGGCGGTGGTACGGGCCGTGCCCGGCGTGGTCTGCGCCGTGGCCGCCCGCGTCGGCAGGACGCGGCTGATCGACAACGCGGTCCTGCCCTGAGGCCTGTCAACGACGCCAAAGGGATCGGAGAAGCCATGCAACGCACCATGTGCAAGAGCAAGATCCACCGGGCGACGGTGACCGGGGCGGATCTGAACTACGTGGGGTCCATCACCATCGACCCCGTCCTGATGGAAGCCGCCGACCTCCTGGAGTACGAGCAGGTGGCGGTGGTGAACGTCAACAACGGCGCGCGCTTCGAGACCTACGTGATCCCCGGCGTGCCGGGGAAGGGCGAGATCTGCCTGAACGGGGCCGCCGCGCGCCTGGCGCACCCGGGCGACAAGGTGATCGTCATCAGCTACGCCCAGTACGACGAGAAGGAGATGGAGCGCTACCGCCCCGCCTTCATCTTCGTGGACGAGCACAACCGGATCGCGCAGGCCGGCCTCCGGGCGCTCGGCGCCTGACGGATGGAGGGATGGACCGGCGTCGCCTACGCGCTGGCACTGCCCGGCGCCGGCGGGCTGGGCTCCCGGCTCTCCAAGTACCTGCACCCGCTGGCCGGACGCCCGCTGGTCTGGCACGCGCTGCGGGCCATCGCCGCCGTCCGCCCCGCGCCCCGCGCGCTGGTGGTGGTCGGCGGGCCGGAGCTGGACGCCGGCCTCTTCCCGGACCTCGGGATCGAGGTGCGGGTCGTCCACGCGGACGGTGAGGGAGTGGCCGGCGCCCTCGCGGAGAGCGCCGGCCGCGGTCCCGTCCTGGCCGTCGACGCCGCGGCGCTGATCCCCCCGGACACGCTCCAGCGGCTGGCCGACGGCGATCGGGGGAGGATGATCGGCGATCCCGCCGGCCGTCCGCTGGCCGCCTGGCTCCCCGCGCTCCCGCCCGGCGCGGAGGCGGGGCTCGACGCCGTTCGCGACGCGGTCGATCCGGGATCGGTCGCGATCGACGCCGACGGGTTCGTCGTGGAGAGCCGCGCGGAGCTGGCGCGGGCCACGGCGCGGGTGCGCGACCGGCTGGTGCGCGCGCTGATGGACGGCGGCGCCACCTTCCTCCTTCCCGAGACGGTGCTGGTGGACGTGGACGTCCGCCTGGGCCGCGACACCGTCGTCTATCCCAACGTCGTCCTCGAAGGCCAGACCACGGTCGGCGACGAGACGGTGATCGGCCCCGGGTGCCGCGTCATCGACTCGTGGATCGGCAGCGGGGTGGAGCTCAAGGGCTTCAACTACCTCTCCCACACCTCGGTGCGCAACCGCGCCATCCTGGAGCCGCATGTCCGCCGCGGGTTCGACTGACCTCGCCGCCCTCCCGCCCGTCGTCCGCGACGCGGCGGAGGGCCGCCTCCCCGCCTGGTCGCAGGTGAAGCCCAGGCGCCGCGAGCACATGGGGCGCGTCGCCGCGCTCCTGCGCGAGTGGGCCGTCGCCCTGGGCCTCCCCCCGGCCGAGGTGGCGCGCTGGACCGCCGCCGGGTGGCTCCACGACGCCCTCCGCGACGCCGATCCGGAGGAGCTGCGCTCCCTGGTCCCCCCTGCGTACCGCGGCCTCCCCGACAAGGTGCTGCACGGCCCCGCCGCCGCCGAGCGCCTCCACGGCCAGGCCGACGAGGAGATCCTGGAGGCGGTGCGCTTCCACACCCTGGGCTGCCGGCGCTTCGGGGCGCTGGGGCGGGCGCTCTACCTGGCCGACTTCCTGGAGCCCGGCCGCACCTTCTCCCCCGAGTGGACCGAGTCGCTCCGGCGGCGGATGCCGGGGGAGATGGAGGCGGTGCTGCGCGAGGTGGTGGGCGCGCGCGTGGCCCACGTGAGCGGCGGCGGCACCGTGCACCCCGAGACCGAAGCGTTCCATGCCTCCCTCGAAGGGTAAGCCCCGGGCGAAGCGCGGGGCGGCGAAGGGGGGCGGCGGGAGCCGGCTGCAGACCGTCGGCATCTTCCTCACCCTCCTGGCCGTGGCCGCGCTGATCGGCTCGCTGGCCTGGGGGCTCCTGGGCGGGCGCGGCGGACCGTCATCCTCGCCGCGGTCCGAGGTGCCGGAGGAGGAGGCGCCACCCGCGGCCTCCGCGCCCGCCGCGCGCGTGCGCGTGGAAGTGCTGAACGCCTCCGGCCGCCCGGGGCTGGCCCGGGAAGGGACGCGCATCCTCCGCGACGCGGGCTTCGACGTGGTCTCGTTCGGAAACGCCAAGGGCTTCTCCCCCGACTCGTCGCTGGTGCTGGACCGCGCCGGAAGCATCGGGACCGCGCGGCGGGTGGCCGACGCGGTGGGGATCCGCCGCGTGGGGGCCCGCCCCGACGCCAACCTCTTCCTGGACGCCACCGTGGTCCTGGGCCGCGACTGGCGCTCCGCTCCCTCCACGCCATCTCCCGCCCCGTGAACGGGGCGGCCGCTCCCCCCTGAGCGGTGCTCAGTCGCCACATGCGAAGGCGGCTCCCGGAACGCATCTCCCCTCCCGCCTCATTTCGAAGCGGGAGGGGAGAAGGGGTGTAAGTCGTTGCGTCCAAGGGGGCTAGCGCGAGATCGCAAAGCGCGCTATGCTGTCTGTCCCGATGTAAACGACTGTTTTCTACCGGCCGCCGCCGAGCGCCTCGGCGGGTTCCGCGCGGCGCAGCCCGGCGAAGGCCTCGGAGAGCGCGACGGTGAAGACGCCCTCCCCCTCCCCGGCTCGCGCCAGGACGCGGCGGATGGCGGCGCGGTCCACGGACGAGGCGTCGTAGCCGGCGCCCAGGAGCGCCTGGATGACCGCCTCGGCGTGGACGCGCTTCCGGTCGTAGATGTCGGGGAAGACCACGAGCTCGCCCTCCCGCACCACCACCGGCTCGTAGCGGATGGAGAGCGGGACGGGGGACGCCAGCGTGGACGCGCGCGTCTCCCCGGAGCGCGCCAGGACGCGGGTGATGGCGTCGGGGGAGAGCGAGCCGCCCTGGCGGGAGTGGAGGAGGCGCGCCAGCTCCACCACGTCGCGGTTGAGCATGCGCACGCACCCGTGGCTGGCCGCCTGGCCGATGTTCTCCGCGTCGGGGGTCCCGTGGATGTAGTAGAGCGGGGCGAAGAAGAGCTTCACCCGGCCCATGGGGTTGCGGGGCCCCGGCGGGGTGGGGCGGTCGTCCCGGGCCCACTCGCGCGGGGGCGGGCGCCACCAGGGGTTCCACTCGGCGGTGGCGATGCGGTACTCGCCGTCCGGGGTGTCGTGGCCGGGCTTCCCCACCGAGACCCGGTACGTCTTCAGCAGGGTGTCGCCGTCGAAGACGCGGAGCCGGTTCTCGGGGAGGTTGAGGTCCAGCCGGAGGCCGGAGGGCGGCGCCTCCTGCGCGCGCGCCGGCGGCGCGGCCAGGGAGGCGGCTGCCGCGACGAGCGCGGCCGCGGCGAGGGCGAAGGTCTTCACGGGTCGCGGGTTGGGCGTGGGTGCGGGGCGGCGGGACGCCGCCCGCCGAAAAGCTAACGGAGGCGCCGGGTCCCGCCAACCGGCGGGGCCGCGGGAGGGGAGCGCGGGCCGGCTGCGACGCCCCCGCGTGGCAGAGGCCGCCGGCACGTTACGGCCCCTTTCGGTGCGCACCCCCCGCGAAGGGCTGGCACGTTGGACAAACCGCGTTAACTTTGTCGCACCGACGTGACCGGCCGGACGGACGTTCGACTCCCCGCGTGGCGGGGGACGGACGATGGAGCGCACCGATCCGGGCCTCCGGGAGCGAACGGCACCCCGCGAGACCGCCGCCCCGGGCCCCGGCCCGGCGAAGTGTCATCCTCAGCGCCTGACAGACGTTCATCCCCGGGTGCACCGCACCCTCGCGCCCCGCCCCCGGCGGCGGCGCACCCTTTTTCGGAACAGAGAGCCCCGCGCGACGGACGCGCCCCATGGCCGCACAGGCGGCGGCCCGGGACGTCTCCGCGCAAGATTCCACCCCCTGCATCCCCAGGAGGTACCGCCTGACGGACCGGAACGTACGCAGGTCATTTCCCCGAGAGCGTAGTCTCTACCTCTCAGATCGCAGCCTCAAGGAGGACCTCACATGAGAAGGCTCAGTAGGCTGTCCGCGCTGCTGGTCGCGCTTGCCGCCCTGCCGGCCTCCCTGTTCGCCCAGGGAGGCGGGACCATCACCGGACGCGTCACGGGTGCCGATTCGGGTCAGCCGATCGCTTCCGCGACCGTTGCCGTGGAGGGCTCGTCCCTTCGCGCCGTCACCGACGCCCAGGGCCGCTACACCATCCGTAGCGTTCCCGCGGGCAACTACACCGTCAGCGCCTCGACGCTGGGCCGCGAGTCGGCCCGCCGCGCGGCCGCCGTGGCCGCCGGCCAGACGGTGACGCTGGACTTCACCCTCGCCAGCCGCGCCATCGCGCTGGAGGGGATCGTCGCGTCCGCCACGGGCGAGCAGCAGCGCACCCGCGAGGTGGGCAACGCGGTCGCCAAGATCGACCTCGCCGAGGACGTGCCGCTCGCGGCCACCAACGACCTCGCCCAGGTGCTGCAGGGCCGCGCCGCCGGCGTGACCGTGCTGGCCCCCGGCGGGACCACCGGCGCGGGCGCCCGCATCCGCATCCGCGGCTCCAACTCGGTGTCGCTGGCCAACGACCCGCTCCTGATCATCGACGGCGTCCGCGCCGACAACGGGACCGGGAGCGCCATCGGCGTGGGCGGCCAGACGCCCAACCGCCTGAACGACATCAACCCCGAGGACATCGAGAACATCGAGGTCCTGAAGGGGCCCGCGGCCTCGGCGCTCTACGGCACCGCGGCGGCCAACGGCGTGATCCTGGTGACGACCCGCAAGGGCCGCGCGGGCGCCACCCGCTGGGCCTTCTACACCGAGCAGGGGCAGCTGACCGACCCGAACGACTACCCGACCAACTTCACCGGGTACTGCACCTACCGGTCGGGCGCGGCGAACGCCATCCCCACGCTCGGGGGCAACTGCGCGGGCCGCAACTACCTCATCAACGCCCCGGCCCTCGGGCCGGCCAAGCGCGACTCGATCGTCTCGTTCAACGTGCTCGAGAGCGACCTCTCGCCCATCAGCGACGGCTCGCGCCAGAAGTACGGCTTCAGCGTGAACGGCGGCACCGACCGCGCCACGTACTACCTGTCGGGTGACTTCGAGAACGAGATCGGCGTCTACGACAACATCAACGAGCTGGACCGCTACAACTTCCGCGCGAACCTGCGCGGCCAGCTCCGCGAGAACCTGGACGTCAGCGTCAACACCGGGTACATCACCAGCAACCTGACGCTGCCGCAGAACGACAACAACAACCTGGGGATCATCTCCAGCGCGTTCTCCGGCTACGGCCGCGCGACGCCGGACGCCGGCGGGCGCGGGCCGTTCGGCTTCTTCACCATCGACCAGCTGCAGGCGCTGTCGGTGGAGCAGGACGTCGGCCGCCTGATCAGCAGCGCGACCGCCAACTACCGTCCGCTGTCGTGGCTGAGCTTCAACAGCACGATCGGGATGGACCTGCTGCAGCGGCACGACGGGCAGACGCTCCTCCCGGGCGTCATCACCACCGGCTCCAACTTCGAGGGCAACCGCTCCTCGGCCCGCACCAACATCTCGACGTTCACGTTCACGGCCAACGGGACCGCGAACTACGGGCTCAGCGAGAACATCACCAGCCAGACCTCCATCGGGACCCAGTTCGACCAGGCGCTCTTCCGCCAGACGTTCGCGTCGGGCCGCGGCCTTCCGGCGGCGTGCACCTCGCTGAACTGCGTGGCGACCGGCTTCTCGGTGGACGAGTCCAACTCGGACGTGCGCACCATCGGCGCGTACGTCCAGCAGCAGTTCGCGCTCAACGACCGCCTGTTCGTGACGGGGTCGCTGCGCGGCGACGACAACAGCGCCTTCGGCGCCGACTTCGGCTTCATCGTCTACCCGGCGGTCTCGCTGTCGTGGGTGGTCGCCGAGGAGCCGTGGTTCCCGCAGGTCGACTTCCTGAGCACCCTGCGCCTGCGCACGGCCTACGGCCAGTCGGGGCTTCGCCCCGGGTTCCGCCAGGCCGAGACCTACGAGGCCCCGCTGGCGGCCACCGTGGGCGGCGTCAGCGTCCCCGGCACCACCATCGGCAACGTCGGCAACCCCAACCTGAAGCCCGAGCGCTCGCGCGAGATCGAGGTCGGCTTCGACGTGGGCGTGCTGGACGAGCGGATCGGGCTGGAGGTCACGTACTACAACAAGCGCTCGAGCGACGCGCTCGTCTCGCGCGTGCTGGCTCCGTCGCTCGGCGTCTCCGGGCTCGGCCAGCTGATCAACGTGGGCGAGGTGAGCAACAAGGGCCTCGAGGGCACGCTGAACCTGCGGCTCGTCCGCGCGGCGAACGTGGAGTGGGACGCCCACGTCACCGCGACCCGCACCAAGAACCGCCTGGAGGTCCTGGGCCTCGACCCGTTCACGGGCGAGCGCATCCAGCCGATCATCTTCGGCCTGGGCGGCAACACCCAGCGGATGCAGGCCGGCTTCCCGCTCGGCGCGTACTTCCAGGTTCCCTATACCTTCGCTGACGCCAACAACGACGGCATCATCGGGGTCAACGAGGTGACGATGGGCGACTCCGCGCAGTTCCTGGGGAGCCCCTTCCCCACGCGCGAGGCTTCGTTCCAGACCAACCTCACCGTGTGGAAGATCTTCCGCCTCTCGGGGCTGCTGGACTACCGCGGCGGGTTCAACCAGTACAACGCCACCGAGCAGTTCCGCTGCATCTCGTTCGCCAACTGCGAGGCCGCGTACGCGGGCTACGAGGGGGTCAACGCTCCGCTCGCGGCGCAGGCGGCCATCGTGGCGTCGGGCTCCTACGGGTCGCAGGCCGGGTACATCGAGGAGGCCGACTTCGTGAAGCTTCGCGAGGTCGCGCTGACCATCGGCCTTCCCGAGAACCTGGCGCGCCGTCTCCGGTCGCAGGGCGTGAGCCTGACGCTGGCCGGGCGCAACCTGAAGACCTGGACCGACTACAGCGGCATCGATCCGGAGATCAACTTCTCGGGCTCGGGCTCCAACTTCAGCACCGCCGAGTTCCTGACGCAGCCGCCGGTCCGCTACTGGACCGCCCGCATCGAGGCCAGCTGCTGAGCCCCGCAAAAGGACAGATGATGCTCAACAGCTTCACCACCAAGGGGAGGGGCTCTACGCCCCTCCTCCGGGCGGTCCTGATCGGCGCGGCGTTCCTGCTTCCCGCGGCCGGGTGCGAAAGCATCCTGGACGTGGACGACAAGGACGTCACCTCGAGGGACCTGCTGACCACGATCGAGGCGATTCCCACGCTTCGCGCGGGCGCCATCAGCGACTTCACCTTCGGGTACGAGCAGCTGATCCAGCTGGGCGGGATGCTGGCCGACGAGTGGATCAACTCGGAGACCTTCCCCACCCGCATCCAGATGGACCAGCGGTCCATCCTGGTCAACAACAGCAACCTGACGGCGCTGTTCGCCCAGACGGCCACGGCCAACGCGTCGCCGGAGTTCGCGGCGGGGCGCATCGGGGAGATCCGGGCGGCGGCCATCGCGAAGTCGCCGGCCGACTCCGCCGCCGCGGAGCCCGGGCGGTCCTCGCAGGGCGAGGCCCTGAACCTGACGGCGCTGGCCAAGGTCGCCATCGCGGAGCACTTCTGCGAGGGCGTGCCGCTCAGCCGCCTGACGGTCGAGGGCTCGTCCATCGAGTTCACCTACGGCTCGCCGCTGTCGCGCGTGCAGATGCTGGACAGCGCCATCGCGCAGTTCAGCCGGGTGCGCACGCTGCTGACGGTGTCGCCCGCCCTGAACACGACCGCGGTCGCCAACCAGCGCAACCTGGCGATCATCGGCCAGGCCCGCGCGCTGCTGAACCGGGCGCAGAACCCGGCCCAGATCGCCCAGCTGCTGGCGTTCCTGCAGGCCAACCCGGTGCCGCGCACCTACACGTACCAGCTGCAGCACTCGGCCAACTCGGGCGGCGAGAACAACGGCGTCTACTCCTTCAACATCCTGGGAGAGCGCATCTCGGTGGCCAGCCGCGAGGGGACCAACGGGCTGCCGTACCGCGACACGTTCGCGGGCCAGCCCGGCGGGCGTGACCCGCGGGTGCTCTGGATCCGCACGGCGGGCCCGGACGTGGGCTTCGACAACACCACGCCGCAGTTCGACGCGCTGAAGTACCCGGACCGTCCGGCGTTCACGGTCATCGCCAGCGGCGTAGAGGCGTCGCTGATGGCCGCCGAGGCGCAGCTCGCCGCGGGGAACGCCCAGGCGATGCTGGACACGCTGAACGCGCTGCGGGCCAACGTGCAGCCGCTGATGCAGCTGCACAACTTCGACTACGTGAACCAGCAGGCTCGCGTGGGCTACGCTCCGGGGCAGGGCGCGACGCTTGCGCCGCTCACCCTTCCGGCCACCATGGCGGAGCAGGTCGACCTGCTCTTCCGCGAGCGTGGGTTCTGGCTGTTCATCAGCGGCCACCGCCTGGGCGACATGCGTCGCCTGATCCGGCAGTACGGGCGGAACCCGGAGACGGTGTTCCCGACGGGCGCCTACCACAAGGGCGGCAACTACGGGACCGACGTCAACTTCCCGATCCCGGTGCAGGAAGCCAACAACCCGAACGCCCCGGATATCCCCGAGGCGCAGTGCTCGAACCGGAACGCGTGATTCCGGCTCGACGCTGACCGGGTCTGGTCAGGCAGGACACGCGGGGGAGGAGCTTCGGCTCCTCCCCCGTGTTGCGTTCGTGGATCACCCGCGGATCCGCGATCTGTCCCCGCCGGCTCGCGGGGGAGGCGAAGGCGACGAGATCGGTGGGGATGGGATCGGGACCGGGATTGAAGATCAGGATCGGGATCGGGATCGGGATCGGGATCGGGATCGGGATCGGGATCAGGATCAGGATCAGGATCAGGATCAGGATCAGGATCAGGATCAGGATCAGGATCAGGATCAGGATCAGGATCAGGATCAGGATCAGGATCAGGATCAGGATCAGGATCAGGATCAGGATCAG
>Ga0247770_1000083_pt1 | contig 78446 bp, 66 predicted proteins | sample UWRJL136409B6_FD_179943 | JGI IMG/M metagenome (GOLD analysis project Ga0247770, IMG submission 179943) | Plant litter microbial communities from Arlington Agricultural Research Station in Wisconsin, United States - UWRJ-L136-409B-6 | ecosystem: Environmental > Terrestrial > Plant litter >...
TTGTATATAACTGGGGAGTGCTTCGCACTCCCCTTTTCTACCAAATCAAGTCACTTTGCAACTGCACTTCCGCTGCTCCTGAGCCCCTCGTCCCTCAGTCAAACGTTGCACACGTAGCCTCTCCACAGGCTGTGCTCTCCAGAGGCACCGTCAAAGGTGGTCAAGGTGTTGTCCACCAGCCCTTCGCTAGTGGTGTTTGCGAAATTGAACAGTGAAGATGCCAAAGCCGCCTTCATACACTTCGTCAACACGGACTCGGCTCTGGGAAGGTGAGTTGCGGATGTATCCGGTGGTGATATGCGATAAGTTAGGTGGGGGGGGGGTAGCTGAACGGCACTGATCTAGAACATTCTGTATAAGCCAGGGCCACAACCAACACCCCAAACAAAGACAAATCCTTCTATTCTACAAAACTTCAATACAATCTTCGATATCCCCTGAATCGTCTGCTTCTTCTATATCTTCTAACTCCTCTACAGGACGTTCCACAGCTCTCTAAGCCTTACGAATAGTCTGAATATTCGTAAAGGTTATATTTAGATCTTCTTTAACCTTCTTCCTCTTCTAGGCCCTTATCTCTTTAAGACAGTACTCTAGATTTTCAATCTTTCGCTTACTAATAATCAGTTTAAAAGCCTGTTTATCTAAAGCCTTATTAACTTTCCTAAGGAAAAGCCTATCCCTTAACATTACTTTAATAATGCATGAAAACCCCCTCACCTACGTTATGTAATTACATACCTTTCTAGAGTCCTCTATTATACCTGATTATCTCCATAATCCTCCAAAATTAATGTATGGAGCGTGCAGACCCCTAGAGTATCTTATATTACCCTAAGAGCACATAGGGCATTGGAATCTTTAAGGAGGAGTGGAATTATCAGGGGCTTCCTTACGTTTAAAGGCTAAAGGCCAAATGCTAGCTATCTAAACCTGGCATTACTTTAAGCAACTGTTTCCATATGTGAAATCTAATAACACTTTAAAAAGACACGTTTTCCAGCAATAGATAAGTTATTAAAGGTATTAGCAAGAAGATCTTTAAGCCGTCTATGATAAGCGTGTTTTAAAAGGCTAAATATAGCTAAATCTAGAAGCTGGAGGACATAGGAGATATGTAGAGGTAAATAAATAATGTAAATATTATTTATAAATACCTTCTATATGTAATTAACAGTTATATATGTACGATAGCGATTAATAATAAAGAATTATTTCTTAAAGAGGTCGGCCAGTTTAATTAAGGGTATAAACATATATTTTAGCTATTTAACGCTTATCCTATTAGTAATTTACTTATTTTCAGTTATTATAAAGTACTAGTCCTTAAATTGATTTATATCTAAAGGAAACTACTGTTATTACACACTTTTACCCTTAAAAATAACTAAGAGGGGAAGGTAACGGCTAGTTATTAAGATACACTTTATAAAAGTAATCAACCTATAAGTTCTAAGCCATTTCTTCTAAAGTGCCTTAAAGGTACAGCTTCTAATAATAAGGCTATTAATCTCTTTACCTTTTATAATACTAAACTTATCCTTATTCTAGCAATTCTCTAACTTAATTGCTTTAATAGCTAATATCTAAAAGTAGTTAAACTAAAGCTAAATTATTAACTCCACAAGCAAAATCGACCCTCTTAACTCTCTAGGTCTTCAAGACTGGATTATAGTTAATAAAAGCGCGGCACTACTCCCAAGTCGTCAAAAGTCCCCCCTTTCAGCCAGGATGCGACGTGCAAGCTCTCTAATCTGTGCGTGTATAGGGGGGACTCTTAAAACTTGTTAAAGAAGAACCCAGTTAGCCAAACGCTCCTCCTAGGCCTGTGTAAGCCTTTATTCGTCTTAATAAGTAACCTTTCAAGGTAGTGAGCTATAAAGACGGTTGCAAAGGGTAGAAGGTAGAATATTCCACTTACGCGCAACCTCGCACAGTCGACGTGTTCTGAAGGCTTCTTCGTAAGCCTATGTTGAATTCTGATCCGATTAGTGGCGGCTCAGGTTGCTGGAAGTGGGACGAAAACTCGACGGTAGAGGACGGGAACGGAGTGCAAGCCCGTTCCTTGGGCTGGACTGCAACTGCTATGGGGGCGGTCCAGAAAGCCCAGAAGCGTTGCAAGGCCAGAAGACGCATTATTGGTACGGTACTTTGATGAAAAAGTCTAGAATGGAAACTTCATAGTGAGAATGACTATATGCAGGTACCCCCAAGAAGTTTTCATTGTAGCCCAAAACTAGACGTGAGCTTAATAATATCTGGATGGCGGGGAAACCAATCTCAAAGGTAGTATTTCCAAAAGTGTTCGCCAGCTTTGGCAAGAAGCCACACCATCGCCACGATGATCGGATATCTAAAGACAACCCACAGCGCGTGTAACGTGGTGAAGGCCATACCAATTCTCAGAAGCAATCTCAAGCCCTTGCCCTCGTTAACCTTCGGAAACGGTATATCCGGGACAGGCTTCCCAAGGAAATCGCAAAGCGGGCCCCAACCATCGCCAAGCCTGTATTCCAGCAACCGCTCTGGCGGGACGAGAGCCCTTACGGCGTCGTAGTGCACCCGATAGCGTTTTTTGTATATAGCACGCATCTCCTCGACCGTCTCAACTTCAAACCACCCACGGAGCACATCCCACAGCTGGGTAAAAGCAAACGTGCCCGTTAGCGGCTCCGCCCACCGTCGAACCAGCAGCCCTTCCCACCCCGTCACAATCCCGACCACTGTGGTGTCCAGACTCACAGCCCACGCATCCGGATCGCGGTAGCACAGCACGACTCGTGCCTTCGGGTACGCCTCGATCAGCTGCGGCGCGTACAAGCTCGCGACATCTGTCACGCTGTGGTACGAACCCACCAAGGCATCCCACTCCGGCCTCTCGAACGGCTCTGTCGGGGCCGGGCGCGCCAGCCAGGACGGCGGCGCGTCCCGGTACAGCACGCGGTGCAAAAAAGGCATGTTGGCCCACGCGGCGCGCGCCCATGGCTGGATAGCTGCGTCGTCGCGCAGCCCATCGCGCATGTCCATACCATGTAGCACGCGCGCGAAACCCAACTCATTCAGCGCCTTGGCCATCGAGTAGGTTCCCGTGCGAAAGAGGCCGAGACACAGAATACCACCGTCTTCACCGAGCGTCGTGGGGGTGGTTTCATGTTTGTTATCCGAGTCCATGGCCACGTTGCTACCGCTGCTGTGTTGCTGTTGTTGCCGTCGTAAGGTACTTGCGATAAGGCGATATAATTGAAGCCACTCTTTTTTCGGTGTACTTTGGGTGGAATGGGTCTGGCAAGGTAAGATAGGTAGTAACCAAAGCAATGCGATTATGTTGATATTTAACGCAGCGTGCGTGGGTCCCCCAAACTGGAAAGGAGGTCCGAGCTCTCCTGTCCCGTTTCGTCACAGGCAGTGGGGTTCACCGAAAGCGGGGGTGGTGCAGTCGCAACCCCCTGCGTTTTTCCTCACACCAAATTCACCATGACACGGCAATACGGACGCATCTGCCTCGGCAACAACCCATTCCACAAAACCCTCCAGCTAGGGCATCAGGCAACACCACCCAGTAGTGAAAAATGCATCCAACTCTCAGAACCGCTATATCCGGCGGGCGCGAAAAGCTCATGTCCAAGCTTCATTGGGAGAGGAAGTAAATAAGGTAGGATGGACTTCCCCCCCCCAGCGGTTGGAAGGCTTTACCAATGCTCAAAAGAATCAAACCTGAAGGGAACGGCAGCGGCCATATTCTGTTCCGCTCAGCGTCTACAAGGCGCCATGGCATCATTCTCGAGATGAGCCTTGTGCAACGGCAAACCCCCTCAACAGGTCCTTGGAAGTATTGTGTCCCATTTTGTGCTGGCGACCACAATTACTTTGTCTAGTCTATTGTTTAGGGCACTCAATCATGTCTTAGGCTGTCAAAGCCAAATGCGATGACTGGGATAATTAACTGAGGAGGGGGCACGTGATTTATCGATACTTGCTGTTTAGAGGAATTCGAGGCGTGGAGTTTATAAGGTCACCCTAACTTCAGGAAGAATTAGGGAAAGCTTAGGATAAATCAGTAATAGCTTACCTTACTTACCCTAGTTTACCCTAGCTTAGGACTACAAACGAAAAAGTAAATTCCGTATGCCTAGATTCGTCTTAGATTATCAGGTAGCAGTCTTCTCAAGGTTGGCAACGCGCTGCGCAAGTAAGGTGGCAAGGTAAGGGATGCAATTGGTGATCGGTGTGATTGATTAAGCTCGAATGAATCCCCGCACTCGGACACCTCCCCGAGTTTCTCCCAGCTCTGATATTGCTCTGGCCTTTAGTTAGAACCTGCCTTCTTTCCATCTGGCGGGTGGGGCACCCATCCTCGTGGTGCGCGGGCCTGTAACAAGTTGGGCTGCCGAAAAAGCACTAGGCCCGATAAAGATAGGACGCAGTATTCTAAAGGTGCTTTGATTGAGGGAAAGGTTCCCGCTGAGCGCTGTCTGAAATAGGTAACCTATAGAAGTTGCAGAAGGCAATGCATGGGCTCTGATGTGCAACCAGGATGGCAAACGACAACTTGAATTCACCCTAGCCTACGAAGACAGCGTAAATGTAGACGGCCCTGTATACAAAACCCTCCGCTGGCCCTCCCAATCCTCCGCGGGCGAGAAATAGTTGAGGTTGACGGTCGAGCCGGTCTCGTGCGCATCGCTGAGAACGAGACGGTAGATCGTGTCTCCGTCGGCAGACGGGCCACGGTTGAAGCGGAAGTAGAGCGAGGGGTCTTGGCTGGCCCAGAAGCCGCTGGCCCTGGGGACCTGGGTGCCGGCAGTGGAATGGGTGAAGAGGACGCCGGCGTGGTCGGGGCGAACCTTGATGACTGCGGTGTAGCTGGTGCCTGTTAGTGTACTATTTTATGTTTCCTCAGAGGAAGACTTGCTTGATGTCGGTTGTGTTGCGCGTTACGCGGAAGCCGACGACGGTGGCGCTGGTAGCATGTTGACGAGCGACGACCGCCTGCTCGGGGGTCTGAGCAGGGGAGGCCAGGGCGGAAGAGCTGAGGAGGGCAACGGCGGCCCCGAGGAATGTAGAGAGTTGCATTTCGTTTCGGTAGTGATGATTCCCTAAAAGGCAAGACCTTGTGTCTTTTTCTGTCTTTTTTTGTGAGCTGAAATATCAGATGCAATAACTTGGATGAGACTGGTCGTCAAATTTTGCTCTAAGCCTGTGGGAGAAAGGTCTGCTTATAGTCAATGAAATGCACAGCAGACTAGCGCTCTTTGAGCTGAGGTGTCGATGATGTTACCTGACTGACGTCGTTGTTCTATAGCGAAATGAAATACACACCATGCAAGATGGGAGGCGAAACAGACACCTAGCTCAGAATCAGTGGCGAATGTAAAGGCTATTCAGCGTCATCGTCACACCAATCAAGAGAGTGCTTTTCGCAGCGGATACCTATCATGCACCTGGCAGCCCTGTAAGTTAGGTGTGTCCGTAAGTTCGGCTCCTGTTTCCAAATGAATTACCCATAGATTGCTACTCCGAATGGGAACCACACGGGATCATTGTTGAATCTCTCTTGCAGAGTCACATCGCCTATTATTCTATTTTTACCCATCTTGGTAACCTATCAATTCGACCGCACATTCCATCAGGCACTTCCGAAGTACGCACCTAGACCGCTCTACCGTCTGATGCGCCCCACTACCCCGGTATGCCGGATTCATTGCGGCCCGACTCATTGGAATGTCTGGTAGGCTTGGAACCCGGATATAGTCCAAAACACACAAACTTACCTGTCCATCCCAGTACCAGCACTCCTACGAAAACTCCCAGCTCACCGCCTCAGCCTCCTCAAACCCAAACAAGAAATCCGACATCTGTATCAACCACAGAGGTTAGCATCTCTCTTGCACTGAGACCCCCTCTGGGTTCAAAATAGGGGGAAACGCACCGTAACGTTCTCCAAATTCAGCATCCCATCAACGGCGACCTCCATTCCCGTCCCATCCCCAACACCACCACCAGAGTCCGCCCCCTCCATCGAGCCGACCAGGCCTTCAACCACCTCCCTTGCCCTCCCGCTCGCCTCCTCTGCAGCCTGCACCAAAGCCCTCGCCATCTCTTCCTCGTTCGCCCCTCTCTGCGCACTCTCCAGCTGCGCGCGCACCAATCTCACAAACACATACCCCTTGACATTTGTCTCCCCCGCCTCGATACACCGCAGCGTGTAGGCTATGGCATCTTCCACTGCCGCTAAAAGATCGGGACGAATAATGGGCGGAAGTAGGCTATCGCGCGACGAGAGCAGGAGAAAGCGAAGCTCGGCAGCGATGACAAAGATGGACTGAACCAAACCTCCGCGCAGAAAGGACGCGCCGTTGTGGATGAATCGGCTGAACAACACAGGTCCAGTGTGACCAGCCGGAGAGGCGGTGGACCAGATGCGCAGCGCCGAATCCAGGGCGGTGGTGCGTGAGTACAGGAATTTCGAGGGGTGCGGGAGAGAAGTAAGGGACGCCTCAAGGAAAGGAGCATGCAGCGCCGAGAAATATCGCCGGATGAGCAGGTCGATGTACAGCGTGGCGAGGCACCGCGGGTGCGAGCGCAGGGTGTGAGTGAGCGCGCGGTAGCCCGTCTGCAGGGTGCCGTCGAGGGAGAGCGTCGCGGTGTAGGGCCCTTCGAGGGATGAAAGGGGCAGGCCGTTGAGGAACTTGACGATGGAAAGGCGCTGCGGGAACGTACTCCGGAAGGCGATCATCGGCATGCATGGCGTGGCGGTGGTCATCGGCTGTGGCGGGATATGATCAGGAGAATCTAGGTCGGCGTCGTGGTAGTTACCGGGCGGTGCCGTGTCGAAGTCGCTGAGGGACAATAGCACCGGACCGCCCGAGTCAAAGCTCGACTGCAGGATGAGCTCGATGATGGTATTCCACAGCCGCCGGCGCATTTCCGCCGTATATAGCGTGGTTCGTGGCAACAGACGGGAGGGGTCGCGGTGCAGGCCCATGTGCATGGCTATGCGGAGAAGAGCGCCTGTCTCGTGAAACACCATGTCTCTCCCCACGCCGATCATGCCTTGGGCGATGAGCAGGAGGGCGTAGTTCTGCAGGCCTTGGACGGTCAGGCGCGACTTGAAGTCATCCGGGGACGAGTTCCACGTCATGGCTTCGTGGATCCAGCGGATGGCTAATGTCCGGAGGGAGAAGTGGTCGTCGTATGTCGCCGCCCCGATGGCCAACACCAGCTTTACCTGGACGACAAATGCCATCTCTGGCGCGCTCCCAGACAGCCAGAGGCTCTCGTAGGCCTTGCGGAAGGTCGGGACGTGGAGGACGCGGTACACCGTCTCGGTCGTCTGTAGATAGCAATCGACCAGCGCATCCGCCAGGTCCCTCGACGGCAACTCCTTCGTCGGCACGGTCGGCCAGGGAGGCGAGCGTCGCGCCTTGATCAGCCGACCCAGCGACTTACAGCGCTGGAGGTTTGCAAGCACCTTGGACAAGTCGCCCTCCTCCAGCATATCGGTGAGGTCCCGAAACAGCGCCATGGTCGGGCTGATCCAGTGGCTCTGGCCAAACAGACGCGTCTTGTGCGACACGCAGCGGGGGATCCAGGTCGGTGTCTGCTGCGGGACACCGTGCATGGCCGCGCTCCCGTCGTCGTCATGCTGGTGTTCGTGCTCAGACATGTAGTGCACGTAAAAGGTATCGGCGAGCCCAGTAGCGGCCGCTTTGGTGATAGCGGCTGGGACGAGACTGTTTGATGAAAACGCCGGCGAGCTGCCGCCATGCGACTGCTGGTCTGAGTCTGCAATTGCGGGGACATGGACGCCGCTAGAGTGTGTTGCCCGGTTTTCCGCGGCAGGAATCAGGGGCGGTGGCTGAGAACCTCGGGGAGGGTCGATTGTATACTCACAGACGGCAGTCTCCGATCTTACACAGTGGTTGCATGGCTTTTCGCGGTTGCAGCGCACCTTTCTCTGCCTGCACAGGGAGCAGGACCTAAGCGCGAATGAATTTCGACGTCGCAAGTCAGCGCAGCGGGTTTATGGGGAATGAGAAACACAGTAGAACGGTCCATCTTACACGGCAGGGCGTCTCCGCCGACGTAGTGCAGGCTCCATTTTGCCTCTGTCCGTCGTTTAGGTGCTAGTGCGCGGTTGGTCTCTTGGAAGGATAGATACCAAGAGAGAGATGAGGTTGGTTGCTGCGCTCACGGCGGGGGATTGTGATTGGCTGCATCCCGAATTTCCCGAGGCCCGTCTCACCTTATCTCCGAGTCCGATGAATTTGCCGACACCGAAGCCGCCTTCGGTGTCAGAATCCCCGATTCGGGCATCTATTCAAAAGAAATAACATCCCAGCTGCTTAACTTATAAATGGATCATTTCCACAAGATTTACTCTCTCCTTCATTCTTGTTCTCCTCCAATTCACCACCCCGAAACTTCATTATTTTTGGCAACTCGAAACGTGGTTTCACCCTACAATGTCCGCCACCAGTCACCAAGAGAAGGTCCCTTCCGACGAGGAAGGACAAGGACCTGCATCTCCCGAAGCCAAAGACACCAGCTCTGCGGATGAAATTTTCAGTGACAATGACAAGTACGGCCCGGCGCCCGACGGCGGTCTCCGGGCTTGGCTCGTCGCCGTCGGCGGCGCATGCACGACCTTTGCCTGCTTGGGCTTCACCAACTCGTTCGGCGTCTTCCAGGAATACTACATGACGCACCAGTTCGCAGGTGAATCTCCCGACAAGATCGCCTGGATCGGCTCCCTGTCCATCTTCATCCAGTTCGCTGGCGGCGCCGTCGCCGGCCCGCTCTTCGACCGCTACGGCGCATGGGTCATACGCCCGGCTGCCATCGCCTACGTCCTCAGTGTGATGCTCACCTCGCTGTGCTACGAGTACTGGCACTTCATGCTCTGCCAGGGTGTGTTCATGGGCATTTGCATGTCCGTGCTGCAGTTCCCTGCGTTTGCGGCCGTGACACAGTACTTTGAGAAGAAGCGCGCTGCCGCGCTGGGCATCGTCCTCGCGGGCTCTTCAATCGGCGGTATTATCTTCCCAATCGCGCTGTCCAAGATGCTGAATTCCTCTAATCTGGGGTTTGGCTGGTCGGTACGCATCATGGGCTTTCTGATCACGCCCCTGATGCTCTTCGCCTGCGTTGCCATTACGGCGCGCCTGCCGCCCAGACAGACGTCGTTCCTGCTGCCCTCGGCGTTCAAGGACACGCGCTACAATCTCTTGGTCACAGCGCTGTTCTTTTCGTTTTTGGGCATGATGACGCCGCTGTTCTTCCTCCCGGCGTACGCTGTTACCCGCGGCATCGACCCCACCCTCGCATCGTACCTTCTCGCTATTCTCAACGGCGCATCCACCTTCGGACGTGTTATCCCCGGCATTCTCGCCGACAAGTACGGAAAGATCAATGTCTTTGCCCTTGGCAGTTTGGGAACGGGAATCGTCGTCCTCTGTATGAACGCTGCCACGTCCATCGCCGGATTGGTGGTGTACTCGATCGCAATCGGCTTCGCCTCAGGAACTATCATCTCAGGCGCAACAGCGGCGTTTACCGCATGCACGGACAACCCGAGGAACTTGGGAACATATATGGGCATGGGCATTGCGGTCGGGTCCATTGCCGCCCTGATCGGGCCGCCCGTGAATGGCGCATTGGTGCATAGGTATGCTGGGTTTTTGGAGCTGAGTCTATTCAGTGGTGTGATGTGTCTCTTCGGTGGAGTGATGGCATTTGCTAGTAAGGGGGCGACAACACAGGGGCTGTGGGGAAGGACTTAATTCTGCCTGCAGGGCTTGGGTATGCTTTTCCTTCATCTTTGGAATATTGAGTAGATGGAGTCGAGCATGTATCACAGGTAGCTTGGCCAATCTCCCAGGTTTGAATCTCCGCTTCTAGATATAATTAGATACCTATCAATTTTTATTAATACATATCCATGATTTTTGCACCTGATCACCTGTTTTTCCTGAGGCCCGGGCCGGCCTGAATGGAAGATAGACTTTTACCTATTTCTGCGTGCATGTGGCCAGATTCAGGGGGCTCCAGGTCAAACTCTTCGCCATATCTTCTTTCTGGCTTCTATTGTTCGCTAGTATCTTCGGCAATTCCATTCCGTGGTCTACGTATTGGAGCCTCGGAAACCGTTCTACTTGCAGTCAAGGCCAGGGTCACGGTAAGATGGGTAGGGAGATATTGTAGGAATAGGGGCAAGCCCCAAAAAATTGGGGCCGACAGACGAACTAACAAACCGGAAGAGAAAAAAAAAACACCACTCCACCCCCTCACTCACCACTTCCTCGCCGCCACTCCCCCCTCTCCAGCAGCTGCTCCAACCGCCCCTCCTTCCTCCCTCCCTTATCCTGCCCCCTTTCATCCCCTCCATCATCCCTCTCATCCCTCTCATCCCCTCCTCCCTCCCCGTTCCCGTCACCGTCCCCATCTCCTCTCCCTCATCCCCCTCTCCCTCATCCCCGGGGGGCAGATTGTTCAATGGGACGTCCGAGTTGGCGGCAGCGGGGGGGGACCAGCCGGCCCAACAATCTTTGATCCTCTTCTTTCTGTTTTGTGCGACGAATCTGGGCACACCAAATTTCCTTTTTCATACCTCAACCACGTGACGCTGCTCACCCTAGCTCAGGCTCGGCTCAGTTTCACCTCAGGATTTGCTCATGCTGGCTCACCTTTGCCCACCCGAATTACCATATTTGGCAGGCTACGCCGCAATCGCTTCAACGCTAAGGTGGCGTGGAATTTGTCCCATATGTACACATGGCCTAAATTTACCCTATTTTTCGCGTTAACCTTAGCTTTCCTCTCTTTGTTGTTGTTGTCTCGGCGAATTCCAACGATCGGCCCAATTGCCAAGATCGTCGGACTTCAGGGAGAAGAAATTGACTCCATCGCGAGCTGCATTATCTGACACCATATAAGTAAGGCAAGTGGTATACTCTCAGGCGGCGAAGACGAATTTACCCAGTCGCTTTAACGTAGACCCTAGATCACAGCCCGCGTTTAACTTGTAAGCCGATTTTAGGGCCCATGATAGGTGAATCAGATCAGGACAGTTTACGTGTTCTAAATTTATAACTTAGTAGCCCGAAACGTGGACTTATCACAATCCCAAAAAGCAAAGACTCACAGCCGTAAGCGAGCCAGTTAGTATTGCAGAGTAGTTAATAGGAATCCCACCAGTTAAGGCGAGGCTGAGGGGCCGGAGCGAAAAGGCCGGAGCACCAGAGTCAGGGACGAAAGGCCGAGACGGAAGTCGCGGCCCATCGGCCCCTGGTTGATATATACACGCGCCCTAACCTTAGGTAGAAAGCTTACAGCAGTATCGTCAATCATATGCTTATGTATTATTCGACTGTAATAACCTCCAGTGATTACACTTAATTAACTTTTATTAATCGCCCACACTTTGTTAGCTTATTACAACCTACACACTTCTAGCCAATCCTCTTCGTCAGAGCCCCTTCTTTAGGCTAGGATCACTAGAGTTTATTAAAGGGCTGGAAATTTACGGCCGAAAATTGGGACTGCAGGCATACGCTGGTATTTAGTGTGGGATATCACTCAACATCCTAGTTGAATATGTAGCATAGTACATACTATCCTAGCTCCAAAACTGGAACAGTACTAATATCCTAGTACATGATATACCAGCCCACAAGATACTAACACATATATACCAGCACAGAAAATACTAGTACATAATATCCTAGCTTAACGTCTAAAGTATATAATAAGCAAGTTAGCCACAAAAGCAAGTTGGCCACTTTCTATTTATACTTATAATATTTAACTAGGGAAGCTGTTACTTAGTAAGGGGTTACAGGCCTACAGTGCAGTGCCTGTAGGTAGGTTAGAGGCCTGTAGTACAGGGCTTAACAACTATTTAAAGGAAGAAGTGCGTATACAGCTCTGCAGTGCAGCAGCGTACAAATACAACAGTAGTGCTTAGTAAGGTACTGAAGGAAGTAAACAAAGGCCTATAGTACAAAGCTAACAACAAGTAATTACAGTAGACTATGCGCTGTAAAATGACAACTGTGGTAGTAAAGCTTAGCAAGGTGCTACCTAGCTCAGTTACATACTGCTGGAGAGGAGAGGGCCTATTATAAGCTATAGGAGCTCTAGGTGGAAATTCCAGGGCCTTCTATTACTAATACAATAGTGGAATAGTAAGGAAATAGGCCTACTGGCCACGTAATTACTTTCATGACCTGTAAAAGGTTATAGAATACTATAAAAGTCTAAATACCTTCTTTGGTAAAGTAAGGTAAGGGGTTTAGGGAGCCAGATCTCCCCTGAATCCCAGAGCATTCTACGGCCCCACAGGGGCCTATGTAGCTAGTACAACCCTAACCTTAGGGTAAGTGAGTCGTTACCGGGTAACTAGCGTAGCCTACTGGAAAGTCTTGCAAAGCAACGCTCTTTAGTACTCTTACAGGCTAGAAATTAACAGAAGCTATAATATAGTATGTAATATAATGTATTATTTACCTAACTTATATTAAATAATAATATTAAACTAATTATTACATTCTATTACGTTAATGAACTGTGACGACCCTGCAGGCCGTCACTTGGGCCGGGGCGGCCCGACGAATCCCCCGCAGAAGGAACAGTGCGAAGAGACGGTGCACACCGCCCAGGCGCACTAAGCCAGGGGTGCAAAGACCCGAAGCCCCTACGACTAGTGAGGTGCTGCTCACAGCATGCTAAGTGCTTGTATTGCGAGCAGGAGAAACCCCATGAGCAGAACGCTTACGCGGTGCAGAGTGCTTGCATAACGAGCACTCGCGACACTACAAGCAAGGTACAAAGTACCTCCTAGTTAGTTAATATAGATAGCCATAGTTATACCCACAACCACTGTGAGGGACTCTAATTCCTCACACTAGTATTTAATTATTCATTTATATCCTACTGTTCAGACTTACCTTTATGTATTATAGTAACAACAACCTACAGTGACATTAAACCCCCCCTTATCTAAGAGTGCTAGCTTAACAAGCCGTCTTTAAAACGCCCCTTACCTATTAGCGTCCTGCTATACGTTCTGTCTTAACCCACACCAGTCCTCTTAAGGCCTATATCAGGTGTAGGTTATAATATAATACTAACGTGCCAGTTTTAAACGCTGTTTATTAAATTCCCAGACATTACCTTCCTCCTTAATAACATATTAACCTTTAAAAAAGGTAAGGAGATTAAGAAGGCGTAAGCTTAGCCTTAACTCCCTACTATTAACAAGTTAGCTGCACGCCTTAAAGACTTAAACCTTAACTAGTAGGAACTAGTTAAGGAACTTAATAAAGCCTTCCCTGGAGATATTAAAAGCTGTATTAGTCTTATTGAAAAACTTTAAGCTTAACTTAACGCTGTTAAGCTGGAGAATAACGACCTTAAAGGCTTATAGAAAAAACAGGTAAAGCTCCCCCCACTGTCACGCTTTAAGGGAGACTTTACACAGCTGGAGTCCTAAATAACCCAGCTTTAAAGTTATATCACTTATTACAATAAACAGTTCTTTAAAGAAGAAGGAAAGGTCAGGTTTGTTAAAGCCCTATTAGATAAAGTAACCACTCACTAATATAAACCCCATATAAAGATAATTAACGACCTCTCTATAAACAGAGCGTGTAAAAAGGCCCCTGAGACTTAAGCTCTTTTTAACGACTTTAACGTATTTATTAACTAACTCCAGATTAAGTTTAAAGAACTAAACGCCCCCCAGTAAGTTAAATAACACCTTATAGCTTTAAGGCAGACGTCCTTAGTCTTTAAGTTCTCTACACGCTTTAAACTGGAAGTAGTAAAGATTAAACTCAGTTAAAAGGCCTTAATAATACTATTTTAGAGTAACTTGAAGGAACACGTTACTGGAGACCTTTACTAAGAAGACTGACTAGACTGCTTATAAGAACTGGTCGAAATAGCCATTAAGGCTAATAATCAGTATTATAACTATCATCATTAAAAGAACTTTTAAAAGGAACAGACCCCTTACCAGTTAAGTAAACTTAAGAAGGGAAATTAGTTAACTGTAACAGGTCACCACCCTAAACTGATAGATATTAATATAGTAAACTGTCAGAACTAACCTAACTGTAATAAACCTTAACGACAGTAACAGTAAAAGCAGTTTAAAGACTTATTATAAGTTTAATACTTTAACTATAATAAGAAAGGATATATAATATAATAGTACCCGTTATTAAAGTAAGTTAGCTAAAAGCCTGTTCTAGAAGGAGGAAAGCACGTTAAATTTAACTTAAGAGACGTTTACGTTAGAATGGTAAGTAACGAAGAAGATTACACTTAAATAAATAAGTGTAACTTAAAAGAGGATAAAGAAGAAGAAAAACCTTAAGACGTAATGTACCTAGCCCTTAAGAGTGTCTTAAAAGAGTCAGCTATAGAGGTGTAGGTTATTATAAACTAACTTTAAAGTAGAAACTTAAAACTACTAAAGGTGCAGGTTATAAAAGACTGACTCTAAAAAGAAATGTTCTAATTAGCTGTAACAGGCCTTAAAAACCTCACCCTATAAGCCTAGGAATTAAGGAAGTCTAAAAAGGACCCTAACTTAAACCTTATTAAGATAGTAAAAGAAGTCGAAGAACTAACCCTCTAGGCCACCTAAGTGGTAAAGTAAGCCTTAAAAGGTAAAAAAGAATAAATTAAGAGAATTAAACTAGAGAAACGAAAGTTCTTCTTAATAATACCCCCCAAGACTCTTAAACACTTTAAACATATTAAGTAAATTAGCACCCTTACCTCCCTAAAAGAAGGACAGCTTAAATAGCTACCCTACATTAAAGCTAATATACCTTAAACCGGTACCTTAAAGGTCCCCTGAGAAGGTATAAAGTAAGTATACTAGCGGAGGGTTTAGGAGTTAAAAGAAAGATATTAAGAGCTAATAAATAAAGTAAAGGACCTGTAAGTTAAAAGCCTTATTATAACGTTTAAAGATAAAGTAGTAAAGATTAAATTATAACTTTATAATTAAGTTCGCTTTACTAACTAGCTTAAATACTAACTTATTAAGGAAGGACACTTTGTAAAGGAATAAACTAGGTTACTACTACCTAAGTTTTAAGAAAAGGTTTAGGAGAAATAACACATATAAAGGCAAGTAAAAGAAGAGAAAAAACAAAGCGCCACTTCCCCCATTCCATACTCCACAACTATAACACCTACAGTTAACATTAACTACCCTAATTACAGAGATATACTGTAAATTAATTACATATATAATAATTACACTCTTAACCAGCATTATAAACCTAAAGCCCTTTATAATCACTTCCCTAACATATAAAGACAAGACTACACAGTTGTAAGGGTAAAATTAGAACCAGCTTACTATTAGGTCTCTTACTCCTTAATAAGAGAATCTAATAATAAGCGGAAAGTTACCGTAATTAACTAAGCCCCCACTACGTATTAATAAGAAGAAGTGCTTAATAATTACCTAATTATAACGTGCTTATTACACCTTAACGGAAAAGCCTAAGAGTAATAAAAACGAGAAGACTACTAGTAGATTTAAAAGTAAAAAGATATCGCTATAATCCAGTCTTACAGAGCGTATTATCAACTTATTAAAGATTTCCAGAACATTATACCGTTAAAAGTCAACTAGACACTAAAACGTGAAAACCTAAGAAAGGTTAATCATTAAGTTTATTAAAATTACCTGTTTTTCTAAAAGGAATTAGGAAAAGGCTATAAGCCCTTTAGAAGGGCCGGAAACTAGTAATTCGCTAGTTAGCAAAAACCTTAAGAAGAAGGAGAGGCACTTAAAGGTTAGGCCAGATAAGACCTTAAGGATAGATAATTACTATAACTTAGATATTAAAGAAGTATAAATATTATTCTGTTAGTGTTAGCTTAACAGACAGAAAAAGGAGGCCATTTAGGGTAAGAGTAGTAATTAATAACAGGAGTGCTTCTAACCTAGTACACCCCTTACTAATTAATTAAAGGGAACTCCTAAACGAAAAGTATAAAAAGGCTATCCCTATTTAAAATAGTAAAGGAGGCTTATACTAATATAATAATAGCAAAGTCACCCACTACTTACCACTCCTAATTAAAGTGGATAGGGATAAATAATAAATAGACTTTAACGTTACACTAATTACAGGGTACGACATAATCTTAAGTCTACCTTAACTAGAAAAGTACAACCCTGTAATTAACTAGAGGAGTGGCTACCTTACCTTTAGCAAGTCCTTTAGCTGTAATCACTGTTTAGAGAAAGCTAAGAAGGCATTAAACCGTTCCAGAGATACATAAAGCACTTAGAAACACGCTAAACCTTTAGAACTAAATATAGTTTAGGTTAAGTTTATTAAAACAGTTAAAGGACTAGAAGGTCTACCGCATTACCTAAATAATAATTTAGAAGGTGGAAAGAAGTAAAAAGCTAACCTACAGATAAGTAAAGAAGTTAACTTATCTAAAGTACCTGCTAAATATAAGAAGTTCACCCTGTTTTAAAAAAAGATACTGTAACTACTAGACCACAGACTATAAGACTACAAAATTAAATTAAAGCTAGGAGTAAAGCTCTATAACTTCCAGCCCTACTATTTAAACCCTTAGTAAGCCAAAGCCCTGTAAGAGTATGTTAATAAAAACCTGAAAAACAGGTTTATTATAAAGTCTTAATCCCCAGTAAGGTACTTAATACTGTTCGTCCTAAGGAAGGGAGACGGTAAGCTATACATAGTTATTAATTATTAAATGTTAAATAAGGATATAATTAAGAATCGTTACCTATTACCACTTATTACAGAGATATAAGAGCGGATTGTTAAGGTAAACTGGTTCTCTAACCTTAACTTCCCTATAGGATTTAACCACGTTAAAGTAAAGGAAGAGGATAAGTATAAAATAGCGTTTCAAACTCGTAACAGGCACTACTAATACCGTATTATATTAATAAAATTAATAAATACCCTTACGACTTTTTAAAGCCTTATTAATAACGTTCTCCACCCCTTCCTTAATAAGTTTATTTTTATATATTTAAATAACGTTTTAATCTACTCTGAAACTTTAAAGGAACATTAAAAGTATATACGACAGGTTTTAATAGCTTTTAAGAAGGTAAAGCTGACAGTAAACCTAGAAAAGAGCTACTTCTACGTTTAAGAATTGAATTATTTAAGGTTTAAAGTAACCTTTAAAAGATTTAAAATGTAACTAAAGAAGATAGAGGTAATTAAGGATTAACCTACTTTGAAAAACTAGAAAGAATTATAAGCCTTTATTAGCTTTATAAACTTTTATTACTGTTTTATCAGGTACTTTATAAAGATTGTAAAACTATTATATAAGTTTATAAGAGAAGGTAAACCGTTTAAGTGGATTAATAGATAGCAGAAGGCGTTTAAGGACCTTAAGTACGCTTTCGTTACAGCGCTAGTCCTAGCCCTCCTTAATTTCTTAAAGCCTTTCCAAGTTAAAACAGACTCCTTAGAGTTTGTAATTGGTAGAGAACTTAGTTAAGTCCAGGATAATAGGAAACGTTACCTAGTTACCTTCTTATTAAAAGGAATCCACGGCCCAGCCTTATAATATTTAATTTATAATAAAGAACTGATAGCGATCATTTAGTGCTTTACTAAATAAGCACCATACCTAAGTGGTATAGAAGAATTAGTTTAAGTCTTTTCAGACTATAATAACCTTTAGTACTTCCTAATAAAGGAACTTAATCTATAGTAAGTATAGTAAACTGAGTTAATGGCCCCGTTCCACTTCCAGATCCACCACGTTAAAGGAAAAGATAACAGGTAAGCTAATACTCTTAATTAGAGATAGGACTATAAGGATGCTAATCCGGTCCTAGTCCCTGTTACTGTGTTTAACGAAGCTAAGAACAGTATATTAGAATATACGCCATAAGTGTTAGATAATTAAATATTAGAATAAACCGTTAACATTTATATAAACTTATAAATAAAGTATAACATCTATTAGTAATAACAGGACTTTTAAGTAAGAAAGCTAACAGAAGGCACCTGTAAATATAAGTGCCCCTTAGGAGATTTCTTAAAGTACGTGTAAAACTGTAGTAAAGAGTGCCTAAAGTATTTAAACTATAACGAAACAGGTTATTAGCTGGAATAGCTGTTAGAAGGTGTAGACAGCACGCTTAAACCAGAAGTAAGGCTTTAGTATTAAGAGAAACTATACATTTATAACCTAGATAAATAAAAAGAGTATGTCTAACAGGTCTATAAGTCTTAACTTAGAAGATATATAAGCTGAGCTAAGACTCTTATATAAATCTAATAAGCGTACGCCTTCCTAGGAATAAAAAAGCTAATTAAGGAAGTAGTTAATAACTGCGACATTTATTACTGGAAGCAGAATTAACGCTATAAGCCTTATAAGCTCCTTAAACCACTCCCTATACTATAGGCACTATAAAGTTCAATCTTACTTAACTTTATTACTAGGATTCTAAAGTCTAGGAACCCTGTTACAGGAGTTACCTATAACTAAATCCTTATAATAGTTAACAGATTAACGAAATAGGCCTACTTTCTACTAACCTTAAAGGATATAATAGCAGAGTAACTTACTTATATCTTTAAGAAAAAGGTAGTTTCATAACACCTTTAACTAGATAACATTATCACAGATTAAGATAAGCTAATCATATTAAAGTTCTAATAAGGACTGATATAAAGAATAGGTATAAAAAGTAAACTTTTAATAATATTCCACTTATAAACAGATAGCTAAACAAAGTAAGTTAACCAGATACTTATAATATATCTCTAAACGTACGTTAACTTTAAATAAAACAATTAGCTTAAGCTGTTATTAATAGCACAGATAACTTATAACATAACACTAGTTAAGTTAATAGGTATATTACTATTCTTCACTAATTACAGTAAGGAGCTTAAACTCCATTAAAGCTTACCTACCAGCACCCCCTAAGCTGTAGTCCGTATAGATCGAATATAAAAATTATATAACCACTTATAAACTAAACTTAAGTTCACATACGAACGAATAAAGAAGTTTACTGATAAATATTAAACTAAGTAACCAGTATTTAAGAAAGGACTCTATTATAATAGTGAACGAGTTAAGGGACTAACTCTTTAGGAGGGGGACTATGTTTACCTTTTTTTATAAAACCTATATTTAAAACAGCTTAGTAAGAAGCTTAACTTTAAAAGGTATAAACTATTCTAAATTAAAAAAAAGGTCACCACCTCCAATTATAAACTAGACCTACCTGCCAGTATAAAAGTACGGATTAAGGTTTTTCACATCTTATTTTTAAAACCTGCCTTAAAGGGAGTTCCCTTAGAAAAGAAGATCGAGATTAACGCTAATAAGGATAAGTATAACGTTAAAGAAGTTATAGATTTACAGAGGGGAGGAAATATATTTAAGTATCTTATTAAGTAGTTAAATTATAACCTTAAGAGTAACTTATAAAAGCTAATTAAAAATCTTAAATACCTAAACCTAATTACAGAGTTTTATTAAAAGAATCTAAACTAATTAAAATTAATAATAAGAACTAGAAATAAGATAAGATCTAATATTTAAATTATTATACTGAAGAGTAAGATTACCGTAGGACTTAAAGCCTAAAAAGTAGTAGGAAACTCCTTAATAAGTATAAAAGGACATTTATCAGAACCTTAACTAAGGTTATAAGGACCTTAAACCTAATAAAGAGGCCGGGCCTTTAAAGCCCTTAATAAGCTTTATATGAAAATAAATGTTAATAGGGAAAGAAATTAGTAAAAGAAAAAGTCGTTAAAACTCTTATAGGAAGTTAAACCTATAACCTTTTATTAAAGAAGACAGTTATAAACTAAGTCATAAAGCGGCCGCTTATTATAAAGACCCCACTAGAAAGTTCCTCTAATTAAAAGACTTTACGTCGTTAGGAGGGGCGTTTAGCTTAGCCTCCTCACTTTCCTGGAACTTTAACAACTCCACTTTATAACTAAACGTTTTTACAGCCCAGTCCTTAAGGTGGGACCGCTGCTTATAAAGGCGCACTAAACGCGCTAACGCCTTTTAAAGCTTAGCAGTAGCCTTATAGAGCTGTTAAGTAGTAGACTCGACTTATAAGTTAAGACTTTACTTTTTAATAAAAAGAGCCTTTAACTTCGCTTTACTAACACTAAAAGCGTCACATTAGGAAGGCCGGTACCTCTCTAAATAGTAATTGTAACTGTCAGACTGGTTTAAAACCTAACAGATAAGCAGAGGGTTAGTAGACTTATAAAAAGAATAAGGGGATATTTCGCCACTAAATATATATATATAAGCTGTAAGGTTTAGATAGTGGTTAGTGTTTTTACCCTGTTTCCGTTTTAAGACCTAGGAGCCGGATACTTATTATATGGTAAAATGGTGAAAGGAGAAGCTTACCTCTTAAGTTCTTTATAGGAAAAGAACGTTAAAGAGGGGGAATTATGTAACGACCCTACAAGCCATTACTTAAGCTGGAGTGGCCTGACGAATCCCCTGTAGAAGGAATAGTGTGAAGAGACGGTGCACACTGCCTAGGTGTATTAGGCCAGGGGTGTAAAGACTTAAAGCCCCTACGACTAGTAAGGTGCTGCTTATAGCATATTAAGTGCTTACATTGCGAGCAGGAGAAACCTTATAAGCAGAACGCTTGCGCGGTGTAAAGTGCTTGTATAACGAGCACTCGCGACACTATAAGCAAGGTACGAAGTACCTCCCAGTTAGTTAGTATAGATAACTATAGTTATGCCCACAACTACCGTAAGGGACTCTAGTTCCTTACACTAGTATTTAATTATTCATTTATATCCTACTGTTCAGACTCACCTCTATACATTATAGTGACAACGACCTATAGTGACATTAAACCCCCCCCCGTCTAGGAGTGCTAGCTTAACAAGCCGTCTTCGGAACGCCCCCTACCTGTTAGCGTCCTGCTATACGTTCTGTCTTAACCCGCGCCAGTCCTCTTAAGGCCTGTGTCGGGTACAGGTCGTAATATGAACTTATTATTATATATACTAGCTATTAACAAATTTATATTTTTAAATTATTTCTGTAAGTTAATAATTACATAATAATTAGTAAAAGATTATTAATAAGAGTTATTTAATAATTGTAATATAATTTTATATTTTACTTAAGATTTAAATAAAGCTAAGAAGCTTTATATTAACAATTTAGTATTACTATTTTACTATATTAATTTCTAGCCTTTAAAAGCCCTAAAAAGTATTACATTGTAAGACTCTCCAGTAAATCATAACAGTTACCTTATAGCCACCTACCTATCTTAAGGTTAAAGTTACACTAGCTATACAGGCCTTTAAGGGTCTAACAAGCCTCTGTGGGGCCGTAAAATGCCTTGGAATCTAGGGGAGCTTTAGCTCCTAGAACCCCTTACCTTACTTTATTAAAAAGAGGTATTGAAAGCTTTATTATATTTTATAACCTTCTATAGGCTATATAAGTAATTACGTAGTTAATAGGCTTATGTTTTATACTATTCTACCATTGTATTAATAGTAGAAAGCTTTGGAATTTTAACTTAAGGCTTTTATAGCTTATAATAGGCACTTTCCTCTTCTATATTTTATTCTTTCTAAGTAAGCAATTTAACTCCTCTCCCTAGTAATATACATTATATTTAAAGTGATAAGTTTACTAAACCTCTTATTAAAATAGCTTATTTTACAGTACATAGTTTACTGTAACTACTGTTTTAGCTTTATACTACAGTTTTTTATTTACTTCTTACTATACCTTACTAAGCTCTACTGTTGTATTTATACGTTACTATACTATAAAGCTATACTAGTACTTATCGTATATTATTATTATATTAACAAGTGCAGGAACTTAATTACTTTAATAAGTGGTAATAACTGTTATATCTAACACACCCCCTTAGCTTTAAAGCTGTTTTTAAGGTTTAGAGCTGGAGATCTTTTACTTTTTAAAAACTACATACTCCGCTTCCTGTACCTTGCTCGAGCTTATATAAGGTTGGGTGGTAGATAAAAACCTACTTTATATGGGAATCGAACCTATAACCTTTTTAAGCAGCCAATACCGAAGAGGCACTGAGACTTTTAATTGTTATATATTACCACTACACTAAAAAGTGCGGGAACTTAATTACTTTAGCAAGTAGTAATAGCTGTTATATTTAATAGTACTTCTTCCCTTAAGCTTAGGTTGTTAAGCCCTGTATTACAGGCCTTTAACCAACCTCTAGGCATGTACTATAAACCTATAAAACCCTACTAGGTAATGAATTATAAATTAAAAAGGTATAAATAAAATATAGTAATTTAATTTCTATGTAGTTGTTGCACAGTAGGGTTCCACAGGCCTGTAGTACAGGCCTGTTGCTCAGAGGAAGTAGAGCGGTACTGTTCCAAGCCAACTACAGCGCTAGAAGCGCTGTAGGAAGCAAAAGAAGGCCTGAGGTACAGAGGCAGTGCCTCTGTATATGACTGAATGAGTGGTGTAAATTGCTTGCTTAGTAGAAGGCTAGTATATAACCTTTAAAAGGTTACTTTACGATTAGTATTTATTAAAACTTAAATTTCCAACTATTAAAGTAGCTTTTTAATTTTAATACTTATTAATGTAGATTAATTAGCTAACGGTAAAATAACTATAATGTATAAATTTACCCTTTTACATATAAAGGTCTTAATATTATAAAAGGTTAATAAATGCTTTAATACGTAATAGAAAGTTAGAAAAACATATAAATAGCTTAAAAGGTTCCTTACTTTATAAAAGGTATAGGATTTATCTAATTAAAAGTTTGTAGGTAAGCAGTTAGACTAGGAAATGCGATTAAATAGTAGTGGTGTAAATGGGTCTTGTTTAAAAATTTGGTACTGTAACGTATATAGTAAGCCCGGCTATAATACATGTATGTATAGAGAGGCTGTAAAATTGTTTAGTTTATCTATTTTTAATTTATCTATTTCTAATTCATCTATTTTTAACTCAGTTATTATTATTTCCCAGTATTATAGTTATATAATTAAATCTAGTAATACTAATAATAAGAAGTCATAACTATAGGAAACTTTTATACTGCGCCCTTAAGCCCTAGCGCGACACCTTATCTTTATAGGCTGGGCGAAATTGTAAAATCACGTAGTGTATTTAAACTAAGGTATAAATAGTATCTTTAACTACACTTACTTAGTTAAATTATTATAACCTTAAACGTACAGCCTAGCCGCTATATAAAATGTCTTTTGTTAGTTTAGTAAGTAAGTTAGTAAAAGCTAGTTATAATTAAAATTCAATCCGTTTAGACTATTGCTTTACTTTAGCATTCTTTTTAGCTTTCTCCTCCTTATCCTCTTCCTTAATGCTTTTTACAATTGAAAGCGAAATACAGGTACGTACTACAGGAAGTTTATATAATAAATTAAAATTAATTAAATTAAAATCCCGTTAAAGGTATTTAGTTTGCATAGTATAGTGTAAATCGTTATAGTAAGCGGTAGTAAAACCTACTATATATATGAAGCTATATAGGAAGAAGCGCGAAGACCTTACAACTATACTTTATGGTATTTTTAACTATATCCCTTATCTTAACAATACTAATACTAATAGTTTAACCAACTTTATTAAAACCGGTTATATTATTTATAGATTTAAATACAAGAAAAAAGTGTTATTTAACTATGTAAATATAATCTAGATAGGTTAAAGATGTTTCTTACGGGATACCGCTAGCTGAGATAGGCCTAGCTGTGGCTTTTCGATGTAAAAGCGATCGTAAATACCGTTATTACTAATGGAGCTAATCGGTTGGAAGCGGAGTAGTTGGACTTAGAGTAGCCTTATATAGTTAACAGTATAAAGCAACAGTCTGTAATTAACTAATAAAACATACCTTACGTTTAATTAAAAAGCATTCCCTTATACTTAACCTACTTAGTGCACGGTGAAGTGCACCCTAAGGATAGTTATTGTAGGGTAGTAGAAAAATTACAGCTCGCTTGTTTTTACGTCTCGTTTATCACACACGTTAATAGGCTTAATTTATTAAGTGTACTTCCATACGTATTAGGAGTAGTTCGATGTATAGCGCTATAGGTGCTCAGCGATCTAAGTAAGATATTTAAGGTTACTTTCGCCATCCTAGAGTGGAGGAATGAAGTGACGGAGTAAATTTACGGTAGTACTATGCTCTATTCTAAGAGAGCCTCTGGCGAATAAAAGCGGGAGCGTGTAAGAAGGCTAACAGGGTAAAGCCGTTTCTAGCCGTTAAGTCTATCTACTTGAATTTCGACCACCTTTACCAATGTCCTCTTCTTTAGCAGTTACAACGAGCATGTGAAGGACATTTTTGGCACCCAAAGGCCCGCGAACTGCTTGGTCTCTCTGAGGTAACGGCCCATTTTTGGTAAGGTATCTTTTACCCCAGACTTTCACCCCAGTTCTCACGACCACAGGTCTCAAGAGTCAGAAAATTGTGCAAAAACAAGATCAATCGCGCCTTACCGCCAGGGGTTGGTTTACGAAATATTTAAGCCCAGATGCAGGGTTACCCAATGCACTTGGTCGCAATGCTTTTGGATGCATCTTGGTAACAAGGGTCGAGATGGGGGTTGTTGGGTACCTAAGTAGGCTGCAGCACTTCTGACTAGTAATCTGAGTGAATCAGGGCCTCTGACAAGCAGAATGAACAATCGGGGCTGTGAGGCTGACGCCTCAAAATGTCGAGGTGCCGCAAGCAGTTAGGATGGCTCGGTGAAGGCCTGCAAGGCGCCCGCGCAAGCCTCAAATGGGACACCGAGTTGCCCAATCTGACCATCTCGCCAGCAGATGGCACCATGTCGCGCAGACTGATGCTTGGCAACCCCTCACCTTGGACCCGTCCCACCACTCAGCGCTGTCGAATGTGTTCACACGGAACAGGCTTTGGCCAAGCACATGTATTTACCGTAACAAACCGAGCCCGGTGTAGTTGTACTGCCACGACTAGAGTGGGGGGTTTGGTCTGCAAGCACCCTTGCGTAGATAGTAGAAAGCTGTTGCCTATCCCACATCTCTATTGTCATCCCTCTTCACCCTCCTTCCTTCTTGACCGTGGTGCATGGATTTACTAATGCGCCAACCATGAGCCACAACCGGAGCTTTGAAGAGATCCTTCAATCCGCCGAACACCACCACACCCAGTACGTCAAACAGCTGCGTCTTCTCCACGACGCTGCCTACCCAACAGACCGCTTTAACAACTCCCCTCGCCCCTCCCCTACCCTTCGAGCCGACACCTTCCCCGGCGACCCTAGCCCGAGTCTAGGACATGGAGCCAGCTTCAAGCAAAGTCAGCGCCTCGCCAACGAGTCGGGCGCCGGATACGCCGACAAGATAGCGCGCCCATTGTCCCTGTCGGAGGGCGCTGCTGCTGACTCGGGCGATGACGTGGAGTTCTTACCACTGACATCACCAATACCAATACGCTATACTGAGTCCAGAGTGGCTGTCGATGAGACGTGCAGACCACAAGGCGTGTCGGGCTATCTCGATAAGGAGTGGTTTTCCGAGGAGCAGCTAGCGGCTCATCTTAATTCACTGAACGACGAGGATGATGGCAGGCCATCCCCCACAGCGATTGCTCTAGGCAGCGACTTGTGGCAGAGGCAGGGCGCCATCAACACTTCCACCGTTTCGGAGATCTTTGTGTCAGAGGACGCTTACCCCAGCGCCACGTATGAGGTCTATGAGGTCAGCCGTGAAGGTCTCTTCCGGATACCCTACGATAGAAGCCCATTGATTCACGATGCCCCCGAAAACAACCTATTGAACGCCCCGGTGATGTGGGATACAATCCGCAATGTAAACCCAAAGGGTGATGCTATCGGGCGCATGACGTGAGTTTTTTTTTCTAGTAATGACTTGACTGACTCTTGAGGAGACTCACGCTTTCGTTTGGCTCAGCATCCTTCAGGAGCCGTCCCCCTTGGTGCTGGGCGCGGTTCACATGACGCTAAAGAAGCACTTTGATATGGATGAGCTATTTCAACACCTCGTGTCTACTGACGGGAACAAGGGGAAGACGAGGGTGAGCAGCGTCCCTTTATCGTTTTGAATACGTTCCATGTGGTTAACCCTATTAGGCTTACTTGGATAGGACATACGAGACGATGCCACTACGGCAGCGCAGCTTCTTCTTCATCTTCAAATACTACACCATCGTGGAAGACGGGCTGACCCCAGCATCATGGCAGGCCTATGACACACGTGAGCCCGCCAGCAAGTCGCCCGACCACATTAACATAGCTGAGTGCAGCTCGGTGCTGGCCCTGTCATTGGGGGGAGATCCTACCAAGACGGTACAGAAACAGGTGCGCCGCAAGGTCAAGGGGGGCAAGGTCTTCGACACGTTTGCGCCCTGGCACATGGTCAACATCCAGTTCTTCCCCGATGAGGAACACTCGGTGCGCAGTTCCGACTTTCGTCAAAAAACCCCTTGCAACGGGCCCCACGCATTCCTCAACAGCCTTAGCGTCGAGTACCGCGACGCCGCCAAACGCTACGCCAAGTTGAACCAGCACATTACCAAACTAATCACGCCGTTGAACCAGTTCATGTTTGACGGCCGCCTGCGCGACAAGCTGCTATTCGAGGACAAGGACTTCACCTACTCTCGGCGCTATTTCTGGGCCTACAACACCCTGGGCGTCATTAATGACGGCATCAAATCTATGCGGTCGGCCTACCTCGACACCTTCAACAAGGACTTTTGGGCAGGCAAGCACAAAACCCTGTGGCCGCACCCGGCGCCCGACTCGGCCGAAGGGCATGAGTATGTTTCACGCCTCGAGGCCGCACGCCAGGACCTCGAGGCTGCCGTTCGCGATCTTGAAGATGTCTACGACCGCAACGCCCGCACGCGCGACGAGATCCGCTCCCTGAGGGAACAGCTTTTCAGCGGAAGCAGCGTCAAGGAATCTCGTCGAGCGATTGAGCAGGGCCATAATATCAAGATTCTAACGAGCGTGTCCATGATTTTTTTACCGCTTACGTTTGTCACGGCAAGTCTGCTCCCCCTTCATTAGAAGAGCAACAAGAAAAACTAACGATGAAAAAGTCGGTCTTTGGCATCACGGAGTTCCAATTTTCTGAACGCGACTGGCGCTTTGCCGTCACCATGGTGTCGGTGTGCATCCCCTTCTTCCTGCTCATAATCGTCCTCCAGACGCAGGCGACCATGCAGGCTGTGCGCAAGTACAGGCAGGCCGTCCAGCGCTACATCTCGGCGTCGCTGCAGCGCAGGTTCCAGCGCTGCCAGCAACCAAGTGGAGGGCCCTTGCCAACGCCGACCCAGGTGCAGGGGAACGAAGGGGGGCACATGTTTTGGCAGAGAAAGGAGAGGGTGAGGATGGGTTGGCTGAGGCGGTGGATGAGGGGTAGGGGCCAGAATGAGATTGAGGGGAGGCTTAGGGCTGACGACCTTGTGTAGCTATGTTTTTTTTTTTGGCTGGTTTAGATTTATTTCCCAAGGCACTAGATACCCAATCCGTTTAGATATGATATTAGCGGTCGGTCCAATCCAGCCTGGACAATGAAGCAATGAACTTTCTTCTCCCGGATGCTCGTTGGGCCGTAGACCGGATATTGGGTACAGTGATCATTAGCCTGCTGCTCGCTCGGGACATAGTCGGGGAAGAAGCGAGACGGGGTGGTCCTCTCAGCTGCCCCATATCCGCCTAACACGAGATCTAGGCTTCTGCCGGTGGGTCAATGTCGCAGGGTGAGGTCTGGGTCTCTGGGTCCAGGTGTTCCACGCGGGTGTGACGTTCTGGTGATGGGACAGGAGAGCGAGAGAGTATAGCGGTGTGCTCTTAGAGAGCTGGTATCTAGATGCCTAGAACGCCCGAACAACTAAATGATAGTTATAGTGATAGATCTGGTGGATAAAACAATAAAAGATGATTCCATTCTGGTGGTCCGGTTGCAGCCCAATCAAGGATCTGAGCACAGCAGGCATTCCTTCCGCCGCAAGGTCAGCCAAGTTTTGGTCCAAGAGCCACTCCATGATCATCCAATGAGCTCACCAGATCCTTGATCGCACACCAACATCTACGCCAGCATCACCTTGTAGCATGGAAGGAGATCAGCGCGCGTTTTCCCCAATCCCTGCGCACAGCTTGCTATCATTCACCGCCGACGGCCACCCTGGGCTGCAGTCCGACGCCGAGAGTCGGCAGATGGTTGAGCAACCTCCCATCCTCCCGTGAGCTCTCTTCTGAAGGGTGTAGAAATCGATATCTAGTGCGCTAAGTGCTACGACTTTCATGCTTTTCAAGCCTATTGCAACGCCCATCCACCATTTTTATGTGCTTATATGCAAGACGACGTTCACCAGAGCGCCGAGCTGCGCTGACCCGTCCTCCCGTACCACCCCATCCTCCATGAACCACAATGATAATGCAGGTGTGGCGCTTCCATCGTACCCCGACCACGTAGGTCCCTTCGCGATGCCCTCCGCTTGACGATGATGAAAATGCATCAGCCCACGAAGGTTTGATGACGTTGGCTGCTACGAAAGACAGTGGGAGTCCTTCCTAGCTCGGCGGCTTGGTGTCAATAATTTCCTCAGCGCGCTATGCTGCACTAGCTTCGTATCGCTCCGTGGTGGCCAAGCCTTCGTTGGCTTGGAGGCACCGCGATGCCCAACGACCAGTTCCGTCGCATCACCTACCCTGGAATGGCCGGCGCCGTAACATGGTGGGGGTTCAGTTTGAGTGTGCCGGCATGGTAAGTTGAGCTGTAGGTGTAAGCCTTGCCGCTGTAGACAGGCTCCTCTTGGCCGCCGACGTAACCATTTACTTTCCGTATGTGTTCCGACTCCAGCCAGCCACGCCTTGTGTTTGGCCCATGGGTACCTTGCCGGGGATAGTTTTTTGACACTGCTAGACGATCCCGAGCCTATGTTATGGGCCCGCGGTCCAACCGGGCGCCAGACAGTTGTTTCCTGTGCTCCATAGCCGGTTGTTGTTCAGAGGCATGGCGCACTTGCGTGGCGCTGATGAGCAACCAGTTGGAAAAGATGCTCGCATCGCCTGTGCATAGGAATGCAACCCCCCTGACCTGCAACGGGACAAGCTGTTATATCATGCACCGGCATCTCCCCGTCCCTGCTCATCGGTTGCTGCATCCTAGGACCACTCTTTGCAAAATGTCCATTGGTATGGCGCCGCTACTCACGCTTACATAGGCGATGACTGTACCATAATTCGCTGAGTTCAGAAGGCCTGTGGCGAGAATCGGCCCTAATGAGAGCGATATTTATGCCATTCTGTAGTATTTGTGTTTGGAGCTACTTCGCCGCACCTAGACCTACAAATCGCCAATTAGGGCGAGCTAAGGGTGAGGAACCCGGAGGTGCGCGGCTTATCCTTGCCGATCGCCCCCTAACCTCTTGCTGGTAGTCCGTATGTAGTGTTAGAGAAAAGGGGTTTAGGGGGCCCTGGACATTTGTCGATTGTTTCGACACCCTCTGTCGTTCTGATGCTGTCGATCGTTTGTACCGTTCTGTCTGTTTTGAGTGGAAGGAAGCACTAACATTTATTCCGGTTTTATTGTTAGGAAACTGACCAAGGAGACTGTTAACGGATAACTGAGAGACCATACAAATTTGCAGGCAGTGCACTAACGTGGTAACTGATAACTAACCGCATGAGGCCTCATCCTTCTGCCATTTGGCCACGTCAGTGCACGGACGCTATCAAGCAAGTGGCTTAGAGCGGGGGTGAGTCTTCGTTGAGCACCTCCTTGCCGTTAAGTACTACCTTGCAGGTCTCCGACTATACCCGGTCTCAATATGGGTGTTTCTCATGTTACTCAATCCCAGTGTCTGTGATAGCCGCTCCTGACGCTGCCTACCTACCTAGGTACTGTTCGAACAATCAAACAAGCACCGTAAGCGCCAGGCGACTGAGCTCAAAATCCACCACCGCAGCAGCAATGTCCCGTCGGTCACTTTCCGATCTCGTCACGGACTCCAAGATTGAGACTCGGATATCCGGCGCCAACACTACACACATTTTCCATGCGCCCGGCTGCTCTGCAAACGAGCGCCGAGTGCGGAGGGAAGAACAATGGGTGCGACAAGGCTTCTTGGGCCAAGGCGCCTTTGGCACCGTCTTCAAGGAGCGGTGCAACCTAGGGGAGGGGAGGGGGTTCAAAGTCAGGGCGGTCAAGGAGATCAGAAAGTCTATAGCGGATGAAGAGATGGACTACACTAGAGAGTTGGAGGCTGTCATGAAGTTCTCGAACCCTAGGGTAATTCGTCCAAGAAAGCCAGAAACCGGCGATGATGCATGGGCCTTCACTGATACTTCAGCAGTACTCACATTGTTTCATACGGCCGATGGCTGGTTTGAATCGGCAGACTCGGTCTTCATCACCATGGAATATCTCGAACTTGGCGATCTAGAGCGCCATCTTACGCAGCCGTTGTCGGAACCAGAGGCGAGAGAAATCACCACACAGGTGCTAGAAGGCCTCAAGTTTATGCACGCAAACGATTTTATTCACAGAGATTTGAAGCCCGCGGTATGAGCTTTCTATTGATAGAGTGCGTTATGTCCGTATAGGCGGGACTTGCTAACTTGAAGTGTAGAATATCATGGTTGTCACAAAACACCCCAATTGGTTTGTCAAGATTACGGATTCGGCATTAGCAAGCGCAGATTACAAGGCGTCACGACATTTCATACGCTGCAGCGAGGGACGCTTGGCTTTATAGCGCCAGAAGTGCTCGGACTCGGGCCGGATGAGCAGTCGCTATCTTACACTTTCGCAGTCGATCTGTGGTCACTAGGTGCCGTGACCAACAGAGTACTTACCAACTCTGCGCCATTCAAGGGCTTAGCAGAGCTCATCCGATACGCCACGGAACGGTCAGAGTTCCCCAGGGCAGCCCTGCAGGCCAACAACATCTCGGATCATGGTCAGGACTTTGTGACCACACTGATGTCGCGTGACCCAAAAGCGAGGCTCTCCGCCGGTTTGGCCGCAAGCCATCCATGGGTCGCATCCTCTGTTACTGAAGGAACGGGCTCGCTTGACCGAGGGGACAGACAAAATGAGATGCCCGGCAATGAAACCAGCGGAACCTTGGCTGGTGAGGACGGCACACCGCACGAATCAAGCAAAATGGAAACAGGATTCGACTATCTCACGATCACAGAGGCATCGGCAACATGGAGCTCTAATCCGACGACAACGGTGGCAACCCAGAACATATCAAGTTCGACTCTACCGAGAGAATCGACTTATAGGAGAGCAGGCTCAGATGAGAGCCTTCATGATCCTGATGCTGGCCGAACAAGTCCCATAACCAAATCGGCCGCGGCAACCTCAGAATCTCGGGCAGCCGCCGTCCAGAGCCAGGCAACCGTCAAGACGAAGGCCGGAATATCACCAGTTGCTGAGGGTTCTCCCAGAAGCGTGACTTTCACTCATGAGAGAAGGTATGCAGGCAGTGACTCCGAAGAACTCTCCCCGGAGACAGCCAGACCGCCAAGGGAACGTTGGCGGGCACGACGTGTCTCGCCAGTTCAGGAACCCCTGACGCCAGACAGCCAGAGTGGCGATACGCCGGGAAGCCCTCAGCAGGAGAAACGGTGGGTCTGGTTGGGGGACTCGGCTAGCCCCACGCGGGAGAAGGAGCGCTTCCTTGTTGTGCCTCCGCCGAGGGAGAAGGAAGAGAAGATGCCTCTTAAGGGGATGCTTAAACCGCCAACACCGAAGTTTCCCGAGGAACACAATCCGATCAGAGAGGGAGTTGCACCTCATAAGAGCGACATAAAAACGACAGATATCCCACAGGGCGCGAGGTGGACGAAAATCAGTCGGACCATGGTGAATCCAGAGGCCTTAACTATCGGGAAAGAACGATTTGAAGTTCGAGATGACTCTGTCATCGTACTTCGTGTGCTGAGCAAGGACGAGATACGAGCCTACGCTAGCGCTACGGCAATGCTAAGAGGTAAGTCGGTTGTAGATTCTCCCCGTTATTTATGATGGCTGTGACCCAGGAACTGTAATGATGCTGACAACTCCCTACAGCAGAGAGAGGGTCTGAGCGAGTGAAACGTCAAAGCGAGGGGAGGAGATCGGGAAATTTTGACCGTGACAGAGGTGACGACCCCGTGGCGAGACGTCGTGCATCACCGTAGGGTAGTTCCATACACTGCCAACAGGCATGACTGAATTGGATAAAAAGATCATGCAGAAAGGGCGAAAGGAAAGTGGCTATGAGTGAGCTGTCTCGAAGAGACGGCGTCGCAAGGTTGCCTATTTGTAGCTTTAAGTTGGAAAAACCTTGTTTTGTGCGACGAATCTGGGCACACCAAGTTTCCCTTTTCATACCTCGCTCACGTGACAATGATCACCCTGGCTCAAGGCCGACTCAGGATTTGCTCAGGATTTGCTCAGGCTTTCCCAGCCTAAGAACCATTTCCGGAAGGCTGCGCCGCAGCATGCACAATTCCTTCAATTCTAGCCGAGCGAGCCCAGAATTGGTCCCGACATAAAATGGCCAAATTGGTCCCCGTCTTTCGAAAGCGAATGGACCTGGGCGATCTAGTAAGCGTTCTGATAACTATCGAGGTTAGGATACGTAGTGAAATTTTATAGCAGCTACATTTCAATATCAACCCAAGGCTCATTTCCGGGGAAATGGATAAGTGAAAGCCTGCGGGCTGCGTCACCTTTGTCTACAATCCCATGGAGTCGGTCGATCTGGACCTTCAAACGGACTTATCATCTACCGAGCACACAAAAGGAGTAGTAACAGAGCTACATTAGCTCGGTCAAGGAGGCATCGACAATAGCGGGCCTTAAACCTTCATCTTAAAAAAGCGAAAGTTTAAGGAAGGTACAGCTTAAGGAAGGCAACACTGAAGGAGAAAGTAGCCACAGTTGAACTCGTATTTGCTGCTTATAACCCTCTCTAATTTACTATCCTAAGGCATGTACTGGTATACTGTGGGACATCCCATCGGTGCTGGTATATCATGTACCATCCTAAACTCCGAGCTAGGATATCATGTACTAACCCAAATTCGGAGCTAGGGTACTATGTACCATCCTAGGGCATGTACTGGTATATTCTGGGCCCAAAATCCGGACCGTGGCCCAGGATTCGAGCCATTAGGGCACTGTCACCTCTTAGCAGTTTCGAACCGCAGTCCTAAATTTGGGCCTTAACTTGCCCTCTGGGGCCGGCTGCAGAAAGAACAATGCAAAGAACAAGGCAAGATACGGTCTAAAAATGTCACAACAGTGGACCCGGTAAGAAGCGCTGCGTTTGCGGGCGTCTTAGCAAAGTTGATATTGACGAGGTATGCTGGGACGAGGAGTGTGGTGAGGACGAACTGGACTCGGAGCACGCCGTCCTAGATCTTCGTGCCACTGACCTGCTGTTCGCCTATATCTATTACACACGAAATTTCGTTTTAACTTAGTGGCTTATTCTAGCTCTAGAGCATGATGGCTCATTCGCGAGGCTGGGTATATTTTGCATTGAGGAACGGGAACACCGACCTATTCTTAAAATGATTCGGGCCTGGATTGGCCTAGACGCGGGCGCTAATCTCCCTGGACACCTTGACTTAGGCGATCTAAAGTTTACTAATATGGTACAGACTGTTAATATTGTGTAGGCAATATAGTAAGATACTTGATTGTTACGGCCGGGGTTCACCTAGGTGAACGGGACAGCGGTCGCAAGGTCAAGGACCTATAGGCTGGGGTGATCTCGAGACAACAATGAGGCAAGTCCTCTCAGGAAGGGTGGGTTCGCAACTGTCAAGTAGCCACACGCCACTATAATACACAAGAGGTCTTGGGCAGTAGGGCGCAATAGAATAAATCAATTGACAAAGCGAATACTTGCGTGAGGAACCAGAATCCTCACGCTCCATCGTGGGCACGATGATAGCTATCTATACTTGGAGGTCAGAAAGACCAGAAACTGAGCACACAAAGCAAATGGGCGCAATAAGCGTGTATTTGTGGCTATGGAAAGAAAGAGCAAAACAAACAACGGCTTTAGAAAGCCGAGAAATGGAGGGGCCAGCCTGGAGCTTGGGCCACAAAGTGGCCTGGGAGCCTTGGGCCTCCCACAATACTACTGTAACCGTCAGGTACCTCGTACCTTACTCGGTTTGCTCAGTAACGGAAACCGACTAAGCGTACTGAGCGTTCTTCTCTGCCCAGGGTGCTCAGCGGTGGGTAACAACTGAGCACGCTGAGCGGACGACCCTGCCCATTACGTTCCTTGCCAGAAACTACTGATCAGTCAGTGCGTCGACTCAGTGCTAGGTCCGTGATCGCACTGTTTGGGGAAACCTCGGAACCAGGGGCCACGAAGGTCGTGACACCCAATTGCTTCTTGACTCTAGTAGTTACGCTCATATCTGACACTTACACCTTTGTCAGTTCTTGCTATCTCGTTCGGAATACCGCACCGTTTTGGCGGCCTTGGCCGCTCATCAATTTCGTCACCTTCGTTTTCCTGTCCACTCGGTAGGTGTCAGAAGCACTGCACTCTGGATTGCAACTGTGTCCTTGTATTGCTTGTTGGTTCTCTGGCGAAGCCAGAGAGCCATTATTATAGTTGTGGCTGGTGGCAATGGTGGTGGCAATAGTGACTCACACCAGCTGAACTGACTACGTCAGCTCAGCTTCCATTGCCACACCTTCCATGGTGTTCTGGCCTCTGGCCAGAACCCCCTCCTTTTTGACAGTAGGGGTTGAGCCAAGGATATTATGTTCGCCACCTGGTCGATAAGGGTTTCGAAATCTTAATATCAATATCGTTCGGGCTTCCTAGTCGTTATTAGAAGCCGACGGGCAACCTCCCTATCTAGGTCTCGCTGCAAGACTTTGTTAACTTACTTAAACTTAACTCCCAGCTTTTAAGCAAGTAAAGCAAACTCGAATAACTCGTTTTTGTTCACTTAGCTGCCTCTAGGTATAGCAAGCTTACGGCTGGAGTCAGGTAGTATATCTATATATTCACGGATAGCAAAAAGCTACAGCTATCGGTATATTGCATCGAACCGACCTGATATATTGGCACGTATGTATTTGAAAGCCGATTTTTGACATTTTTTCACAAGCTAATCTCTGTCTAGTAGCCAGTTTCAGAGCCTACACGTAAGGGCCCAGATTTGGGCTTTCTACTATATAAGATGAAGAAAAAGTATAATAATGCAGATCCTGTTTCGCCTGTTGTAACCTCTTATAGTTTATATAAGGATTTTCAATATCTTGTTCATTTCAAAATAGAATACCCCTTAACTATCCGAATCCTGGTAAGCCAAACAACGTTATAACATAGTGTAAAAGCTTAACGTCTTATAGTTTTACATCTCGTTTGTCCTTGTAAGATTAAGGGTTCTTTTTACTTACTATTAAATGTATTGCTGTCGACTACTATATTTTCCACAGTGTAGATTGCTGTTTATGTACTCTTTTGAAACCTAGTTATACACCTACTTCTAAATGATCTTTTTTACAACCTACTATCTTCCCTAGCCAAACTGACTGTCTTTCTCTAGCTACTTTATTTTTATAGAGGATTGCTAGATTATTTGATAGAGGTATAGGGCATTTTGGGTTTACTATTCTGGGCTATTTCGTCCATAATTGGACTTCAAGTCCTACTTCTTATGTCGGGAGCTACCAAAAATCACCACTCCACACGAGTAAGGAGATCGACCCAAGTATCTAAAAGAAGTTGAATTTAGGGTCCTTATACATTCTAGAAGGTGAATCGAGTATTCAAATTATATGTCTCTACCTTAAGCTTAAGTTAGCTTAGATTCTTTCAGCAAAAGCCTGTCTCCTCATCCAATCAATCTAGTATTTTAAGTTCAATATCAAGCTAGTGGCTAAAATTGTACCTGCAGCTGTTATTATTGGTTGCATTTGAGTCTGTCAGACGGTAACTGCCAATTTGAGGGCCTGAGCCAAGAATGAGGGACTAGTAAACGCTACATCGGGTCTGCTTTGTATACATATAGGAACCTCTGGCCCAAAAGCTTCCTGTGAGGGGCCAGAGGTCAAGGTCTATGCTCCTTCCCCAACCCCACCCCCCACCTTTCTTACATGTTGAGATTGTTGTGCAGTGCTTGCTCTTCTTCACTCCGGACACATACTGACAAGAGACAGCAGCACTGGGCTCCCGACCAGGTTGGAGGCTCATCGCCATACTCGCGGCAACTACACGCGCAAAGAGAAGCCGTCAACATGCACGTTTCGCGTGGTCTTGCCGTCGCGTTCCAAGTTTGGTAAACGTATCGATAGTCCCCCGGGTCCACTCCACAGCTGACCCTTGAATAATTTCGTTGCCGCCGTTGCATACACCACGGACGGGACTATTAATAAGCCAAAGAACGATTTAGGGGTCTAATGATTTGAAACAAAGCAACTCGACCCGGTGTCTGTCCGGGTAGCTACGGTATACCCCAAGGGAAAGACATCGACTAGAGTTGCCTCTTCCATTGCCCTTACCACGTACCTGCAGACTGTACCTGCAGCGGCGCATACAGGCGGGGTAGTATTTTTTAGCAACCTTTGACATGGTACATACAACTAACCTTATACAGACACCAGAGTCTTCACGATATGGTTCAGTTGGTCGGCTACGAACATATCGAAACTATCAACCAACGATTTGCGCCCTACTCTAATGACAAAATTAGCTACGTCTAAAGTGTAGACTCTCCGGTACACAAAATGCTTGACCTGCCCAGACACCAGAACGACCCAGAGCGCAACCGTCGTTATCTTATCCTATGCCTAGTCATGACACCGCTCTTATTGGTAGTAGCTGATGGAGACCCTGCGGGCTCGGCTCAACCTTCCCCGGTAGTGGTAGTAGCGGGACGGGCGGCTGAGATATCAGGCCTGAGCGGCGCGATGTCACCTCCGCATTGCCGCTGCATGTCATCGCTGCAGGTGCGTTACCCGATCGAACACATTTCAGCGAGAAGATGGTTCTCCGATAATTTTTCCGCGGGCCGTTCACGAAAGAAACAGGCAAACAATTTCCAAATTCTGCATCATTGGCGTCCATGGCAGAAGAAGGAGAGCTGGAATGATTGATCAGTGTTTGACACCAAACCGTGTACTCGAGCTTAACAGCTGTATAAGACCCTTAATCAACACATAAGTATTAATAGAAAGTATTAATTGAGATTAGGTAATGTGAAAGCCGAGGTATCCCCACAACCCCGAATTAAGCTTGCCCGGGTCGTCCTTCCTGCTCGGTACGGGACGACCTGCATTAGCTCCCAGCGCCCCCTTTCTTTGCAACACCAAGCTGCACGAATACGGATTCTAAATGCCATTGCCAAGCGCAACTATTGGATGAGAAAACAGGACCGTCAGGGTAGTAATGCGGGCTCACGGGTACCTGAAATTTGTGCGTGGCAAACATTGGCATCCACCACTGTTTTCTAACAACCCCCCCCTGAATCCGGGGAATTAATTGCGTGCCCAATACCGAGACTGCACCTTCCTTCACACCACCGTAACCGTCCGTTCGGTCGCCACCCCATATACGCATTGCAACGGGTCCACATATTTTCCCCCCACGGGCGCGTTTAGGCAAATAATGCCAATCCTCTTAAACTCATCCTGACCCTGAGAACAAGCCCGGAGAACCATCCGCAAAAAGTAACTATTCCCGCTGCTCTCCAAGCTGCTCATCCGCAGACACACCACCCTGTTTCCAGCAACAACCTGATCCTCTCCCGGTTTATCCAAAAAATAGTTAGTCAGCGAAGAACTTGACCTTCTCCCCGGTAGGCATCACGATCCAGATGTAGGGGATACCAAGGCGGCGGGTGAAGAGGATGGCGTCGCGGAAGGTGTTGGAGAGGGCGGATAGAGGGATCGAGGTGAGCCGGTCTTCGAGCGTGGATTGCGTGGTGGTGATCATTTGCGTTTTGCCCCAGCAGTGGCTTAGGAAGATGTAGAGGCCGCGTTAGTGCTGGGTTTGCACGAGTTTGATCACTCCGTCTTCGAGCCCGACGTCGACAACTCGGGAGGGGAGCGGTGGGCTTTCTGGCGAGTTGCAGAATTCGTGTCCTAGTGTGGTCTCAGAGTCTTTGTCGGACTCTGACCAGGCCCGTCTGGTAGGAGACACTCCTCAATCCACTCCGTGGCTTTGGCAAAGGCTTCCTCGGAATCGGTTGTCAGTGTTATTCTATCAAAGGTTGGGATCGATTCCCATGCATCGGGAATGAGACAGTCTTCGTCTGGTTTGACCAATGTTAGCAAGAAAACAAATGGATGCTGAATCCAGAAGCACCTTCAGTCGCGAATATTTCCACCTCAAACCGCTTGCCACCCTTCAGGTCAAAGCAGAGCTGCTTCTCCGGGTCGCTTCCCGCATCAAAACGATCCCGGTAGTAGAAGTGGATGCCGAGAACATCCACATTGTCTTCAGTGATATCGTGCTGCTCAAAGCAACACCGACTCCCCTGGATGAGGATGTCGCAAATGCAGCAGCTCTCGGCCGACTCCAGGAGGTCCTGCTAGCTCAGACTCCGCTTGATCCAATCTCGGTTGTCCTCGAGAAGAGGCTCGTCAGGGGCAGCCGGTTCTCCATTGCCACAAAAGTCGCCACAGGTGTTGCAGACCATGTTGAGGACTTTCGAAGCTCGTGTCTTTCGATGTTGTTTGCAGAGTCCTGGTTGGCCGCGATTGGCGTTAGGCATCAACAAATGGACACGTTGAGTCTCCGATCCTACGCTGGCTGACTAATGCAAGTCCAGTTCTTGTGGCTCTGTCCGTGTCCACATGAACTTGGGAGAGAAGCGTGAGGTGATGCTTTCAATGTATTTGACGATGCTCTCGAGAGCTTTACACAGTGTAAATAGGCGGTGGGCCGAGATGTCAAAGTGCATGGTGCGTGCGCTGGAAAAAGCGACAAGGTGTGGCTCCATCGTAATTGATCTCCAGAAAGCCCGCAAATCCACAGCAGCCTCTCATCGCTCCTTCCGGTTAACTTTTCGGCGAGAGGAGCGAAAGTCGGAGGAAACTCAGCAACGCATCTCCCATTGTTTCATCCCCTGGCGCACTACAAAAGCGATTGCCAAAAAAGTACCGGCTCGGCGCAGGGGGTGCGCCGGGCGGGCCGGGCACACAGCAAAACATCAAATTTCAGGCAGGCGCAGGGCACTGCCAAGGGCGACGACAAGTATCCCCTCACCTGCCTTTTCTGGGACAGATGGATATATCATGCGCCGCGGCACTGCATATAACCTCCGATACAGCCAGAAGGCAACATCAGTTGGCTCTAGCGCCCTCTTCTCCCCTTTCCTTTTTTTCTTTCTTTCTTCTGTTCTGGGTTGACGTTGATCATTGCTTTAGTGCCATATTCGCGCCAAGGACACTGCCATTGACAAGCGCATCTGCAACAACATGGCGGTGGTGACTCAGATTATCCACCTTAGGCCTTTTTTTGCCGATGACCAAGCAACGCATATCGATGCTGTCTTGACACTGAAAGCCCCCAACGTCAAGGCTGGCGAAGTTCTCTATGATTACGAGACCACCTTCGGAAACGTGCCGGCCTACAAATACGGAGACATCCTCGTCGCCTCAGACAGCTCAGGCCCACTTCCCATCACCATAAGACCAGATGACAACGACACCACGGTGGAACAGTGGTGCGCGAGTCGAGACACGCACGGAGATGTCACTCTAACGCTTCAACCGCGCCCCCGAGACGTCGACATCAACACTCCCATCGGTCCGCGTTCCGATCTACGCTGCGACCAAGGTGGCCTCATCGGCGGAGTACGGTCATTCCTCCCCCGTGTAGATGCAAATGGGGATACCTACCGCTTTATCGTCGAGTGGGACCTTTCGCACGCCCCTGGCGGCACTCGTGCCGTGTGGACCTACGGTGAAGGTCCCGAGCCTGTCGTCAAGGAAGGACACATCGGCATGCTATGGAACACGGTCCTGATGGTCGGGCCCATCAACAGCTCACCGCCAGCTTTTACGGAGAGACCGCGTGGTCCGGAGGGGGAGTGTTCAACATATTGGTTCGGAACCTTGCCGCCTTACCTTGACGCCGTCAAAGACTTCCCCCACGATCTGTTCATTTTCGCAGCCCCCTTCTTCGAGGCCGAACACGACAATTACGGCATGTTTATTCGCAAGGTTGTCCGGGGGTTTGGCGGGACAAGCTTCGAATCTAGTTATGTGCTGGAGTACTCGGAAGATGCTGAGACGAAGTCGGATTGTGCGTTGGTAAATCTCTTGGCACATGAGATGGTGCATACTTGGGCGCGTATAGGGGGTGAAGAGGACGGGTCGCAGAATTTATGGTTCTTGGAAGGTAAGAACGTCTCCGAAATATCCCCCCCTCCCCCTCCCCCCCCCTATCCTGTCCGCCATGCTGATCCAGACGGCACAGGTATCGCTCAGTTTTATTGTCTGTACCTTCCGGTGCGATTCGGACTGAGAGGAGTCGATTACTTCATCGAGACGCTGAACGGGTTCTTGAGCGCGTATTATACGAACCCTAAAATCAACATCTCTATGGACGAGGTAGCGAGCACCTTTTGGTCCGACTTCTACGCAGAGTCTATCCCTTACATGAGGGGTTTCGTCTATCTCCTGTTGCAGGACGGACTTTTAGCAGACAGCCGACCGCCAACTGACGCTCGTGGCAATGCTCTTGACATGATTATACTCGATTTTGGCCGTCGACAGAAGCGTGGCGAGGAGGTAAACTCCAAGGACTGGCTGGAAGCCCTGTATCCCTGGATCGGCAAAGAGCGGGCAGATAGAGAATATCGGAATATGCTGGCAGGTGAGGCTATCGATCTTGGCGGAATAGCCACCTCCTGGAACACTCTTGGTATGCCCTTGAAGCTGGAACGGGTAGAGCAAGAGATATTTGAGGTCGGCTTTGATCGGTCGAGTATGGACTCGAGGGTTGTGACTGGCTTGAGATCTGGATCGAGAGCTGAGTTGGCCGGATTGCGGAATGGAGACAAGCTGATCAAGACGTCTAGTGTTTGGGAATGTCGGGATCGCATGGATCGGAACTTTTGGTTTGTGGTGGAGCGGGATGGTGAAAGGGTTCACGGCGAGTTTTGGCCTCGTTCATTCCAGAAGGCTTCAAGCTTCCAATGCAGCTTTGACGTTTAGGAGTCTTTTGATAAGTAGCCAATTCAATAATTGCCTCTATTTTTTCAATGTTACATTTGCCCCATGATCCAACAGGAGTTTGACGGCCTCTTCATTTCCATGGAGCACCGCGTAGTGAAGGGCCGTGCCACCATCACCATCTCGCACATCAATTTGCTTTGTTTTCTTCAGCAAGGTTCGAAGTATGTCCTCCCTCCCCGCAATCGAGGCAATATGAAGTGCTGTTTTCCCCGCCATGTCCGCCAGCGAGGGCTGGGAGGATGGGAGGGTTGCGTTCGGATGCTCTGCCGTCAATCGCGGCGCTCGCATCGCTCGCCCTGGGCGGTCAAACTTACCATGCACTGAAAATAGGACAGCTTTCAGTGCTTCTCGATGTCAGAATTGAACATACCGGGACTGGCTGAGCTAGGAAGTGGTGGGTGATGCGGCAACTCCCCCGCTGGCCAACCGCACGCATTGCTCACACGCATTCCTCGCTCGTATGTCTAAGACCGTCACAGTACTACATTTCCCAAGCTTCCAGCGAATTGATAGCGTGCTTGAATGCCCAAGGGCGAGCGCGCAGGGCAGAAGAGCGACAGTGGTGTGATAGTGGTGACGATGATAGAGAGTCGATAGCGAAAGCGACGAAGGCTGCGCAATTCAACAAGTCCTATGCTCGTGTAGGCCTCGCTTGGCGCGCTGCCTGCCTTGACTCACTGGCTGGTTCGTTGGCCGGCTCGCTGTATTGCTCCTGCTCTCCCGTAAATTCGCAACTATTCGCAACCCCTAACCTACAGTGGCCAAAGGCATCGCTTCAGTGGGCCCTCGACCACATGACAGCCCCCCTGAAGGCCGCGTCCCAACGGACGGTTGCACCCAACTAGCCACTCAGAGGAGGATGTCCATGTTACCCTGAATCTCTGATGCTCCGGGGGGCTCTTCGCATGACACGTACATTTTGCTTCGTTCTTGTGACAAGGTATGGATCCCAGCCGTATTTTTGAGTCAGAAAGAGGAGAAGTGCTGAACGTTAGGAGTGGTGGGGCCCTGAGGTGATTGTAGTAGAGTTCACCCCTGTCCCCGCATACAAAAGTTTCCCTGCCGATGCGGCCGAATGAGAAAGACCCGGATTTTGACTTCCAAGGTTTGTGGTTCCCGCGCAGATGCTGCTGGTGGTACTTTATTTAACTCCAAACCCCCTCTCTCTCAACCATGCCCGTTCATCCACGACTTTTCACCGACTAGCAGCACACCATGGGTTTGTATCTTCTCAATCTGCCGGAGAAGCTTCTCCTCATGATCATGAAGCTCCTTGACCCCGGCTCAATCCAGTGTCTACGACGCACCAACCGGATCTTCCTTCGCCTATTCTCAAACTCTGCTTTCCGAGATTTTCATCACCACATATCAGGGCTGCCAGATTTGCAGGCATACACGGAGCCTTTCCAATGGCGAAGGGCTAGCCTGGCGTTCGAGAGGGAGGCGTACAGCGAAAGTGTTCGGGGCTTGCTCCGTTCCGAGGAAAGCCGCAAGCAGTGTATTACGTGTCAAAATACCAACTTGCATGATCCACAGTTAGCGACAGATCTGGCCAAAAGCAAGCGTTTCTGCGGCGCATGCTGAGCGGAACACCCGGCGGCCTTCTTCCCAGCCTCAGAGCGCGACAACGACCGACTAGTGAAAGACACCTGCATCGGGCATACCGGTTATGTCCGACTTTGCGAGCACGAGGTCATCACGAGGGGCGAGATCGCTCAGAGGTGGAGCTCGGCCTTGAGATTGGGCGACATTAACGATGAAGAGGCGAAGTGCATACTTCTCAAGACATGTTCACATCCCAGCCATGCGCCCAAAGTCGAACACCGTGTGACAGGATCGGAGGGAATGAAAACGTACAGGTGTCCGGAAGCGGCACTATGGCGACGTGGGTCCGCAGTTGTCCTGACATTGAAATGGAGAGGACACATTTGCCAGGTACCGCACGGCTTGCCAATTCCCGCCACCCTCATGGAGGAACGAATTCGCGACCTGCGTCGCGGCGCAGCTGAGTACATCGTCCCCCAGGCTGCCCCTGGCACTCTCCCCGAGATGCGGTGTTTTGACCCCAATAAATGCGGATGCCTGGATTATGGGAGCAGATACCCACCCAACTCGCTGTGGGCAGGCACGTCTGGTGAGGACAGCTGTCTTGTGGACCCCAGTCGCCGTCTGCTTCCACTGCCCGCCCCCAGCACAGGGAGCACGCCATCGCAGATGAACTGCGACGTCAATGCTCTGAGTCATTTTACAAGATCGAGGCTTAGCGATGCCCTTAGGGAGTTTAGCGGTTACTCCATAAAGGTCCGTCGATGCTCAGCCAGCGCCCAGTGTCTCCAGGTCTTCTACTATCGGCGCATCGCCTGCGGCCCGGCTTGGCAGCCCGAGTGGCGCACCGTCGACTATTCGTGGTTTGAGGCATTGGATCCCGATTCATATTCCCTTTTTCAGGATCAGGACACCAGGGGCGCCCTCTGGTGCGTGGATCCAAGCTGCACGAATTTCTACCGTTACTTGGGAAGACCCATCGTCAGAAAATGCTGTGGCCCTGCTATAGCGAACTTCTTCGAACCCCACTCCCTTAAGGACCTAGTCCCGTCGAGGATTTCTGGGACGTGGTATAAGACACAGCGCAGCGCAGCCATTCGTGCCGAGCAGTCGAGACTCGAGTCATCAAGATCCAGCAAGGCCGCAACGGCCGATTCTCCTGCAATGGCAATCCGTCCTACACCGAATTCTGAAACTGGTACAGTACCTGCGGCTGTTAACACCTTATCCATAACGGCTACGAAAGCGCGGAACCCCGCGATTCCTAGGTACATTACCCCAATACCCTTACATAGAGTGCTCTAGACTAATATAGTGTGAAACAGAAGGAAGAAGTTGAAAGCTTTTTGGAACCGTATAATTAAGCGCTGCATGTTCGCTGAGGGGACAAGGAGATTGAAGAAGGAAGGGTGAAGACAAAGGTGAAGGAAGTGAGAATCAAGACGGAGGAGGTGAGGGAGGTGATGAGGATAATGATGACGATTAAAGGCCCTTTTCTTTCCATTAGAATAGTGTCGTGGATACATCCCTTGAAGATAAGCAGGCAGTTGAAACCCATTCCATTTTACCAAAGCCCAAGCGTGCAGTACTTTTCTAAATATCCGACCGACCCGTTCACTACGTGCAGTCGAATGGGAAATGTCCCTTCCAGGTTCAGCCAAATGATGCTACGGAGATTTCATACCTACAAACCTACGCACTTGATATTAAATTACCTGCATTCCAGAAATTGGGGGCAATGGAGGCACGAGTTTCATTGTTCCTAAGCTCTCACGCTACAGTACACGTCAGGACGGCATTTGGCGCACCAGGGCAATCGGCCCTAGACTGGAGCCACTGGATATCGGCGCAGCCGTTCAATTAATTTCCTGACCCTAGGCATTCACCTATAACCCATCCGCAGCCCGCCCCGAGTCTCTCGAAATACTGCGAACCACCGGCTGGCCAACCCACCCCGTCGGCCCAGGATCAGGCTTCCCCAAAATCTTAACCTCCACCTCACCCACCAGAGTCACCATCTTCCTCCCCCCCATAGTCAGCTTCACCTTCCAACGCAGCGAATGCCTCAGCCTCAGATTATACGTCTCAAAATCCGGGAAACATCCGTCAGGATCCCCTCGAATTCCCATCCCCGCACCCTCTCCAGGCCACCCATGCGCCCCGCCCGGTGAAAACCTGAGGCCGTCCCCCGCGAACCGAATATCCAGCGCCTGCCCGTGATTCGAAGCATCGCAGTTGCTCGCCGGCACAGGCCAACGGTGCGGGTGGTCCCATCGCCACTCGTGGTATGCGACTGTCCATCGCCGCTGATGGTGGATGGTCTGTCCGTCACGCGGTACTGTTGCATGGGCGATGAGCTGGAGGGAGAGGAATTTCATCTCAATCTGGCGCCATGTCTCGGGGGTGTTGGATTCGATCGGGGATACCTCCGTGAACACCTTGAGTGGTATGGGCGTCTCTGAGTCGAGCTGGATCTCGCTGGGCAGTTTGATCCCAGCTTGGAGGCGGTATGTAATCCCGCGCAGCTCTGGGTGGCGGCGCCTGTCGTGGCGGGAGTGCTTGAATTTGGACAACGGTTGGTCGATCGTATGCGTTTGGAGCGATGTGATTACCAGTGGCTCGACGAGTGGTGGGGAGATGGTGATGGGATGGATGGCGCGGGATTTGAGTACGCCTCTGGACTTTTCTGCATGGAGATTCGCCACGAGGAAGTACTCTACGAGTACGGGAGAGTGGCGTGAATAGAACGAGAACGGGATAGGCGATGGAGAGACGGCTGATTCAGTGAGAGGAAGAAAGCTGTGTTCGTTGCGCTTGTCGGCCGCGACGGCGGAGAACACGGCGTTCGAGGGGATCAGGATCGAGAAAGGCTCCCAGGCGCATTGCCCCCCTGAGGTTGCGCTTGACGGCAGGTGTAGCAGCCCGGTGTAAAGGGTCTGTGAAAGGGTGGCACCAAAGAGGTCGAACGTCTCCGTCGGCCGATTGGTGTGGTAGGCTCGGGTTCGTCCCACGATGCCGATTGTCACTGACACGAGAGGGCTAGAAAGGGCCGCTTTGCGGACCACCTTACCGGTGGTAATTTGGCCCGGAGTGAAGACGCTGGCTCCGCCGTCGAGTTCGATTGCTAGGCTTGGGCCTGTTTGGATTTGGACTGGTCCCCGTTTCCTGTTCAGGTCGCTGTTTAGTTCCAGGGGCACTGTTGGGCCCGATTGAGACATCGATGGCCCTTCCATCGCGATAATACTTGGTTCAGACTTGGAACAGCACCAGTGGCTTGTCGAGATCCAGCCGGAGGGATCCTTTGAATAAAGTCGTGGAATATAGCGGAGATGATGCTTGGGAACGCGTCAGCGAAAGTGTTTGCGTATGTACCTTACGGAAGCATGGGGGACCATATCCTGTCACTTGATCAAGCTTCCGGTATTGGTACCCAAAGTGTGACTCTTTACGGCCGCATGCGAGTTGAAGTTTTATTTTACTTTCTTTTTTCATCATCCTGGAGGTCAACAGTTCAAGTACACAAATAACAGTCACACATGCTGCAAGCAAGGTTTGTTTCTGAAAAAAGTTCTTTTGTTCTTCCGTAAATGAAGCTATCGCTACAGACTCTATTCTATTTCTATCTACAAATACACGTATGTATACATTTATTTTCACCTCTCCGCCATCTTGCCCTCGCCATTCTACTCACTCACCCTATCGACGCGCAATCACGCCGTCCGAGCAAGTGGTGCCAGCTGCAAGCAACTGCGCCACAGCACGACCGTGGTCACAGATGCCAAAATGGGTAGTTCCCATGCAGAGCATCTTGCCGTCGGGGGAGCAGCTAGTAATGGCAGCGGGTGCCTCCTGAGGAGGCTGCTGGGTCGGTGCCGGGGGAGGCACCAGGGGAGCAGCGCCCGAGAGAGTAGGGCGGACTGGAGCCGCAAGCGAAGCGCTGGAGCGGGTGACAGTCTGAAGGGTGGTGGGAAGGCTGGTGGTAAAGGTCGGGGGAGGGACCTTGGGCGATGTGGAGGGCCCGGTCGAGTTGGTGTAAGTCGGTACGGGAGCGCCATCACCCTCGAAAACTGGGATAATGTCGGGGTTATCAGAGGGGCATGTGCCAGTGCTGCCCTTAGCGGGTTCCTCCAGGACCTTTCCGAAACGTCCGGGGTTGGGAATGTTGAGAACACCGTTGTTGGTTGTGCACTCGCCGGGGATGTTGGCGACGAACATCTGGGGCAGCGAGTCGAAGAAGGCAGTGCTATCAGAGCCGCCCGTGATGGACACGGGGGCACAGTTCATGTATACCTCCCTGTTCCCGATTTCATTGAACCAAGTCCAAGCAAAAGTGGCGTTGCCGCTGGGGACATCCTTGGGGATTGGGATGTTGAACTGGCGGATGCACTCGAGGCCGGAGTCGTTACCACAGTGCACCGAGTCGGCACGGCCGTCCTGGTCAGGAGCAGCAGCACCGAGGTTGCCCGCAGCCGAAACAGGGCACCCGCCGATCAGGGTGTAGATGGTCTTCCACTTGGTCTTGTCAGCAGGGGGCGGGTACTCGTAAGTCAATGAGAACTGGCAAGACCCGCCGCCGTGCTGAGCACCACCTGTGAAGTTGACTAGCTGCGTTTGGCCAGCCGTCAAGGGAGTAACCTCTTCTATCGTGGAGAGACCCTGGCAAGGAAAGGGGTATATGACGTCATCTAGGGGGTTCACTTGCAGAAGGGGGTAGCCGTTGTGCAGGTTGTAGGGCGTGGGTGTGTTCATGACCATGTGGCCGTTGGCCAAGCCCAAAAGGGCCGCGATCGTGAAGGGGGCGATGATGGTGACCATCGTGTCGGTTGATATAAGCTGTGATATATGTGTGAATTTGCTTATCTCTTTTCTCTCCCGAATGCTCTTGTTGGGTGTCAGTGAGGCGAGGGTAAGTGGTTAAAGTTGTGAGACTGATGCTGAAAAAGTACAGTCTAGACTCCAAGCTCATCTCTTCTTCTTATACAGAAGTGGCAGTAGATTCAGGTCTCGAACAATCACCTTGCAACCTGAACAATAGTCCCACTCTCAAAGCTAGTGCTTTCCTCGTTCGTCGGAAGTCTTTGTTGAAGATGAGCAAGAGGACAAAGAAACTGGACCCGAACCTAGTAGTTGAGGATTCCCATTGTCATTGAGGCTCCAATAACACGTTGAAAGCCGACACTTATCCCGGACAAAGAAGAGGTACCCCTGAACATTCCCGGGACCTGGGACTGGTAATGCAAGATAAAGGAGGACACCGCCAAGACTTAATCAATCTTCCATAGCTCAAAAGATTGACAAGGTAGCTTTCGGCAATAGCTTTCTGTCAATGTATTTTGTGCAATATCTTCGCTGGGTTATTGTAAAACCCTTACGAAGCTACAGTGAAGACCGAAATCAGTGTACAGAAATTTGAATGCCAATCTTTCTCCGCACGGGCTGATTCTCCACTTTGTGGATCATACAGTGCGTCGGAGCTCGCTTGATACAGCAGCTACAATCAGCTCCAAAACTAGCAGCACCTGGGTTGTTACACAGTAGCTCGGCACGTGTATATACCATCCCATCAACCAGGGCGGCAAGTAAGCACCAAGCGCAACCAGTTTTAGAGCCGACTTATCTCTATATTCTGCACGGAGGTACAGTCACTTGTAAAATGGGCGCGCCCTTTGCTTGAGACAAATTTGAGCACGGACCATAATAGCTAGCCTTAGCGCTGACATAATCCTTTTACCTTCCCACGCAAGGCTAAAATTGCAGTGATTTTAAGAATGCAGGAACTAGTTCGCATAAAAGGATTATGTCAGCGCTAAGGCTAGCTATTATGGTCCGTGCTCAAATTTGTCTCAAGCAAAGGGCGCGACACCCATTTTCCAAGCAACTTGTACAGAGCAACCTGCGACGCACTGATCAAATTGGTCCGCGTAGAGATTGGTGAGATGCGCAAAGGACACACCAGATATTTCTGTTGCTATTCCACTGTATTGATGTCGCGACCGCGGCTGACAGGACAGGGGTTGGGAGCAGTACGGGCGGAGCTTTGGTGATTGCCATCGGGATCTGCGGGTCGATTCGCGTTGCTTCCGCCAGGTTGTCGGCAAGGAGGGAACCCTTGCTGGCCATGTTGCTCAGGGGTTTGCGAGAGAAGAAACAAGTGCGGTATTGCTGGTTGCTGTTGGTTAAGGTCATGCAAATGGAAAGTCCTGTCTGGAAGGCGATTTTTGGCGTAGTCCTCGTGGGGTATCGATGGGATTCAAACGCAGGGGGCCGCAGCCGCAGACGATCGGGCGTGCCGCATAGTTGTATCGCTAAAGACTCCCGTCAGTCTTGGGCGGCAAGGGGCTGAGCCTACAGCGAACTTATCGCTCATTCTTGTCCCAGGCCGTCGGGGTCAAATGAAAGCTGGAGTAACCGAGGGAAGGAGCTGCCTAGAGGTGCAGATTTTGGCGGCGACCAGCCCACAACCGTTCGCGACAACCTGCCACCTCCAGGGCTGTGCTACCTCTGCTGGCGCTGTTCCGCGGCCAACGACATCGCTGGGGAAAATGTCAAATTCTTCAGCGCTGCCGGAGCTTCAAGCTGCCGGCATCAAATTACCATGCAGTGCCCAATAGTGGGGGGTTTCAAGTCAAGAGCAACAACATGCACTCGCATATTTCATTGTTTTTGGTTTTCCACCCTCCAAGTCGGGATCTTGAGCACTGGCCTTTACTACCTAGGCACTATCTACCTCCGAGATGCGACACTACCACCCTCCATGTCTGCATTTATCCCTCGGTGGCTTCTGCCTACGGTAAGGTACGAAGTAATAAGCCTGCCTCCCGCACTCGCCAGCATATGGAGTTACATAGGGGCCGTGCTGTACTAGACCACGCCGCAACTTGGCTCTCCAATCATCCCGCTCTTCAGTCCGAATCCCAATGTGTTCATGCTCTTTCGTCCTTCGGCAGGTTGATCGCGCACTACACTAAGACAGTTTGTCTGTCAGTAATTACCAGCGCAGCTCTTTATTTATTTAACCAAGCACATACCTTGCTCAGGGAGGGGCTCCTATGACTCGGAATAGAAGCGCTCGGGCGCGCATCCGTTCATGACGATCATCATCTGGATCTGCCCAAGATACTGGATGCTGGCTTCGGAAGTGTTGAAGAACAGAAACACCCGGGCCTCCTCGGAATCGGGCAGCTTCATGGTGTCGTTGGTCTTCGTGCGAATCTGCTCTCGGACGGCCTTCATATCCGCCTTGCGCTTTTGAACAATGCGATCCGCGCGGTCGTCAAACAGGAAGGCGATGAAGTTTTTCTGCTTCTCGGTGAGGCCAGCAGAAAGATCGCCCATCGTAAGCTTGAGGACTCCAAGCCCATTACTCTCGGTGACAGAATCGCGCAGCAGGTTTCCGAACAGCGGGTCGAGAAGCTCGCGAGTCTTGTTGACAAGGTCCTCGAACCCAGTGGGCTCGTCGGGGACCGCGGTGCGATTCAGCATGCGATGCATCACCTCCTCGATCGACATCAGTGGCAAGTCGATCTTGATCGGCTGCGAGCCCTCGTTGTTGGCAGTTGTACCATTGCTGGGCTTGGAGGAGGAGCTCTTGGCAACCTTGGGGGACTCAGAGGTTTTGCCCTCTAGGGCCTCGTCTTGGGCGGAAGCTTTGGGGGGAGTCATGGCGCTTCCAATTGGCTGGTTGTTGTGGATGATTTTGCAGATTGTGGTGGGGAGATGTAGAAGGTGGAAGGTGTGTCTTGTTTGGTCACCGGAAGTTGCGAGGTAGGTAGAGTACTTATCTCAAGTGCCCGGTCACGATGCGGGAAAAAAAATAGGGTGCAACTGGGAAGCCCGCCGTAAACAGTGGGGCTTGTGTGCAGTTTCAGTGGAACAAAGCTACCTTACCTGTGCTCTCAGCAAACGCTTTTTTTTCTGAAAGAGAGGAAGGGCTCTTGCAGGTCTCGTACGTATGTTCAAACCACAGTGGTACAAAGGAGATATTTGTAGATGGGTGCCTATACATCAGCAAGCGGAAGGGATTAATCATTCCCAATCAACCTTTCATATGGTTTATTCACGGTGGCGGTTAACTAAAAGACATAAATGTCCTAGGCTGTTACAAAGACTGGATCGAATGTATGTGCATGCGAATTCTGCCTCCAGTTGGCCCGAAGGCTGGAGTTGGATATATTACAGTGAAGAAAGATAATCAGACAAATTATGTTATTGGGGCAAGTTTTGATTCCGCGAACGAATCCGTTTTAGTCTATGACCCTCTATGAACCAAGTTTCCCAAAAAGAAAAAACCTTTCCCACCATCCCCCAATGTCCTTCAACTCATCTGCGAGGACTGCGAGGTAAAACAGGAGGAAAATGCAAGAAACCGTGAAATAGAAGGGACCAGAACGGGCGATGAACAAGGCAACGAAGAACGGCATGACGACGAATTTTGTAATGGAATACATGATTCCGGAATACACCATCCCCTTCGCGATGCCTACAGCCTCACTCCTGCCAGTGTAGAATAGCTGCTGAAACACGGAATTCGCAGCCATTGCTGGTGGTGTGTGATGTTGGTTTATTGAGTAGATGCTGGTAGGAGTTGAGCGTATGGTGCGATGGGATTTGTGCCGAGGTCGTGTCGTTTTAGGTTGCAGTGTGTGTGATGTTTTGAGAGTCGGAAAGCTAATGCATGGGACAGATAGGGTCAGGAAGGTGCAAATTGGGCTGGGCTAAATACCGGGCGACAAACAAAAACCACTTGCGCGGTTACCGATGAAAGGACCCGTTTATCTAAATTGGGAACAAAAAGCGTTGTCTTGGCCGATCTTGACATTCCCGTTGTTGATTCAAAGAATGGCACTAGGTGCCTTTTTGCGATACATGAAAGGAGTGGGTTGGTTACCTAAGGTATTATGTAAACTGAGGTTCTTCGAGTATTTCCAGGGCTCGGGCCCGACCTCACACACCGACATTAGGCTTGCAGTATGGGAACTGATGGAGAGTCTTGGGAGGAGAGAGCTCTGGGGGATCGCACAGATGAAGTTGGCGATCAGGGCTTGTCGTTGTGGCCAGCCGGGGCCAGCTGGCATGATGGCGTGCATTAACCCGCGCCAAGACTACCGTTGCATTGGACCCCACCCCTCCACGTGAAGGAGCGAGGGGCAGGCAAGCTTTGGACCACCACCTCCGGCTCCTGTTTATCCTGGGCCCTAGAAGTGTGTTCTCCCGCGCCATATCACTATCATTCAGCATATTCTTAGAGGTTGCTGGCCCTCATTAAATCGACAGAGCTACTCGCTGCGTTGCAAACAACCCTTGCACACACACTTTCGCTTGCTCGAACACGTCGCAAACATGATGGAGAACGATCAGTTTGGCGGTCGAACCGACGACGACCTTTTCACCGATGACTTTGAGCCCATCGCTCCCGAAGACCAGATCCAAATCATTACGCCCGCTGCCGTCGAGGCCCCCCCACAGCCAGAAGATGCCACGACACAGCAGCCCGCAGCAGACGTGCCCGTGGCCCCAGAAGCCCCCGCTCCGCCACCGCAGCCTCAACCCACGAAGTCTCTAGCCCAGTCTCGACACAACCGCCCCGACAAAGCTCCCCGTCCCTCGAACAACCAAAAAAACAACCACAAGGCCGCTTCGAAAGCCTCCCCCGCCCCTGGCCCCGCTCCCGACGCGTCTACTACCCCCGCGACATCATCTGCTCCGTCCACAGCCCCCAAAGCTCCCGCGGCCGCGTCCTCCGCCACGAACAAATATGTCTCCGGCAACACCGCAAGCGCAGTCTCCGAGTCGCGTCTCGCCTCCGGGGCGAACCCGCGCACCAAATTGACAGACGCGCAATTGACTGCCAAGATGGAGAAGATGCGCCTCGTCAACGCAGAGAAGACGCGTCGCTTCGAGCAGGCGCAGCGCGACGAGAGCGCCCACGCTGCAGCACTAGTGCGCAGCCAAGAGGAGGCCAAAAAGCGCCGCGAAGAGGACGCGAAGAAGAGGCGCGCTGCTGAAGACGACCGGCGCCAGCTGGACGACGAGCGCGCGAAGAATCGCGAGAGGAAGATGAACGCTATGCGCATAAAGGAGGGAGGCTGGGATGATGGGAAGGAGGAACGGTTGGCTGAGGAAGATGGGAGGGGAAATTTCCGCAGCGCCCATGGCGGCGTGAGAGGCTCGAAAACCGGCGGGCTTGCTGGTAGCAGGTACGCTAATACTGGTGGGGATGACGCTGCAGAAGACCTCGGCGATGATGGGTATGGATATGGAACAAGGGGGAGAGGCGGTCGTGGCAGAGTCGGCCGCGGAGGCAGAGGGGGGCGTGGGAGTCGCACCCTCTTTGACGCGGATGGTGAGAGACAAGACCGGAACAGTCACCAGCTGCAGAGCGAGAACTGGTCAACGATACGGGACCAGGAGAAGCAGCAGAAGAAGCAAGCGGCAACCAAGACGGAAGAATTCCCTGCCCTGCCATCCGCAGGGAAGTCAAAGGCGAAAGGAGCAGATAGCTCAGCCGCGGTGCCCGATGGCGCATCGAAGAAGATCGACACTACCGCCGCACCCAAATCTGCCCCTGTCCCTGCAGAGATGGGCCCGCTCTCGCCAGCGATAGGCAGGTGGGACGAAGAGGTTGCTGCGTCACTGGATGCAAAGTCGACATCGTAGGCCGATGAGGTCGACGAAGAGAAATCCCGGCCAGTCGCGCGATCATCTGCCCCAGATCCCTCATCTGGGGGATCCTCGTGGGCGAGCGTGGCTAGACCTAGACCGCCACGAGAGTTCAAACTTTCAGCAAAGGAGCTCACAACCCCATAACGCGTATCGAAACAGCCTCGCACCACGGGAAATCGGAAGAGAAGTTGAGCGGACGCTGCTGCAGACTAGCAACCGCAACGAGGTCAAGGACGAAACTGGCCCAGGAACTTACACTTGTGGCCAACAACTCCATCGATGCCCCGCGATGCCTTGGGGTATGTGTCGCCAAAAGCAGGAGAATGATCTGAGGCCAAATGAAGGCTAAGAAAGGGGGAACCGTTGTCGGTCCTGGCAGGGCGATGGCAAGAAGCGAGGTACCTGTGGTGTGAATATTCCTCAGGCAAAGTCAAGCGATCAAGCGCCACCCTGTTAGCGTTGCGAGTCATACCAGCTACCATCTTGATATACAATGTACGTAGCAAACGCAGTAGTATTGGAAACGTTCGATATTTGTTGAGAACGTCTCTTTGCATTATAAGCTCCGTCTCACTTGCACTATCATCTCACACCAGAGATGCTTTGTCCCATTTACAAACCTTACGGCCAGGACAGTAAAGGCCGAGGTAGCTGCACAACAGGCTCTGCCCGCATCGTGAGAGGCCTTAACCACATTGTTAGCGGTCTTGAGTGCATTGGAATAAGCCTCTTGAAAATATGATATAGTGTATTTATTTTAGTCCGCTGTGATTGAAGTAATACCTCAACGCTATCGCCCTATAATGACAAAGCTGATTCCCCCCCTCACTTCTTTCCTATTAGTTACTATGCTACCTCCCCCTCCTCTAAATCCGAGCTGGTCGCAGGCTGGTCATTGGCGTCACCTAGCGAGTTTGATGGCCCATCGGGGGTGGTCGTTATCTAAATAGTCTCCACGCCGACTTCTTTTGCGAGCCGGTTTACGAACTGATCCAGGAGTTCTTGTATGTGAGGCGGTACCACAGGTTGGGGGTTTTGCCGCTGTGCAGCGTAGGCCAGTATGAATGCCGAGCTGACGGTGGCGTGGATGTGATCGAGCAGGGCGCCGGCAATGTCGCCTTGCAGTTGAGGTGGGGAATCTCCTTCTGCAGAGAAGAGGGGCGAGGCAACGTCTGCTTGCGGTTGAGGTTGGGAATCTCCTCCTTCGGGGGAGAGGGACGGACTCGGCTTGTGCTGCTTCTTCCTCAAAGGCGGGATTTTGGTTCGAAGACGTTTCAACTTCTTCCAAGGATACTTCGGCAGCTCCGCCGCAACTAGGAGTGGGGGCTTATGTGGCGGGGCCATGCGAGCCAGTGGCTTTGGGGTGTTGGAACCACTCCCGGAGGCGTGTTGGCTATCACCACCACCCCTCAGCTCAGGCCAGAAACTGCTTGAGACATCTCCCACAACGATTCCTTGAGGATAAGCAGGCGTGGTGTCGTAACGATCATGCCTCTCATAAAAATCATGAGGCCTGTCCGGGGATGTTGCAGGCCTGTCCGAATATCTTACACGCCCGTCCCGCTAAGCACAAGACGTGTCTTGCTCCAGCCTAGGACCCAGTTGAGGATTTTCCGTCTGTTCCTCGCTCCATCCGAACCGATTCCTGCTGCCCTACCAGCCCCCTCGCCTCGGGCCGCGGCCCCTATAGCCACCGCCGCGAGGGCCTCTAGACCCCTTACCCCAGCCTCCATCACCATAGCCACCAGGCCCTGTAGGAACACCACCCATGTCTTCGTCGCCCATTCCCATGCCCATTTGCGGCCTCTGGCGGCCTCTCATGTCTTTAGGAAATGCGTCGTATGTCTTCCGCATCTGAGCGTAACCCAGATGCATCTTGCCGAAGAAATGGTCCGCCAACCGTCGATCGTTGTCCAATCTACTAAGGTACGCGCCGCAAACATCGCACACTTGGAGCTTCTGGTGGCCCGACGGTCCGCTGGTGTCCGACAACGCCTTGAGCTCACGCTCTCGCTCAGCTTTGCCAGCCTGGGCTTGTCTCACACGAAACAGCTCATCGTATGCACGGCCGACCTCGCCCATCTCGCCGAGAATCTCCACCTCCAGCAGGCCAGTCGCGATGGTCGCACCGAAGTCCGAGATGGACTTGAGGAGCACGTTTGTCTGACGGATCTCATCGGGCGTCTTCTCGAGGCGCCGCTGTGCTGCGTCGATGCGACGGTTGCACTCGTCGATGTACTTTTGTAGATCGCGCATGTAGTCGTAGTCGAAGCCATACTTTTTCCGGTCGGCGTCGGGGAGCGCTTCGTACTCGGCCTTGAGGGCCTCGGAGTGCACGCGTGGGCACTGGCCCAAGTCTTGTTTGGTGTTGGTGAAGAGGTCGTGTGGGCAGGTGCCAACGAGGTATGAGCGGCACACTTTGGGGTCGGTGAGGGAGAGCTGTGCGGCCCGGGAGGCCATGCCGCCGCCCATGAGCTGCTCTGGAGGGGGTCAGTAGGGGAGTTTGACACGGTTGGATTGACGTGCAAATCGGGAAAGAGGTGCTTACCCAGCAGCTTTCTTTGTTCGGCCGCCATGATTCAGTGTGTGATACAATAGACTCTGTTCAGCGGTCTATTGGTATTGGCGTCAAGTTAATAGTGTTGGAAATCGAGCGTTGACGATGTTGGATGCAGATCTCGAAATTTCGCGGGACGCAGAATCAGCCGTGCAGGCAAGGCTGGAAAGCTCGACGGCGTGGCGGTAAAAACCAATCAGGGAAGCTGGGGAATATGGGGCTCCGTGGCGCGGCCTGGACGCTGATCCTTGCTGACAATCCCCTGTCCAAGGGGTCTTGTGGCCCGTGCGGCCAGATTCCAGATTCTGAGCCACCATGGCCAAGTCGCCAAATGCCAAATGCTCGACTGTCGACAACTTCGAGGCGACGACTAAGCCTCCCTTCTATCTCAACTGCACTGTCCAGCCCAATGGACAGACCGCGGTGAGGCACAATGCGTCAACTCCTTTCCTTCTTTTTGCTTCTGCTTTCGGCGGCATCCCTTGGTTGTGCCACGTCCAACTACCACGAGCAGCTCGTGCTCCGACCGCTGCCACTGTCGACGCTCCTCGCGAGCTTCAACTTTCGCTCCAACATCACACTATCGTCCTTTGAGGCGCACAACTTTCGCCTCTTCCCCCGGTCGCTTGCGCAAATCCTGCAGCATGCCGGCACACGAGAGCTACATTTGAGGTTCAGCCTGGGGAGGTGGGACGCCCAAAGCTGGGGGGCGAGACCCTGGGATGGCGCGCGGGAAGGAGGGACAGGTGTTGAGCTATGGGCATGGCTCGAGGCCGAGACCGACGATGAGTACGATGGCCTTGGTTCTGAGTACGTCGCATGTTACTAACAGCCGGAACAGGGCCGATCAGAAGTGGCGAACCCTCACGAACGCATTGTCGGGCCTCTTTTGCGCATCCCTCAACTTTATCGATGGCACGCGGACGACCCGGCCTGTCATGTCCTTCCAACCCGAGGGTGACCACCCGAATGCGACTATGGAGAACATGCATCTGCTATACGGAGTCCTGCCGCACGAGGTGGTATGCACCGAGAACTTGACCCCGTTCTTGAAGCTCCTGCCATGCAAGGGGAAGGCGGGCATCGCGAGCCTGCTTGATGGACACAAACTGTTTGACGCGTCCTGGCAAAGCATGGCGATTGATGTTCGCCCTGTCTGCCCCTCTGACGGCGGCGAGTGTGTGTTGGAGATCGAGCAGACCATTGATATGGTCCTGGACATCGAGAGGTCGAAGCGGCCAAGGGGTAAGAACTCTTTGCCCCATCAAAGGAGTCGTCAAGATGCTGACAGTTTGCAGACAACCCGATACCCCGACCTCTTCCCGGCCACGAGCTCAAATGCGACAGCTCCAAGCCGTACCACTCGCACGAAACATGCTTCCCTACAGATTACAGTGCTGGCCAGGAGTGGTCCCTGTCTCAGATATTTGGCAAGTCGATTAAGGAGACCTGCCCCCTAACAGACTCGAGCGTTCCTCCTGTCTGCCTCCAGGTGCCAGAGTCGCGCGATGTCTACGCAACCCAAGGCTCGGTGGAGAAAAAGAACCCCGACAAAATGTCGCGATGCTTTGAGATTGAGCCAGAGACGGGCTTCGAGTTGGTTCTTCCGCGTCTTGAGATCGATGATCCTTCCAAGAGCGCGGTTTCGGATATTGTTAAGCCGGAAGCCCCGTTGCTGTACGCCGAGCGCAGCTTTACAGGTCACGGACAGGAGCGGGGCGGCGTGCAGACGATTCTTCGCAACCCCAGCCCTGATACCGAGGTTGAGTTTATCTACATGGAGAGCCTCCCCTGGTTCATGCGCATCTACCTCCACACCATTGAGGCACGCATAGAAGGACATTCTGGCGAACACGAACCCCTCATCAAGGAGGTTTATTATCGTCCGGCAGTGGACCGGGCCCGTGGAACCCAGCTTGAGGTGCGGATGCGTGTCCCTCCTGCCTCGACTGTCTTCCTCACGTATGACTTTGAGAAGTCTATCCTGCGGTATACGGAATATCCGCCGGATGCGAATCGCGGTTTCGATGTTGCGGCGGCTGTTATTACCATCCTTAACCCCGAGAGGAACGGCACCCGTTTCGCCGTGTACAATATGCGTACAACGTCTCTCTTGTGCAGTCTCCCCACGCCCGACTTCAGCATGCCGTACAACGTGATTATTTTCACGTCGACGGCGATCGCACTAGCGTTTGGCGGAATGTTCAACATCCTAGTCAGGAGATTTGTCGCGGCTGATGAAGGGCCGGAGATGGGGTCGACCATCAAGGAGAGGATCGGCGGGAAGCTTAAGAAGCTGTTAGGGTTGCTGATGAGGAATAATACGGCCACGGAAAAGAAGTGATGATTGCTGATCTTCAAAAGCATATAGAGCGTGTCGGGCGCGTGTAGTTTAGAGCTGGCTGGATACGGCCATGGTAAGAATTGATATCCATTTGTTCGCGATGCTGAGCCATCTCAACTGCCGCATTCTCCCACGTGCATGATCCAGCCGACCATGACCCAACCTGCCACTCACGGAAAAGCGAGGATGCAGCTCATCCCGGCGCATGCTACGCTATGCACATTCGGGCGCTCCCGTCTCAGTTATTCTCCCGCTTGTTTCCGATACCAGATTCTCTGCAACAACAGAACCCATGCCAACCCCGCCATCCTCAACCCCTTTCCATCTCCAAGTCTCCATCCACCACCACAATCACCCTAAACCCCAAACCCCCTCCGCAAAAGACATGCACATCATCATCGTCGGCGCCGGCATCACCGGCCTCGCAACCGCGATCTCCCTCCGCCGCTCCGCCGCCCACACCGTAACCATCTACGAGCAATCATCCCTGACAAACGAAGTCGGCGCAGCCATCAACGTCCCTCCCAATGTCGCGCGCTTCTTGATACCGTGGGGTCTGGACCCCGTGAAGTCGCGCTTTGTGAAGACGCCTGGGATGTACTTTATGTCGTATCGCACGCTGGAGCAGCTGGAGGGAGGGACATTTGATCATACGGGGAATGAGGAGAGGTATGGTGAGGGGTTGTATTATGCGCATAGGGTGGATTTGCATGAGGCGTTGAGGGGGTTGGTTTTTGAGGGGGAGGGAAAGGGGGAGGGGGTTGTGAGGTTGGAAAAGGGGAAGAGGGTTGTTGGATATGTGAGTGGTTAACTCTCTTGCGGTGTTGTTGTTGAACAGGGCTGAGGGTTGCTGACGAGAGACAGAACCCGGAAACGCCGTCAATCACCCTCGCTGATGGGACCGTGGTCGCCGCTGATCTGGTCATTGCGGCGGACGGGTTGCATTCCATCGCGGTGGAGCAAGTCTTGGGACACCCTCACCCGGCGGAGGTGCCGACAGGGACGAAGGCAAACTCGTGCTACCGTTTCCTGATACCCAAAGCCGATGTCGACAGCGATCCGGAAACGAGGTCTTTCAATAAGAGTCCGCAGTCCGTGGGGTGTCGTGTCTGGGCGGACTTGGCCGGAAAGAAGAGGTTGATATCCTATCCGTGCCGGGAGTATGTATCACTTGTCATTTTTTGCTGTGGATGTATCGCTGACCCGGGCAGTTACGAGGTCCTTAACTTCATTGTCATCCTACGGGACGAGGAGGTCACGTCGACGAGAGAAGGTCGGCAATGGTCCTCAATCCTGCTCGAAAAAGAAACTGACAACCCATAGACTGGCTGGCGTCGGTGGATAAGTCCGAGGTACTTGAGAAGTTGTCCAACTTCCATCCTGAATTATTAGCAGTGATCAAGTAAGCATTGAGCTTTTCCAGTCTAACATTGTGTTTCTAACACACATCAGCAAAGCCACAGAGGTAAAACGGTGGCCACTACTCTACCGTCCTCCTATTCCCACATGGCACAAACACCGACTCGTCCTCGCCGGCGATGCTGCACATCCCATGCTACCCCGTAAGCCCCAAATTCCCACCCTTCTACCATTATCTGACTCTTTGCAACAGACCATGCCCAAGGCGGCGCTCAAGGAATTGAAGACGGCCTCGCTCTCGGCCTCGTTCTCCACGGCATGGTTGATCCATCACAGATCGAAGACCGTCTCGTCCTGTATGAGACGATCCGACGCAACCGAGCCTCAGCTATCACGGTCATGAGCAACTTTGGCTTCGACGAGGAAGCCCCGGAGGAGCTTCTGGAGTACCTTGAGGGGCAGCCGATTCCGAGTGCGTTTCCTCCTGTGACCCGCCTCTCCATGGCTGAAGTCCCTTCTTGAAAGACAAGAACTAACCAATGCGCAGAAAACGTAAAAGACATGGTGAACCTGGCCTTCATACCAGATATGTTGAAGCGTACTGTCCAAACAATGACTGAGTTCGATACGAGCTGGAAGCTTCCTGAGGGCTTCTTTGTTGAAGAGCCCAAAACCGGGAGCTTCGTTTTGCCAAATCCCACCGATTCAACATCAGGAAGCTGAGAACGTAACAAACCGGCCAACTCCGACACTGCTAGGCCTGAAAGAAACAACCGCGACGGCTGTATCCAACCTGGCTCAGATGAGGCTTCTTTCGACTTCAATGCGGGAGGGAAACAGAAAGTTCAGATAAAGAGCAAAAGCGTGGTATAGATGCTCGCAATGGCACAAAACATTTTATGATTTGGTCACGGACCAAACTCTCGCCACACCCGAAGCCAAAACTCAGATGTAGGGCAATAGCCGGGGGGAATAGGAACCGCGAGCCATAGTCTAGAAACTCTCAAGCAGACGCCCCAAACTTGACCAAATACTCGTCGTGCAGCTTCTTCTGTCTTTCCCAGTCCTTCTTCAGCTTCTTCACTTGGTTCTTGGGCACCTCGTTGCCGTCTGCCAACTTGGTCGGCAATCCATCGGCATCCCACTCCTGATACTTGGCATCGCCTTTGAACAGGTCTTGGGGAGGGACCTTGGCCTTGGCCCACTTCTCTTCTTCGGCCTTCTCTCTCGCTTTCCGAGCTACATAGCAGATCGAGTTAGCAACAATGTATTTGAAAACGAGCAATGAAATAGCCACATACCTTCTTCCTTTTGTCTCGCCTTTTCAGCCAGTAGTGCCGCCTTCTCATCACGCGCGGCGATCAGTCTGGAGGCGGGAACAAACTTGACTAAACTAGGCTTGTCGATCTGATCGTCAAGTTGCACGCCCAGATCAGTCAGGTCATAGTCGCGAATGCGGTCACTCAACGAAAGTACCGCCTGCTTCGCCTTTGGCTCTAGAGTGGCGGGAGTTGCGGACGAAATCGTACGCAGCTCGTCGCGGAGACGGGAGGTTGCGCGGAGATATGGGAGCGCGAGTTTTTCCATGTCTTGCTCACCGCCCTTCTCAAGCTCGGAAAACTCGGCCTCGGGATTCTGCTGGCTGAGGAGAGTCTTGACAGAGTCCACATCGAGCGCGAGATCTTCAACGTCCTGCTTGACCTTTGTGTAGGCGGCAGCATACGGCTTGATACCAACCTTTGGGTCCACATTGGTGGCTGCGCCTGCGGAAGCCCAACCCAACCCGTCGTAAGGCGGCTTCGCGCTGGCGTCCAGTCCGAAAATGCCAACGATCTTGGTGACCCATCGGGCGACAGCCTCGATAGCCTGAAGACCATCAGACGACTTGTTGGCGTCCTTGACAAGTCTGAGAATGACTTGCATCGCACCAGGAGTGTCGAACGAGTTGCTGAGTGCCGTGTTCAAGTCCTTCTTTGCTTGCTCCAGTTCAGCAAGGAGTCCTGTACTGGATGCTCCAGTTAGGGACAGATCCTTGACGCCAGCTCCCAGGGCGCCAGCCTCGGAAATTCTAGCCTTGGTGTTGGTGAAGAAGTTCTGGTCTTGTCAGTCCTGACCCATATGTTGTACGTAGGCTCGTTACTTACATCAAGAGTGGTCTCCCAGCTGTCAGCCTGTTTCCTCATGTCGGGCGAGATCTCGACGCCGTCGTTCCAGCGACCCATCAGGAAGACAATCCTCATGTTCCGTGCCGTATAAGTAGTTGCAAGGGCATCTTGGATTGTTTGGAAGTTCTTCAGGGACTTGCTCATCTTGGATCCCGAGATAGAGAGGTGGCCCATGTGCTGTTTGAATCTTCGTTAGCACACAATTCTGGGGCCTCTCATCAGGGGCCTTCTTACCAGAAAATACCGGACCCAGGAATGCTCCCCCTTGCCGCAGACGTGGAAATGAGCCTCGCTTTGGGCAAGCTCGTTGTCGTGGTGGGGGAACGCGAGGTCAATTCCACCGGAATGGATGTCCATTTCGTCTCCAAGCTTGTCCGAAGCCATGACAGAGCACTCGATATGCCAACCCGGTCGGCCAAGACCCCAAGGGCTTGGCCAGAACGGCTCGCCCTTCTTGGATTGTTTCCACCTATTGCCCTGTTAGTAAGGCCCCATGATTCGATCAAGAGAGAAAAGCTTACAGTGCGAAATCACCGGATCGCTTCTTTCCTTCCAGGCTCTTGGAAAGGGACCCCTCTCCCTCCTCTTGGAGCGCCTTGTCGTTCTTTGACTCGGGCCGGAGTCGTGCGTAGGTGTTGCCAGCGTTCTCGAATGCGGATATATCAAAGTAGACTGAGCCGTTTGCCTCGTATGCAAACCCCTTTTCGACGATAGTCTCGACAAACTTGACAATTTGCGGAACGTACTCGGTAACGCGGGTGACCTCGTCAGGGGGGAGCACGTTGAGGTCCTTCATGTCTGTCTCAAACGCCCTCTCCATAGACTGTGTGAGATCTGTGAACATTGTCTGATCGCTGGTATCGATTGTCTCCTTGTAGAGAGAGTCGAGGTAGGGAAGCAGGATCTCCTCGGCGCCGTCGAAGCCGGTTCCGTTCTGGAGCGCCTTGGCGGCCGAATCCAAGTTGTTGAGATGCATCTTCACCTTGGCCTCGGCGTCGCTCGGCTTTCCCTCTCCGGACAGCGTCCCTCCGGCCAAGACTCCGCCATACGCAGCCTGTTTCTTCTCCTGGTAGTTCTTCTCATCCAAAGGTGCGGACTCTGCTTCAAGGAGGGGGAGATTGCTCTTTGCGTAGGCGGTGAAAGCCGTGGATACCAGATCCCGAAGCTCCTCGGAGCTGTATGGCTTCTCCTTCTCCAGTTCGAGCAGTCGTCTCCTCCTGGCCCTGATGATGATCTTGTCGTCCACATCTGTGTAGTTCATCACGAAGTTGACGTTGAAGCCGAAGTGGTGCATGAGAATCTACTAGTAATTAATTATCCGGCCTAGCACTAGTTTAGCAGTACTGTTAGTCACTCACGCGCCTGATGATATCTGTGGACACATAGTTTCTTCACCCTTGTTAGCGAACCATCACTGCGTTTGATTGTGATGAGCGTGGGCTCACCTCGCGTGCCCCAAATGCGAGGAATCATAGACAGTCGGGCCTGGCGCTGTCAGTCAACACCCCCCATTGTTGGAACGGCCGGGAGAGCAGCGTGTCCTTACCGCAGGCGTACCACGAGATCTTCCCTTCCTCCTTCGGCACAAAAGGCACCGGGCCGCCGGGCTTCAGCGAGTTGTGGACCGTGATTGACGCCATTGAAAATGCCCGGACGAGTCGAGCTCGAATAAAAACTGGTCTCTGAGAATAGAATAAGGTTCGGAGCTGGGTTGCGGGGCGCATTCAGTCGTGGGGAGGAGGTTCACGGTATCAAAAGGTCAGCGTGGCAGCTACGGGACGGTTTTGGGATGAGTCAAAACGATCTGACTGGCCCTCTGCGGTGGTGCAATTTTCGATCCCACCCAGAAACGGCGGGGCGGCGGGCGGCGCGGCTGATTGCCCCACCATGGGGTTCGGGCCAGGGTGTGGCGCATGCGTTTGGCCCTGCAGCCCGCTGCTGTCAACGCCAAGGATTCGGGCATTCGAAACTGCCCTGATGACTACACTACGCCCTCATGACTTTTTCGTTGATGAGCGGGATGAGCTGGGGAAGACGCTGCGTGGAGGCAAATAGCATAGTCGGTATTCGCGCTGTGTACCGCTTTCGCGCTGGCTTTTACGTTCCATCAGCAAAGGCTCTGCTTCCTGAACTGGATGCTCAGACATCGCCCATGACGCATCGGAATGGTCGCGGGGCACGAAGGCCAAAGCAGCCCCGCGCAGCAGCATCCATTGCCGTTAGCCATACCTCGCCTCGCTAGAGACACGGCAATCAACGACGGCGGACGTTAGGAAATAATAATAATTAATGCAGCCATCACCAGCTACCTGACGATCCATGACGTGGCAGTTCAAAGCCAGCTGTGCCGTCTGCGCAGCACTTTTGGATGGCTCGGGGCGTGCTTCCCAACCCACGCCCTCACCCTTCCAACAGACTCTCGAGTCTCCGGACAACCGACGGGATGAAATCATCGGCATCCAGGACCTCAATCCCCATCCTCCGTGACACAATCTCCACATGCCCCCGCTTATTGTAGTCGCGATGGCACGCCACGATGGCCTTGCCCGAACGCGCACAGAGCCCCAGTTCGAGCAGGCTGACGGGCGCGTCCGTTGTAGGCCCGTAGTACACCACGACGACGTCGGCGCGTTCCTGCATGTCCAACTCCCATTCAACCTGCTCCCGGAAGGGAGTGAAGGTGACATCCTCTATCCATGAGCTATCCCAGTCGGAGCGGAACGGGTTGAGGACCGTGACGGGGAGGTGGGCGAGCGCGTCGGTCAACGTCTTGCGCCAATCTGGTCGTCCGGGCGTCCTGGTGGTGGTGCCCCCGAGGAACACAGATCGCTTGCCGACGAGCTCCGGACGCGCAGGCGCTCGTACTATTTGCGCCTTCTTCGCCGAGGCCTCCTCCATCCCTAGGATGTAGTGTTCAGTCGATTGAGGTTTCGGGTGGATGTCAACAAATGCGGGGTAGATGGAGCGGAAGATCCTCCCGAAAGCGCAATCCTTGCTCAGGTATTTTGGTGGGCCGGAGGTCGAACTTGCGGAAAAGCTACGCGGACAGAGAAAATCGCTTGGAACTGACACTTTAAATGCGAATAATAGTGTTGTGGTTTCGGCGAGGCTCGCTGGGCATATAGGGCAAACTGGCTCCCTCCCGCGATCGTGAGCCCTGCTTCGCCCCGATGTTGAGGCGCGGAGCTGGGCTGGCAGCACAGTGTCTAGCAGCAATGACGCACAGTCTTACACAGCTCCTCGCCAGCCAATCAGAAGTGTCCGTATTTTCCAACACCGAAAAGGGGACCTGAAGTCGGCCATCTGCTGGATGCAAGCGATGGCTACAAACATTGGACACTGAGGTAATTGCCTAAACCACATGACGCTCGAAAGATATATCCGAAACTAGGTGGCTTAGATAGGCGCTCATGGCGATAATCATCTTAATCATCTTTCTGTGTACTTACAGCTATTTCGTTTGCAGCAAACACAGGCTCGCCTGGCACGCTTTCGAACTTTTTAGAGCCTGAGCTGCAGGAACCCGATAAATACCTATTAGCGGGTCTGTTCTGTTCGATTGCTGGTTCGTCTGCCTTTGACAAGGGTTCAAGGAGCGCACTGGCCAGATAAGGCAATATGGGCGTCTTTGTTGTCCCCCAGGAACAGACTTTGTCAGCCGGGATCTCTCTCCATTTCCCGAGAATAAGCATACCTTAGTTTCCCCATTCAAATACCCACTGATGCCGGAGCCTATAGTCCTGGCTCAGTGAATCACGTCCAAGACGATATAATGCACTTCCCTCTGGTTTGCGGGCCATTCTGGGGGTTGGTGACGCTGACGAATGGTTCCCTGGTATCCTTTGCTCAGCAAACACTCCTTGAGCAAACAGGCGAGGACTCCGCGCCCTGTGCTTGATACTCCGCCAGGATAATAATGGAAAAAACCGGGCATAGCGCGCCACAACCCCCTCGCATCGTCCCGGAATAGCGCCTTCCACGACAGGCTTCTTCACACCACCGTCCTCTTTCTTGCCAGCGCCCTCACAAACAGGAACCTCTGCAAGCAAACCAAAATATTCCTTCAGACCGTCGTACTCCTTCGTACCATCCTCCTTCATACCATCCTCCACACCGTCTTCCTTCGTGCCATCCTCCGTCATACCATCCACGCCTGAACTCCCACTGTTGGGGTCTGCCCTCGTACCGTCCACGCGTCGGACTGTGGCGGCAACGCAGGCTCTATACCCCCAGCACCTTCTCACTTTACCACCAAGACACTTCCCCACATTGCCAACGCCTGCCACCATGGAGCAAACACCCGTCGCTCCGACATCAGGGCCCAGTAGCAACGAAGGGAGTATTGGACATTATACGCAGGGCTCGAGAATCGACGATGAGCCATACAGGAACTATATCGGTAAGTCCGTCCTCGCGAGCCGCCGCGGCCCAGAAGCTTACCAGGCGCGCGCGTCATGATTAGACGGAAACCGAACCGTCCGCACCAACGGCGCCTTGATCCCCGCGGGGTACCAGAAACACACGGACCCCGATTTCCCTTACATCTGCCCGATCCGATCGTGCCGAACGATGTTGTCGACGATGGCCGGCTTGGGTAGCCACTTCGCCACAGGCCATCGGGGCGCATGCTTCAACGACAATCTCGACGGCACGCTGACCCAGGTGGGTGCGTACGCTGACCCTAAATCTGCTGGCAGGACTACCAGCGAACGGAAACCGGCCATCATTGTCTCCAAAAGGCGGACGAGTCTGGCCGAGTCACCAATGGTGCCGCCCATTTCGAAGGACGACCATAGGAGGGTGGTGAAACGGGGCCTAGCATATCCCGGAACGCAGGCTGGTGGAGACTCGGAGTACGAGGCCGTCGGTGGGGTTGCCCATGCCACGCAGCCCACCGGAAGGGCCACCGTGGCAGCCCTGCTGCGCTCTCCTGCGAGAGATGGGGATGAAGATGAAGGTGTAGGGTCGGGCATGGCTCGATACGGAACGCCAGGGAGCGATTCGGAAACGGACAAGAAGCCTTTGGTGTTTAGGATGGCGGCCAGGTATCGCGAATACAACATGTGGCCTGGTAAGAGTCGCTGCGGAGCCTCCCTTGGTTTAACGTGTATGTGCTGATGGGAAATTGATTTTCAGATGAAAACGGTGTCCTGCGATCCACGCAGGGCGCCTTGCTGCCCGAGGGGTATGCTCCACTCGTGGACGGTTTCCCTGACTGTCCCTGGGTCTGCCCGCTCCGCTCCTGCCGCCGCCTGTATTCTTCAATCAGCGGGTTGGGAAAGCATTGGTGTTTCGACCATGCTAACTACCTAATCAACGACAATATGGACGGCACTCTGTCGATTCTTCGCAGGACGCCCGGGGACATGTCGACCACCATTACCTCGCGGAAGCCCGGAGGAAGTTTCGAGCCGCTCGCCCCGCTCAAGCGCGCGGTCACCAATGGCGGCTCAGACGTGGGGAATTGGGAAGCCGTCTCGGATGAGGAAGCCGACGCGAACTATGAAGTCACCGCGAACGATGAAGCCGTTGCGAATGACGAAGCCGTCGCGGATGATGAAGCTATAGCGAACAGCGACCACTCCAAAATCGACCCTCACGGCAACTGGGCGCACATTTGCTCGTACCTGAAGCGAGTGGTGCCGATTCCGTGTGATGACAAGCTTGTCATGCTTTTCCTCCAGTTTCCTCGCCTTCGACCTCTGGAGCTAACCGTCGAAATCACCACGCATCTTGACACTGAGCAACTCAGCGCGATGCTCATCTACATCGTCGGGGTCGAGCGCCAGGTCGCCTGCCAGTGTTGCCGGGAGAACACCACGCCATTCCCTCGGTGTGTCACCCTTTCTGGACCAAAGGCCAAGCAAGGCTATCGATTGCAGGGTTCTCGCCGGCATACTTCTTCGTGCGCCACCTGCCTCCTGCGCCATGCCGCTGGTATTCGCCTTTGCAGTCTGATTAGCTCCCCAGGAAAGGATGGCGTTGCCGTGTGGGACTCGGGAAAGAAATTTGGTGCACGCCCGGCACCTGGAGATAGGGTTGTTCCGATGCCCGATAATGATGGCGGAAACCAGGCCGAGGATGATGGCGAGAACGAAGGCAATGTTGGTGAGGATGGTCTTTTCCACCGACGCCGGTCAAAGCGCCGCCGCCGCGGTTCTGAAAGCGGCTTTCCCTCAACCCGTGGGGCTCCTTCTTCTGGCCAGAGAGCTGAAGTCTCTTCTCAAGACATGGTCCTCGACGCTATTGATGTGGTCGTTCCAGACTTGGACGACGATAGCGACTATGGCAACAGTCGGGCACCGGACGTCGAAGGTACAAGCGATGAAGAGGACCAAGAGCCCAAACGGCGGATTTTGACGTTGAGAATTCCCGACGGCATCAGATCGGCGGTCGCGAGCCTACAGCAACAGCACGACTCGTTCAGCTCTGAGCTACAGGGCGAAAAGTACCTAGCAGCGGGCGCGAGCGCGCCCTCTGAGTTAGGCACAGACCATATCGCTGCCCCCGGAGGCATAGGCGCAGCAGCCACCATTAAACACCTTGGAGTCAACATCAACAAGTCCATCAAGCTGTCCGACGACGACGTCTCAGCGATCATCTACACTATCCCGTGCAACACAACGTGCCTTCTCAGTGCAGATTCGACAGAAAAGCTTGCCTGTACAGTCGTATGCGGCGAGCTCAGGGTAAAAACTCCTGATACTGGCTCAGAGTTTCAGATCGTCACGTGGAGTGTGTTCACGATTCCTCCGGGTGTCGAATGCGTGGTCGAGAACCGGGGTTATGTTGAGGCGTTCCTTCAAATCATCACGTTGAAGCAGCTTTGAGTACTGGCATTGGAGTATAGATGAAAAAGCGGAATCTGGGTTAGTTTGGCTGTCTGGGCTGCTGTTATTTGGTAGTTGATCTCGAAGTTTCCGGCTTATCTTCTGTATCGGATAAGGCAAATTGAGAGCCGGGTATTGGCCGTTTCCATGTATTCGATGCTGTGAGGGCATCGTTGGGCGGCTCATCCTATTCAGTGACAACTTTCATATATAGTGGGATCACAATTGAGATGTTTATCGCGGAGAATGCATTGTAAATGTGAAGATCAGGTAACGACCTACCTCCTATGGGAAACGTGAATACGTGTCTACCTCCTCTCCAGCCACGCACCCACCGTACTACGACTGCCCACCGTCTCGACGAGAAAACGGTTCTTAGCCAGCGGCCCAATAGAAAGGCTGACAAATGCCCCGGATGTCGCTTCCCGGTAGACTGCGATGACACCGCTGCCATTGCCGAGCGACACCTGAGCACGCCGCATCTGCCCCAGGTCGAAAGAGTATCTGTCGTACTCAAGAATGCGGCGCATATCATCGCTATACACTTCTACATGGCAGATGAGCTGATCATCGTCGTACTCGATGATGTTGAAGGCGAACACTGGATGTGCTGCGTCTCTGCGGGTTTTGTGAGCGGCGAGGATGAACGGATTGAGTGCCTTGCCCTGCCAGTGAGCGCTAGGCCCTGGGGTGAACACTGAGCGGGATTCGTCAAAACTCCAGCCCATCATGTAGTCGGTGTCAATGATGTAGTCGCTGGAGGAGAGCCCGCTGACACGGATTTCGGGCCAGCGCAGGGACTGAACAGGCCGGTTAGAACTTCCACTGTTGCTGGTATGATTCGAGATAGCGGCGTATTTGGTGACTGGTATCCATAGCAACGGGGCTGAAATGTGGTTGAGGGTGACGAGAGACGGCCTATGAAGGCGCAGGAGTGCTTTCGCTCGGCTGCCTCGGTTCTCGATAGATCCACGAGAGAGGAGTATGCCCAGCTGATTCCCATCGATTTGGCATCGGAGGGGGACAATCATGACTGGCTCGTAAATGTAATGACACCAGATCGCCAGCGCGATGGGGCCTGCAGGGGCAGCAGTATCTGAGGGAAACTCGATGGGCCGGGTTTTGTCCTTGTCCTCGGACACCAAATGGTGAGTCAGAATCATTGTGTCATAGTCCTCGACCTGGATGGCGACCTCTGACTGAACCAGCAACGCTTTGGCTGGTAAAATGACCGGTTGGTCCCGAGTATCCAGCGGCAGGTCGATATTTGGATGGCGCGGACCTGCCATAGCGGTCAAGTCAACATCCCCGGACAACATATCGACGATCTGGTGAGTTGGCGGTTGGCTTTTTTCTGGCTGAAGTTTCAGACCCCTGACATTGTCGATGACTGGCACACTCATCCGGACAAGCTGGTTTACAACTTCAAAAATATTTTCGTTGTTCTCGTCGGCGTCCAAGAGATGTACGCGCGATGCATCCCGGAAGAAGTCCGGCGACGGCGCCATCAAGCCCGACGTCCGGAGTGGCATCTCCTTGTCGTGGTGATGGAAGGACCAGGAGAAGATGGACTGGTCTTCGGAGACCCTGAAGATTTCCTGCTGCAAACGCAAGAATGCCTTTCTCCCCTCGCCATACAAGAGCGGCATATTAACATCAAATAAGCCCATTAGACAATATGCTTCGTCCTCAAGCCTAGTGGTTTGGCGGCCGGCAGCCCATGACATCTTCTGGCCGACGCTGTATCCAGCCCAGTTGCCTTCTCGGAGAACTTTAGTGTTGATTCGTGTAATCCTCGAAACTGCCGTGGCGAGGGAAGTTTTGGTGCCAATTTCGGCCCAGTTGGACGTCAGAAAAACGAGCTCGGCCGGGGCAAGGAGCTCTTGCAACGTCCAACCCCTCGTGAACCAGCGGCTTGACGAGAAGGCTTCCATCTCGCCACTGGGGGGCTCCAGGATATCGACATCGCTCAAATAGGCGTAGCAAATTGCGGCATTTCGATACCATTGGAACATGGAATTGATGGCCTCCGATAGCTCGGCACTGGACGACTTGTCGATGCAGCAGGTGTCTATCCACACGTAATAGAAGCCTTCCGACTCGGCCAGTTTGCAACAGCCGTCAATCTTGTCATAGCCGGCTTTGGGGGGCTGGCGGCGGGCGGCGTCTTGATGCGCGTTCCTATTGACATGGTCGGCGAAGCTGACTTCGTCGTGTCCCCATGTGTGCGACAAAATTGCGTAGGGCGGCAGGTTATCGTCGCTTGCAAACTCCTCGAATTCGAGGTTGCTAGTTTTCAGCAGTCGCATGGTTACGTTGAGACGGGGCGCCGCCCGCTAGTAGATGGTCTGGTTACATGTTTTGGTGGTTGTTGTTTCGGCCTGGAGACGCAACCCCAACGGCAGGCGGTTAGGTTCGCCTAAACCTCGGCTGGGGCCGACTCCGCATTCACTTCAGACCAACCGCAGCCGTGGAAAGTGGCCCGTCGCTGGCCAATGATGCCTCCTCCACAGTGAAGTCTGAGTTGCGAGGGCCCGAGAGAGAGAGAGAGAGAGAGAGAGAGAGAGAGAGAGAGAGAGAGGTGATTGCCGAACAGGGGAGCGCAGCAAAACTCTGTCAGGTACCAGGTGGACGCTCAGATGGCCTTTGCTGTTCGGAATCCATAAGGGGGTTCGTCCGTGCAGTTCGGCGCTGTGCCGGGCTGGTGCCTTCCGTATCAATGTGCAGATGGCCAGTCACAAAGCTGCCATCCAATTGGCTCTGCATGAAGGATCCAGTCACCGATGGCGACCACACCACCTTTCCATGGTGACTAAGAACACGTTGCATCCTTTGCATCGCCGGTTTGACGGCCATTTCAATAGGTTTTGATTCCCGTTGATTGCAGCACGCTTCGCCTAAGACAGCCAGCCTGGCCATGCCTTCATGTTGGAAACTCGTTGCCGTTGCCCTTGTAATGCTCATCTTGTTCATTCCTCGCGTTATCAGTTGAAGTGCCATTGAGGCGCAGCTGAGCCCCCTTCGCCGTGAGAAACACCGAAACCGACAACCACCAACAGGACGGGCCGAAATATGGCTTGGCGAACGTCGCTGGTTGTCGTCTGTACCGCGATCCTGCTCCTCTACGTCCGTCCTGCGACCAGACGTCTCTTTCATGATGTTCAATCCCAAGTCGATGTTATCCATACTTGGGCCATCCGGACCTGGGACGAGAGACAGCGGTCCTCGAGATTTTGGCAGCCTGGCGACGCGTGTCCCACCGAGATTCACGGCATCACCACCTCTCTACGTTCTGAGGATGGCATCTGCGGCGATCCAGCCGGCAACTTCGGCTCCATGAAGAATGTTCACAAGGCGCTGATCGAGTGCGACACAATCCACAGTGTCTTTCTACGGGTCAGGTCAAGAGCTTACTCTGCCCGCCCGGATAGATTTAGCCTCCCCTTCAACCCCGGAGGCGGTGAACGCTACCTTTCGGTCCCCTAAATACTCTCTGTTGATGGATATGGCTCGGAGGATATGTGGCGGACACACGGGCCTGACTCTCTCCAGAGAGCCTGGGACAATGTCGCGTGGTTCTTTGCTGCGAGCTCGTTCTTTCCAGGAAGCTGGAGACTGTGGGCTAATTCGCTGATTTCGCCCCTGAAAGACAAAGCGATCTTCGAACTATGGCTCGATGCCATAGATTTTTCCAGCATCCACACTCTGCACTTGAACTCAACCATTGCTCTGTCCTTCAGTCGGGACGGACTCCTCCCCACCAAGCTTCCAAAGCTCCACACACTGGTCGTGGAGGGTTTCCAAGCGCGCGATTTCATCCTTGCCCTCCCCCCAAACTCCCTCGAACATCTCACCTAGCGTAATATGCATGGCGGGCTATTCCCCTTCTTTTTCAGTACCCGCCACGACCCACCCGACGCCGTCTTTCGGCATCACGGCGAGTCACTCCTCAAGCTCGACATCCGAAACGATGAGTCGACAACTACGTCCGCCCTCACCCTTTCCAACGACAGAGTCCGCCAACTATCCACCCTCGCCCCTGGCCTAACGCACCTAACGCTGAATCTCGGCCGACACAGAACCTCACCCAACGGGACTGATCTCGCCTGGCGCGAGGACCACCATACAAAGCTGTGGTGGGCCGGAGCAGTACATGAAGCCGATGCTCAATAAGACAAGTGCACTGGAGATGGCCGAGGCTTTGGTTCGTATGAAAGTTGGAACGAAGCTTAAGAGTGTGGTGTTTCGATCCGAGGACTGGATTCGTCCGTCGGATAGACCGAGATGCCCTCTTGACTGGATGCAGGGACGGAAGGTGTGGGCGGACTGTGTCCCTGAGGGAGTCAAAGGGGGGATGAGATGTGAAAGGGGTGGTACCCTGGGGCTGAACGAGTGTTGGTCAGAATACGGCTGCATTGGCTGCGATGTGTCGGACCGCCCTATGACGGATTGGTGGGAGAGGAGGTGTCCTCGGGACGAATGGGAATCCCGAGTCATCTCACTTGAGGGGAGTGCGGCAGACTCTGAGAAGTTCCGCGAGCCTGATGAGTTGTGATTTGGGTGTTTGAAGGAACTCGAGTCATTTTCACATTGGATGCTTGAGGCTGGAGGTTGGAAATGGGAACATTCTCTTGATTCGACTTTCCTATGACACAGCTCCATTCTCCCCCTCGGCTTACATTACCAACAACCACTCCCTTGCTCACTATCATCTCCTGTTTTTGATCTCACAGTCTCACTTCGGAGCGCAAATGACACTGCTGATGAAATCGTTGAACTTTCCGTTGCCGTCGTGGAGTTTCTTGTCCTCGCCTTTCTTGTACTTTTGACCGGTACAGCCGCCGTGTCTGGGAACTGTCAGCATGATGTTTGCATTCCGCGATTTGCGTTGCTACTCACTCGTACCAGGTGCACACAACTTACACAAGGGCGATGAGAAATCTCTTGGCGGCCATTGCAGAGGTGATCTCTCACGGATGTACCACGTGAGTGACTAGCTAGATATGAACGGAAAACATAACACATAGAAATCAGGTTCAAATTACTAACCTAACTTATAGAATATAAAGACACCGATTGTTTGGCGTACCCCGCTGCATACAAACATCTGCAGAGCATATTACAATCTTCAAAAATAGTTATGGGTATAGGTATTTATTGTGTTCCAAGTAAGCAGTCCAACGCGTCCCTCGGTACTTGTCGATTGCGTAATCGATGCTGCCTTGGTGATTTAAATGAGCAGAGAATAATGTGAGGCGAACATTTCCTGCAAATAACAGCCTGGTAATCTGCGACGAATCTGGGCACAGAAAATTCCCCTTTTCGTTTGCAGCCGTGAGCTGGGGTGAGCTGTGGCTGATTTGTCCTGAGCTTTCCCTGATTCTTCCCTGAGCTAGCCCAAATTCTGGCAAGCTGGAGAGTATGGCCCAGATTCAGGACCGTTTGTCATATACTAATAATACATAGTGTGGGATTCTCTCCCCCGTGCCTGTCAGATTGTATCAGACCACATCTACTCTGCCTATACTTCTCACTCAATTCGATTCAAATCCAACCTGAGTTGGTGACATTACCCTCGTGGGTCGCCAAGAAATAGACTGTGCAAATTGAGCCTCTACACGCTCGCCTGCCTTAAAAATCGATTGCAACATCGATACTCCCAAATCATTTGTATCATGTGTTTTCATATACTTGGGTTTTATTAGCGATATTCAAGTTTCAGCTTTGCTTGGTCTGGTCTAATAATTACCACACGCCGCCGGCACCAAATGTCCTAGCTTTTAATGTGGTCAACGGTCATCACTAATACCACTCACCAATGCCGAGATAGTTCCGTCTAAGGGTATTGTCCTGAGATATTAAAAGCGTCCAACTAAACCGAACCCCCCATTCCACCCCTGAAAACAAACAACCCTTCCAGAACGCCTTCCTACCAAGTCAAACTAACAGCCCTCCCTTCCCACCCCTCCCCCACCACAACCTCCCCATAAATCCACCCAGCAACATCCTCCCTACTAATCGTATACCCCACCTCCCGTCTCTCTACCCGTCCCCCAACCGGATCCTCCACCCCAACCCTAACCTTCTTCTTCGCCTCCCCCTCAGCCGCATCAACCATCAAACTCGGCCTAACAACCGTCCACCTCTCCGCACTTGCCACCAAAATCCTCTCCATCTCCCCCTTATCCACATACGGCACCCTCAACACGGTATTATACAACGGCACCATCGCGATCGGTATATCCCTGTACAGCTTTGACAATCCAATCGTACTAACAGCGACAATATGCGGTCGTCCGCTGATCCCCTTTTCGCGGGCCTGGGACAGGGCGGAGAGGAGGGCGGTCATGCCTTTTTCGCAGACGTGCGGGTCGTCAAGAGATAGGCGGGACCAGGTGAAGGCGCCGCCGATGGAGGAGATGATGTAGTCTGGGAGTCGGGAGGGATTGGGGCTGGTGAGGGCGGTGAGGAGGTCGGGGATGGAGTGGGCGTTTCCCCGGAGGATGGTGAGGTTTGGCGGGGGGGTGGAATTGGGGGTGGAGGGGTAGAGGAGGGAGAGGAGTTTGGAGGGGTTTCGGACCAGGCAGATGCAGGTGTGCTGGTGTAGGGAGTGGCGGAGGACGCGGAGGCCGATTCCGCCGGTGGGACCGAGGAAGAGGAGGGTTTTTGAGGTGGTCTTCGTGGTGGACATGATGATGGTGAAGTGTGGTGCTGTGGTGGTTGTGGTTGTTGTTGCGAGGGCGGGTGTTGATGAGCTGTCAGATGTCGCTTTACTGCGGAAGTAAATACCTTTTTAACTTCACAATTCATCCATGTTTGCATGACGATGCTTGTCGTCGCGGAGCAATACAACGACCGTGTCTCCATCACAGCCCTTGATGAATGGATGAAAACAAGACAGATGTCGCCGAATTACACTGTTGAAGTTGTTGGCCGCGGTTGATGACATTGGATTCGTCCGACCCGAATCCTGACAAGGTGAAAGAGTTCGTCCGACCGCCCCGCTATGGCTTTTTGTACGCTCCGTGATTGGGCGCCGGCGCAGAACAAGACCGGTCCTGCAAGAACATAATTTGTCAGATTTTCTTTTCTCCATTAGGAAAGACTGTGCCGGGAATCACATGGCAGAAGCCTCGTTCTTGTCGTCACGGTTCACATTTGGGATAAACAACTCCGCAGACTCCGCGTGTTCGACCCTCATGTCCAGTTTGACTTTGTTGCATTCTGTTGCATGGCACGGTTTCTTCTTGGACCTTAACTTCGGTGTATTCTAATTGCGGAGAAGGTGGGGGACCTGCCCACTGGGGGTTGCAATTGACCCTGATAACCTGTCCCATGGCCCCATAATTTCCAGCCAATTGCTCTGTTCCAGCTGCCAACAGCTGTGTGGCTTTGCAACAGATTCTGCCCATCCTCCGACAAGGACTGACCTAATTGCCAGCCGCGAAGAGTTGTCTTCCCAAAGCGACCTCGCAGCTGTTCTACAAGTGTCAAATTCAACCGACTGTTTAGGTAAGCAGCGGTAGCGCGGCTGGCCCGCGCTTTACGTGCTCACAGTTGCTCTGCGAGCTTCTCTCCAATACAACACTCTTCACGGCTTCCAATTACTGCGTTTCTGGTGACCACGTTGAATTCAACAACAAGAGGCTATGCGTCTGTTGAACCCATATAGAAAGAAAATTGAGACTTTGCAGTGAGAGGTTGAGAAGAGATTAACCCTTGCAAGTGTCGATCGCCACAGTCGATAAAATGGAGCAGCATCCCCGGGCAAATTTCACACAAGGAGAAATCACCTTTGCCACCGTTAAACAGGACCCGGAGTCCTTCATATTCCTGAGAAGCACATTGATATACTTGCTAGCGCCAAAGGCTAAGATGTTGTATGGTGAGCTCCAGGTGTAAATTACAGAACCTTACGTATTTGTATATTCAAGGCCAATGAAAGCCGAGATTCTGGCAAGCGATCCAAAATTAGGACCACGGGCATATACTGGTACATGGTGTGGGGCAGTGCATGACATCCTAGTTCAATCTGCGGTATAGTACATAGCTGTGGAACGTTTCACTGAGGGTACGGAGCTCATCGGAGCAGCGGAAGTGCAGTTGCAAAGTGACTTGATTAGGTAGAAAGGGGGGGAGCGAAGCTCCCCGACTAAATACAAAAGAAAGTTCCCTGTGTGTGAGGAGAGCACATGACCAAAGGCGCCTGCGCGCCTGAGCGCCACGAACTGCCGCTGCAGTTCGACAATAGCCTACTCTACGAATGCGCAGAACATGAGGAGAAAGAAGAAGAAGAGGAGAGGCCTTGTGAGAGGGCCTCTCTTTATGTACATGGCCGCGTTGCTCCGATCGGAGGGAGACAGAAGATTCCAGAGCCATCGCTGTAAATAAGCACATAACAGTGGATAGATGGGTGCTTAGCGAGACTAGGGAGGTCGTTACAGTGGGCTTAGAAGCCGCTGAAAGTTGTAGCACTTGGCACACCAGATATCTGAGCAATAGGGTCCCGAAATCCGACCTCTGCCACCCAGTCAATCATAATACGAATTCTGTCTGCCCTGCCCGTGAAACTGTGCCAGTTGTCACAGCTGGCAGACTTGTGTTAAGCGGAGAGACTTGAGCGCTGCCCAAGATGCAGCTCGTACTCCGAAAAATACTTTTCCATCAGTACAAACTTTACTACTTTAAACAACCGACAGAAAAATGCAATTAGGTGTCACGGCTGGCTTGCTGGCGCAGAAAGGGTTGGTACCCATGCCTGGCACAAAGCAGTGAATGTATTGAGGGTCCTGGGAGCCGCCGCTTGGAATGCATACACCCGAAGGCTCGGTCTCACAGATGATCCGCTCAATACACTCCATCGGGGCATTTCGGGGCCTGATGCAGGGCCTCGGCTGCAGTTCTCAACCGAGTTCAATGATACCATGCAAGCACCTCTTCCTTACTTCCGTCGCATACGGACACTGGCTGACTGGCAGGATTGATTGCGCAGGCATGCTGTGGTTGAGATTGCTAAGCGAGATCTACCTTTGGATGTGGGAGTTATCGATCGTATCAAAGCCATTATTCGACAGAACAGGGTGGCAAAGATGTCCTTTTCGAGTTCAGTTGATACTGGCAGGAACTTAACGGCCGGCACACTTTCTAATCGACGCCCGGAAACCTCTACACTCAAGTCGACAGTCGGTTCGCAACCCGCTCAACCTCAACCTCAACAAGAGCAAGCCGAGACCATGACCAAGGTTCGTCTTGACCCCTGCAGAGTATTCGATGATTATGTCGAGCTGACAGCACGTATTCAGTACAATCCAACAACATTCGCAGTCATGGCCATCCTGGTCATCACAGCAGCAGGACTAACAGCCAAGGGATGGGAAGCGTCGCCTCACGAGGCCGGCACCACACAAGACGCCGACTTTTGGTTTCTGCTTCAATCTTCCCTGATGCAGATTTCTGGCATGGTTCTGGTCCTCTTTTCCCTTGCTCGCGACCCTAATATGAGGTTGCAGTCACGTCTATGGAGCTGGTGGTTCCTCTGAAGCGGAGTGATCCTTGCGGCTGCTGCGCCCATTCTCTACTGTATGTTGCCTACGGAGTATAGTGCTGTTTTTGCCTTTGTGGGAAGCATGATGCAATCTCTCATCGTGCTTCAGGCTATGGTTCTTGTTACAAGACTATCTTGGGGGTTGATTAAGGAGTAGTCGCAATTAAGATGGGGGGGG